>Ga0209668_10001509_pt1 | contig 10018 bp, 10 predicted proteins | sample FrelakmetPLP11PL_FD_187150 | JGI IMG/M metagenome (GOLD analysis project Ga0209668, IMG submission 187150) | Freshwater lake sediment microbial communities from the University of Notre Dame, USA, for methane emissions studies - PLP11 PL (SPAdes)... | ecosystem: Environmental > Aquatic >... | reverse complement strand
CTATTTATCGCGGGATAGCTGAAAGAAGCGCTATTTAATTTTTACGAACATTTTTAAACAAAATAGCCAGTTTCGGAGTGCCGATCTTTTTTTCACTGCCAACAACCATTGTCGATACTTAAAAAAATACCGAACCCGGGCAAGATTATTTTTCAATGAAAAATCCTGATACGATTGGTTGATTAATTGCAATGCCTTTTTTTCGAATGTTTTTTCGGTAGGACAGGTTTCGTAAAATAATTGCATTCGTTTTCTGACGTCATCAATGGCGTTTTCTGAATCAGCGGCAGTATTTTCTTTCCGGGATGTTCCGGTTGCAGCACCAATGAGGTTTTGATCGTGTTGTCTGTATTTAACCAGCACTTGATTGTTGAAAACGATTCCGGCTTTACAGCTTGCCAAAAAAGCAATCCACCAATCATGTGGAAGGATAGTTGGAAATGGGAGTGCGCCTTGCAGCATACTTTTTTTAAACAACATTGTATTGCCATAAATTCTGCAAAAAACAGCTTGTTGCAGACAGCTGTTATATGACAAACAATTACTGATGCTGGAAATGGTTTGGGTACCGGTATTCAGGTTTTCATCACAAATATCTGCATCACAGTAAACCAAATCGGCATCTCCCAAAGCTTCGTATTGAGCACTCAGCTTTTCGGGTTCCCAGAAATCATCCTGATCGCATAAGGCAATGAGTGAGCCGGATGATAATGTAATGGCACGTTCGAAGTTGCGGATATATCCCAGATTTTCTTTGTTGTGATAAACGCGGATATTACTGTGAATTGCGGCATAAGATGCGAGTAAAAGAGATGTTCCGTCTGTGCTGGCATCATCACAAATTACTATTTCCATGTTGGGATAGGTTTGTGCCAACAGACTATCTAGCTGCTCGGAAAGATATTTTTCTCCGTTATATGTGGCCATTACCACAGAAATCAGTGGTTGGGGGGTAGCATCCATGTTCAGTGAAGTCGGGATATTGAAAATCGCTGGTAACCCTATAAAGATAGGGAATCGAAACAAATTTTGAACAAAAAGGGTAGCATGGCAGATATCGACTCGGATTGTATCTTTAGAAAATGAATGATCAAACAGGCGTTTCGGTATCCGTTGTAATGTGTACCTATAATGGCAGTCGTTTTATAGAGGAGCAGGTAAAAAGTATTCTTAATCAAACCTATCCCATCGAAGAGCTGATCATTTCGGATGATGCATCTACAGATGCAACGCCCGAAATATTGCAATTGCTGGCTAAGCAAGATGTCCGTATTCGTTTGGTAATGCAACAACAGAATCTGGGTTTTTCCGATAATTTTCAACAGGCTATGCGGATGGCAAAAGCAACATTCATTGCTCCTGCCGATCAGGATGATATTTGGCATCCGGAAAAAATTGCAAAAATGGTGGCTGCATTTGCATCAGATGCTGCACTTATTTATTGTGATTCTGTAAAGTTTACTCAGGCTGTTCCGCATGCACCCAAGGCAAGTTCCAAAAACAAAAGAATAGAGGGCTCCGATCCCCGATATATTTCTGTTTACAATACAGTAAGCGGACATGCCATGCTAATTCGGAAAACTTTATTGGAAACAGCTTTGCCTTTACCGGAAGGGGTATATTACGATTGGTGGCTGGCAGCCGTTGCAATGGCTAAAAACAGGGTTCAGTTTTTGTCTGAAATACTGGTATATCAAAGGGCACACGACAGTAATGTTACGCTTCCAACAGGTGTTTCCAAGGCTACGCAGCGCCATAGGTTTCGGGTAACACTGGTGAAACATTTAAAGGCATTTTGTACAATTCCGGCATTGTCGGCCGATGAAAAATCTTTTTTTAATGCGGGGTACCAATACTGGGAAGCCTCCTTAGGTCAACGCTTGAATTTTGGATTATTTTGTTGGTTGATGCAGCATAGAACAATCATCTATGCAAATAAAATCAGATTATTCCCGATTATTTCTCAACTGAAACATAGCTGGATATATAGTTTCCGCTGGCGTTTGCGGGAAGGGGACGATTAAGCCCTTTCTTCTTCTATCACCTGTTTTTCATTTTTCCACCACCGCCATCCAAAATATCCTACAATCGCAAAAGGTGCGATGGCCAGATAAATGATGGCAGAATTGAGCGAGGCGGCGGGCCCCTCCCCTAACTGAGATGCAGTTTTTGTACAAATAGAGCACTGAGCCATCAGCTGATTGGCTACCAGCAAGCCTATACATAAACAAATCCAGTGTTTATATTTCATGATACCCATTGAATAGGCAAAGGTAGCAAGTTTAAGGAGTAGTCTACTGAAAATCCACCTAATTCAATAATAATTACTAAATTACTGTTCAACTTTTTCTCATGGAACCCAGAAGAAAATTTATACAAAAAATGGGCTTGATGGCAGGAGCTTTTTCTGCCAGTAGTTTATTCGATCAGCTGCATGCTGCTAATTTCGCAAATGCTGCACAAAAAATAAGTCATTTAACTGCAATGGAAGCAGCCCAGGATGAAGATTTCTGGATGACGATTCAGCAGGCATATACAGTCAACTCCAATTTAATTATTTTGAATAATGGAGGGGTTAGTCCTTCGCCAAGAGTAGTACAGGAAGCTGTTGAGCGATATAATCGCATGTCGAATGAAGGTCCTTCTTATTATATGTGGCGGATATTAGATCAGGGTCGTGAGCCCTTGCGTCAAAAGCTTGCGTTGCTGGCAGGATGTTCGGAGGAAGAAATTGCCATTAACCGAAACTCAACAGAAGCCTTGAATACCGTGATATTTGGGATGGATTTGCAACCGGGGGATGAAGTGATTGGCACTTTGCAAGATTACCCCAATATGATTCAGGCATGGAGACAGCGAGCCATGCGCGACAAAATAAAATATATCCAAATTAATTTCGATTTTCCAATAGAAAATGACAAGGAAATTGTAGCAGCTTTTGAAAAAGCGATTACTCCTAAAACCAAAGTAATTCATGTTACGCATGTGATCAATTGGGTAGGCCAGGTGTTGCCGGTTGCCAAAATTGCACGGATGGCACATCAGCGGGGTATAGAAGTAATTGTAGATGGCGCGCATTCATTTGGATTAATCGATTATAAAATTCCCGATTTGGAGTGCGATTATTTTGGAACCAGTTTGCATAAATTTTTAAGTGCACCTATTGGAAGTGGTATGTTGTGGATTAAGAAAGAAAAGATTAAAAAAATATGGCCACTCACCTGTAACGACAAGCCCCGCAGTTCGGATATCCGAAAATTTGAAACCCTGGGAACCCGGAGTTTTCCAATAGAACAAGGAATTGGCGAAGCAGTAAATTTTCAAAATGCGATTGGAAGTAAGCGAAAGGAAGAGCGAATCCGTTATCTCAAAAATTATTGGGCATCGAGGGCGAAAGAAATACCAGGGGTAACTATACATACTTCATTTAAACCCGAATATGCCTGTGCAATTGCAGGGGTTAGTATAGCAGGCATGACGCCGGGAGAATTGGATAGTGCTTTAATGAATCAGTATAAGATACATACGGTAGGAATTGTTTGGGAAAACATTTCCTGTGTTAGGGTTACCCCACATGTTTACACCCGCTTACAGGATTTGGATAAACTGGTTGGCGCGCTGGAAACCTTGGCGGCTAAAAAAAATAAAAGCAGCTGATCGGATCGACTAGCTGCTGATACTGAATAGCTTCAGGTTGCTTAACTACGTTGATTAAGAAGCCTTTACAACCGGTTTGGTTATTTTGCTGGATTTAGCAGGTCTGCTTTTACCAAATGAACCTTTGAATCTCTTTCCTTTAGCTGATTTTTTGTCGCCTTTTCCCATTTGTTGATTTTTTTAGTGAATCTTGTTACAAAAATAGAAAAACCCCGTGAATTACGGGGTTTTTCTATAAAAGGTAAGAAATTAGAGCTTAGCGCTTAATTCTTTACCGGCTTTAAACTTAGCCACTTTTTTGGCTTTGATTTTGATAGTTGCGCCGGTTTGAGGATTGCGACCAGTACGAGCAGCACGCTTAGATACAGAGAAAGTACCGAAACCTACCAGGGTAACTTTGTCACCTTTCTTCAGTGTTTTGGTAACTGCAGCCACAAAAGAATCTAAGGCAGCATTTGCTTGTGTTTTAGACACTCCAGCATCTTCAGCGATCTGGGCAATTAATTCAGCTTTGTTCATGGAAATTTTTTTTTAATGGTTTTAATAACTGCAACAAAATTATTCGCTTTTCTCAATCGGCAAAATATTTTTATTATTTTTTTATTTCCCTTAGAACCCTTATCAAATAAAGGTTTCAGCGATATAGAGCGATATATTTTTGTGATTTTTTTTAAGAGTATATCTCCGAAATGCAGCAGCAGCAAGGGTTTTATAAAAATATTCCAATAAGATAGCTGAAAACACAGGTGTCTTGCTTATATTTTTACACCGATTGAAACGAAGTTTTTTAACAAAAAACTATCCACAATCAATTCACAAACTCTAATAAACTACGAAAGCTGATAAATTGGTCACCCCATTTCTGAAAAGTTGCTGCTCGCAATTCGGGAGCGAATTGCTGCAAGTAAGCTTCATATTGATTTCGATTACTGGCAGTTAATTGCAATGAGTACGTTGGTCCTTCCGAATCGTCCTGGTCTAATAAACGAAATAACCGATGTTCTGTAAAAAGTCCGGTAGAGCGTATAGCCGGAATATGTTCTTCCTGCATCCATAGCAACCAGGCTTCAGCAATCGTGGGCGTAACTTTAGTAGTGATATTATAGAGTACAGGCATGCAATTATTATTTAGGGGAATGAAATGTCAACTTGTACCGGACAATGATCGCTGTGTTTAATATCCGGTAAGATGGATGCAGCAGTGATGTTTCCGGTAAGGGAACTGGTTGCGCAAATATAATCAATGCGCCATCCTTTATTTTGTAAACGAACGGAGGGGAATCGCTGACTCCACCAGCTGTAAGCACCCGTTGTTGCTGGGTTACAATAACGGAAGGTATCTATAAAACCATTCGATAGCCAGTTGTCCATCCAGGCACGTTCTTCCGGAAGGAAACCGGATGATTTCTTATTCCCTTTTGGATCGTGAATATCAATTTCCCGATGCGCAATATTGTAATCTCCTACCACCACTAAATTTGGTTTTTCATTTCTCAATTTGCTGATATAGTGATTGAATTCGTCCAGCCATTGATATTTGTATGTCTGCCGTTCATCTCCACTGGTGCCTGATGGGAAATAGGCATTGATAATTGAAAAATGAGTGAAGTCGGCACGAATTACTCTTCCCTCAGCATCACTCAATTCGGCACCACTTCCGTAACAAACTTTGGCCGGGGTAATCTTTGTTACAATAGCAACCCCGCTATATCCTTTTTTTTGTGCGGGATACCAAAAGGTTTCATAACCCAGTGCATGGATTGCTTCAAAGTCTATATTTTCTTTTTGTGCTTTGATTTCTTGTAAACAAATAATATCTGCAGGGTTGGTAGCCAGCCATTCCATAAAACCTTTATTAATGGCAGCACGAATGCCATTAACATTATAACTGATGATTCGAATCGTTTGCATACAACCTGAATGATTAGGGCGATTGGTAATAATAAAATAAAACTACTGAATAAAACAATTATCTCTTTACCGGAATTTCTACTTGAATTTCCATCGTAATGGTAAATGGCGAAAAAGCAATCATGCACAATTGATTTAGTGTATTAGCAGCTAAGGAATTATTTTTAATAAATATTTTTTCGGGCCGATCCATACCCATCACCCAGGCTACTATATCGCCATTTAAAATGATTTCTTTCCAATCCATCGCCGAACCTTTCAATTTTATGAGGAATGGCTGGTTTTCTATCATTCCTTCAATCTCCATGGCAGAAACAAATGGGATTGGGTTATTTGGTAAACTGAGTGAAAATAAACCAGCCGATTCAAGTCCGTTATATACCTGATAGGGCAACAATGTACATGTATCTTTAGAACCGGGCTCTTTCCTAATGGAAAATACAGCAACGGTATCAGTTTCTTTCAGCAAAAAATTTACCGGCTTATTCATTGTCTTCACAAGGGGTAGTCCGGAACCATTATTAGATACGCTGGTTACCAAAAGCATCTCATAATTACTATTGCTAATTACTTCCCTGAAATTATTTTTAAAAACAAAATACTCGGTACCGTTTGTGTTTTCATCTTTTAAAAGGGTCCAGTATGCTTTAAACGGACTGGCAGTTGCCAGTTTTTTATTGGTGAGGGGAATTAAAAAGGCTTTGTGTTCACCGTATCTGATGATTTGTGTTCCCTCCGATAAAGTATACTCCCAGGCCTTTTTTTCAAATGAAGGAATTATCAATTGACCTGTTCGATAGGTTGTATCTGTTATAAAATTAGTGTTCACAAACGCAGGGGGAACTTTCATTTCAATTAATTCCGATTCGTTAGCGGTATTAAACAAATACTGAACACTTTTTCGAATGGTTTCAGTAAATCCAATGGCAGTTGTGGCTAGGGTATAGGTTTTATTGTCAACGAAAATGCGTTGATAAGGTATGCCGATGGCTCTTGTAAAATTTGAAACCAGTGAAACAGCTAATCCTCCCTGACTCACTAACTGGTTTTTATAATTTATTATATAATAGTTGAGTTGTAGTACGCTTTCAGACCTGCGAATTAAATTGCTATCCGCTAACATTTCGGGATTTTGATTAAAATAGTTGTTGGAAGCAAGTTCGATACAATCGAAATAGAGATGAAGTGTACCGGTATCTGCATTTTTGAAAGTAAATGTAAACGGGTTCGTTAATTCTTCTTTACTTACCAAATCAATAGGGAGGTGCAAAGAGTCGGAAATTTGAAGTTGTTGTTCTTGTAAAAGTGTTTGAGATAGCTGACGGGCTATTGATTGCTGGTTTTGAGGGTTTTCTAAATATTGCATGGAGGGCCCCAGCATCGAATAGCAGCGCATTTTTTCAAAAATCACCTTTTTTTGGGCGAATGAACTGAGGGTTACCATCAGCAGGAATAACCCTATAGAAGATTTTTGTATTAAATGTAACATGTATTGTAATATTACATCAAATAACATACCAAACACAGTACTTTTCTATGAATCCTATTGAGCGCATCATTCCTGCCCGTGAACCGGTTTATTTAGATGGTCCCAAACCCCGGATTAATGAGTTTATTTTTGCCTGGGACGTTTTCAAGCAGTTTATCAAGGGTTTTCGAACGCTCCATTTTCTCGATCCCTGCATAACTGTTTTTGGTTCAGCCCGGTTTACGCAAGACCATCCCTATTATATAGCAGCCCGCGAGTTTGGGAAGCAAATAGCTGCCTTAGGCTTTACTACCATGACGGGTGGTGGTCCGGGTATCATGGAGGCTGCTAACAGAGGTGCATTTGAAAATAATGGCACTTCGGTAGGATGTAATATTCAACTTCCTTTCGAACAGCATCCCAATCCGTATATGCACAAGTGGATTACGTTTAATTATTTTTTCATCAGAAAAGTGATGCTGGTAAAATATTCCTATGCCTTTATTATTATGCCTGGAGGATTTGGAACGATGGATGAACTATTTGAAACACTCACGCTCGCACAAACCAAGGTGATTAATAATTTCCCCATCGTACTTTTTGGTAAAGAATATTACACACCATTGATGTTGGCAATAGACACAATGATTGATAAAGGAACAATTAGTGCAGCCGATAAAAAAATGTTTTTGCTAACAGATGATATAGGGGAAGCCATGCAATTTATTCAGTCCTACATCAAACAGAACTATCTGGTGAAACCCCGTAAACGTTTGTGGTGGTTGTTTGAAAAACGGTAATATATTATTTGCTGATTTTTTTGCCCGCAGCAAAAGTATATCCCAAACTTAATATCATTTCATAGGTACCAAATGCCTGACTGGCAGTTCCCTGATATACTTTTAATCCGGAATATCGGGCATAATCAACTTTGTTGGTAAACTCCAAAAAAACATGCTGAAAGAAAGTGGCTTTTAAGCCTCCTTCTAATCCCACATTCCATCCTCCCAATTGAAATCCGTCATTATTTTTATTGCCAAACAAACTATTTTCAACATGCGGAATAACGGGACCAATTCCGCCTTTTCCTAATGCATCGAGTGTAAAGTTTTTGGTGGGGGATTCCAATAGTCTCCAGCGTTTTACCAGATTAAAAAGCAAAAAGTTCGCACCATTATTCAGAAAGTAATAAAAGCCATTCGAAGAACTAAATAATATAGAACTATCTACGCTTCTGCCTCCCAGCGTACCCGAAATACGAATAGTTTGTCCGTCTTGAATAATATGTTTGGTATGATCGAAATTAATTTCAAATGCCAGTCCTCTTTTTTTATCAAAAAAATATCCTAGTCTGTAGTTATACTGAGGAATACTCAGGGGAATATTAAATATGCCTTTATCCCATCCTGGGTTATCGTGCGATTGAACGGAGTGCAGGGTATACTGATTTCCCAGTGAAGCCTGATTCACTTTTACATTTGAGTTGGTATACCATTCTTTATTATAACCCCAGGAAAAATAAAACTCCCCCTTTCTTTCTGTTTTTGTTTTTTGAGCAAACGCTACAAAGGGAAATAGTAATACAAAAATGAATAGCTGCTTCATGTAAAAATTTCGATGTAAAATTAATCCAAATTCGGCCGTAACCATTTTTCGGCATCTGCAATCGGCATGTTTTTTTCTGCAGCATAGGCTTCCAGCTGATCGCGCTGAATTTTGCCTACACCAAAGTACTGACTTTGCGGATTCGCAAAATACCATCCACAAACAGAGGAAGCCGGGTACATAGCAAGATTTTCTGTAAGCCGAATTCCAGTATGTTCAGTTACTTGTAACAAATTGAATAAGGCATATTTTTCGGTATGGTCGGGGCAAGCGGGATAACCGGGTGCCGGGCGGATGCCACTGTATTTTTCTTTTATCAGCTCTTCATTACTCAATTGTTCTGTTGGCTGATATCCCCAGTAATGAATTCTGGTTTGCTGATGAAGGGCTTCTGCAAATGCCTCTACTAAACGATCTGCTAATGCTTGCAACATGATTTTTGTATAATCATCCTGTGCGGCTTCTAATTTTTTAATATGGGGTTCCAATCCATCAATGGTTACAGCAAAGGCACCCAGATAGTCGGTATACCTTGCAGTTGATGGTGCTATAAAATCTGCCAGCGACAAATTCGGTTGTCCGGCTGCTTTCTTTATTTGCTGTCGAAGAAAATGAAGTGAAACTGGAGCCCCATTGTTATTTACTGTAACACTGTCTTGATGGCTGTTAGCTTCCCAAAAGCCAATTACACCCTTTGCAGTTAACCATTTTTCTGCAATCAGTTGGTCGAGTAACGCATTTGCATCTGCATACAATTTGGTGGCTTCAATTCCTACAACTTCATCCTGTAAAATCTCCGGGAAAGATCCATGCATTTCCCATGCAATAAAAAATGGCTTCCAATCTATATAGGGCCTTAATTCAGCCAAGCTGAAATCGGGAAAGGTTTTGATTCCTGTAAACTTAGGTTGAACGGGTGTATATTCATTCCATTGAATGGAGCATTTGTTATTCAAGGCTGCTGCATAACTCAGATATTCCTTTACTGGTTTTTTATTCTCGAATCCCGATTTTAATTCGTCGTATTCTTTTTGGGTATTTTCTAAAAAGGGTTCGCGTAATTCTTTATTTAATAAACTGCCGGCAACGGTTACGCTACGGGAAGCATCCAGCACATGTATTACGCCATTGGGATATTCCGGTGCAATTTTAACAGCCGTATGCATGCGCGAAGTAGTGGCTCCGCCAATTAACAGGGGCTGATGCATACCCCTGCGTTTCATTTCGCGGGCAATATGTACCATTTCATCAAGTGATGGCGTGATGAGTCCGGAGAGTCCGATCACATCGGCATGGATCTCGCGCGCCTTGGCGAGCAGTTTGTCACAAGGGACCATCACGCCCATGTCGGTGACTTCGTAGCCATTGCAGGAGAGC
>Ga0209668_10001508_pt1 | contig 10022 bp, 6 predicted proteins | sample FrelakmetPLP11PL_FD_187150 | JGI IMG/M metagenome (GOLD analysis project Ga0209668, IMG submission 187150) | Freshwater lake sediment microbial communities from the University of Notre Dame, USA, for methane emissions studies - PLP11 PL (SPAdes)... | ecosystem: Environmental > Aquatic >... | reverse complement strand
GTGCACCTTGATGTACAGCGCCACCTCGCCGCTGCGCAGCCCGTCGATGACGAAGAACTCCCACAGCGGGCGGCTGCGGTCCAGCAAGGTGGAATGCAGCCGCGCCACGTACTGCTGCAGCTGGGTGTTGCTGCCCGGCTTGGGCAGCGTGATGTGGCGGATGTGGTGCTCCAGGTCGATGTCCTCGTCTTCCACCCACACCGGGTTGGACAGGTCGAAGGGCATCAGCGCCAGCTTGCGCGTGAACACGTCGGCCAGGTGCAGGCGCTGCGCCAGGCAGGCCTTCACGTCCTCGAAGAACTCACCGCTGTAGCCGGCGGGCAGCTCGAGCACGTGCAGCGAGCCCACGTGCATGGGCATCTCGGGCGATTCCAGGTGCAGGAAGGCGGCGTCGATGCCGCTGAGGTGGTTCATGGTCGGCCCTTGGGGTGCGTACGGAGGTGTGGATGCGCATTGTCTGCGCTGCGTGCGCTGCATGCGCCACGGGTTTGTGCGGTGGACGGTTGCCGCGGCTGCGAGAATCCGCGCCGCCATGGCCGCACCGTATCCCCCGCTCGTCACCCTGGCCGCACGCGCGCTGTCGGTGCTCGGCCATCCGGGACTGCTGGTGCCGGCGGCAGTGGTCGCGGGCGCATCGGCTGCCGACGCACCGCCGCGGCTGCTGCCGGCCGCGCTGGGCACCGCCCTGGCGGTGGTCGTGATCGTCGGGCTGTACAGCCTGTGGCAGGTGCGCGCGGGGCGCTGGGCGCATATCGATGCTTCGCACCCACGCGAGCGCAGCCAGCTCAACCTGGTGCTGGCGCCTTTGCTAGGGGCCGCCGCCATGCTGCTGTGGGCACTGGGACAGCCGCTGCCGGTGGCAATGGGACCCTTGGCGGCGGGGCTGCTGGTGCTGCTGACGCACCTTCTGGGGCGCTGGCTCAAGGTGTCGCTGCATGCCGCCTTTGCCGTCTTCGCCGTGGCCCTGGTCTGGCCGCACCCCGGGCTGACGCTGGCCGCCGTCGTCCTGGCCGCCGGCGTGGCCTGGTCGCGTCTGGTGCTGCGCCGCCACACGCTGACCGAGGTGCTACTCGGTCTGCTGTTCGGCACGGTTTTCGGCTTCGCCCTGCGCAGCGGCGTTGTCTAGGAGCGTCCCAGAAGCTGCCTGCCGGGCATCGCACGGCGCGCGCCATGCCCCGGCCGGGCCCAGCGGTCGGCGGCTGCGTTTCGTGGATTCCAGCCCTGCGCCGGTGTGCCCGCCTCTGGATACGAAGAACGTAACCGATGGCTTTCTCGGGCCGAGGGGAGTCCCGGATGACGACCCGCAGCCCGCATCGACATAATCGATCGGGACCGAACCAACCACACGACGACGGCACGGCCGTGGTCCACATGACGTCGCCGGAGTCCAAAGCTGCGTGCTGTGCCCGTGCACCCCGGGGGTGCCGGTGAGCACGACCCAGGCCCTCACCTTGCCCGATAGCCACGCTCGCTGGTGGATCCTGGCGTTGCTCTTTGTCTGCCGTACCGGCCTGGGCCTGCAGTTCCAGACACTGGGTTCGGTGTCGGACCCGCTGGTCTCGTCGCTGGGTTTCAGCTATGTCGAGATCGGCACGCTGATCGGTCTTTTCATGCTGCCTGGCCTGGTGCTGGCGCTGCCCGCCGGTTACTTGGGCCGCTACCTGTCCGATCGCGCGCTGGTGGGCCTGGCGCTGGCGTGCCTGGCCGTCGGCGGGGTGATCGCCTCGGTGGCCCAGGGCTTCGGCCTGCTGGCACTGGGCCGCATCGCGGCCGGCGCCGGCTTCGTCATCAGCACGATCTACCTGACCAAGATGACGGCCGATTGGTTTGCCGGCAATCAGTTGGCCACGGCCATGGGCATCCTGGTGATGAGCTGGCCGCTGGGCGTCGCCATCGGGCAGATCGGCCATGTGTGGCTCGCCGTGCACTTTGACTGGCGCGCGGCCTTCCTGGCAGCCTCTCTGTACTGCGCGCTGAGCGGCCTGGCGCTGTTCCTGCTGTACCAGCCGCCGGCGGCGCTGCAGCCTGTGCTGGCCGGCCCGATGGGCCTGCCACGCCACGAACTGGTACTGACGCTGCTGGCCGCCACGGCCTGGGGCTTGTACAACGCCGGTTTCATCGTCTACCTGAGCTTTGCGCCGCGCGTGCTGGTGGCCGGCGGTTACGGCCCGACGCAGGCGGCGGCCGTCATCAGCCTGGCCAGCTGGGTGATGATCCTGTCGGGCCCGATCGGCGGCCGCCTGGCCGACCGCAGCGGCCGCGGCCCGCTGATCCTTTACGTCTGCACGGCGGGGGGCATTGCGTCGCTGCTGATGCTGCAGCACACCGGGATGGCCGTGGTGCTGAGCCTGGCCTACGGCCTGTTCGGCGGCGCGCCAGCCGGAGTCATCATGGCGCTCACTGGCGAGGCCATGGCGCCGCGACGCCGGGCCTTCGGCATGGGTCTGTTCTTCAGTCTGTACTTCGTGCTCATGACGCTGGGCCCGCCGATCGCCGGCTGGCTGTTCGACCTGAGCGGCGACCCGTTCGCGCCGATCCTGTTCGCCATTGGGCTGTTCACCCTGGCGGCTCTGACCTACCACCTGTTCCGGGTGCTGAAACACCGCATGGCCGAGGCCTGAGCGCACCGAGCTCGCTCACGACCAGTGCCGGGCCACCAGTTCCTTCACCAGCTCGATCGACTGCTCCATCAGCGGCCCGGCGGGGCGCTGCGCCGACGTGGCCAGGCGCAAGGTGGCGGCCAGCCGCGGCTTGCCGATGGGCCGCACCTGGAAGCGGCTTTCGTTGCCGCTGCGGCGGATGGCATTGAGCGTCAGCACCGCGTGAAAACCGGCGTCGTGCACCAGGTCCAGGATGGTGGGCACGCTTTCGATTTCCAGCGCCACGCGCGCCTTTAAGCCGGCATCGGCCAACGCCGAATCGACCAGCAAGCGGATCGAATGCGGCCGCGGCGGGATCACCAGCTCGGCGGCAGCCACCTGCGCCAGCGTGACCGGTGCGCCGATCAGCTTGGCGCCGGCCTTGCGCGGCCGTGCCCCCACCAGGTACATCGGCTCCACGCGCAGCGGCGCCAGCCCGATGGCCGCTGGCGCGGTGCCGCTGTAGACCAGGCAGAAGTCCACCCGGCCCACGGCCAGCCACTCCATCAGGTGGTCGGACAGGCCCTCGACCACGCCGAAGCTGGCCTGCGGGAAGCGCTCGCGGAAGCTGCGCACCAGCGGCCCGGTCAGCGTACGCGCCACGCTCGGCGGCAGACCGATGACCAGCCGCCCGGTGAGCGCGCCGCGCTGCTGCTCCAGGTCGAGCCGCGCCCGCTGCACCTGCTGCAGGATGCCGCGCGCATGTTCCAGCAGCCGCTTGCCCGGCTCGGTGAGCGTAACGCCGCGGCCGGTGCGCTGGAACAGCGTTTGGCGCAGCTCGACCTCGAGCGCTCGTACCTGGCGGCTCAGCGCCGGCTGGGCCACGCGCAGGAAGCGCGACGACAGCGTGAAGCTGCCGAACTCGGCCACCTGTACGAAGTATTCGAGCTGCTTCAGGTCCATCGGTGGGCAACGTTCAGGGCGCGGCACGGTGGCTGCGGCGAAACGCCGCTTCAGCCGCCGGACTGCCTCACTCGCTGGAACTGAATCAGCAGCCGCGGAACGTCGGTGCTGACGATGCTCCAAACGGTGTCATTGTCAATACCCAGGTAGCCGTGGATCAACCGATTGCGCGTGGCGACGATCATTCGCCAAGGCACCTGCGGATGTGCAGCGCGCACGGCCTCGGGCACATGGCTGGCTGCCTCGCCGATCAACTCCAGGTTGCGCAGCGTCGCGTCGTACACCAGCCCGTTTGCGACGAAAGCGTCCTGATCCAGGCCAGCGGTGTAGCGTATGACCCTCTCGGCGCAACCGATCATGTCATCGACGCGGAAGCGCCATTCACGCGCCGGCGACTCAGACATGGATGGCTTCGGCCTCGACGGTCGGACGCAACTGTGGCCGCAGAGCCTTGTCAGTCACCAGATCCACGGGCCGACCGAGCAGGTCCTCGAGGAAGAACTGCACGCCGAAATATCGCTCGGAGGTGGCCGGCCCGTCGAACGACACCAGGATGTCGACATCGCTCTGCGGGCCGCCCTCGTCGCGCGCCATCGACCCGAACAGCGCCAGCCGGGCGACACCGAACCTGCCCTCCAGTGTCGCCTTGCTCGAAGTCAGCTGCCTGACGATGTCGTCCTTGTTCATCACTGTCCTTCACACAACGGATGCTCCGACATCCGTCGCCATTGTGCGGGTTCTGCGCGGCCAGTTCATTCGGGCTCGATCTTCGCCGCCGTGATGACTTCGCGCCAATGGCGGATCTCGCTGGCCAGCAGCGCCTGCATCTGCACCGGCGTGCCGCCCTGCGGCCGCACGCCCAGCGCCAGCAGCCTGTCGCGCACCGCGGGCGTCTTCAGCGCCTCGTTGGCGGCCGCGTTGAGCCGCTCGATCACCGCCGGTGGCGTCTTGGCCGGCGCGGCCAGCGCATTCCACGAGGCCACGGCATAGTCGGCCACGCCGGCCTGCACCATCGTCGGCACCTCCGGCAGTGCCTGGAAGCGCTGGTCCGAGGTGACGGCCAACGCCCGCACCGCCTTGGCCTGCAGCTGCGGCAGCATCGGCCCCAGGATCTCGAAGACCGCATCGACCTCGCCGGCGCGCAGCGCCGTCAGCACCGCCGGCGTGCCCTTGTAGGGCACGATCAATGCGTCGATGCCGGTGCGCGCCTTGAACAGCTCGGCCGACAGGTGCTGCGTGCTGCCGACGGCGATGGTGCCGATCGTCAGCTTGCCCGGTCGCGCCCGGGCCTCGTCGAGCAGTTCGCGCACCGTCTTGAAGCGCGAGCCTTCGGCGACGAACAGCGCCAGGTCGAACACGCCGAGCTGGCCGACCGGCGCGAAGTCCTTCTGCACGTCGAAGGGCAGCTTCCTGAACAGGCTGGCGCTCACCGCGTTGGCATTGCTCATCAGCAGCAGCGTGTGGCCGTCCGCTGCGGCCTGGGCCACCGCCTGGCTGCCGACGATGCTACCGGCGCTGGGCTTGTTGTCGATGATCATCGGCACCTTCAGCGTGGCGCTCATCGCGTGCGCCACGCTGCGCGCCGTCAGGTCGGCAATGCCGCCGGGGCCGAAAGGCACCACCAGCGTGATCGGCCGCTGTGGCCACTCGCCCTGCGCCCGGGCCGGCAGGACGCCGGCCCCCAACAGCGCACACAAGGCCCACAGGGCAGGCCTGCGGCTGCATCGAATCGGCTTCATCCGCCCTCCTCCAGGCCTGATTGTGGCGCGCCGGGCGGCCGGGTTTGACTGCAGGCAGCGATTCGGTTCACACGGGTAGCATGGCCGCTTCTCCCCGCAGGCACAGGCGACCATGCAACAGCCACCCGCCCCCCGGCGTCGGCCTCAGGCCACGCACGCCACGGCCCATGTCGCCGCCATCGCGGCGCTGGCCTGGGCTGGGCGTCACGACGAGGCGATCCGGCTGGCCGATGCCGCGCTGGCCGAGCCTGGGCTGGGTGCCGCGGCGCGCATCGAGCTGCTCGACCCTCGTGCCGAAAGCCGCATGGCGCTCAGCGACTATGCCGGCGCGCACGACGACGCGGTGGCCATGCTCGGCCTGGCGCGCGGCGCGCACAAGCCGGCCCTGCTGGCGCGTGCACTGTGCCGGCTGGCGCTGATGCAGACGCGCCAGGAAAAGGCGCCGCAGCACGTCGAAACCGCCCAGGCCGCGCTGCGCGCCGCGCGCGTGGCGCGCCAGCCCGCACTTGAAGCACTGAGTCTGTTCCGCCTGAGCGAAGCGCAGTTCCGCTCGGACCTGGGCGAGGCCGCGCTGCTGAATGCGCAGCGCTGCGCCGCGCTGTTCGAATCGCTGGGCGACAAGGTCTGGCAGGGCCGCGCGCTGTGGGCCCAGGCCCATGCGCACGACCGGCTGGGCCAGGGCGCCCAGCGCGAGCAGGCAGCGCGGCAGGCGCTGGCGCTGGCCGAGGCCGCCGGCGACCAGCTCGGCATCGGCGCGGCGCTGAACATCCTGTACCGCGAGCACCACGACATCGGCCAGCGCCTGATGGGGCTGAAGCAGTCGTATGCCGCGTTCCGTGCCGCGGGCTATGTCGAACGCTACAGCGGCCCGCTGGGCAACCTGGGCCTGACCTACAGCGCGCTGGGCCTGTTCGCGCAGGCGCGCCGTCTGGCAGTGCAGTCGCGCCAGGCCGACCAGAACCAGGGCAACCGGCACAGCCTGGTGGCGTTTGCCGTGCAGCTGTCGATGATCGAGGCCCGGCTCGGGCACCTGGACGAACACCGCCGCCTGGTCGAGCAGGCCGACACGCTGAACCGCGGCCTCGGCGACCACTGGTTCGACAGCGTCGTGCAGTGGCTGCACGGCAGCAGCGCCGCGCTGCAGGGCCAGCCGGCGCAGGCCTGCGTGCACTTCGAAGCCGCCATCGCCAGCGTGCGCCAGGGCCAGGGCACCGACAGCACGCAGCTGATCATCGTGCTCAGCTCGCTAGGCCAGGCCCGGCTCGAGGCCGGCGACGCCCCTGGCGCGCTGGCGGCCACCCGGCAGGCCGTGGAGCTGTTGCGCGCGCGGCCGCAGCAAGGCATCGGCAGCGCCTTCGCCCCGGCCACGGCCTGGTGGTGGCATGCGCGCGCGCTGCAGGCCAATGGCCAGGACGCCGCGGCGCGGGACGCGCTGGCCAGCGGCTATCAGGTGATGCTCGCTGGCGTGGCCGGCGTCCGCGACGAAGGCCTGCGGCGCAGCTGGTTCAACAAGGTCGAGGCCCACCGCCAGCTGATCCGCGCCTGGCTGGCCCAGCCGCAGCCCAAGCTGGCCCATCTGAGTGCCAATACCAGCCTACACGAGCCCTTCGAGCGCCTGGTGGATACCGGCCTGCGCCTGAACGAGCTGCACCACGCCGACGCGCTGCACGAGTTCGTGGTCGAAGAGGCCACCGAGCTGAGCGGCGCCGAACGCGTGCTGCTGGTGCTCGACGGCGCCGAGGGCTTGCGCCTGGCCGCCGGCACCGTGCCGCTGGGCGAGGACCGCGCGGCCCTGCTGCAGGCCATCACGCCGTGGCTGGAGGAAGCGCGCCGCAGCCGTGCCGTCAGCCTGCGCCACGGCCCCGAGGGCGCGGCACCAGTGCAGCAGCGCTCCTGCCTGATCGCGCCGCTGATCGCGCAGCGCGAGCTGCTCGGCTACCTGTACGCCGACATCGAAGGCGCCTTCGGCCGCTTCGGCGATGCCGACCGCGACCTGCTGGCCATGCTGGCGGCACAGGCCGCGGTGGCGCTGGCACACATCCGCGCCAACGAGGGGCTGGAAGCCAAGGTGGCCGAGCGCACCGAGCAAGCGCAGGCGGCGCGCGAGCGCGCCGAGCAGCGCGCCGGCGAACTGGCGCTGATCAACCGCATCCAGCAGGGCATCGCCGCCGAGCTGGAGTTCCAGGCCGTGGTCGACCTGGTGGGCGACACGCTGAGCGAGGTCTTCCCCGAGCGCGACGTGTCGATCTTCTGGTGGGACGACGCGGCCGGCCTGAGCCGCGGCCTGTACGTGCGGCTGCACGGCCAGCGCGTCAGCGTGCAGCCCGTGAAACCCGACCCCGAGGGCCGCATCGCCCGGGCGTTCGCGCAGGGCCGCACGGTGGTGGCGAACGACCGCGTCGAGATGGCGGCCTGGGGCATGCGCGCGCTGCAAGGCAAGCAGCTGGCGATGTCCACCGTATTGGTGCCGATCATGCTGGGCGAGCGCCGCATCGGCACGCTGGGCTTGAACGACCACAAGCGCGAGAACGCCTTCGGCGCAGCCGAGGTGGGGCTGCTGCAGACCGTGGCGGCGAGCCTGGGCGTGGGCCTGGAAAACGCCCGCCTGTTCGACGACGCTCAGCGCCTGCTGAAGGAAACCGAGCAGCGCGCCAGCGAACTGGCGCTGATCAACAGCATCCAGCAGGGCATGGCCGAGAACCTGAGCTTCCAGGCCATCATCGACGTCGTCGGCGACCGACTGCGCGAGCTGTTCAGCAGCGGCGACATCGGCATCAGCGTGCTCGACGAGCCGTCGGGCTACATCCACACCGTCTATGCCATCGAGCGCGGGCAGCGGCTGCAGATACCGCCCTTCCGGCGCGACTCGCAGGCGAAGATCGTCGACGAGCTGATGACCGGCCGGCCGGTGGTGCTGAAGGACCGCGCCGCCGCGCAGGCCTATGGCATCCGCACCGTCCCCGGCACCGTGCCCAGCCGCTCCAGCGTGTTCGTGCCGGTGATGGTGGGACAGCACCTGCGCCTGGCCATCCGCCTGGTGAGCCTGGAGCGCGAAGACGCCTTCGACGAAGCTACCGTGCGCATGCTGAGCACGGTGGCTGCCAGCATGGGCGTAGCGCTGGAAAACGTGCGCCTGTTCAACGAGACGCAGGAAGCGCTGGAGCGGCAGACCGCCTCGGCCGAGGTGCTGCAGGCCATCAACAGCTCGGTGGCCGACACGCAGCCGGTGTTCGAGCGCATTCTCGAGGGCTGCAAGCAGCTGTTCGCGGGCACTTGGCAGTCGATCTTCCTGTTCGACGAAGAGAGCCGGCAGATGCGCCTGGCCGCGCACCGCGGCCCGGCCCGCGACGTGCTCGACCGCATCTTCCCGCTGCCGCTGGTCGACGGGCACCGGCTGCAGCAGCCGCTGCGCGAAGGCCGGCTGCTGCGCTTCGACAACGTGCTCGAAGGCGACGACGTTATCCCCGAGGCACGCCAGGTGATCCAGGCGATGGGCTTCGGCAACTGCTCGCAACTGTTCATGCCGCTGGTGTGGGAAGGGCGCGGCATCGGCACGCTGGTGATGGTGCGCACGCCGCCGGCACCCTTCACCGACGCCGAAATGACGCAGATCCGCACCTTCGCCGACCAGGCGGTGATCGCGATCCAGAACGCGCGGCTGTTCAACGAGACCAAGGAGGCGCTGGAACTGCAGACCACCTCGGCCGAGGTGCTGCGCGTGGTCGGCGAATCGATGGCCGACGCACAGCCGGTGTTCGACAGCGTCTGCGCCAGCCTGGAACGCCTGCTGCCCGGCACCGAGCTGGCGATCAGCGCGCGTGGCAGCGACGGACGTCTGCACTGGCGCGCCGGCAGCGGCACGCATGCGCAGGCGTTGCGCAAGCTGTTCCCCCGCCCGGCACCAGGCAAACTGGTCACCGGCGTGCCGTCGTACTGGCCCGACCTGGCGCACGGGCCCGACGTGCCGGACAGCCTGCGCGAGGCCACGCGCATCCTGGGCTACAACGCCTCGATGCTGAGTGCAGCCATGACCTCCGAGGGCGAGGTGGTCGGTGCGCTGTCGGCGCTGCGATTCGACATGCGGCCCTTCAGCGAGAAGGAAAGCCGCATGCTGAAGGCCTTTGCCGACCAGGCGGTGATTGCAATTCAGAACGCGCGGCTGTTCAACGAGACGCAGGAGGCGCTGAAGCGCCAGACCGCCACCGCCGACATGCTGCGCGTGATCAGCAGCTCGCCCACCGACGTGCAACCGGTGTTCGATGCCATCGTCAGCACGGCCGTGCCGTTGATCGGCTGCGACAAGGCCTTCGTCTTGCACCTGGACGGCCAGAGGCTGAGGCTGATCGCGGGCGCCGGAAAGGACGGCTTGATTGCAAACCTGGCGGACAAGTCGATTCCCGTGGACCCCGGCGCGAACTTTCCGTCCCGCGTGGTGGTGGACAAGCAGGCGCTGCACCTGCCCGACTGGGCCGCCATCGAACTGCCGGAATACGAGCGCGGCGTACACGAGTCGGGCGGCGTCAACGCGTCGCTGATGCTTCCCTTGCTGCGCGCAGACGAATGCATCGGCGTGCTTTCCTTGGCGCGCGCCCGAGCGGGCGCCTTCGCCGCCAACGAGATCGCGCTGGCCGAATCGTTCCGCGACCAGGCGCTGATCGCGATCGAGAACGCACGGCTGTTCCGCGAGACGCAAGAGGCGCTGGAGCGGCAGACCGCCACGGCCGAGGTGCTGCAGGTCATC
>Ga0209668_10001507_pt1 | contig 10023 bp, 9 predicted proteins | sample FrelakmetPLP11PL_FD_187150 | JGI IMG/M metagenome (GOLD analysis project Ga0209668, IMG submission 187150) | Freshwater lake sediment microbial communities from the University of Notre Dame, USA, for methane emissions studies - PLP11 PL (SPAdes)... | ecosystem: Environmental > Aquatic >... | reverse complement strand
TGCGCGAAGTCAAGGAGATCTGCCAGTACTTCCTCGGCTTCGACCCGGCCGACAAATGGATCGCGGTGCGCCCGGCGCAGCACTACACGATGGGCGGCATCCGCACGAAGCACACCGGCGAGAGCCCCACGCTGCGCGGCCTGTTCTCCGCGGGCGAGGCGGCGTGCTGGGACATGCACGGCTTCAACCGCCTCGGCGGCAACTCGGTCGCCGAGACCGTGGTCGCCGGCATGATCGTGGGTGAGTTCATCGCCGACTTCGTCGAGAGTCCGAAGGGCGACATCGACATCCCGACCCCGCTGATCCGCGAGGCGGTCGAGGCCGAGCGGGCCAAGCTCGATGCGCTGCTCCAGAGCGGTGGCACGGAACGCGCGGATGAGATCAAGATCGCGATGCAGCAGACCATGACCGACAAAGTCGGCATTTTCCGCACCGGAGCCGACCTCGAGGAAGCCGTGCACCGCCTGCAGGCCCTCGTCGTGCGCAGCCGCAACATCGGCCTGCGGCACCGCGCGGACGGCCCGAACCCCGAACTCGTGACGGCGTACCGCACGCAGAAGATGCTCAAGGTCGCGCTCTGCATCGCAACCGGCGCGCTCGCGCGAACCGAGAGCCGCGGCGCGCACTTCCGCGAGGACTTCCCGCGCCGTGACGACTCCCACTGGCTGAAGCGCACACTCGCGACCTGGAAAGACCCGCACGACACGCTGCCCTGCCTCGGGTACGAACCTCTCGACGTGCTGTCGATGGAGCTGCCGCCCGGCTGGCGCGGCTACGGCAACAAGGACTACGTGGACCACCCCGACACGCTGCCATGCCTCGGGTACGAACCTCTCGACGTGCTGTCGATGGAGCTGCCGCCCGGCTGGCGCGGCTACGGCAACAAGGACTACGTGGACCACCCCGACACCGCGCGGCGCGCCGAGGAACTCCAGCAGCTGCGCGAACGGTTGCAGGGCGCCGACCGGCACGCCGTGCAGTCGGAAATCATGCCCTACGAACACCTGCTCCCGAAGCGGTTCCGCGGCCGCAACGAACGCATCGACGAGAGACTGCCATGAGCGATTCAGCATCGGTCCCCGCCACCGCTGCCGCCGCGCCTGCCGGCCCGTCGCGCAAGCTGCGCTTCCACGTCCTGCGCCACGACCCGCGCGACCCGCAGAGCGTGCCGCACACGGAGGTCTTCGAGCTAGAGGAAGCGTCGGGCATGACGCTGTTCCTGGCACTGACCGAGATCCGCGAGAACCTCGACGCTTCGCTGGCGTTCGACTTCGTGTGCCGCGCGGGCATCTGCGGCGCCTGCGGCATGCTGATCAACGGCCGGCCGGGCCTTGCCTGCCGCACGCTCACCCAGGACCTGCCCGCGGACATCACGCTGGCGCCGCTGCCGGTGTTCGAGCTCATCGCCGACCTTTCCGTCAACACCGGCAAGTGGATGCAGGGCATGAGCGAGCGGCTCGAGGCCTGGGTGCACTCGGTGGAGGGCGATCCCGACCTGCGCCGCATCGAGGCGCCGATGGACCCTGAGCTCGCCGACCGCATCTACGAGCTCGACCGTTGCATCGAGTGCGGCTGCTGCGTTGCCGCCTGCGGCACGGCGCGCATGCGCGAGGACTTCGTCGGCGCGGTCGGCCTGAACAAGATCGCCCGCTTCGCGCTCGATCCGCGCGATGCGCGCACCGACGCGGACTTCTACGAACTGGTCGGCACCGACGACGGCGTGTTCGGCTGCATGACCCTGCTCGGCTGCCACGACGTGTGCCCCAAGAACCTGCCGCTGCAGACGCAGATCGCGTTCCTGCGCCGCCGCATGGCGAAGGCGGGGGCCGGCTGAGGCCGCTTAGCAAATCTTTAGGCTTTCGCTAGCGAGCATTTAGCAACCGGCCGGCGGCGGCCGCGCCAGACTGCGCCCCACACAACTACACTTCGTGGGGTCAGCATCATGAATCTGGGCAAGCTGGTATTGGTTGCCGCGGGCGTCGCGGGCGCATTCGGCTGGGTGGGCAGCGCGACGGCGGGTGAGTCGGCCGTCGAACGAGGCCGGTACCTGGTCACGATTGGCGGCTGCAACGACTGCCACACCGCCGGTTACCTGCAGAACAACGGCACCGTGCCGGAGAGCGAGTGGCTCACGGGCACGGCGATCGGCTACCAGGGCCCGTGGGGCACCACCTACCCGGCGAACCTGCGGCTGGTGGTCTCCCGTCTCTCGGAATCGCAGTGGCTCGCCCACGCGCGCCAGGAGCGGTTGCCGCCCATGCCGTGGTTCAACCTCGCGCGGATGACGGATACGGACCTGAAGGCGATCTATGCCTACGTGCGCAGCCTCGGCGCGCCGGGCAACCCGGCTCCGGTGTACGTGGCCCCGGGTGGCAAGGTGAGCACGCCGTACTTCGTGTTCGTGCCGGTGACCGACCAGAAGCACGCGTCGGCCCGCTGACCCGAGGCACTCAGCGCGCGATTTCCTCCAGCGCGACGGGCCGCAGGACGTGGAACCGGAAGCGTCCGCGGCCCGTCTTCTCGACGCGCAGCGCCGGACAGCGCTCCTCGAGGCGTCGCGTGAGCAGGATCAGGCGTGCCTCGAGGTTCTCGCTCAGGTCCGGCAGGTGGATCGCAGGGTCGAGGCGCAGCTCGCGGTTGGTGTGGTCGCTGCGCCCGTCCTCGACGTGGCTGCGGAGCAGCCGCCAGAGGATGGCGCCCGCCACGCCCTTGATGAGGTAGTCGTCGCCGATGAAGATGCTGTCGTTCGCGGCGTAGCGGCGCACGCGCAGCGGCGCACCGGCCGGCAACTCCGATCGTTGCACGCCCGGGGTTTCCTCGCCGGCGGGAGCCTCGTCCTCGAGCAGCGCGGACACCGCGCCGACGTGGCTCGCGAGCACCATGAACCCGTCCTCCTCGTCGTAGCCGAACCGCCCCGGGGTCTCGCTCTCGGCGAACAGCACCCCGAGCAGGCGGTCGCCCGCGAGGATCGGCACGGCGATCTGGCTCTGGGACTCCGGCAGGCCGGGGAAGGGAATGCGCTGCTCGATGCCCGCAGTGATTCCGCGGCTCTGCAGGTCCTCGCGGATCGCCCGCCCGTAGCCGAACTCCGAGGTGGCGTGGGCGATGCGGATCGGGATCCGGGCCTGTGCCGCGGCGCCGATGATGCCTTCGCCGGGGTGCACCTCGGCGCCCACGCCCGACTCCGCGTAGCCGCGGCTCGCGACCGTGTAGAGGCGCTCGCCCGACGGGTCGTGCATCAGCACCATGGCATGCGTGAGGCCGATCGGGTCGGCCAGCACGTCGAGCAGCGTGTCGAGCAGCGAGGCGAGGTCGGTCGCTCGCGACAGGCGCGCCATGCACTCGCGCAGCACGGTGACGTCCACCTCGGGCGGCGGCGGCGCCTCGAGCGTTGCGCCGTAGATCTCCGTGACCGACTCGACCCGGTACACATCGGCGCCGCGCAGCTGGAACACGCCCGTCATCCCCGAGTGCGAGGCGATGCCGGCGAGCTTGGCCTTCATGCACTCGAACAGCGGTCCGCAAGCCTCGGTGCGCAGGTAACGCACGGCGAGCCGGTACTGCGCGCCCGAATCGGGGTGGATCACGCTGACCGTCGCACGCGGGTTCTCGAGCACGTTCTGCCGTGTCTTGCTGAAGAACTGGAACGACAGCGCCACGTGCCCTGGATCGACGTAATGCACCTCGGAGATGTAGGAAACGTTCGGGATGCCGTCGCGCGAGCAGGTGGCGATCACGGCGGGGACCGCTCCCTCGAAGCAGCGTCGCAAGCTGGTGATCGGCGGTGGCACGTTCAGCTCCGCAGCGGCTGCCCGGCGCCCGGGCCGGGGGTTTGCTGGAAAGCCGCGGTCGGCGTGAAGCGGATTGCAGCGAGCGGGCCGCGGCCGCCATGCACGGCGGCCGCAAACTCGGGCGAGTAGCCGATGCTGGCCAGGTCGGCGCACCACTGCTGCCGATGGCGGCGCGCCGCGGCGCGGTCGGCGGCGGTCACGGGCACGACGCGTGCGTCCTCGCCCTTGAGCTGGATGGTGCGGTGCGTGCTCGGCTGGCTGAACACCACGGCGACCAGTCCGTTCGCGGCGATGTCGTCGAGCAGCGAGCTGGCTCGGGCCGGCTCGATCAGCACCGTCACCTGCCGGCGATCGCGCGACACCCGGCAGCCGCAGCCGCGCACCACGTCGGGTACCCGCTCCGCGTTGCGGGTCGCAACGATCACCGATACCGGGCCCTGGATGAAGGCCGCGTGCGCCGCGTCGAGCAGCCGGTTGCTCTCGGTACCCCCCGTCATGCGGCCCATGATAACGGCTGTCGCACGCCAAGCTGTACAAGGCGCCGTACGGACGAAGCGCCGGACTGGACAGGTCGCGGGTGTGGCGGGGGGTGGCACCGCCGCGGCCATTGGTTTAGCGTCGGTCTCCGGTTGCTGCGACGCGGGAGATTCAAGATGGTGTACGAAGCACGCTCGCTCATTTGCGCGTGCGCTGCGGCGCTGCTGTTGTCGTCGTCGTTCGCGGCGCCGCGCTCGGCGGCGGATGCTGTGCCGACCGAGTCGCCCCGGGTGGCCGAGCTGGTCCGGCGCCTCGGGCTCGAGGAATCGGCGACGCCGGTCCGCGAGCGGCCGGGCTGGAGCATGCCGCGCAAGGTGCTGGTGTGGAACGTGCTGCCTGGGGCCCTGCCGCAACTGCAGGCGGCTGCGCCGGGCGTCGAGCTGCTGCTCGCGAAGGACGCGGCCGAGGCGGTCCGCCTCGCGCCCGAGGCCGACGCCGTGCTCGGCGTCTGCACGCCCGAGTTGCTGGCGGCCGGACAGCGCATCCGCTGGATCCAGAGCTATTCGGCGGGCGTCGAGCGCTGCGTGGCCATCCCGGCACTGCGCGAGCGCAACGTGCTGCTCACCAACATGCAGCGCGTGGCCGGGCCGGTGATGGCGGAGCACGTGCTGGCGCTGATGCTCAGCTACTCGCGCGGCCTGAATTTCTACATCCCGGAGCAGCAGGCCGCACGCTGGACGCGCGAGCTGCCGCCGCCGCAACGCATGCTCGCGCTCGAGGGCAAGACCGTGCTGGTCGTGGGCCTCGGCGGCATCGGCGTCGAGGTGGCGAAGCGCGCCAGTGCGCTCGGCATGCGCGTGACGGCGATTCGCGCGAGCGGACGCGAGGGTCCGCCGTTCGTGAGCTACGTGGGCCTGCCCGGCGAGTTGGGCAAGCTCGCAGCCGAGGCGGACTTCGTCGTCAACACCACGCCGCTCACGCCCGCGACCACCGGCATGTTCGACGCGAAGTTCTTCGCGATGGTGAAGCCCGGGTCGTTCTTCGTGAACGTGGGGCGCGGCCAGAGCGTGGTGCAGCCCGAGCTGATCGCGGCCCTGCAGGGCGGGCGCCTGGGCGGGGCAGGGCTCGACGTGACCGATCCGGAGCCGCTGCCGGCCGACAGCCCGCTGTGGAAGATGCCGAACGTGATCATCACGCCGCACGTGTCGGCGCAGTCCGACGTGGATGACGACGCGCGGCTGGCGATCGTCGCGGAGAACCTGCGCCGCTACGTGACGGGCGAGCGCATGCTGTCGGTGGTGGACCTGGCGAAGGGATACTAGCCAGGGGGTCCCGCGGTGGGCGTCAGCCGCCGGACCGGAGTGCCGCCAGCTCGCGCTGCAACTCCAGAACCTGCGCTTCCAGGGCCGCGACCCGCTGCTCGAGACCCGTGGCGGTCACGTCCTCTGCGGCGGGGCGAGCGACCTCCACCGATGGGGGTGCCTCGCCGCCGAACAGGTGCATGTAGCGCGCCTCGCGCCGTCCCGGCTCGCGCGGCAGCCGCGCGACGAACGGCCCGTCCGGTCGCGTCATCAGTTCCTCGAGCTCGAGTTCCACCTCGCTCACGTCCTTGAGCGGCGCAAGGCGCGCGGCGTGGGTGCGCAGCTCACCCGGCGTCTGCGGGCCGCGCAGCAGCAGCTCGCACACGATCGCCGTGCCCTGCGGGGAGAACTTCAGGGAGCCGAACTGGGTGTTGCAGAACAGGTGCTGGAACTTCGGCACGCGGCTGCCGAAGCCCGACTTCTCGAGCACCAGCTGGCGGCGCACGAGACCGTCCACCACCGCCTGAACGTCGCGCTCGTCGAGGTCGAGCACCGGGTGGCGGTTGCTCTTCTGGTTGCAGGCGTTCAGGAGCGCGTTGAGCGACAGCGGGTACTGGTCGGGCGTGGCGATCTGCTTCTCGATGAGGCAGCCGATCACGCGGGCTTCGTGGGCGGTCAGTTCGATGGCCATGCGGCCCTCCGCGGGCTGGGTTTCGGTCCGGGCCACGGGGCATAATCGCGGTTCCCGGGCAGGTGGATGGTAACCGGTGCAGCAGCGCGGCGGTTCGACGTTCAAGGGTGTGGTGACCATTTCGCTGATGACCGTGAACGTCATCGCGTGGTGCCTGGTGCTGTTCACGGTGGCGATCGCGAAGTTCGTCGTGCCCCTCGGCGCATGGCGTCGGGCGCTGAGCCGGGCCATGACCGGCCTGGCCGAGGGCTGGATCGGCTGCAACAACGCGATCTTCCGGGCCACCGGCGCGCTGCCGCTCGACGCCCGTGGCCTCGAGGGCCTGTCGACGCGCGAGTGGTACCTGGTGGTGTCGAACCACCGCTCCTGGGTGGACATCCTGGTGCTGCAGGCGGTGTTCAACCGGCGCATCCCGTTCCTCAAGTTCTTCCTCAAGCAGCAGCTGATCTGGGTGCCGTTCCTCGGCATCGCGTGGTGGGCGCTCGACTTCCCGTTCATGCGCCGCTACACGTCGGCGCATCTCGCGAAGCACCCTGAGGACCGCGGCAAGGACCTCGCGGCGACGCGCCACGCCTGCGAGAAGTTCAGGCTGATCCCGACGTCGGTGATGAACTTCGTCGAGGGCACCCGCTTCACGCCGGCGAAGCACGCTGCGCTCGAGTCGCCGTACTGCAACCTGCTGCCGCCGCGGGCGGGCGGCGTGTCGTTCGTGCTGTCGGCGATGGGCGGGACGCTGCACTCGATGCTCGACGTCACGATCGCCTACACCAGCGGCACACCCACGATGTGGGACCTGTGCTGTGGACGCGTGGGCACGGTGCGGGTCGACGTGCAGCGTCGCCCGATCGAGCGGTGGCTTTCCGAGGGCGACTACGCGAGCGACCCTGTGTTCCGCGAGCGCTTCCAGGCGTGGCTCGGCGGCGTCTGGGCGGACAAGGACGCGCGGCTCGGCCAGTTGCTGCAGTGAGGGCACGCACGTGAGCTGGGACCTGCCGTCGCCCTTCATCCACGAGCGCGTGGCCCATCACGCCGAAATCGACGGCTACGGCCACGTCAACAACGTGGTGTACGTCGCCTGGCTCGACGACTGCGCCTGGGCGCACTCGACCGAGCGCGGCATCCCGCCAGAGATGTGCCGCAGGCTCAACCGCGGCATGGCCGTGTGGCGCACACAGCTGCACTACCTGTCGGCAGCGTACGAAGGCGACCTGATCGAGGTGGGCACCTGGCCAGTGATGAACGACGGCCGGTTGCGCATCGAGCGTCGCTTCCAGGTGCGTCGCAAGTCCGATGGCGAGACGCTGCTGCGCGCGCTGATCCACTACGTCTGCATCGACCTGCAGACGGGCAAGGCGAAACGGATGCCCCCCGAGTTCACGAAATACACGGTGGCACCCGAAGTGGCCGAGGCGCTGGCAGGGCAGGCCGAGCCGTTCCAGCCCGGCGTCGAGCCGCGCTGAGCGGCCCCATCGCGACACGCAGGAGAACGACATGCACGACCGCTGGACCGGACCGGAACTCGATTCGCTGCTCGGCAAGCAGAGCCTCACGCGCCGCGACGTGATGATGACGACGCTCGCCGCGGGATTCGCGGCCGCGGTGCTGCCGGTGAGCGCCGACACACTGGTGTCGACCAGTGCCGAAGGACTCACCGCGGGCGAGGTGAAGATCCCGGTCCCCGACGGCGAGATACCCGGCTACCGCGCGACGCCCGCTACGGGCGGTCCGTTCCCGGTCGTGCTCGTCGTGCAGGAGATCTTCGGCGTGCACGAGCACATCAAGGACGTGTGCCGGCGCTTCGCGAAGCAGGGCTTCTGCGCGGTCGCGCCCGAGCTGTACGCGCGGCAGGGCGACGTGTCGAAGTACACGGACTACAAGCAGATCTTCGCCGAGGTGGTCTCGAAGGTCCCGGACGCGCAGGTGATGGCCGACCTCGACGCCGCGGTGGCCTGGGCGGCGAAGAGCAGTGGTGGTGACGCGGCGCGGGTCGGAGTCACCGGGTTCTGCTGGGGCGGGCGCATCACGTGGCTGTACGCCGCGCACAGCGCGTCGCTCAAGGCCGGCGTGGCGTGGTACGGGCGGCTGGTCGGCGAGCCGACACCGCTGCAGCCCCAGTACCCGATCGACGTGGCCGCGCAGCTGAAGGCGCCGGTGCTCGGGCTCTACGGTGGGCAGGACCAGGGCATCCCGCTCGCCGACGTCGAGAAGATGCGCGCGGCGCTCGCGGCGGCGAAGTCACCGTCGGAGATCTTCGTGTACCCCGAGGCGCCGCACGGATTCCATGCCGACTACCGCCCGAGCTTCCGCGAGGCCGATGCGAAGGATGCGTGGCGGCGCTGCCTCGAGTGGTTCCGGAAGCACGGCGTGGGCTAGAACTTCCAGAGCACGCCGACGTTGGGCACGATCGGCAGCCAGTGCCGGTAGTCCCTGTCGAGCACGACCGTGTCGCCCTGGTACTCGTACGACCAGTCCACGCAGCACTGGTTGTTGCGGTCGAGCAGGTTGGTCACTTCCGCGAATACGTTGAGCTCGCCGTGCTTCAGCGTGAAGTCGCGGCTCACGCGCGCATCGAGCGAGCCGTAGTAGCCGAAGCGCAGCGAGTTGCGGCGGCCGAGCACGATCTCGGCGTCCGGCGCCGTTGCATCCGCCACGATCACCGGCGTGGTGGGCCAGCCGGTGTGATAGGTGGCGGCGAGCGTCGCGCTCCACGGGCTCGACGACCAGCTGAGGCCCGCGGTCACGGCGTTCTCCTGGTCCCAGCTGCGCGGGTAATCCTCGCCGTCGATGCGATCGCGCACGCGCGACCACGTGTAGCCGAACCAGCCGTTCCACGGACCTTCGCTGCGGCGCGACAGCAGCAGCTCGATGCCCTCGGCGCGCGTCGAGTCCGGCGCGATGCGCACGCGGTCCCAGCGCAGCTCCGGCACCAGCGACAGCGGGTCGAACAGGTTCTCGTAGCGCGGCCTCAGCTGCGAATAGTCCTTGCGGTACGCCTCGAGGCGCAGCGCAAAGCCGGAGGGAAGGTCGCGCTCCACGCCCAGGATGGTGTGATCTGATTTCTGAGCCGGGTAGAACTGGTCCACGCCGTCCTCGACCTGCAGCTCGTTGATGCCCTGGAACTGCTGGTAGCGTCCCCAGCTCGCGCGCAGGCGCGTCTGGTCGTCGAGCTCGTAGGCGAGGTTGATGCGGGGCGCCCACTGGTCGTCCGATTCGTAGCCGTAGGTCTGCTCGTCCCAGCGCAGCCCGACCTCGGCTGCCAGGCGGTCGGTGAGCAGCACGCGGCTCGTCGCATACAGCGCGGTGTGGTGACCGGACGGCTGCGGCGTCTCGTCGCGCGTGGTCACCTGGCCGGGGCTCTGCGGCGCCGGATAGCCGGGTTCGAACACCGACCAGCTGCTGTAGTCGTAGTCGGCCGCGAGCGTCCGCCACTCGAACCCGGCCTGGTGCAGCCAGCGCTCTGAGCGGTGCGTGGCGTCGAGCTTCAACCCGAACACGTCGTAGTGGCGCTTGTCGTCCGCCTCGCCCACGGTGCTGCCGGGGTCGTTCACCTCGCCCTCGCGGTGACTGGAGACGTCGGTGTACGAGACGATGGCGCGGGCCGTGGTGGCCGCCGAGAAGTCGTGCTCCAGCGTGCCCCACACGTAGGAGTTGCGGTAGGTCGCGGTGGCGGTCTCGTGCTCGTCGTTGTTCTGCACCTCGGCGCGATCGTCGGCCACCAGCACGTGCAGGCTGCCGCGCGTGCGGTCGCTGAATTCATAGTCGA
>Ga0209668_10001506_pt1 | contig 10026 bp, 7 predicted proteins | sample FrelakmetPLP11PL_FD_187150 | JGI IMG/M metagenome (GOLD analysis project Ga0209668, IMG submission 187150) | Freshwater lake sediment microbial communities from the University of Notre Dame, USA, for methane emissions studies - PLP11 PL (SPAdes)... | ecosystem: Environmental > Aquatic >... | reverse complement strand
AGTGGATGGAAAGAAATATTCTCTGAAGGATTTTGAGAAAGCCGGAGTGATTGTAATCATCTTCAGCTGCAATCACTGTCCAACTGCTCAGGCTTATGAAGAGAGGATAATTGAAATTGCCCGGGATTATAAACCAAAAGGAGTGGATCTGGTTGTTATTTCGCCCAATTCGGGTAGGGCTTTGAATTTCTCTGAACTTGGTTATTCCGATATGGGCGACAGCTTTGAGGAGATGAAACTCAGGGCATCTGAAAAGAAATTTCCCTTTCCATACCTTTATGATGGAGATGAGCAAAAAATTGCCATCGCTTATGGACCGGTTGCCACACCTCATTGCTTTGTTCTTGACAGGAACCGGATCCTGAGATATTCCGGACGTGTGGACGGATCGGAAAAGCCCGGAACAGGAAAAGGTGAGGATCTGAGAAATGCGATCGATGCACTCCTGGCAGGTCAGCCAGTCAAGACTCCTGTTACAAAGGTATTTGGCTGTTCAGTTAAGTGGTGGTGGAAAAGCGAATATACTCAAAAGCTCTACAAACAATGGGCTGAGCTGCCTGTAACGCTTGAAGAGATCGATGTCAGTGGAGTGACCGGTCTTATTAAAAATGATTCTTCAGGTAAAGTCCGGCTAATTAATTTCTGGGCAACCTGGTGCGGGCCTTGCATTACCGAATTTCCCGACCTTGTCATTATCGATCGTATGTATAGGGGACGCCCATTCGAGTTCATTTCAATAAGCACCGATAAGCAGGCAAGAAGAACTGAAGCACTCGACTTCTTAAAGACACAGGAAGCTTCAAATAAGAACTATATTTTCAATGACGATGATGTTTATAAACTTATTGAGGCTGTTGATAATGAATGGCAGGGTGCCTTGCCTTTTACAATGCTTATTGAGCCTGGCGGTAAAATCCTTTATAAAAAGCAGGATATGATTGATCCACATGAAATGAAAAAGCTTATTGTCGATAGCAAATATATTGGCAGGTATTATTAAGACTAATATCGGGAAATGGAAAAAAATACAAACAGACGTACTTTTATAAGAACGACAGCACTTGTTGCATCAGGTCTTGCCATTAGTCCCGGTTCTTTAAAGGCTTCCGGAAACAAAATTGGTGGAAATCCAGTACGGCTTGGAGGGCCGGTCTTTGGTGAATATGATGATCCGGTACAGTGGGTGAAAGCTGTTAAATTGTTGAGGTATGGAGCTGCATATTCTCCTGTCGGGCCGGGGTCCTCACATGAGATGGTTGCATCCTACAGATCAGAGGCTAAAAAGAATAATATCATTATTAGTGAAGTAGGGGTATGGAATAATATCATGGATCCGGATGATAGAACCAGAAAAGCGGCTATCAATAATAATGTGCTCTCTCTCCAATTAGCTGATGAAATCGGAGCATGCTGCTGTGTCAATATTTCAGGAGCAAAAGGTGAAATATGGGATGGACCATATCCGGGTAACTATTCACAAGAGACTTTTGATCAGATTGTTGAAACCGTAAGAAATATCATTGACCTGGTAAAACCGGTAAACACATTTTTCACACTTGAACCAATGCCATATATGCTGCCTGATTCACCGGATACTTATCTTGAACTTATAAGGGCAATCAGCCGTGACAGGTTTGCAGTACATCTCGATCCGGTAAATATGATCTCAAGTCCGCAGCGGTATTTCAAAAATGGTGAATTCATTATAGAGTGCTTTAAAAAACTGGGACCATATATCAAGTCTGTGCATGCAAAGGATATTACTATCCTTCCGGAGCTTACTGTACATCTTGAGGAACGCAGACCAGGAGCTGGTTCGCTTGACTACACTGTCTTTCTTCAGGAAATGAGTAAGTTAAATGATATACCTATGATGCTCGAGCACCTGGATAAGAAGGAGGATTATGATCTTGCAGCTGAATATGTTCGTCAGGTAGGCTCAAAAACAGGGATAAGCTTTGTTGAATAGAAATTGAAAGATTAAGCTCTTCTGAACTTTAAAGTGTATAAGCCACACCAATATTCCATCTGAATCCCGGGAAAGGCTCAATATTGCTTACGATAGCCTGTGTCCCCTGAAAGAAAAGAGTAAATGGAATATTTCTTATTCCAGCCGATACCTTTGGGGAAACAAACAAACCATCATTATTACCGTCATAATTTATATAGAAGAGCTGTAAATTTATACCCATAAGAACACTTTTCCCCAGTCCTATCTCCGACCAGTCAATAATGAGATTTATGAAATGACCTTTAATTGCTCCCTTATCCTGACCCCTGTCATTCCAGTACATTAATGTCAATGAGTTTTTCCGGGTAATTTTGTAGGTGGCTGCCAATTCGATGGCCAGATATTTCTGGCTTTGAAGGATTGACTCATCATCGGGCAGTTTATATTCGCTAAAAAAAGCACTTATATTGAATCCTGTCCTGAATTCAAAAGAGGGTTTATTAACTATTTTATAGTGCAGCCAGTTATCAATGAACCACGGTCTTAAATCAAAGCCATATGCAAGAGTTGGATCATAGCTGAACCTATTTTTTACCAGTGAAAGTGATGCGATTATTGCCGGGGCGTCGAGTGAGAAAGCAGGTATAGATGCAATCCCGTTGCTGTTCAGGCTTACAGTTGCAAAAGCTTTCAGCTTTGTTTTGGAACTGTCAGCCTTATCCTGTGAATAGGAAACCACGAAAATGAAAATAAATATTGCACAAAATGACTTTCTCATATTATTATTAATTCTGCTTAAAACTAAAAATATAATTGCATGAATCAGGTTATGGACTAAAGATATAAATAATATTTTGGGATTGTCGCAAAAGTCATTTTCGAAAACATCTGCCATTTTCAGCATCTCAGTTTGTTAATAAAGAATGATTACAGGATGTTTTATCTTTTACATGTTCTTCATACCTTCATAAGGTTAAATAAGAACAATAAATCATGTCAGGAGGCGTAAATTTTTCTGAAGATTCGGATAATAAGAGAAAAGCTATTTCTGCATTTGAAAATGACAGGAGTGATCAACCCGAACCGGACTCTTCAAGTGACAAAGCCGCCCATGACTCGTTTCTTGAATCTGTTGCAAAACTGGCAATAGGGCAGAAAAGCAATTTCCCTGATAGCCTGGTAGTGAGAAACACTGACTTGCCGAATTTTTCAATAGATGACTATTCTGAGATCGACGCAACTGATAAAACTGCCAGAAAAATTGAAGAATTAAATTCAATTATCTCATCAATCGAGAGAAGACCAGTTAATTCTCCGGAAATCAGACTTGACCAGAAGTACAGGATCAATTATAAAAATGAACTGAATATTCCACAACTTGAAGCAGTTACTGCAATCAACGGACCTGTTCTGGTGATCGCCGGGGCAGGAAGCGGCAAAACCAGAGTCATTGTGCACAGGGTAGCATTTATGATGGAAAACGGAATCAGCCCTGGTGATATATTGCTGCTTACATTTACCAGAAAAGCAGCAGGCGAGATGCTGGGAAGAGTTCAGCAGCTTCTTAATGACAGTTCCGCCCAAAAGGTCTTTGGAGGTACATTCCATGCTTTCTCAAACTATGTACTGAGAAAATATGCAAACATGCTCGGCATCCCTAATAATTTTACAATCATCGATGAGGAAGATTCTGCCGACACTATCGATCTGATCAGATCAGAACTTAAAATTGAAAAAAAGGAAAAAGCTTATCCGCGGAAAAACCGGATCAGGGAAATTATCTCTTCAGCAAGAAACAGGAACCTGACAATCAGGGATGTAATCGAAAATGAATTTTCCGGATTGATGGAATTTATTAATAGTATTGAACTGATAAACCGCGGTTATGTGAAGTATAAACAGATCTGCAGAATTTTTGATTACGATGATCTGATGGATGTTTTGAGGGATTCATTAAGGGACAATCCCGGATTCAGAAGAAGATTGCAGGATGAATACAAATACATAATGGTGGATGAATACCAGGATACTAACATAATCCAGAAGGAGATAGTCGAATACCTGTCTGAAAAGTCCGGGAATATCCTTGTTGTAGGAGATGATTCTCAAAGTATTTACTCTTTCAGGGGGGCCAATTATGAGAACATCCTGAGATTTCCGCAAAGATATCCCGGCTGCCGGGTGATAAAGATTGAAGAAAACTACAGGAGCAACCAGAAGATCCTTGACTTCACCAATGATATTATCCTGAATGCAAAGATCGGTTACAAAAAACGTCTCTATTCAAAAATTGTCAGTGAAGGACTTCCCCTTGTCAGAAAGTTTTATGATCAGGAGGCTGAGGCGGAATTTGTCGTTGACAAAATATTGGAATACAGGGAAAAAGGGATCGAGCTCAGCCAGGTTGCAGTCCTGGTCAGGGCATTCTGGCATGCAAGGTACATTGAAGTTGAACTGAACAAGAGAAGCATACCTTATGTTGCAGTCGGCGGTCTTAAATTCAATGAACGCAGGCACGTTAAAGATGTCATATCCTATTTAAGGATTATTCAGAATCCGTATGATGCTGTTGCCTGGCACCGGGTACTGAAATATCTCCCCGGAGTCGGAATGGTGACGGCACGGAGAATAATCGGGAAAATCGTGGCTGAAAGTGGTATTGATACTGACACCATTGGGAACAGTAAGTTCGCTGCAGATCTGAAGAGCCTGCTTGCAATGATAAACAGTGCAAAAGATAACAGTGTCCCTGTCCACCGGAAAATTGAACTTATTAAAACATACTATTCGCCCCTGTTACAGGCAAGGGAATACGATTACCAGATAAGGCTTCTGGATATAAATGTCCTGGCCGATCTTTCTTCAAAATATGATTCGCTTGAAAAATTCCTTACCGAATTTGCGCTGGATCCCCCCTCACGGAATTTTGGAACCAAAACTGTCCCGCTGGTCGATGAATCAGAAGATAAACCACTGACAATCTCGACAATCCACTCAGCAAAGGGACTTGAATGGTATAGTGTAATAATCCCGCATGCTCTCGACGGACTTATACCATCTGTAAGATCAATGAATAATATTGAGGAGCTGGAAGAGGAACGCAGGTTATTTTATGTCGCTTGCAGCAGGGCAAAGCAGGATCTTCTGATAACGATGCCTTCAAATGTTGCCAGTTATAATGCATTTTTATCCTATCCGAGCCGGTTCCTGGTCGAAATAAGCAGAGAAAAATTTCATTACCAGTGATCAGGAAATCCAGGGTACCTGTTACCGGTTGTCTGTTTTGTGAGCTGGTCCCTGGACCAAAAAATCCGGAATTACGGTGTATATAAAATAATTTCTTAAATTAACGGATACTAAATTTTACTAAAATGAAAAAATATCTTTTGTCTCTGATCTTAATTATTGCTTTGAATTCATTTTCAAATCAGGAAACCAAATGGCGTCAGCTTTATAATGGGAAGGATCTGTCAGGATGGGAACAGGTTGGCCCTGGAAAATTTGTGGTTGAAGATGGATTTTTGAAGACAGTCGGAGGAATGGGAATGATTCTCTGGCCGTCTGAAAAATTCAGCAACGTACTTATCCGGGTCGTTTATAAGGTTAAAGATAATGACTGTAACTCGGGGGTATTCATACGAATTCCTGAAAAGCCTTCTGATGAATGGGTGGCTGTTAATAAAGGTTATGAAGTTCAGATCGACAATGGTACCAGACATGTCGGTGGTCCGTTCCATTGTACAGGAGTCTTATATTCACTTACAAAAGCAATGGCTAATCCCCAGAAAAATCCCGGAGAGTGGAACACCATGGAGATTACTCTTGATGGTCCCAGGACAATAGTTATGGTAAATGGCGAAAAGGTTACCGATTTCAAAGAGGGAGATCCTGTACCGGAAAAAACCAGGGATTTTGAGCCTGAGAGGGGCCCAAGACCTGAATCAGGCTATATAGGTCTGCAGAACCATGACTCATTATCTGTAGTCTGGTTTAAGGAGGTTGCCGTTAAGCCGCTTAAATAGGAATGACAGAAAGAATGCACCTGCACTTTTACCAGACCCACCAGGGTGCCTGAACAAATTCGGCGTAAACAAGAATATCAAACAGGGCATGTGCTGTCAGGGAAGGTAATAGGCTTTTTGTTAAATGCCTTATTGTACCAAATATTAATCCTGCACCAACGGTCCAGAGAGCTAAAAAGCCAATATCAATATCCGTTACAATTACCGGAGAAAGGAACAGGCAGCATTTATAAGCAGTATGTGACAAAGTGCTGAAGAAGATTGAAAACGATCCATTTATGCTCCTTACAGATTCCTGTAAATATCCCCTGAAAACCAGCTCCTCCATACAACCTATGAGTGCGGCAATAAATGTAAAAGAATGAATTGACTTTGGAAACAAACTGATATCCAGATGCCAGCGGTAAAACAGTGAAAGAGACAATCCAGTTGCTGCACCTGTAACCAGATAAATCATTGTGATTCTTTCATGGGCACTTTCCCCAAAAGACTTTTTAAGGTCAGGGAGTGATCTTAAATTCCTGGCAATAATATAAGCAGAAAGTAAAAGTGCTGCAAAAGAAAACAGCCGGAGCGGGAATTTATAATGAATAAAATATGAAAATGCCATCAATCCGAGACTGCAGAGTGTTGCTTCGGAAAGAAGAAGGAACTTATTCGCCTCTGGCTTCACAGATTATTAAGACTTGGTACCTTTCGGAAAGTGTTGCTTTTCAATTCTGACAAAAAATCTGATCATCAGGATAAGGGGTAATAAAAGAAGAATCCATCCGGATCCAAGACAAAAACCTTCATTTGCAGCGATTCGTGTGCCGGGCAATGAATTAACAAGTTCAGCTTTATTGATAGTAAGATTCAAAAATGATTTCGGGAGTGATAGATACTTTAAGTTCCGGAGGGTTTTTATCGACTTTATATCAGTTATAGTATCGGTTACGGTAAGGCCAAAGAGCCCACTCAGTTTTGACAATGGCTGCAGGTTGCGAATAGTATCGTTTTTAAAGATTTCCACTATCTGAAGTCCTGGATTTATGTCTACAAATGAATTGAATTCCTCCTGTGTCACAGTTGACGTGAAAGCGATCCACCTGAGAGAAGGCAGTATAATCATACCCGGGTCATATACCAGAGCATCACCTGTGAGTGACAATACTTCAAGCTTCCTATTATTGTTTATCAATTGAAGGTTGATGATAGAGTCGACTCCGCTGACAACTAGTTCTTTCAGATTATCAACAGGATTTAGAAGGGCAAGGTCAATGGTTCCTGATTTATTAATTACCACTCTTTCAATTTGCCTGTTATTCATAAGCAGATCGTTTGTTATATGCATATTCTCACCCAGATCCCAAAGAAAAATCTGTTTCAGCAAAGGCAGTGCTGGTAGAGGATCAGAGATCACTGAATCTTTGATGGATATCATAAGTAATTCAAGGTTGGTAAATTTCGACAGGTTGTCATAATCGGTCCGGATTAAAGATGGCCCTACCAGGTACCGTGGATTAAATATCTGAAGAACACCATTAAGATCTTTAAAATCACCATCGAAGTAAATGCCGGCATCCGGTTTGATTTCAGCCAGCTGGTTCAGACAAGGAAGATAGCTTTCTGATATCGTTGAACTGAAGCTGATAAATTGGAGGGCAGAAAAATCCCTTTTTTTCTGATCTTTAAACCATTGCACCATTCCATCATTTCCTTGTAAATCGATTGAAGTTATTTTATTGTTAACATATAAAGCGCTGTCATCATAATTCAGTAAAAATTTGGTTTGAGAGGTATTATTAAAAACAAAGATGTTGTCATCGCACATAAGCAGGTCACCATTGCTCCCAACTATTAAAGAAGGATTCAGACTATCGGAGAAACTCCGAATCAGAAATGTTGATTTTGAATAGTTGGCTATATTATTTGCCCCATTAAATTCCAGAATTGAATAAGATTCAGCTTTTTCGCTGCACGAGGGGAAAAAGAATGACAACGCTGGGAAAAGACAAACAAGTAAATAATCCCATGTTGACCTGGACCTTAAGATTAAGCAACTCAGATTTTTCATAGTCTTGTCTGTTAACGGATTAGAAATATTATTATTTAAACAAATTACTATATTATTCTGAAATTGTTTTCTGCAAAAGCTCAATACCCTCTTTTCTGCCAAGGTTTCTGCTGTAATTCTTTTCTGAAGCATTGTTCCAGTGTTCCATAACACCCAGGCTGGTTATTACGGCATTATTCCGCTGGGGATCATATTTTACCTTTGAGGGAGGATTATCAGCCAGGGCAGCTTCAATCAGATACTGGTCACTGAATGCCATGTCAGGTGCATCCGGCCATTCACACCTCAGAAAATCCAGACCGACTGCATCAATAGCCACCGGATCCTGGGAAGCAAATATACTGCAGGCCCAGTTGTTATTGAATGGTTCCATTTTCCATTTTGGATCAGGTATTCCATTGACCAGCTTAGATCCATAAATCCCATCAATAAGAAACAGTATGGTCTTTTCGCCAAGGTCTTTATGTGCAATAAAGTCAACAAAAGTCATGTACCGGGGGGCCCCTTGGCTGTCGGGATTGAAATTGTCGTGTGCATTTTTGCGCCAGTCATTATAGATACTTGTGACTCCATAGTAATTCTTTGCACACAATGTTACACCCTGCCCTACATGTCCTTTAAGCAGGGCCATATTTATCAGGTAATCAGCCTCCACTGCACAAGTGGCAAGACCGGTAGCCAGTTTGCCGTTATCAACTGAATATGGTATGGCGTTATCGGCATAGGTTGATTTAACACGTCCGTCACCGCCAACATTGTCAACGAAAACTACATCAGGAAAAACGGAATGACATTTATTAAAGATATTGTCAGTTATGAACCGGCTGGCATCAAAGACAGTGATATTCTTCTGCGGAATTCCTGCCTCTTTAACCAGGCTCCTCAGAGTTGAAAGGACAAGCTGCGGAGTTGCATTTAGCTCCGGTGAATCCCTATGACTGTATGTATTATTAGTATTTATTTTAATTGCTATTTTCTGATCAGGCTGATAAGACTGATTCTTCCTGTTGTGCCTGGTATTGAAGTCTTTGAAAAGTGCCGTCCAGGCTTCCTTTTCAGCCTTTTCGCCGGTAAGTGTAGTCAGCGATTCTTTCAGCATTTTATCGGTTTCTGACTGCAAAGTTACATTTTCATCCCACCAGTTGCCTGTTTTTCCATCCCAGCTGGCAACAGCCGGATCATGAACCCATACAACTCTGCCCGCGAAGATACCTTTAGCCGTACCAACGGGCTGATTTGGTAAAACAATCCATTCTGCCTTACTTATTACAGATGCATATCCTGTTTCCCTGCCTGTTAAAAAAATTGAACAGAAGAAAGCACCAAGAATAAATAAAACTCCATACAGGTAGTTTGAGCGGACAAAATTAAATTTTGCCTTTTTGAAAGCTGCAACCGACCCTGCAAGCGACAACAGGTAAATGATAAATCCTGACATGATCGGAGCTGCTGTTCTCATACATGGATATACAGCTCTCTGAGGCTTAGGAATTACACGGACAAGAAACCAGATTGTCGAGGCGATCCCTGTCAAAATAAATGTAATTTTCAGAATGGAATTATTGTTGAAGATTCTTATCCTGGATAAGATTTTATTGATAGTATTTTTCATGAAAATTGAATTTATAAGGATTCTTTTTTGTTTAATGACAATTGCAAATGTAACATTTGTAACAATTTGAAAATTCATAAAGGAATTTTTTTATAAACAACCTGATCCGAAATACGGACTGACATAATCTTTCATAAAAATCAGTCTCAATAATATCCGTGCAGAAGATATTTTTATATTTTTAAATCTGTAAAGTAATAAATGCCCGGTTAACCGTGTAAAAGCAGATAGCGGTTATTACTTAGTGAGTTAAGAATTGCTATTTGATTGATAATTTTGGGAGTATCTATGTTGATCATAAAATCCTTTATATGCTTAATTATCTGAGGGAAATGCGGAATCGTCTTCTGAAGGAAGGAAATCCGAGAAAATACCTTGCGTATGC
>Ga0209668_10001505_pt1 | contig 10026 bp, 14 predicted proteins | sample FrelakmetPLP11PL_FD_187150 | JGI IMG/M metagenome (GOLD analysis project Ga0209668, IMG submission 187150) | Freshwater lake sediment microbial communities from the University of Notre Dame, USA, for methane emissions studies - PLP11 PL (SPAdes)... | ecosystem: Environmental > Aquatic >... | reverse complement strand
CGACCATCATCGCCAGCGTCAGCCACCAGCCGAAGCTGCTGCGCTTGCGCTTGAGCTCCTGGTACTTCGGCAGTGCCGAGATCTTTCTCGCCAGATCAGTTTCCATGTCGTCTCCTGGATGTGATGAACACGCCCGCGGCCACAGCGCGGATGGGGAGAATGTTCGGTCCGCGGCCTGACCCGACCATGACGCGAAACCAACAGGGGCTGACAACGCCGGGTGATGCGCCGGGCTTCGGTCAAGCTTCGGTCGCAATGAACCAGACAGTACAAGAAGTACAAGAGCCCGGCCGCAGTGCGTGGCCCAAGGGAGCTGGGCCGCGCACCAACGACCCCGAACGCACGATGGCCGGCATCATCGTGGTGGCCACGCAAGAGTTCTCGGAGAAGGGCCTGGCCGGGGCGCGCATCGACGTCATCGCCGAGGCCCTGCGCGCCAGCAAGCGCATGATCTGCTACTACTTCGGCAGCAAGGAAGGGCTGTACATCCGCGTGCTGGAGGAGGCCTAGCGGCGCATCCGCGAGATCGAATCCGGCCTGCACCTGCAGGACCTGGCGCCCGAGGACGCGCTGCGCAGGCTGGTTGGCTTCACGGTCGACTACCAGCTGGCCAACCCGGGCTTCATCCGCCTGGTGATGACCGAGAACATCCACCGCGGCGAGTTCCTGGCGCAGAGCCAGGCCCTCCAGAATCTCAATGTGCTGGCGATCCAGGCGGTGCGCGAGGTCTACCAGCGTGGCGTAGCGGTGGGCGTGTTCCGTGCCGGCATCGACCCGATCGACCTGCACATGTCGATCAGCGCGCTGAGCTTCTTCGACACCGCCAACCGCCATACCTTTGCGTCGATCTTCAAGCAGGCCGCGGCCGTCCCGGCCACCGTGGCCGAGCTGCAGGCCGAGCTGGCCAAGTTGCGCAAGTGATCGTGGTGCAGCCGACGAACCGACCATCAGCGCCAGCTTGGACAAGGCCCGGGTCGGCCTCATCGGCGCCGGTATACAGCGCTCGCTGACACCGACGATGCACGAGGAGGAGGCCCGCTGCCAGGGCCTGGCGCTGCATCGCCAGTTGATCGACCTGGACCGGTGTTGGCATCGAGGCATTGCCGACGCTGATCCAGGCGGCGCGCATCATGGGCTTTGCCGGGTTGAACATCACCTACCCCTGCAAGCAGGCGGTGACCCCGCTGCTCGACGAGCTATCCGACGCGGCGCGGGGGTGCCAGCTCATTTCCGGCGTCTGCCGCTGGCGCGCCAGGCTGGCTGAATCCGAACAGGAGACTGCCACGGGAGTCGAACGCGAAGCCATCGGCAAGCTGCCCAACCCGCTGGGGCTGGCCGGCATCGAATTCGTCGAATACGCCACCACGCGCCCGCAGGCGCAGGGCCAGGTGCCGGAGACGCTGGGCTTGCGGCCCGTGGCGCGGCACCGCTCGCGCGAGGGGCTGCTGTACCGCCAGGGTGACATGAACGTGGTCATCAACGCCCATGCCAGCGCGCGGCCGAGCCAGCTGCAGCCCGGCGAGGTGCCGGTGATCGCGGTGCTGGGCCTGCGCGTGCGTGATGCCGCGGCCGCCAACAAGCGCGCACTGGACCGCGGCGCCTGGGCCGTGCCGGTGCAGGTGGACGTGATGGAACCGCACATCCCGGCCATCCATGGCGTCGGCGCCACCCGCATCTACTTCGTCGACCGCACCGAGGCCTTCTCGATCTGGGACGTGGATTTCGTGCCTATCCCCACCGTCGACAGGCACCCGGGCGCCACAGCCGGGCTGCACTGGTTCGGCATCGTGCAGTACATCGGCACCAATCGCATGGACGACTGGAGCGAGTTCTACCGCGAGCGCTTCGGCTTCGACGAGCCGCCCGACGAACAGCGCTTCGGCATCCTGCCCAAGGGCCGCATCCTGAAGAGTCCGTGCGGCAGCCTCCACCTGCAGCTGATCGAACCGGAGCCCGGCAGCGTCGACGTCGAAGGCGACGAATCGCTGCAGCGCATGGGCCTGGGCACGACTGGGGCCGCACGATCAACGAGTTCACCACCGCCTGGCAGATGGTGCAGCGCGCCGATGCGCCGAACCTCGGCCTGGCCTTCGACTCGTATGACGCGCTGGCGACGAAGACCGCGCTCGACGGCCTGGAGCTGATCGATCCACGCAAGATCTTGCTGGTGCAGCTGGCCGACTTCATGTGGCAGGAGGTCCGCACGGTGGAAGAGCGAATCAGCACCGCGCGCACCTTCCGCGTCTTTCCCGGCGAAGGCGTGCACAGCGCCATGGTGGCCGAGCTGGTGACCCGGCTGGACGCGATGGGCTACAGCGGCGACTACAGTTTCGAGGTCTTCAACGACGACTACCAGCAGCTGCCGCTGCCGATGGTGGCGCAGCGCGCGCGGGCTTCAGCCGAATGGCTGGGCGAGCAGGTGCTGCGCCGCGCGGTGCCGCTGCCCGGGCGGCTGCGGCTGCGCCGCTGAGAAGCCGCAGCGGCGCAGGCGATACTTGCGCCGCGTTGCGCAAGGAGAGCTGATGACTTCGATCCTGGTCCTCAATGGCCCGAACCTGAACCTGCTGGGCACGCGCGAACCGGCGGTGTACGGCCACACCACGCTGGACGACGTGCGTGCGCTGTGCGAGGCCACCGGCCAACGCCTCGGCCTGGCCATCGATTTCCGCCAGAGCAACCACGAAGGTCTGCTCATCGACTGGATCCACGAGGCCGGTGTCGCACATCGCGCCGGCACGCTGCTGGGCGTGGTCTTCAATGCCGGTGCCTACACGCACACCAGCGTGGCACTGCACGACGCGGTCAAGGGCGCAGGCGTGCCGACGATCGAGGTCCACATCAGCAACGTGCATGCGCGCGAGCCCTTCCGCCACCATTCCTACCTGTCGCCGGCGGCGGCCGGCATCGTCGTCGGCTTCGGCATCGACGGCTACGTGCTGGCCATCGAGGGCCTGGCGCGCGCGGCTGCCGCCAAGGGTGGCTGAGACTGCGCTGTTCGCGCAGTCGCTGCTGATCGGGCTGTCGATCGCTGCACCGGTCGGCCCGATCGGGCTGCTGGTGATCCAGCGCACGCTGCAGCGCGGCGCGCTGGTCGGTCTGGCCACCGGGCTGGGGGCGGCGGTGGCCGATGCGTTGTACGGCGCGGTCGGCGCCTTCGGCGTCGCTTCAGTGATCGAAGTGCTGGTCGGCGCGCGTTTACCGCTGGCCCTGGGCGGCGGCGCGTTCCTGCTATGGCTGGCCTGGCGTATCTGGCGCACGCCACCGGCCGACCAGGTGGCGCATGCCGGCAGCGGCGCCGGGTTGCTTCAGTGCTTTGCCGGCACCTTCGTGCTGACGCTGTCGAACCCCGCGACGATCTTCTCCTTCATCGCCGTGTTCGGCACGCTCGGCGCCCGCATAGCGGTCAGTTCGCCCTGGACCATGATCGCCGGCGTGCTGGTCGGCTCGGCGCTGTGGTGGCTGCTGCTCACTGCGCTGGTGGGCCGTTTGCGCTCGCGCTTCGACGTGCGGGCGCAGGCCTGGGTCAACCGCGTCTCGGCGCTGCTGCTGGCCGGCTTCGCGCTGTGGCAATGGGCCGGGCTGCGCGGCCATTGATGGCAGACTGCGGTCTCGCCAAACCAGGAGACTCGCCCATGGCCGACCCCCACAACCGCATCGCACTCGTTACCGGCGCCGGCAGCGGCATCGGCAAGGCTTCGGCCATCCGCCTGATCGAGGACGGTTGGCGCGTGGTCTTCGCCGGACGTCGTCTGGAGGCGCTGCGCGAGGCCATTGCCGCGGCCGGCGACCCCTTCGGCGACATCGACAGGCGCGCGCTGGCGGTTCCCGCCGACCTGACACGCGCCGATTCGGTGGCTGCGCTGTTCGACTTCGTGCGCGCGCGTTTCGGCCGGCTCGACCTGCTGTTCAACAACGCCGGCACCGGCGCACCGCCGGTGCTGCTGGAAGACCTGACGCTCGAGCAGTGGCGCTCGGTGGTCGACACCAACCTGACGGGGGTGTTCCTGTGCATCCAACAGGCCTTCCGCATCATGAAGGCGCAGGCGCCGGTGGGCGGGCGCATCATCAACAACGGCTCGATCTCGGCCTATGCGCCGCGGCCGAACTCGGCCCCCTATACCGCGACCAAGCATGCGGTCAGCGGGTTGACGCGTTCGGCCTCGCTCGACGGGCGCAAGTACGACATCGCGGTCGGCCAGATCGACATCGGCAATGCCGCCACCGACATGACCGAGCGCATGACCCAGGGCGTGCCGCAGGCCGACGGCAGCATGAAGGTCGAGGACCGCATGGACGTGCGCCACGTGGCCGATTCGGTGCTGCACATGGCCAACCTGCCGCTGTCGGCCAACGTGCTGTTCATGAACGTCATGGCCACCAAGATGCCCTTTGTCGGGCGCGGCTGAGCCTGCTGCTAGTATTCAAAAACTATTCAACCGACGGAGGATCTCCATGAGTGAACTGACTGCCGCTCACAAGGACAAGCTGATGACCGACCTGCGTACCGTCATCTCCGATGCCGAAGATGTGCTGAAGGTCACGGCCGACCAGGCCAGCGCCGGCGCCGCCGAGTTGCGTGTGCGCATGCAGGAGCGGCTGACACAGGCCAAGCACCGGCTCCATGACCTGCAGGAAACGACCGTGGCGCGCGCCAAGGCGGCCGGCCACGCCGCCGATGACTACGTGCACGATCATCCCTGGAAGGCCATCGGTGCCGCCGCCGGCATCGGCATGATCATCGGCCTGCTCATCGGCCGTCGCTGACCGGCAGCTCGCCATGCCCGCGTCGCGCGCTGGGCTTTTCGAATCGCTGCGCCAGCTGCTGCACACCGCGCTGGAGCTGGCGCAGGTCCGGCTGGAATTGCTGGTCACCGACCTGCAGCTCGAGAAGCTGCGGCTCGTCGAGGTGGCGCTGCGCGCACTGCTCGGCCTGCTGCTGCTCGGCCTGGGCCTGCTGCTGCTGATCGGCTTCCTGCTGATGCTGCTGTGGGACGGCTACCGCCTGCCGGCGCTGGGCGTGCTGACGCTGCTGTGCATTGGCGGCGGCCTGCTGCTGCTGAACGCCGCCAAACGCCGTCTGCGCGAGGGTGATGAGTTGTTCGCCGCCACGCGCGCCGAGTTCGAGCGCGACCGCGCGGCGCTGCGTCCGCGGGACTGACGCCACATGGCCACGCCGGACCGCGACGAGGTGCTGCGCCGCCGCGAGCGGCTGGTCTTTCGCAGCGATCAGCTGCGAGTGACCTGGTCCCAGCAGGTGCAGGTGCTGCGCCGGCCGCTGGGCATGGCCGACAAGGCTCGCTCGGCCACTCAGTGGCTGCTGCAGCACCCCGAGTGGCCGCTCGGTGTCTTGGCGCTGCTCGTCGTGCTGCGTCCCGGTCGTGCCCTGCGCTGGGCCAGCTATGCCTGGCAGGGATATGGCGCGTACCGGCGGGTGCAGCGGGTGTTGAACCGCGCGCCGCTCGCCGGGCGCTGAGCGGCCGGCCGCGATGGCCGTGGCCCGCAGCGAGTCTCGCGGCATCCAGTTTCCGCTCGACGACAGCGGCAAGCGCAGTACCGCGCCGGTGGGTCGGCGCATCCTGGCGGCGGCGCTGCATGGGCTCGATGCCGACGCCGCCGAGCATTGCCTGGTCGAGCGCGACTGGCGTCATGCCTACCCGCGGCACCTGCATCGCCTGGTCGAGCTGCAGGCGGCCAAGCCGCAGGCCACCGTGGCCTCGTGCCGCGCCGGGCTCGACGCGGCCTGGCGCGAACTGGTCTACCTGCGCGACGGCCAGCCGTTGGCGCTGCGCGAGGCCATGGCCACTCCGGACGGGGCGCCGCTGCAGACGCTGCGTCTGCGTGGTGCGCAGGGCGGCGCGCCGGCGCGCTGGGAGGTGCCGTACAAGGGCCGGCGCCTTAGCGGCGACGCCCTGGCGCGGCGCATCGACGCCTGGGCCGCCGCCGGCGTGATCGAGGCCTCCAATGCCCAGGCACTGCACCTGGCGCGGACCCACCCCGGTTGGTTCGACCTGTCGGACCGCCACCTGGTGCTGCTCGGCGCTGGCAGCGAGGCCGGTCCGCTTGAGTGGCTGGTGCAGTGGCGCGCCAACGTCGTGGCCATCGACCTCGCCCGCGGCCCTACCTGGAAGAGGATCGCCCAGCACGTGCGCGCCGGCAACGGCCAGTTGATCGCGCCGGTGGCGGCCTCGGACTCGCTCGGCGTCAGTGCCGAGCAGGACTTGCAACGGGCCGGCTGCGACATGCTGACCCAGGCGCCGCAGATCGCGGCCTGGCTGAAGCAGCTCGGGCAGCCGCTGGACCTCTTTTCCATCGCCTACCTCGACGGCGAGAGGCATGTGCGCGTGTCGATGGCCATGGATGCCATCGCCATGGCCTGCGTCGCGGCCGAGCCGCGCTGCACGCTGGCCTGGATGGCCACGCCGACCGACGTGTTCGCGGTGTCGCAGCCGCTGGCCGAGGCGGTGATGCACGCCTACGACGAGCGCGGCACGCTCAAGCGCCTGGCGCAGGCGGGTCTGCGCGCCGGCAGTGGCGGGCGCAGCTTCGTGCCGCACATCGAGGCGCTGGTCCCGGCCGAAGACGGCTCGCGCTGGGGCGTGGTCGATTGCCTGGTCGTCGAGCAGGGGCCGAACTACGCGCTGGCCAAGCGGCTGCAGCAGTGGCGCGCCCTCGTCGCGCGTGCCGACGGGCAGGTGGCTTCGATCAACGTCGCGCCGTCCACCACCACGGCCTCGGTGCTCAGCAACCCGGCGCTGGCGGCGGGCTTTCGAGGGGCGAAGGCCTTCGACATCGAGGTCTTCGAGCCCGATACCACCCATGCACTGATGGCCGCGCTGTGGGTGCACGATCTGCGCAATGCACAGGCTTCGGCGCATCCATCGGTGCCGCTGGCCCACCCGCTGCAGCTGCTGAGCGAAGGCGCCAACCACGGCGGCCTGTGGCGCGTGCCCTACCTGCCGCGCTCGGTGCTGCCTTTTGCGGCGCTGCTGGGGATGATGAAGCGCCGCTGAGCGCGGCTCAGGTCGCGGCGCTGGCCGCGGCCCATGCGACCAGCTCGCCGAGCACGACACTTGCTGCCTGGCTGGCGGCATCGGCCAGGCCGTTGGCATCCCCGTTGGGCACTGCTGCGGCCTGCACGAAGCCGCGGCGCGCGAGCAACTGGCGGCTGCGCCAGTCGATCAGTTCGGCCGTGACGATCAACTTCACCTGGCCGGGCTCGGTCGAGGCATCGAGATACAGCTCGTCCAGCCGCAGCGACAGCAGCAGGTCGCCGCGCACGCCCGACGTGCTGGAGGCCACCTCGCGGAATCGCTTCGAGCGCGCCAACCGGGTTTCGGCCAGCAGCAGCAGCGACTGCGCCGGCCGTTCACTCCAGTTGCCGAACTGGAAGTACGAGCGGCTGCGGCCATCGGCGCTGAACACCATGCGGTCGCTGTCGTACAGGCCCGGCATCGCGCCGGCACTGACGAGCAGCACCTTGTCGATGACCGGCCCCGCCGGCGGCGGCGCCTGGCCGTCGGTGTCGCGCAGCAGATGAAAATCCCTGCGCGGTGCATTGCCCAGGCCGCAGCCGGCCAGCAGCGCCGCGGGCGCGGCGGCGCCCAGCGCCACCAGCACAAAGCGACGTGAGAGGTTCGCGGGCTGGTCCATCAACGCGCTTCTCCCGGGCCAAGTTGCTGCTCGCCCGGGCCCAGCAGCGCGGCCTTCGGGTCCTGCAGCCGGTCGAGCGCGCGGGCAATGCGTTCGGCGCTGCTGCGCAGCTCCTGCGCGGTGGCGCGCAGTTCCAGCGTGCCGATGTCCAGTGCGGCATCGCTGCGGCGCAGCAGCGCGGTGCCGTCCTTCTCGATGGCCTGCAGGCTGCGCGACAGGTCGCGTTCGAGTGAGCGCGTGGCCTGGGTCAGCTCGCGCAGCGCGGCCTGCGCCTCCTGCAGCGTCGTGCCGGCCTCCTTGGCCACCGGTTCGGCGCTGTCGGCCAGCCGTTTGGCCGAGCGCGCGATCAGATCGGCCGACTGCCGCAACGTGGCGATGCCCTGGTCCAGGCCCGCCGCCGACTTGTCGAGCAGCGCCAGGCGCTTGTTGAGGCCGTCGGACAGGTCGCGCAGGCTGACCAGCAGTTCGGCGAACACTTGCTGGTTCTCGGGGCCCATCAGCTTGTTGATCTTGAGCAGCGCGGCGTCCGCGGATTCGGCCAGGCGCGAGGCCGAATCGGTGATCTGGTCGATGCCCGATGAGCCTTCGGGAATGACCGGGTAGCGCTCGCCGGCGGCCACCTTGCCCAGCACCGGCCCGGGCACGCCCGGCGTGTCGAGCTTGATGCGCGCGATGCCGGTGAGCACGTTGCGGCTGACCGAGGCCTTGGTGTTCTCGCTCACCGGCGTCTCGCGGGCCACGCGGACCAGCACCTTGACGCGGTTGATGTTGTCGGGCTGGATCGAGAACTGTTCCACCCGTCCGACCGGCACGCCGCGCATGTTGACGTTGGCGCCGACCTGCAGCCCTTCGAGCGACTGGCGCTCGAAGTAGATCGTGTAGAAGCGGAAGTCCGAGCCGCGGCCGGTGCTGCTGAGCCAGATGAAGCCGAAGGTGGCAGCCGCCACCAGCGCCAGCACGACCGCGCCGATGACGGTGTAGCGGGTGTCAGGCTCCATCGGTTTGGGCTTTTCGGCCAGGGTCTGTGGCGGCAGTCACGGTATGGCGCGAAGAGAAATACGATTGTATCCACGGGTCCTCGACCGCCATCACCTCGTCGGCCGTGCCGTCGGCGATGACCGTGCCCCGGCCGAGCACCACGATGCGCCGGGCGATCGACAGCAGCGTGTCCAGATCGTGCGTGACCATCAGCACCGTCAATCCCAGGTCGCGGTTCAGGAAGTCCAGCAACTGGTCGAAGGCGCGTGCCGTGATCGGGTCCAGACCCGAGGTCGGCTCGTCCAGGAACAGCACTTCCGGTTCCAGCGCCAGCGCGCGGGCCAGCGCGGCGCGCTTCTTCATGCCCCCGGACAGCTGCGCCGGCATCTTGGCGCCGACATCGGCCGACAGCCCGGCCAAGGCCAGGCGCAGGTTCACCAGCCGCGGCAGCAGCTGGGCCGGCGTATCGGTGTGCTCCAGCAGCGGGGTGGCGACGTTGCCGGCCACGTCGAGCGAGCTGAACAGCGCGCCTTCCTGGAACATCATGCCGAAGCGCTTGCGCGTGGCAGCCAGCGCCTCGTCGCTGGCGTTCCACATGTCGGTGCCGAGCAGCCGCACCGAGCCGGCATCGGGCCGCTGCAGGCCGAGTATCTCGCGCAGCAGCACCGACTTGCCGCTGCCGCTGCCGCCGATCAGCGCCACCAGCTCGCCGCGCCGCACCTGCAGGCTCAACCCGTCGTGCACGGTCTGCGCGCCGAAGCGCGTGACCACGCCGTCGACCTCGATCACGGCGTCGCTTGCAGTGCTCAAAGGTCGAGTTCCTGGAAGATGACCGCGAACATCGCGTCCAGCAGGATCACCGCGACGATGCCCTGCACCACGGTGGAGGTGGTGTTGATGCCGATGGAGCGGGTGTCGCGGCTGACCGACAGGCCCATGCGGCAGCCGATGACGGCAATGAACAGCGCGAACACCGGCGACTTGCCCAGCCCGATGGCATAGTGGCGCGGCGCCAGCGCCACGTGCAGCCGCTCGATGAAGGTCTGCGGCGTGATGTCCAGCGTCAGGTTCGACATGACCATCGCGCCGGCCAGGCCGGCGACGTTGCCGACGAACACCAGCAGCGGCAGCGTCAGCACCAGCGCCAGCACCCGCGGCACCACCAGCACCTGAGGTGCCGACAGGCCGAGCGTGCGGATGGCGTCGATCTCCTCGGTGAGCTTCATCGTGCCCAGCTGTGCAGTGAAGGCGGCGCCGGAGCGGCCGGCCATGATGGTGGCCACGATCAGCGGCGAGAACTCGCGCGTGATGCCCAGCGCCACGCCGTCGACGACGAAGATGTTGGCGCCGTACTTCTCGGCCTGCAGGCCCAGCATGTAGGCCATCACCACGCCGATG
>Ga0209668_10001504_pt1 | contig 10028 bp, 7 predicted proteins | sample FrelakmetPLP11PL_FD_187150 | JGI IMG/M metagenome (GOLD analysis project Ga0209668, IMG submission 187150) | Freshwater lake sediment microbial communities from the University of Notre Dame, USA, for methane emissions studies - PLP11 PL (SPAdes)... | ecosystem: Environmental > Aquatic >... | reverse complement strand
ACCCATCCTTATGACCAGTCTTGCAACGGTACTCGGAATTGCACCTCTGGCTCTGGGATTCGGAGAAGGAGCCCAAAGCCGTGTCGCAATGGGTACTGCGGTAATCGGCGGATTGCTTATTTCAACATTCCTGACACTTTACGTCGTACCTGCAATTTACTCCTTCATCTCCAGCGAAACAAAAAAATCTGAAAATGAAAATCAGCTCACTAATCCTTAGTCTTTTTATATTAGCTCAGTTCCGGAACAGCAACGCACAGTCGGTTTATAACCTGAATGATTGCATCAGGATCGGGCTCGAGAAGAACTTTTCAATTCTCGTTGCCCGGAATAATGAGACAATTTCAAATAATAACCACACCCTTGGCAATGCAGGGTATCTTCCATCTCTTGACCTCTCAGGAAGCTATAATGGTGTTACAAATAATACCATTCAAAATCTCACTGACGGCAGCCAGAATAAATCCAGCATAGCTCTTAACACTGCTGCAAATGCAGGTTTAAACCTGGAATGGACCATTTTTAACGGCTTCAGCGTGAGTACTACTTACAAAAAGCTTGGTGAGCTGAAGCAGATAGGAGCTCTGAATACCCAGCTGTCGGTCGAAAATCTTATTGCCGATATAGTTCTTGGATATTACGCCTACATCCAGCAGGTACAGATGATGAAGAATCTCGAATATGCAGTGACGCTTTCCAAAGAGAGGCTCAGAATTGATGAGGACAGGTATCTGCTGGGATCCAGTTCCAAGCTTCAGGTACTTCAGTCACGCGTATATCTGAATGCAGACAGCTCAAGACTGTCGAAACAATTTGAGGTTGTGAGGGCGGCTGAGGTAAGGCTGAATGAACTCATGGCGCTGGAGGATCTTGGAATGGCTTTTTCAGCACAGGATTCATCGGTGAATGTGAATCCTGACCTGATATATGAAAAGCTTTTAGATGAGACTCTTACAGGCAATACCGGCCTGAACATCGCGGGCAGGAATAAAACAATCTCTGAATATGATTCAAAGATTATTGCATCACGATCCTATCCCTACCTGAATCTGTCGACAGGCTACGACTATAATCTGTTGAATTACTCAGAGGGCACATATAAGAATCAATCGATATATGGTATGAATTATGGTCTTACTCTTGGGGTGAACCTGTTCGACGGTCTCAACCAGAAGAGGAGCATCCATAATTCCAGGATAGAAATTGAGAATAAGGAACTTAAATACCGTGAAACAGAACAGGGCATCAGGGCGGATCTGATAACCATCTACAGTGGTTACAGCAACAATCTAAGGCTTATAAGACTTGAGGAGCAAAACCTGCAGACAGCAGGAGAAAACCTCGAAATAGCTCTCGAAAGATATAAGTTAGGAAGTTTATCAGGAATTGACCTCAGAGAAGTACAAAAAAGCTATCTTGACGCCAAGGAGAGATTATTGCTGATCCAGTCTCAGACAAAGCTGGCAGAAGTATCTCTCATGCTGATCTCCGGACAAATAATGGAATACTATAAATAACCTCATCAATGCAGAAAAGGACCGAACTGATAACCAACAGCGACGGAAGTATCTATCATCTGAACCTGTTGCCGGGTGATATCGCCGAAAAAATCATTATTGTCGGGGATCCCGGCCGTGTTGAATTGCTGGCAGGATTGTTAAAAGAGGTAAGGGTAAGAAAAGAGAACCGGGAGTTTCGCACCGTAACCGGTACATTCGACACAGGTGAAATAACAATTATCTCTTCAGGTATCGGAACAGACAATATAGACATACTCATCAATGAGCTTGATGCTCTTGTAAACATAGATCTCGAAACGGGAAAGGTAAAGGACGAACTCATTGCCCTGACATTCGTAAGACTGGGAACATCAGGCGGATTAAGAGAGGATATTCCGGCCGGATCAGTTGTCGTTGCCGATACGGCGATTGGCTTTGACGGCCTTATTCATTTTTATGAAGGTTATGACTGGATCCTCGACACTCAATTGTCAGACACTCTTGCTGAATACCTTGAATGGCCTGATACTCTTGCCTATCCTTATGCCGTAAAGGCCAACAAGGAACTAATAGAGCAATTCCATGAAAGCGGCTTCCTGCATGGAATAACAATATCGACACCGGGCTTCTATGCTCCTCAGGGCAGGAAGCTGAGGCTCCACACCTTCGACGATGAAATCAATGAAAAGCTTTCCGGATTTGTCTTCAAAGGAAGGGCTGTATGCAACTATGAAATGGAGAGCTCGGCATTATATGGTTTGTCTGCACTTCTTGGTCACAAGGCTCTCTCGATCTGTCTTGTCCCGGGTAACAGGGTTACCGGAGAATTTATACATGATTATAATCCGCTGATGGAAGATCTTGCAATCCAAATCCTGAAAAAGCTATAAAGTACAATAGCCAGTGCCTTCCATTTTTGACCCTATTCTTGCTTGTAAAACATTTAACCACGGATTACACGGAGTAAACACGGAGTAAAACTGAGATTTGCCCGGGGCTGTCTGAAAAGACAAAATCCATTAACCAACGCTGGCGCTTCTAAGCAACTCAGTGGTTAAACAGTGTTATTCCGTGCTTACCCAACGCTGGCGCGGATTTGCAATCCGCGCCAGCAAAGAACTTTGCGGTTAAAAAGACTTTTCAGACAGCTCTTAAGGAACTCAGTGGCTAAACAGTGTTATTCCGTGTTTACTCCGTGAAATCCGTGGTTAAATTTCTGAAAAATATCTATTATTCTCCCGGGAACCAATTATGAAGTATACTTTTCGTATACCATTGTTATACCATCTTTAAGCGAGATCTTTTCTTTCCATCCCAGTTTATTGATTTTGGAGACGTCGAGCAATTTTCTGAATGTACCGTCCGGTTTCGAACTATCCCAGTTCAGCTGACCTTTGAAACCGACAATGCTGCTTACCAGGGTTGCAAGCTCCTTAATCCGCAGGTCAGTCCCCGTTCCTATATTAATATGTGTGTTCACGGCCGGCTTTCCTTCTGTTACAAGATCCTTGAAATCAATATGCTGCAGGGCATATACACAGGCAGCCGCAAGGTCGTCGACATACAGGAATTCACGGTAGGGGCTTCCTGTTCCCCACAGGTTAATTGCAACTTCTGACCGGGCAGAAGGGGTATTCCCTGAACAGATAATTCCGAACTTCTCCAGTTTCTCAATAATTTCTGCTTCAGATGAAGAATCTGTTAATCCCTCCACAGGGTATTTTTTCAGATCAGTTCTTATTGCAGTCCAATCGTTATTCTCAAGACATTTGCCAATGTGCATTTTCCTGATAAGTGCAGGAAGAACATGCGATGTTTCAAGGTTATAATTGTCGTTGGGGCCATAAAGGTTTGTCGGCATTACAGCGATATAATTCGTGCCGTACTGAAGATTGTAAGATTCGCACATTTTTATACCGGCAATTTTGGCCACTGCATAAGGTTCATTGGTATATTCCAGTTCACCGGTCAGGAGGTATTCCTCCCTGATTGGCTGGGGGCATTCCCTGGGATAAATACATGAGCTTCCAAGGAATAAAAGTTTTTTGACACCGTTCATATAGCTCTGATGAATGATATTGTTCTGAATCATCAGGTTCTCATAGATGAACTGTGCCCTGTATTTATTATTTGACAGTATACCTCCTACCTTGGCGGCAGCCAGGACCACATACTCCGGTTTCTCCCTTTCAAAAAACTCTGCAACAATTTTCTGATCTGTAAGGTCGTAGGGAGGATAAGGTGTAAAAACAAAATTTGAATAACCCTGACCGGTAAGATTCCTGGTTATTGCACTTCCTACCATACCGTTGTGACCGGCAATATATATCTTACTGTTTTTTTCCATAGGAATAAATAATTATTCGGAACGTCTTTTAGCTTTTTCAAAATCTGAAGCCACCATAATTTTTACAAGTTCCCTGAAAGTCGTTTTTGGCTCCCATCCGAGCATCTCTTTAGCTTTGGCAGGATTTCCCACCAGCAGTTCCACTTCTGTTGGGCGGAAATGTCTTGGATCTATGGCCACTACTTCTTTGCCTGATGATTTGATAAATCCTTTTTCCTCAACACCACTTCCTTTCCATACTATCTCTTCCCCGAGATTCATGAAAGTCTCTTCCACGAATTCACGGATTGAGTGCGTTTCGTTGGTGGCCAGGACAAAATCGTCTGGCTTATCTGCCTGAAGTATTCTCCACATTCCTTCCACATATTCCGGAGCGTAACCCCAGTCGCGCTTTGCATCCAGATTACCAAGAAATATTTTATCCTGCTGACCAAGAATTATTTTTGAGGCTGCGACAGTTATTTTACGTGTAACAAATGTTTTGCCGCGTCTTTCGCTTTCATGATTGAACAGGATCCCGTTGCTTGCAAAAACGTTATAACCCTCACGATAATTAACCACTATCCAGTAAGAATAGAGCTTAGCTGCAGCATAGGGACTGCGTGGATAGAACGGGGTTTTTTCTGTCTGCGGTATCTCCTGCACTTTTCCATAGAGCTCAGAAGTTGAAGCCTGGTAAAATCGGGTATTTACGCCAGTTTCCTTGATGGCATCGAGGAAACGGAGGGTTCCTATTCCATCCACTTCGGCAGTATATTCAGGCACTTCAAATGATACCTGCACATGCGACTGTGCGCCAAGGTTATAAATCTCGGTAGGCTGGATCTTTTCAACCAGCCTGTTAAGGTTGCTTGAATCCGTAAGGTCGCCATAATGAAGAAAGAACCTGCTGCCCAGGTAATCGGGATTATTGTAGATATGATCTATCCTGAATGTATTAAATGAACTTGAACGCCGGATAATTCCGTGAACCACGTAACCTTTTTCCAACAACATTTCTGTTAGGTAGGAACCATCCTGACCTGTAATACCTGATATCAATGCTACTTTTTTCATAGTATTTCTAAAATTTTATTAAATCCAATAATCCTTTATCCTGATCCTTACACGAATTGCATTTGGTATCTCCTTTTCACTGATGAGGATCAGATAACCTCCCCCACCTGCTCCGGAGAGCTTCCACGACAGGGCAGTATCCCTGTAGGAATTTATGACGCCGGCAATTTTGTCGTTCATCATCTTGGGGAACATGGTAATCTGGGAATTGAATGATTCAGTAAAACCCTTTGTAAAGAGAGCTATATCCTTATTCTTTAATCCGTCCCAGGCCATCTCTGCTCCACCTGTCAGTTTCTTCACATTCTCCTCTGTAATATGCGTATTCTCCAGCACAACAAAATCAGCGGGGCGAGGCCATAAAGTGACCATATAAAGTCTCTCTTCAAGCCATTTTATAATGGAGATATCGGAGATGGTCTCTATTTTGGAAGGCCAGTATTTCTCCCTGTCATAAAAAAACCTGTTTATTCCGGGGACGGTAATTCCTATAGAATCCTGGGATCCGCTTACATCCTTCGTACCCGGGTCGTTATCGTATCTGAAAAGAATTTTGGCCATCTTTTCAGGGTTTTCCATCGGCAGCTGGTCATTCCACAGTTCGATAGCCTTTTTGCGGGTGGAGGTTGCCATTCCTGAACGCTCATTGAATTCTATTGTTGGTTCAATGGATGTGGTGATTGCCCATCCCGGATGAAATTTAGACACATAAGGCTGATCGATCCATGTCCCTGCCAGGTCAATCCTGTATGGTATCGGCGTTTCTTTGCGAAGAGTGGTTGTTGATCTTACGGGCAGATTTGCATGGGGTATTCTTCTTAAAACCTTGTAATCTATTCCCAGTTCCTGACAGATCCTCTCCTTATCATGAGTATGTCCGTCTTCATTCACCACGAACACATCGGGATTAAGATCCTTCATATCCTCAAGGAAATCGAGGATTCCGCTGCCCCTGTTTATTTTCACATGGTGAACGCATGACAGCGCTTTTATCATATACAGCCTCTCCTCCTCGGAGTTTACAGTCATTCGTCCCTTAAGGTCAGAAACTGTCTTATCTGAACCCAGGCCAACATAAAGATCTCCAAACTGGGAAGCTTCCTGAAGGAACGCAATGTGACCGGAATGGAGAATGTCAAAACAGCCGCTGACAAAAACCTTTTTTCCGTTATTAACTGCCATAGTTCTTAATTTTTTGGGTAATTTTTTAAACTAAATTACTATTGGTAAAACAATTGGGATAAGTAGAAACAGGTTTATTTATGTTGATATAAGTTGAAATAATTAGTTATATACTGGTTTTGAACCATTTCACATATTCTTCAAGACCCTGCACGACAGTATGAGTCGGTTTATATCCCAGCAGTTTAGAGGCTTTTTCTATGGAGGCCAGGGAATGGTGTATATCCCCTGCCCTGTCTGGTCCGTAAACAGGCTCAAGGGAGAGAATGGAGCTGTCATATCTGCCGGCAAACTCACGCAGATAGGAAAATAGCTGATTTAAAGTCGTCCGTTCACCATGAGCAACATTAAATACCTGGTTAAGTGCCGCTTTGTTCTCTGTTATGGCAGCCAGATGGTTAGCCTGAACAACATTGTTGATATATGTAAAATCCCTGGATATTGTTCCGTCTCCGTTAATGAGAGGAACCTCATGTTTCATAAGCATCTTGAGAAACTTTGGAATGACAGCGGCATATGCCCCGTCAGGGTCCTGCCGTCTGCCAAAGACATTGAAATATCTCAGTCCTATAACATCAATACCGTAATTCTTTGAAAAGTTAGCTGCAAACAGCTCATCAACATATTTTGTTATAGCATAAGGAGAAAGAGGCGCACCGATCTTTTCTTCCACTTTTGGAAGGTCAGGGTGATCTCCGTAGGTTGAAGAGCTTGCCGCATATACAAACCGCTTTACCCTTGCTTCCTTTGCCGAGAAAAGCATTTTGACAAAACCTCCTATATTCACATCGGTAGAAGTAACCGGATCATTTATTGAACGCGGGACTGAACCGAGGGCCGCCTCATGAAACACTATATCAACATCCCTGACAGCCATCTGGCAATCACTTATATTTCTTATATCGCCTTCTATAAGGCGAAAATTTGGATTTCCGGCAAAACCAGCCAGGTTTTCCCTTTTGCCTGTTGAAAAATTATCCAGACAGGTAACCTTATTGCCATTCACCAGAAGCGATTCAATCAGGTTGGAGCCAATAAAGCCTGCTCCACCGGTTACAAGTATTCTGTTATCCTTTAATATTTTTTCCATCTGCCTCACTTATAAAAAGATGATCCCCAAAATAAGAATTTTATTCTTCAGAATCATCTTTATCTTTCAAACATCAGTAATATTTCTTTCAGTATGAACTCTGCTGCTTTACCGTCACCATAGAAACCCGGATAATTGAGTTCGGAATGAGAATCCATCAATCGGAGAAATTCATCTCGCAGAAGTTCAGGATCGGCATCTACCAGCACAGATGTGCCATTATGCACCAGTTCAATCCATTCTGTCTCCTTCCTGAGGATAATACATGGCTTTCTGAAGAAGTGAGATTCTTTCTGGACTCCTCCCGAATCGGTGACAATCATCCTGCAATTTTTCTCCAGCATGATCATTTCAAGGTATGATACAGGCGGTATAATTTTAATCAGCGATGAATTGCAAAGGTCTGTATAAAGAGCAGTAAGTCTCGTTTTCAGGGATACGATTGTCCTTGGGTGCAATGGCATTACCAGTGTAATATTCTTTGTTTCAGCGAGGTTTTTCAGAGTGACAAGTATATTCTGAAGACGGTTGCTGTCATCAGTATTGGTATCCCTGTGAATAGTGGCTAGCACGAAGTTGTTTCTCTCCACGCCAAGCCGGTCGAGGAATTTATTTTTCTTCTTCTCAGCCAGTTCTGCGAAGAAGAGGGAGTTGTCATACATTATGTCACCTGTGAGGTAGATCTTTGGATTGTCTATTGTATACGGAGGGCTGTTCTCTGGTCTGAATCCCTCACTCACAAGGTTTTTAAAGGCGGAATTTGTAGGAGCAAAAAGAAGTGTGGAAGAGTGGTCGCTCATTATCCTGTTCAGTTCTTCCGGCATTGTTTTGGTGAATGAGCGGAGGCCTGCTTCGATGTGGATCACAGGGAAGCGGAGTTTTGAGGCAGCCAGGGATCCTGCAAGTGTCGAATTGGTATCGCCGTACACAACGACACAATCAGGCTTTTCAGTAATCAGAATCTCTTCAATGCCTGTGATCATCATTGCTGTCTGTTTCCCGTGGCCTGCGGAACCAACCCCCAGATTATAATCAGGTTTATGTATTTCAAGTTCATCAAAAAATACCTCAGACATTTCTTTATCATAATGCTGGCCCGTATGTACAAGTATTTCAGTAATATCTTCAGAGAAACTCGTCCGGATAGCCCTGCTTATTGCCGAAGCCTTAATGATCTGAGGTCTGGCTCCTACAAGACTCAGGAGTTTTATATGTGGCATGTATGTTTGAAATTTTTATCAGCAATAAAGATAGAAAATAATCAATTCTTCAACGCATAATAATAAAGAAGGGCATCTAATTGTTCAGATGCCCTCAGTTATATTACATCAATTTATTTTGCATAGTTCACCGCCCTTGTCTCCCTGATGACAGTAATTTTTATCTGTCCCGGGTAGGTCATTTCATTCTGGATCTTTCTGGCTATTTCGAATGAGAGGCCTTCTGCTTCCTTATCGGTTACTTTTTCAGCACCGACAATTACGCGAAGTTCTCTGCCTGCCTGGATAGCATAAGTTTTCATTACGCCCGGATACTGCAGAGCAAGTGATTCGAGTTCCTTGAGGCGTTTGATATATGATTCTACTACTTCCCTTCGTGCGCCCGGACGAGCGCCGGAAATTGCATCGCACACCTGGACTATTGGTGCTATAAGTGTAGTCATTTCTGTTTCGTCGTGATGGGAGCCGATGGCATTGCAGATCTCTGGTTTCTCCTTGTATTTCTCAGCCATTTTCATTCCAAGAATTGCATGCGGCAATTCAGGCTCATCGTCAGGCACCTTGCCTATATCGTGCAGCAGTCCAGCCCTTTTGGCAAGCTTAGGATTAAGTCCGAGTTCCGCAGCCATGATAGAGCAAAGGTTTGCAACCTCACGGGAATGCATAAGCAGGTTTTGTCCGTAGGATGATCTGTATTTCATCTTACCTATGAGTCTGATAAGTTCAGGGTGCAGCCCATGTATGCCAAGGTCAATGGTGGTTCGCTTTCCAACTTCCAGGATCTCCTCTTCAACCTGTTTCCTGGTCTTCTCTACCATCTCCTCGATCCTGGCAGGGTGTATTCGTCCGTCAGTAACAAGCTGATGCAGCGCTAGCCTGGCAACTTCCCTTCTTACCGGATCGAATGCAGACAGGACAATGGCTTCAGGGGTATCGTCAACAATTATTTCAACACCGGTTGCAGCTTCAAGAGCACGAATGTTTCTGCCTTCACGTCCGATGATTCGTCCCTTCATCTCGTCGGATTCGATATGAAATACTGTCACTGCGTTTTCAATTGCATTTTCAGCAGCAACTCTTTGTATAGTCTGAATAACAATTCTTTTAGCTTCTTTATTGGCGGTCATCTTGGCTTCATCGAGGATCTCATTGACATAAGACATTGCGCCGGTCTTTGCCTCTTCCTTAAGAGATTCTATCAGATGGTTCTTGGCCTCTTCGGCAGAAAAGCCGGAGATTGCCTCAAGTTGTTCGACCTGTTGTCTGTGCAGCCGTGCCACTTCTTCGGATTTTTTATCGACCAGTTCGAGTTGAGAGGTAAGATTTTCACGTATAGCTTCAGCCTCATTCTTTTTTCTCTGGGTCTCCTCTATTTTCTGTGACAGTGTCTGTTCTTTCTGTTTGATCCTGTTTTCTGCCTGACCTATCCAGTTATTTTTTTCATTAATCACCTTCTCGTGCTCACTTTTCAGCTGAAGAAACCTCTCCTTTGCCTGAAGGATTTTTTCTTTTCTTGTCACCTCTGCTTCTGCTTCAGCTTCACTGATTATTTTACGGCTTTTGTTCTTTAATGCCAGCTGCCAGATAAGATAAGAGGCCCCAAAGCCTATTACCAGGGCAGCAAAGCAAAAGAC
>Ga0209668_10001503_pt1 | contig 10033 bp, 10 predicted proteins | sample FrelakmetPLP11PL_FD_187150 | JGI IMG/M metagenome (GOLD analysis project Ga0209668, IMG submission 187150) | Freshwater lake sediment microbial communities from the University of Notre Dame, USA, for methane emissions studies - PLP11 PL (SPAdes)... | ecosystem: Environmental > Aquatic >... | reverse complement strand
ATGTGTCTTAACCCAGATTTTGAGAACCTGGTCAGCCACAAGGATCAGAATAATCAGCAAAAGGGCTTTTTTCCCGGTCGACATATTTAATTTCTTTAAATTCAGGAGCGCAAAATAATAAAAAATGGCGATAAAATAAGCCAGGTAAAATCAATAAAAAACCCCCCGTGCGAAACGGGGGGCATGCTATAGCACTTTAAGCCTAACTTCATTTGTATTGCAGGCAGATCCTTATTGACAGGTAACATTTAAGAAATTACTATCCCAGCAATACCAGTCTGATGTTCCGAAATGACCCGGACATTTCACCCTTCCGTTGTGAAGAGATGTGCTCCATTCCACATTAAGATCATAGAACTGCTGGTAAAGTGAATTATAATAATGGATTGTATAGTATGCATTCAGCGTACCGGTTTTAAGGCCGTATTCAATATAGCTGTCTTTGAACGGATCACCTGTTTTGATAAAGGCATATTTAACCATTCCAACATTTTCACCGCTTTTTGTCCAGTCAGCCTGAAGTATTTCAACGGGATTCTGAGGACTATGACTAAATATCCATTGACCACTGGTAGCATCAACTTTAGAAGTTCCTTTAAACCAAAGAAAATCGGAATAACCACCTGTACCATCCTTTGTTATATACATCTTCCATAACACATTTGATCCGGAAATCTGGCCGGTCAGTTTTGCCTTATAGGTTGTACCGAGAAAAGGGGCGTCGTAACTCCATTGCCAGGTTTTGTTTTCAATATATACCGGAGTATTGTTTATGGCCAGTTGGAACGCTGCTACAGGTATGGCAAGAGGTGGATAAATAATTGTTTTCCAGATTATTGCAGCATCGGCAGCAAATTCCCAGTTACTTACCTGGGTCCCTTTTGGAACGGAAACAGGGATATCACCTTTCTTCCCTGATTCAAAATTATCGAAATCAATGGTCAGGGATGCCGCGGGGGGAAGAATAGGGGGATTTCCATTGTCTTTATTACAGCTATGTATAAGGAATGCTGAAAGAACAAACGCAATTGTAACTAATAAAGACTTTTTCATATCCCTATTTTTTTGTTTAAGATAAACGATTGAAATCATAAAAAAGTATTATGGGAGCAAAGATAAGCTGCCTTTTCTGATAAAACAATTTATGCAAAAACAATACTCTGTTTAATGATGAATTTTTCAATTTCCGATTCCTCCGAGGAATGAATCTGCAATCAGTAAAAGCATCGTAATAATGCTGTAGGAATTAAAAATTATGAAAACGTTTCCTGGCTTCAGAGTTCCTTTGCCAGGGAAAAGGAACCTTAAAAAGGTAATTATGAAAAGGATATTCAGATTAATAAGAATAATTGAAAGGTATTTATTTAACATTCCGGTTATTACAGAAAAGAATATTAGACCTCCTGCAGAAGCGAGAATCCAGAAAAAGACCAGGAATTTTATCTCTCTTTCATTCAGATGATCTGAAATAGTCTTGAATCCGGCTGCCTGATATTCTTTCCCGTATCTGATTAAAAGGAGCCAGAAATGAGGTATTTGCCAAAGGAACATAAAAGCAGAAAAAAATATAATTTTATCATTCAGTTCTGTTCCGCCTGCCGATGTGAATCCAATAAGAGGCGGGATGGCTCCGACAAGAGCGCCAGGAACTATAGCAAGAACAGTTATTCTCTTCAGTTTTGTGTACAGCAGATTGTATAAAATCACAGCCAGACAACCGAGAGCGAATGGAACAAATCCATTCAGGATCAAGAGAAATCCTCCTGATAAAATTGGAGCAGCGGATAGAAGAAAAACAGTTCCGGGTTTTAACTTCTTTGCTGCCAATGGCCTGTTCCTTGTTCTGGGCATGATTGCATCCTGTTCTCTTTCAGTATATTGGTTAAGGACTGACGAGCCTGCGGCAAGCAGGAATATGCCCGTTACAAGAGAGAAAAATCCAGGACCGACTTCATTCCTGTGCAGGAAATAGCCTGTTGCAGCAGAAAACGCTACAGCTGCAGATAGCTTGTATTTTATAAGGTTAAAATAAACAGAAAGCTTCCGGATGTGATTATTTCTCTGTAACAAGAGTTTTAAGATAATCGATAATTATTTGAATGTCAGTTTCTTTAAGGACATTTTTGTAAGATTGCATCAGTCCTTTATTATAACCTGCAACTATTTCAGAACCAGGATCATAAATTGAATTCTTAATGTATTCCTCATTTGCAGTTACCGATTTTTCGACTGAACCTGATTTAACAGATCTTTCTATTCCATAGAGATTTTTGAATGACGGTCCAACAAGCTTAGATCCATCCAGTGAATGGCATGCGATACACCCCGTATTTCTAAGTAACAGATAGCCATCTGGTTCAGGAGATACTGCTGCACTTTTAAACTCACTGAACCATTTGTCATACTGGTCCTGCTCGAGGACCCTTGCTTTGGACAGCATTGAGGAGTGAAGCAGTCCGCAGTATTCAGTACAAAGGATTTCATATTCACCAACTATTGTAGGGATAAACCAGAGGTAATTATTATACCCGGGTATTACATCCTCCTTTACCCTGAAGGCAGGAATGAAAAGACTATGGTTTACATCTACCGATTTAAGGTTTACGCGTATTGCTTTATTAACAGGAACAACGAGTTCCTTCGACTTCATCCCGTCTCCATAGTCGAATTCCCATTCCCACATGCGTCCTATTGCAGTAACAGGTATTGCATCGCCAGGCACTTTACGCATCAGGGCAAAACCTGACCAGCCGTAGAAGAATATCAGCATTACTATCCCAAGCGGAATAATTGTCCAGATAATCTCAAGTGTTGTACTTCCTGTAAATTGCATCGGTTTTTTCCCTTTTTTCCTGGAGAAGTGAATGACAGTATAAATCATAAATGCAGTTATCCCGGTGATGAAAATAAAAGCAATTGTAAAAATCAGTATAAAAGTTCTGTCAACTCCTTCAGCCAGATTTGATGCGCCTGTAAACATTTCTAGAATTTATTAGCCTGAATTATCTTAACAAATAATCTATAAAAGTAATGATTATGACCAGTGCAAAGATGAAAAAAACACCGGTAACAAGCAGTTTCAAAAACAGACTCTCAAATTTCATATGCATGAAATAAGTAATTACGGTACCAACCTTAATACTTGCAATGACCAGAGCAACAGCAGCAGTAATTGGTCCGAGGTGCCAGCCGGTTGCAAGAACTGAAATTGTTGTAAGGATAAGCAACGCAACCAGGACTTTTGCCAGCGATGCATAGCTTGAAACATGTACTTCTTCATGATCCATCATCGGGCTGTTTTATCAGGTTATAAGATATAAAAGAGGGAAAAGGAAGATCCAGATCAGATCGACCAGATGCCAGTAAAGCGCGCTGTTTTCGAGAAGAAGATAATTCTGGCTTGTAATCCTCCTGGTCTGTATCTTCACGATGTTTATTGAAAGAAGAACCATGCCGACCAGCACATGGAGGGCATGCAGTCCGGTCATCATAAAATAGAGGCCAAAGAAAAGAAGTTCCCCCCGGGCAAGATTCTTAAGGACTTCTGATCCGGGGTACAGCTTAAAATGGAATTTGTGAGACCATTCAAAATATTTATTCAGCATAAATAGAGCTGCCAGGAATAATGTTGTCAGGACAAGAAAAAGTGCAAGATTCTTCTGTTTCTTCTGGATTGCAGTTAATGACATTGCCACTGTCATACTGCTCACGAGCAGAAATACAGTATTCAATGTTCCTATAAATGCATTCAGTTCTCTTGCAGCTTTATGAAAGTCTTCAGAATAATTGGCCCTGAAAACAGCATAAACCAGGAATAGACCGCCAAAAAGAAAGAGTTCGGTAAAAAGGAATATCCACATGCCAAATTTCCCGGTCTGGCTGTCCATATGATCACTGTTATTATCAGGATGTGTCATAAAAGATTATTCATTTTTAGTGTTGGAGTTATTACCGAAGAAATACGGGGGGTGCTTTATTTCAGGAATAGTATCGAAATTCTCATGAGGCGGAGGTGAAGGTATCTGCCATTCAAGTGTAACCCCGCCCCATGGATTCGATGGAGCAATTGCCCCATGTTTGATGCTGCGGATAAAGTTATATACCATCAGAACAAGTCCGGTAAAAAGTACGAATCCTCCTATTGTCGAAATAATCTGGCCTGTCTGGAACTGAGGCAGATAATCAAAATACCTTCTGGGCATTCCCTGGATACCAATAATGAACTGAGGGAAATAAAGAAGATTGAACCCTGCGAAATTAATACCCCAGGCAATATTGGCAATCCTGTTATTATACATTTTTCCGAACATTTTCGGGTACCAGTAATGTATTCCTGCAAAAGTTGCAAAGCCCATTCCTCCGAAGATTATATAATGAAAATGGGCCACAACAAAAGCTGTGTCATGAACATGAACGTCCGCCGCAACTGCTCCAAGGGTAATGCCTGTAAATCCTCCAATCATGAAGAGAAAAATGAATGAGATTGCATAGAGTAGAGGAGGCTTCAGATCAATTGATCCTCCATACATTGTTGATACCCAGTTAAAGACTTTTATTGCACTTGGAACAGCCACAAGGAATGTAAGGAACGAAAAAAACCACCTTGATCCATAACTTATCCCGGCTGTAAACATGTGATGCCCCCAGACAAAATATCCGACAAAGGCAATTGCAAGGCTCGAAATCAGAATTGCCGTATATCCGAAAACAGGTTTCTGACTGAAGGTTGGAAAAATTTCTGTCACGATACCCATTGCAGGCAGAATCATTATATAAACGGCAGGGTGGGAATATATCCAGAAAAGATGTTGGAACAAAACCGGATCTCCGCCCAGGGCAGGGTCAAAAAAGCCGATATGAAGAACCCTTTCAGCTATTACCATAAGAAGAGTAATACCAATTATCGGGGTTGCCAGAACCTGTATCCACCCTGTTGCATAGATAGCCCATGGGAAAAGAGGCATTTTAAACCAGCCCATCCCTGGTGCTCTCAGCCGGTGTATTGTGACTATGAAATTAAGACCTGTAAGGATAGATGAAAAACCCAAAACAAAAGCTGCCGTAAGGGCAAAAATAACATTCGTTGATGATTGAGCACTGTAGGGAACATAAAATGTCCATCCTGTATCTGGCGGACCATCACCTGCAAACTGTGAAAGAACTCCCAGTATGGCACCTGTCAGATAAAGGTAAAATGAAAAAAGATTCAGTCTTGGAAAAGCGACATCCCTGGCACCCAGCATTATAGGCAGGAAAAAGTTACCAAAGATAGCAGGGAGTGCAGGAATCACAATTACAAAAATCATAATGATTCCGTGGATTGTGAATAATCCATTATAGGTCTGCGGCCCCATTATTGTCTGCCCGGGAGCAAACAGCTCTACCCGCATCAGAAGGCCAAGAATGGCGGCAATAAAAAAGAAGACGATAACGCAGTAAAAATAAAGAAGGGCGATTCTTTTATGATCTGTAGTGAGGAGCCAGGATAATATTCCTTTATATTTTCCCGGGTGCTGAAGATAGCTTAATTGAGTTCCTGATTCAGAATTACTCATGTTTGTAATGATTTATCATTTTTTTCTTTTCATAACCAAAAGGCTTATGAAAACAATTAATGCTATAAATACTATTATGCTTCCAATTATCCTTGTAACCTGTAATGTGTAAGTGTGGCTGCTGGGGTTATATGCAAAGCAATATTCAAGAATTCTGTTTATGGTTGGCCTTGCAATACCTTTCTGGGCCTCAATTATTGCCATCTTCACATCGAAAGGCAGAAACGATAATCCGTACAGATACCTCGTAATCTTTCCCTGTGGGCTTAATATAAAAATTGCTGATGCGTGGGCAAAATCCAAACCCTGAGCTTTATACTTATAACCTATTGATTCAGTGATTGCTGTAATATTCTCCTGAGTTCCTGTGAGGTAAATCCAGTACTTCTGGTTTTCCTTACTAATCTTCTGAACAAAATTTATCTTTTTTTCCCTGGCTTTTTCAGGTGTGTCTTTTGTGTTGAAGCTTATAGTAATTATCTGATAATCTGTTCCTAAATCCAGATCAAGCTTGCTTTCCACATCTGCAACACCATCCATTAACGGACTACAAAGATTCGGGCAATCGAAATATACAAAAAACAGGATTGTCGGTTTGTTGATGATCTGCCTTAAGGTTACAGTATCACTGTTCTCGTTCAAAAACCAGAGATCCATCGGAACTGTGTCACCAAGTTTTTCTACTATCCCGATCTCCACCTCCTTCTTAAACAGTTCAGACCTGACCATTTCCTGCCCTTTCAGGTTAAAGGCAAATATTATCAGGAACAAAACCAGGAATAACTTTTTCATGTACTTGACATTATGATTTAACAATTTTCTCATCAGAATAGATTCCTGCAATCATTAATGATCCTCCCATCAGGGAGATATCCTTCAAGAGTGCAATCATTGACACTGTCTTATCAACTCCGTGTATAAGGTGAGGAATATGGATAGTTACAATAAATATAAAAAGCAGAACAGCCAGCAGTATTGTTGATAATTTCACCAGCTTCTTTGTCATTATGCTTATACTGGCCGCGATGAGTAATATTCCGGTCAGAATCATCACAAAAGCTGTCTGAGGTATAAATGAAGTCAACATCCCCATATAGTAATTCATCATCACAAAATGATTGATCCCGAATATGGCAAACGGGAGGGCAAACAGGATTCTTCCGACAGCAGTGATTTTGTTCATATTCTGAAATTTTAGGGGTTTCAATGAGCTTTATCTTCTTCTGTAAGATCGGTTTCAAGTGCACGTCCGATAATAAAAATATCCCGAAGCTTCAACAGCACCAGCATTATGAAACTCCAGACAAGCAGAAGACCCAGGCTGAATGCAAGAATTACCCAGACCGGGGCTTTTCGTACATTGTTCCACATGGCTCTTTCTGATAACAGACTGACAGGACTTGTCTTTTCAGCTGCACAAAGAATAGTATCTTTGGTTACAGAACCAAACATGATCTCATCAGAGAATCTGGCACTGATTCTAATGTTGCCGGCAGTATCTCCCGGCAAATTATCAGAAATTCTGAAAGCTGCCGATCCGTTCTTGCCGGTAATCTTTTCCTCATCCAGCTGAAGTTTACCGAAATATCTTGAAATATAAAGCCGGACAGCAGCATCAGTAACAGGCACAATAACATTTTCCTTCACAGCCTGAGCAATCAGCATAATTACAGTGTCTCCGGGATTATATGTCAGATTGATTTTTATTTCGGCACCGGGATATGCTGAGGAATTTATAGCCGGCATGAGCTCCTGTTTATATGAACTGCTAAAGCTCCTTATGAATGAAATAACATTCCATATTTCGACTGTTGAAAGGACAGATTTGAATGACGGCATCGGCCCCCGTCCTGTTGTCACTTTGTAAAATATTTCTCCGTCTTTGTTATTCTGGATTTTTGAAGTAGCAGGATCTCCGGGAGGGGGGACAAGATTTATAAAATTGGCTTTTCCCGGAGTACCATGACATGATTTACAATTTACAATGTAAATCTTTTCTCCGCCTTTCCGTGTTTCATCATTAAATGGGAAAGTGCTTAACCGGTCCTGTTTGTCGGCAGGTACTATCCATTGCTGAGAACAGATTTCCGAAGTAATAAGCTGTAAAAGTATTAAAGTCGTAATAAGGTATCTCATTGTCTGTGGATTTACCATTACATCTCTTTGTTTTCCTTAACTGTTTCATCTGCTGCAAGTTCCCAGATTGGCATAACAGGGAAAAATTTTGATAAAACAGTGATTATTATGAGTACCAGCAACATTGAAGCAACTGTCACCAGAGTTTCAATCAGAGTCGGTTTATAAACTATCCATTCCGCAGGAAAATTCTGTACCGGCAGAAACGGATGTGCCTGTGGTGGCACTACGATCATAAACCGTTTGAACCATGCGGCAGCCAGCATAACTATCGATATCATCATCATAGGAAAAGGCTTACGGATACTTCTGAAAAGCATCAGCAGAACCGGTATTACAAGTCCGAAGAGCTGGACTCCCCAGAACAAAACAGCATATTTTCCAGAGAACAGCTCCCTGAGATGAATGGCATCCAAGGCTTTTAGTTTGTATCCGGGAACAAGGAATTCGTTAAGATTAAAGTATATATACAGGACTGAAACCAGGATAAGCACCCTGCCCATTTTTTCGAAATGATCGGTTGTCAGATACTTTCTCAGATTATAGTTTTCCCTGAAGAAATACATTGCAATTATTACTGCGGCAGTACCTGAAACAAATGCTCCTGAGACAAAGTAAGGGCCAAAAATCGTACTGTCCCATCCTGCCCTTGGGGTAACTGCAAAAAGCCACGAAGTTACAGTATGGATAGCAAAGGCAGTTGGAATTACCAGTATAAGTAAAATTCTGACTGCCTGACTGAGAATTTTGTATTGTGCCTCGTGATGGACCCATTTGAATGACAGAAGTTCATAAGCTTTTTTAAGAAACCCGGGCTGATCTGCTAATCTCGATTTTGAAATTGCCAGGTCGGGGATCATAGGCAGAAACCATAGCAACAGACTAAGGACGAAATATGTGGTCACAACTGAAACATCCCATAATATTGGAGATTGCACCCTTCCGAAAATAAACAGATAAGTTAACCGGTCAGGTCGTCCCATATCAGATATTATCACCAATCCTGCAACGGCAGCAAATGCAACTGCAATGATCTCTGCAATCCGCCCTATCGGTTTGATCCAGCTTGCTCCTGCGAGTCCTAATACACAGCTGATCAGCATTCCGACAAGGCTTGTGGCAACAAAAAATACAAAATTGGCAATGTACATCCCCCAGCTGGTAATATCCCGCAAGCCTGTTACACCCAGACCTTTTCTGAGCTGAATTGTATATGCAAAAATACAGGCACCAAAAGCAATAGCCAGGAATGCCATCCAGATAATGAAACCTTTGCTTATACCGACATTCTTCAGTATGTCGGAAGAAACTAAGTCAACCTTTTTTTTGTATAACTCGGAACTTAGAAGCTGCCCTGTCATAATATTCCTCATTAAGTAGTCTCTTTATATTCAGTTTCAGGTCCTTTCTTAAACTCAAAAAGCCTGTTCTTAGGTGGAAGATAATATACCCTTGGTTTGGTTCCCAGTTCGGCCATTAACCTGTACCCACCATTTTTCTTAAGCAATTCCTTCAGATCCACTGTTTCCTTTGTGGTCCCGTTAGTAACTGCATTTTCATTTTCATCACCAAAATAAAATACCCCGTTTGGACAGGCAGAAACACAATACGGTAATAATCCCTCCCTCAGTCTGTCGGCACTGAAAAGGCATTTTGAGATGGTGCCTTTTTTCTGCGGGACATTAAGCTCTACATTATACTCCTTGTCTTTGTCAGCCTCTGCTGCGGAGGGCTCCTGCCAGTGGAACATTCTTGCAGAATAGGGGCATGCAGCCATACAGAACCTGCATCCGATGCACCTTTCATTATCAATCAAAACTATACCGTCCTGCCTTTTGAAAGTTGCATCAACAGGGCATACAGATACACATGGAGGATTATCGCAATGCTGACATGGTTTGGGCATGAAGTATTCCGGTGTATTGGCCGATTCCTGCATTACAAGAGTGTTGATATGGTATTCATAGGGCCGCAGATGATGTGCATCCTGACAGGCATTAACACACTTCCTTGCATTCCTGCATCTGGAAAGGTCGATCACCATAACCCATTTCTTGCCTTTTATGCCTTCCCTTCCCCGGGTCTGATATACTTTGAGTCCGGGTTTATAATCTTTTACCTGATCACGCGGAATTTCAACGAGTTTGTTATCCTCAGTCAGAACTTTTATGGTATCCTCATTATTCTTGGCTTTTTCAAACCGGTATCCCGAATATACAGCGGCACCGGCAGCTACAGAAGCGGCACCGACAATACCGACTTTTTTCAGAAAATCACGGCGCGATGATTCAAGTATCTCATCGATTTTAGTCTTCTCAGACTTTTTCTTTTTTAAAGGCATA
>Ga0209668_10001502_pt1 | contig 10038 bp, 6 predicted proteins | sample FrelakmetPLP11PL_FD_187150 | JGI IMG/M metagenome (GOLD analysis project Ga0209668, IMG submission 187150) | Freshwater lake sediment microbial communities from the University of Notre Dame, USA, for methane emissions studies - PLP11 PL (SPAdes)... | ecosystem: Environmental > Aquatic >... | reverse complement strand
TTCCGATCTTCAAATGCAGTGAAATACTTCGCGGTGATAGGAAGATTGGCTGTGGCTGTCTGGTTCGTGATGATTGCATTGCCCACTCCCTTGAACCAGACACTCTGGGCTCCGAAATCCACATACTGGCTTCCACTGCCAATCACTGGATAGTTGGCCCAGTTCGCCACTGAACCAGTGCCCGAGCCAGGTAGAACGCCGTTGATGCTGGAGATATTCAGGTTGGCAGCTGGGAAGTTGATTGTGGATGCATTCAGACTTTGTGCTCCTCTGCTGAGTGTGAGATTGTTGAAATTCGTAACGAGTGCTCCAGGGAGATCCGTTCCGTTGTAGTTGAGAGAAAACATATTCACATCATTTCCAGCGCGTTGCATCAAAAACGGATTCGCTGTAGGAGTGTTCACATAGGGCGAGATATAGAGCCTGCCTACTGCTACGTCCACCGTGTTGAATGAGTTTCCTGCGGTCTGATTCGTCATCGTGAGAGTGTTAGGCACGTATCCAGAACCGCCCAGTGGAGGAAGCCCCATCACCATCTTCATTGTGTTTGCGCCCACTGTGCTCAGCCAGAAATCAGTCGCGATCAGCGTAGAGTAGTTGTTGGTGATTGTGGATCCGCCACCGCCGCCACCGCCACCGCCACCCGTGTAGGGAAGGTATTTCACGCCGTTAATGCTGGAGATGTTAGACAGGCCATAGGTGTAGTTTGCGCCTTGGGCTAATACTGTAGGAATCCCTGCACTATCCACGGTCTGTATGAGCAGCGTGTTGTTGCCGCCTCGAATGGAAGTAAATCCTAGGGGAACAGATGCTGAGTTGGGCCCCGCAAGAATTACGTCCGATGCTTGAAGTGTATCATACAAGTTGGTATCATTCACTATTGATATAACACCATTCGTATTTGTTGTGGTTCCTTGTATGAGTAACGAAGCCGTTCCTGAGACTGCTTTGGGGAAGTTGATTGTTCCCTGCGGAGACGCAGAGGCGGCCGCCATTGTGATGGACGAGACGGTGATGTTGGCTGGGACGACGTTGGTTGTAGAGATGTAGATGCTCGAGGGCGGCGCATAGGGCACGTTGTTAATGAAGAGCGAACCATTCAATTGAATACGAGAGGACGCAAGACTAATGGAAGAGACCGATGCGAGCTTGAGTGTGCTTTGCGCATTGAGTGAGACAGTATCTTTTGTAAGAGTGGCTTGTGTTTGCCCGACACTAAAGGAGGCGCTATTCGTGGCGTAGATGTTGGTAGAAGGTGCTCTCATGAGTGCTTGGGTCTTATCTATGTAAATTTGGCCCTCAGATCCTACCGTCTGCATGTTGATGGACTGAGCACTGGTTGTCATCGTAGACGCGCTCACAGCCAGCGTAGACGTGGTCACGAGAGAGAGATTGGCGTTTCCATAGATAGACGAGACCGTTAGGGAGGAGAGACCCATTGTGCTGATGGCCATTGTAGAGGGTGTCACACTGGTTGTTTGGAGCGTGCTGCCGTTGAAATAGAGCTGCCCAGACGACACATTCAGAGGGTAGATGTTATCAAAGAGGACGCTATGAAGTGCGACATCGCCCAGTGTGGAGGCATTGTCAGCACGGTAGACACCAATGCCGCCCGTGGTGAGGGGCGTCAGGACAGTGGAGAGGGATGAGGGTCCAGCAAGGCCGAGGGCCAGCCCACCTACGCCCAGTGTGTTCAGCTGGCTGTTGTAATCGGTGAAGATCACGCCGTTGTAGCTTATGATAGGCGCCAGAGAGGAACTTCCAAAGTTATTGAAGGCGAGGCCCTGGTTAAGAACGACAGTAGAAAGACCAGGGTATTTCCACCAGAGGGCGACGCTGGAGGTGCCGCCCGTCGTGCTGATGTTGAGCGTGTTGATCTGCCCCTGGAGAGACGAGAGGTTGTTAGAGATTAGACTGGGATAGTTGCCCGTTGCAGTGTTGAGGTTGATGATGTCTACGCCATTGTAGCCATACTGGGTCTGTCCATACAGCGTCTTCACGTTGCTGAGAGTTACACCAGGGTTGCCCTGTGATTGGATGTAGAGGTTTCTATCATTTACTAATCCTCCATCCACAGGCGCAATGCTCTGTCCCCAGATCTCTCTTACGAAGAGCTTGCTATCGTAATTTGTGGTTAAGTTCATATTGCGAATCGCCACGCCGTTTCTCGAACGCGTTGTGAGACCTGTAACACCGAACAAGTTCGGAGCACCAAGAGATCCCGCAATGATATCCACGATGTTGGCTTGGAGACTTACAAGTGCAGTCTCACCAAAGGGTAGCGTATTGTCATTTCCTACATATACAAGAGACGCGTTCGTCCTGATGATACCAGGGTTGGTAGGATTCGGCACAGCACCCAGAATGTAAGAGTTATAGGCTGTGAGATTGATTTCACCGTGTCCACCTGCAACAGTTCCGAGTGTTGTGGGAGGTGGGAACGGGTTAGGGATTCCGAAATCATAGCCGCCATGTGCGACAATATTCACATAAGAGTTCACATTGTTTACCACAGCACTCGCCACGCCAGGATACGCGTCCATATTGATATGGGACCCATTCACATAGCCCGCAGGAGACCCGAACCCTACGCCAGCTTGTAGATTGATGTTTTCTACGCCCACATTCAGCGTCGGCTGGTAAGTGAAAGGGAAGAGAGTTACATCATAGCGTCCAATGTTCAGATTGTAACGACCTGGCAGATAGTTTGTTAAGAGATCAATGTTTCCACTCTGGACGGAGAGACCGTTCACCTGTCCAATCGCCGCGTTGTTGAAGTTCACATAGCCAGCATTCGCGGGATACTGCGCCCAGTTGGCTGCATTGCCTTGTGTGCCTGTAGTGATATTGGCGTTTCCATACGTCAAGTTCGTGCCGCTTGTGGTAATGTTAGATCCATTCGGCATTTGAATCAAAGAGGATACATAGAGTTTAGTTGTAGACAGATTGGGAAACACAGCCACCGAGTTGGGATATTGAATCATGTCCGCATTCAATTCGTATTGAACGTTGAATCCTGGATTGTCATTATGCCCATACATCACGGTATTGCACGCATTCACAACGCCAGAGTTCGCATTGAAACCCGTTCCATAGGGCAAGTTTCGGCTGGAATAGGTTACAAATTGAATGCCTTTGGTATCTATGTAATCTGTGTAGATAGAAGAAACATACGCATCGTTTGCCTCGAGCTGGTTCGTGCTGATGGATCCAGAGCTGATGGTTCCAATATTCGCGCCAGCTATAATGGCGCTATTTGTTACGCCGAGATTTGTGGTTCCCAGCGTGTTGAAAGACCCTGTGAATGCTGTCACGAGAGGTGCGTTCAGACTGAGACCGGCCACGATTTGCCCCGAGCTCAGTATCTGAATGTTTGGGCCAATCTGGCTCGGCATCAAAATTCCTTCTTGGACGATGAGGGTGCTCACATTCAGTGTTTGAACGGATGAGACGGTTGTAGTGGGAAGAACGACACTTCCTCCGTCAGGAACAAGAGAGAGCGTGGTATTTTCAAGAACAAGATGCTGCGTAACACCGCCGCCGCCGCTTCCTGTGCCTGCTGCAGGATTCCAGGACAAGGACATTTCTAAATAGATACTATTTTTTTAATGTCCTGGTATTATTGGACTACTTGTTCGCCTCCGTAAGAGCAATGTATCTCTATTAGGGTGTCTACATTATTTCCCATAGGAAGCGGTTGGCCCGCGTCGTCATACATGTTGATTGTAATCTGCTGTATAGTCTCGGGGACGTTGGTGAGGTAGTGATTGAGAGTATACTGGAAGTTATTCACTCCTAAGAACGGAACGGAATACGGCACCACAGCCAGCACGTCGCGGTTGTCCTTTGAGTTGATGCTGGACTGATAGTTGAAATTGGTTCGTAGGGTCACAGATGTGGTTCTCACCAAGTTCGGATATCCAGTAGGAATGATGGCATTCGTGAATGTCAGCAAGATGGAGGCGATGTTCACCCATGTTACGCCGATTTTCTGCTGGGTCAGATTGGTCACTTTGTTATTGAATCCGACGCGCGTGTTGAGCGTGTATCCATACGGGATAGGGCTCAGATTGCCCACGAGTGTCGGGATGAGTGCAACTACGTTCGGATCATCGTAGCCAGCTGGGACATAATACTTGGCACTATCCGTTCCAGCAAAGAAAATCTTGCGTGTCGTGGAGTCATAGTAGAACTGGACATCGGGTGTTCCAGTCGTGCCCTGGTCTATCGCGGCGTTGTTGAGAACCGTCACGAAGTCATTGTAAGAAGAGAAATAGCGGTTCTGGTATCCGTTCACGGACGCGTAGGTGCTCAAATCAGGAGGCGCAGTGCTTGCCAGAAGATAGAGCACACGGAGGTTAGCCGCCTGTCCCACGACTGTCGTCATCGGCGCGTTAGTTCTGTAATACATGAACCCGATGTAGCTGGCGATGTAATCAGGAATGCACGGGCCATCTCCAGGTGTGTTTGTCTGGACGAACGACGCCAGCTGGACGCCCTTGCACTTGATGATCGGCTGCTGGAGATTAATGGTAAATCCAGAATAGGCGCTCTGGTCTCCACTCACTGTTATCAGCGGCGTCGGAGCATCGACTGCATCGTCGGACGACAAGTAAAGTCTGTCGGGCTGATTGGCATGATTCAGTTTGAATTGTCCTTGCGTGCTCATTCGTGGTTCTACTAAACAACGAATAAGTTTTTTTTAAAGGGTTGTTAAACAATCCGCTTCGCTCAGCCCTGGATGGTGAGTTCGCCATTGGAGAGCGTGAGGAACTTCGTGCCCAGCATCTCAACCAGCGGCGTGTAGCTCTCGGCCGCTGTGCCGTTCTCCTTGGGTCCAGACTTGATGGTAATCTGGAGCTGGGCGTTGCCCGTAGAGTCCACGCCATCGTTCGCAAGTTCATCAGACGAGCCAACCATCTTGCTGAGATCATACGCCCAAATCCACTGGTCGCTGAACGGGCTGGAACCAGTGTTCGTAACCGTCGTGGCAGCGTCCGTGGTCGTGCCCCACGTGCGGTAGTTCACGATGCCACCATCCGTGTCCGTGAGCGGGTGGCCATTGTAGGCCTGGTGCGCGACCCAGTAAGCCGCCGAGCCGCGGCACGGGAATAGCGGGTAATACTGGCCAGCAATGTAGAGCTGGATCTGTCCCTGGGTCTGTCCACTCTGTCCACGGGTGTTGAAACCGGCAGACGGGAACGTGGAAATCTCAGGGTAGGTCGTCGCAGCCGCACCCAGCGCCGCCTGCGGCTGCTGGACAACGGCCACGCGGCGCAGGTTCTTGGATGCACGGGACACGACGAACGTGTTCTCACCGTTGTTCACCTGGGACTGGCCCTGCGCCGAGATCTTGGTGTTGAACGGCAGCACGAGGCCAGCGCCATTGGCATCCATAACGGCGTCCTGGAGGAAGGCCGTAAACGCCGGGTTCAGCGTTACGGAGTCCACCTCAAGATAGATGTTCGTGAGCTGGTAGTTCGACGCCGTGGATGCACCCAGCGTGAAGAGAGCAGCGGCGGCCGACTCCAGCTGCATCTGGATCAGCAGGTTGTTCGCGAAGCGGGACGGGAACATCTTCTCACTACGGAAGACGTGCGAGACGAGACCCAGCGGCACCGCCACGTCGTAGCCGAAGGTGCTGTTGGCGTAGAACACAGACGGCGCCGTAGCGTTGCCTGAGACGTCGCACCAGATGTTCGCCGTGCCAGCCGAGTTGGGGCACGCCTTGAGGTCCGGGTTGAACTTCCAGTAACCAGCGAAGGAGAGCGCGCGGTTGTAGAGAGCACTAGAGGCCGTCATGTAGGTCTCCATGTTCGTGCACTTGTTCACGCGGTCCTGGGTCTCCAGGTTCTGGCCGTCCACCTGAACGACGAGCTGGCGGAGCCAAGACGGACCATCGTCCATCGTGCACACGCCGCTATTGGAGCCCGTAACCACGATGTTAGCGTGGAAGACAGCCGACTGGAGGTCCAGCATACCAGGATCCTGAATCAGGAAGTTGATGATGTCGGAGGGGTTCGCAGTCGCGGCCGTCTGCGGGACGAGACGGAGACGCTTGCGCTGCACAAGCGCCGTGCTGGATGTTACGCCTGAAACGTGATCCAGCGAGCCAGGGACGACCTCGCTTAGCTTAACTCCTGAGTGGATAGAGGGGTTCGGCATTATACTTTGAAAAGTTATTTTAATTTTCAGGGTTCAGTTTTTCAAGACGGGCATCTTGCTTTGCTTTGTCGGTTTCCGTAGCCTTTGGTTGTCTGCCGCGTTTTCCGATATGCTCCACCGTTTCTTGAACAGAGAGGCCTGATGCTTTCTTCATAAGTCGGAAGGCGTGAAGTCCCTCAGGTGTGAGAGGCGACGCTGGGCTGTTCATTAGATGCTGGAACCCGCGCTCTCCTGCAGTCTCACCGTGTGTCTTCTTCTGGTGCTTCATTCTTATCATGCGCAAGTTTTAAAATTTTAGTAAAGCGATGTCTAAAGCGCTCTTCCATCGGGGCTTTGTAGTCTATAATCAAAAACTCATGTTTCCCTTTTGCCATAATGCTTTGATACATTGCAAGGAACTCATCGTCCGTGAGGAAATTGCCGTGCTCATTCGCGACTTTGCGCGCATCGTTTGCCGTTAACCGGAAAAGCACCCAAAACATGATCTGGTTCCTCATGGCCGGACTTACCTGCTTTGTATGCTGGAGCATCATGATGATGCTGATGAAGTAGTGGCGACATGTCATCATCAGCTTCTCCAGCATACCTGCTCTGTTCTTATTGAACCCATCAAAGACGATGTCGTCCATCACGAGGCAGACACGGATAGGGAACTTGCCCTTAGCCTTACGCTCCTCCTGATCCGCCTCGAGCTGGCTGATGTATTGTTTGAAATCGCCCTCATCAAATGCATTCAAAAAAACAATCTTCTTCTGTTTCATGCCCTCCCAAGAGGGCTTGGAATCAATCGTGCCGCAGAGGACCACCACTTCATCAAAGTAGTTCTTGTAGTGCTTATCAAGCAGCGAGAACCCGAATGAGCTCTTACCCGATCCGATAGCCCCTGCTGTAATACATGTGAATGGCGGTTTGAAGAGGACATCACTGTGAGGGAGCTTCTTGAACCTCTTGTCCTCGGGCAGTTCCTCCGACGGAATTGGGAGTATTTCTGGTTCCTGCTCCGACATCTACTGAGACCTCATTATTTTTTTTAGGAGTTGTTTCATCAATATCAATAGATGCAGAAAACTCCTTTCCCATACACTTGCTCGATATTTTATGATGATTGATAGCGAGGTATACTTTGTAAAGGATACCGAGCGCAACGACAATGCTGGCTCCTACGCCCCCAGATGCCAGCAAATTTTGATCCATCTTGTTAGATGGAGAAGAAACTATATCTGCAAGCTGTCGTAGTGAATAAGGACCTTGGGATTGTGGAGGCCGGTCGTATTTACAATGAAATCACTCAAAGCGCTCACAAGACAAACTTTTTCTACAGGACTACGGAAGATAGCATCCGATTCAGGAACATTCCCAAGACGCGCTTTGATAGAAAATCGTTTCGCACGAAAAAAGTTAATGAGAATGTGAGTTTAATTTTCGGACACCTTTTAGATGAATAATGGTATTCGACTTCTGCGCACTGCCCACGTAGCCATGTCACACGCGAGAGAGGTCCATGTAACTCACACGGTCTCTAATAAAGTCTTCATTACCGTTCCATTGTATTTTGAAAAACAAATGGTTTTTCAAAGTGCACGGATTGAATGTGGTGAGCTAATTATTGAGGGGATATTACAACCGAAGATCACGCCTTCTTTGAATAATGCGCCCGCTTCTCCACGAATGTCTTGAATATCTGCTTATCACGGAGCGGCACAAGGAGCTTGTAGCCAAATCCATTAAGCGTGGATGCACATTGGAGGGAGTTCTCCGCGCAGAACTGGACATAGAGAGCGTGTAGCTCCGAAATCCCGACCTTCTCGCCGTCCCATGCCTCAAGGAACTTCTGCTCGGCCGTCTTCTCATTGTCCTTGATTTGCTGTAGGTAAGGATTTTCAGGGAGCACAGTCGTCTCAAAGTTGGAGAGATCCAGATTCATCAGATACTCTCCTATAGTTGCAGCGCCCTCGGCATTGAAGAGCGTTGCACGCACCTTTTTCCAATAGGCAACGTCCCCAATCTTATCAGGCGAACATGCGGACACCATAAAGCGACGGCTGCCCTCTTCCACTTTAACAGGGCACCCTTCATTTGTCGTCATGAAGAACCGATTGTAGTTCGGCGCTGTCATAGGCTTCTCGCCCTTAGGATTTACTGTGATATTCTCTGAAGTAATGATGGACTTCATATCGCCCACGTTTTGTCTATTGAGAAAGCCGCTCGCCTCCTCCAATTTTACGAAGAACTTGCCAAAGCGCCCTGTATCGTGCTTCTCCCAGAACTGCTTGGTGCTTGTGTAGTTGTGAGAGTATGTATTGCCCAGCATCCATGAACAGAAGAAGTCGCCTACTGTGTCCTTACCACACCCCTCCTTTCCTGTTAGAATTACAACCGACCGCGGGTTCTCAAAGGGCTTCTGGAGGATGTGCGCGAGCCAGTTGGTGATAAACTGGGCAATACCCTTGTTTCCACCGGCCGCCAGCTGTATGAGGCCATTGAAACACTCAATGATTTCAGCGCTGTCGTCCTTGGCCTTTCCTTCCATCCACTTGAAGACAACCGGCGGTGAGTAGACTTCAATGTCGTCGCTCGGCTTCTGATCAATCTTGCTGTAGGTGCGGCGCTCGCTGTCCTTGAGCCAGAGGGGCAGGAATGCAGTCCTGTCCATGATGGACGTCTTTGAATGCTTGAAGTCGTAACCATTCAACTTCACGGCAGCGTGTTCTAGGGAATAGAATGAGAGCATCCCATCCTTACCGACCTCTGCGATAGTGTTCGTCGGCGAGAAGTAGAAGTGATTCTCCTCAAATGCAAGCTTTGTCTTTTGATAATCTTCTTTTGAGACCTTGGGGGCAACCTCACCGACATCGGCAGGCACATCATACTTCTCAAAGGCCTTATCAACTAACTCTACCTTATAGCCCGTCTCCGCGAAGATGTCCTCTTCGGTCTTACGCAATGTCTCCTCTGTAAATTTCATAGTGGGCTTCTTGCGGATCATCACACCATCGTAGGCGAGGACGTCTACCGACCATCCCTGCTGCTCGAGCGACGCCTTCATGGCAAGCATTATGATGCGCTCTTCCCTTTGTATGATTAGAGAAAGGAGAGATGCATAGAGATTCTTGTCCTGCTTTCTCAAGTGGATTACAAGCTTTGAATGCTCAATCATGTTTCCCAAATGGTGTGAGAGCGCAGTGGCTTCTTTGGAGAACCCTGCGAATGCGGGGTATTCACATTTGCCTCCATATAGCAGCTTTAGAAATGCAGTCTTAGCTTCATCTCTATTGGCGCTGATGCTCTTCAGATGCTCATCGCGAGTGTTGCAATAGCTGATTACCGCTGGCATGTCCATGTTGTGGTATCTCTTAGCGAACTGGTGCATGATCACGGGGTGAGCATTCTTCACATCAATGTCGTGATAGAACTCCTCACAAATAGTGCCACGTATCTCACGTTCAAGAGTTTCAAAGGAGCCACGGGTGCCATACAGACGGCCATAACCGAGTTTGCCAGGAACACTAGCTTTCAATCTGTATTCAACACGGACAGAGCCGTCTATAGATCCCTTCTTGCGGTTATCATACAACGCCTTGAGAATGGACATTTGCCCTGGGTCTATCTCGTTACGCTTAGACCATACATAACCCAAACTACGACGACTAAAGACCTGCTCGCACGAAATACGGAGGGTATCGTAAAGGGACATCTGGGGTTTTCTACTTACCGGGGATAAAAAAAAGCGGGCGTCAATTTTTAGGGGGAGGTGCGTTCAATTTCTGGCGCCGGGGGCCTGAGAGTAAACCGTCCGAATAGCATGCATAGATCCTGGCGGGCCTGGCGGGGCTAGAGGGGTTCGGAGGTCCTCCTTTGAACTCTCTACCCTTA
>Ga0209668_10001500_pt1 | contig 10043 bp, 9 predicted proteins | sample FrelakmetPLP11PL_FD_187150 | JGI IMG/M metagenome (GOLD analysis project Ga0209668, IMG submission 187150) | Freshwater lake sediment microbial communities from the University of Notre Dame, USA, for methane emissions studies - PLP11 PL (SPAdes)... | ecosystem: Environmental > Aquatic >... | reverse complement strand
GCCTGCCTCGCCGTTCCAGCTCGAGGCGCAGACCGTGGGCGACGTGCTGCGCGCCGTCACCCGGGGCGCCGCCCGCGTCGTCAGCGTGAGCGACAAGGCCTACGCGGTGGTGCTCACCGCGGGCCGGCGTCCGACCGGCGCCTACTGGCTCGACGGTCGCTCGAACCAGATGCAGACGAGTTCGTACTACGCCGAGAGCCTGCCCGCGTGGGCGCGCGAGGCGAACACGCGTCGGCTCGCCGCGCTGGCCGAGGCGCGGCGCACGCCGTGGACGCCCGCGCTGCCCGCCGAGTCCTACCGCGGCACGGTCACGGCCGATCCGGAGGATGTCTTCCCGCACGCGATCGTCGCCCCCGGCGCGCAGGAGCGGCCGGGCGAAATCGGCGCGTGGAGCCATCCCTTCTCGCTGGATGCGCTCTTCGACTTCGCCGAGTCCGCCGTGACGGGCGAGGGCCTGGGCGCCGACGGCGTGCCCGACCTGCTCATCCTCTCGGTCTCGATCACGGATTACATCGGCCACGATTACGGCCCCGACAGTCCCGAGGCCCTCGACATCGCGCATCGGGTGGACGCGCGCCTCGGCGCGTTCCTCGACTTCCTCGACCAGAAGGTGGGTCGCGGCCGCTGGGTCGCGAGCCTGACGGCCGATCACGGCATCGCCCCGTCGCCCGCGGTCGCCCGCGAGTTCGAGGCGTCGCCGCGCGACTCCGTCGGCGGCTTCTCCCGGCCCATGGTGAGCGCGTGGATCGATCGCATCCTTCCCCGCGGGCTGCGCGCCCGCGGCCTGGTCGACGGTACGCGGGCCGCGCGCGCGGACACGACGCAGCGCTGGGCGCGCTACATCGGCTACGGCCTGGTGACGCTCGACGACGCGAAGCTGGCGGAGGTCGGCGTCGACCGTGCGCAGGCGGCGCGCGTGATCGCCGATTCCGCGAGCGCCAACCCGTGGCTGGCCGGCGCGTGGACGGCCGAGGACGTGCTCGCCGGCCGCGGAAGCGGCCGCATCGCCCGCCAGGTCGCGGCGGGCTTCCGCGAGGGCCGCTCCGGCGACGTCACGCTGATCCCGCGACCGAACGTGTTCTTCGGCGCCTCGCTCGGAGCGTCCACGACGCACGGCACGCCGTATCGCTACGACACGAACGTCCCCTGCGTGCTCTACGGCCGCGGCATCCGCCGCGGATTCTTCCGCGCGCCGGTATCCACCACCGACATCGCGCCGACGATCGCCGCACTGCTGGGCGTGGCGCCGCCCGCGCAGTGCGAGGGCCGCGTGCTCGACGAGGCGCTGATCCCGCCCGTGGCCGGGCGTTGACGGGCGGCGGGCGCATGACCTCCCCGACCGCGACCCACTGCGTCCTCTGCGGCTTCGATGCCGTGTTCGCGCCGCGCATCCACCTGCGCGACCTGTCGCCCGACGCGGTGACCCGCGACGTGGTCCTCGGGCTGTGCGAGGTGCACGGCGGCCGGTTGCGCAAGGGCGAGCTGCGCGTGCTCATGGTGATCGAGACGTGGCTCACCGCAGAGCACCGGTTCCGGCCCAACAACCCGCTGCACGGCATCCGCCTCGTCGCCTGCTGCCTGGCCTGTGACGCCCCGCTCGACGTCGACTCGGCCGGCGACCGGTCCCGTGCGCTGCCGTCCGGCGAACTGATCGTCACCTGCACTACGTGCCCGATGGGCAACGTGATCGAGTCGATCGGCGGCGATCCCGCCGCCGTGCGCCTGTGGCAGGCGCCGGCGCGGCCGCGGCCCGCCTGAGCGGCGGGGCTGGTATACTGCGGCCAGGTCACGAAGCGCCGTCGCAGCACGCTCCCTCGCGAACCTCCGACACGGGACCGACCGCATGACCCTACAACATGATCGTCCACGCACCCTCGGCGAACTTCGCGCCTCGGGCTGGCATCCGCGCTCGGTCAAGGCCGAGCTGCGCGCCAACCTGATCGCCCGCATCCGCTCCGGAGCGCCCCTGTTCCCCGGCATCGTCGGCTACGACAAGACCGTGATTCCGCAGCTCGAGAACGCGATCCTGTCGAAGCACGACTTCATCCTCCTGGGCCTGCGCGGCCAGGCCAAGACGCGCATCCTGCGCCAGCTCAAGACCTTCCTCGACGAGTGGATTCCCGAGATCGAGGGCAGCGAGATCCACGACGATCCGTTCCACCCGACGAGCGCATACGGCCGGCGCACCGCGGCCGAGCTGGGCAACGCGACGCCGATCGCGTGGGTCCACCGTGACGAGCGTTACAAGGAGAAGCTGGCCACGCCCGACGTGTCGATCGCCGACCTGATCGGCGACATCGATCCGATCAAGGCCGCCACGCGCAAGCTGTCGTTCGCCGACGAGGAGGTCATCCACTACGGCCTCGTGCCGCGCACGAACCGCGGCATCTTCGCCATCAACGAGTTGCCCGACCTGCAGCCGCGCATCCAGGTGGGCCTGCTCAACATCCTCGAGGAGAAGGACGTGCAGGTGCGCGGCTTCCCGGTGCGCATCCCGCTCGACATGCTGCTCGTGTTCTCGGCCAATCCCGAGGACTACACCAACCGCGGCAACATCATCACGCCGCTGCGCGATCGCATCGCCTCGCAGATCATGACGCACTATCCCCTCACGGTGGACGACGGCATCGCCATCACCGCGCAGGAGTCGTGGACCGAGCGCGACTCGGGCGTGGACGTGACGGTCACGCGCGCGGTGCGCGAGCTGATCGAGCAGGTGGCGATCGAGGCCCGCAAGTCCGAGTACGTCGACCAGAGCTCGGGCGTGTCGGCGCGCATGACGATCTCGCTGCTCGAGAACGTGGTCTCCAACGCCGAGCGCCGCGGGCTGCGCACCGGCGAGAAGACGGTGTGGCCGCGCCTCGCCGACCTGCACGGCGCGATCGCGGCGATCTCGGGCAAGGTCGAGCTGGTCTACGAGGGCGAGCAGGAGGGGCCGACGAACGTGGCGCGCCACCTCGTGGGCCGCGCCGTGAAGTCGCTCTTCGCGCGCGACTTCCCCGACGCGTTCAAGACCCGCGGGCGCGGCAAGGATGCGGCGGCGGCGCAGGTCTACGCGCCGGTCGTCGAGTGGTTCGCCGGCGGCAAGGGCGTCGAGATCTCCGACGAGTCGTCGGCGCAGGAGCTCTACGACGAGCTCGCGCAGGTGACCGGCCTCGAGGAGCTGGCGACGAAGCATCTGCCGGTGACGCGCGCGGAGGAGATCGGTCCGGCGATGGAGTTCGTGCTCGAGGGCCTGCACCAGAACTCGATCCTCTCCCGCAACCGCGTCGACGGCGGGGGCACGGCCTACGGCGACATGCTCAAGTCGATGTTCTCGGGCTTCCAGTCCGGGGACGAAGACTGACGGCGGGGCGGGCGTGAAGTTCCGCTACGGAGCGTGGACCGGTGGGTCGTGGGGCGATCCCGAGTTCCTCAAGGCGCTGCTCAACCTGTATCACCAGCTCCTGCTGCAGACGAACGGTGACGTCGATGACGCGTTCGACGCGCTGGAGCAGATCGGCGAGCGCTACGGGTTCTTCGGCAAGGACTTCGATCTCGAGAAGTTCAAGCAGTGGCTGAAGCAGAATGACGCCGTGCGCGAGGTCGAGCCGGGCAAGCACGTGCTTACCAGCCGCGGCGAACGCGCGATCCGGCGCGAGTCGTTGCAGGAGATTTTCGGCCAGATGGCCAAGTCGGCCGCCGGTGATCACCGCGTGCCGCGCGCCGGCACGGGCGTCGACCGCCTGCCCGAGACGCGGCCCTACGAGTTCGGCGACTCGACCGCCGACCTCGACGCCATCGGCACGATCGGCAATGCGATCCGCCGCAATGGCATCGACGACATCGACGTGGGGCAGGAGGACTTCGAGGTCTTCGAGACCGAGCACCTCACGTCGTGCGCGACGGTGCTGCTGCTCGACGTGTCGCACTCGATGATCCTCTACGGCGAGGATCGCATCACGCCGGCCAAGCGCGTCGCGCTGGCCCTGACCGAGCTGATCACGACCCGCTATCCCAAGGACGAGCTGCACGTCGTCCTGTTCGGCGACGACGCGCGCGAGGTGCCGCTGGCGAAGCTGCCGTACGTCGGTGTCGGCCCGTACCACACGAACACCAAGGCCGGCTTGCAGCTGGCGCAGCGCATCCTGGCGCGGCGCAAGACGGCGAACAAGCAGGTGGTCATGATCACCGACGGCAAGCCGTCGGCCATCTTCGAGAACGGGCGGCTGTACAAGAACCCGTTCGGGCTCGATCCCAAGATCGTCAACCGCACGCTCGACGAGGCCGCGGCCTGCCGGCGCAAGGGCATCGCGATCACGACGTTCATGGTCACCGACGATCGCGACCTCACCGCGTTCGTCGAGCGCTTCACGCAGCTCAACCACGGCCGCGCCTTCTTCGCCGACCTGGAGAACCTGGGCAGCTACGTGCTCAAGGACTTCGTGAAGAACCGTCGGCGGCGCGTGCGATGAACGTCCGCTCCTCCGCGTCCGTCGTGGTCGCCCTGCTCGCCCTGCTCGCCCTCGGCGGCTGTGCGCGCAAGGAGGCGCCCGCCTCGTCGGCCGCGGCGCCGATCGCGTTCGCCGCGCCCGACCCTTTCGCCGAGTCCATGTGGGACGACGGCCGCGCCGAGTTCGCGGTCTACCGCGGGACGATCGAGCGCTACGGCATCACACGCCCGCTGGCCGCGAAGCTGATCCTCGTGAAGGAGGACTTCGACACGGCGGCCGGCGTGAAGTCCGACGCGGGCCCCGTGGAGGGGCGCACGCGCACCGTGTTCAAGGTCGTCACCATGCTGGAGTTCCCGACCGGGACCTACTCCTACCGCCAGGTGGCGACGACGTTCCTTGATCGCGAGACGGGCGCGCTGACGAAGCTCGCCATGTCCTCGACCGAGGCGTGCGGCATCACGTACGTCCAGGTCACGTCGCGCGCGGGCGCCTGGCGGCACCTGTCGCACTCGTATTTCGAAGGGGAAGGGGATCGCGATCTCACGCTGCCGCTGCGCGCCGATCGGGCCGCGGTCGCGGCCGACGGCCTCGCGCTGTGGCTGCGCCGCCTGGACCTGGCGAAGGCACAGTCGATTGCGGTCGACCTGCTGCCGTCACAGCTTTCGAGCCGCGTGTGCGCCACCGCGCTGGTGCCGGCGACGATCGAGGTCGTCGGCGTCGCCGACACGCTCGGCTGGCCGGTGCTCGTGAAGTCCGTGGACGCGAGCGGCGCGCCCGTCGTCGATCGCTGGTGGTTCGATCGCGCGGCGCCGCACGGCCTCGTGCGCTTCGAGGGCGCCGACAGTCGCACGCTCGAGCGCACGCAGGTGCTGCGCCTGGCCTACTGGGAAGCGACGAAGCCGGGCGACGGGCGGCTGCTCGCGCCCTGATCCGCCGCCCGGCCCGGCAGGCTAGCGCTTCTCCTCGTCCTTCTTCTTCTTGTCCGTGCGCACGAACATGCTGAGCACGAACGAGATGATCGACATGACGATCGAGCCCCAGAACGCGGGCCAGAAACCGTTCACTTCGAAGCCGCTGACCATGTTGCCCGCCCACCAGAAGAAGAGCGCGTTGATCACGAGGGTGAGCAGGCCGAGCGTGAGGATCTGCAGGCAGCCGGTGAAGAAGTTGACCAGCGGGCGAATGATCGCGTTAAGCAGTCCGAGCACGAGCACGGCGAACAGGACGGCCTGCGCGTCGGTGACGTGCAGACCGGGGACGATCTTCGTGGTCAGGAACAGGGCGACGGCGCCCAGGAGCCAGCGGATCAGGAGTCCGAGCATGGGTTCCTCCGGAAAAGGTCCGATCGGAACATAGCAAAGCCGGTTCGGGCTCGCCCGGCGAATCCATCCGCGGATGGGCCGCCTCGGGAGTGCCGCCGCCCCGCCGGATGTGGTATTCCTGAAGCGTGGATCGGCCGCCAGCCACGAAGTCCCGGCGGCGGACCGATCATCCGTCTGCACCGCATTGCACCGAACAGATCTGCGCTTTCCTCGAGCGCCCCGCCGCCTGTTCCCACGGCGATGGGGGGCGGGCCGACGACGCGACCGGGGCGTCGGCGGAAGGCGCGAGGACCCCGGCTTGACCACGCACAACGATTCCGCCGCCTCCAACCGACCACAGCGCCGGCATGAACGCGTCCGCCAGATCCGTGTCGGCGCGGCCGTCATGATCCGGACCGCCGACGCCGGCCCGGAACTCCTGCTCGCGCAACGCCCCCCGGGCGAGGCGCTGGCCGGCTTCTGGGAGTTCCCCGGCGGCAAGCTCGAGGCGGGGGAGACGCCGCTGCACGCCGTCGTGCGCGAGGTGCGCGAGGAGCTGGGCGTCGACATCGAGGCGATCGAGCTCATGGCCGAGGAGACGCACCTGTACCCGCACGGGCTGCAGGTCGTGCTCTCGTTCGTGCGCTGCACGGCGCCGACCGGCCAGCTGCAGTCGCTCGACGGCCAGGCCTTCCGCTGGGTCCTTCTCACCGAGGTCAATCCCGACGAGCTGCTCGAGGCCGACCGACCGTTCATCCGGCGGCTCATCGAGAACGAGGGCTGACCCACGCATGCCCCTTTCCCCCGGTACCCGGCTCGGCACCTACGAGATCGTCGCCCTGCTCGGTCGCGGCGGCATGGGCGAGGTCTACCGCGCGCGTGACACGCGCCTGGGGCGCGAGGTGGCGATCAAGTTGCTGCCGCCCGGCGTGGCCGCGGATGCCGATCGCCTGGCGCGCTTCGAACGCGAGGCGCGCACGGTCGCGGTGCTCAACCACCCCAACATCGTCGTCCTCTACTCGATCGAGGACGAGGACGGCGTGCGCTTCCTCACGATGGAGCTGGTCGAGGGCGAGAGCCTCGACCTGCAGGTCGTCCCCGGTGGCCTGCCGGTGACGCGCGTCCTCGAGCTGGGCATCGCGCTCGCCGACGCGCTGGCCGCCGCGCACGCGCGCGGCGTCGTGCACCGCGACCTCAAGCCCGCGAACGTGATCCTCACCCGCGAGGGCCGCGTCAAGGTGCTCGACTTCGGGCTCGCCAAGCTGGCGTCCGAGTCGCTGGAAGGCGCGCTGCAGGGAATGGACGAAGCGACGGTGGCGTCGCCGCTGTCGCACGTCGGCCAGATCATGGGCACGGTGCCCTACATGGCCCCCGAACAGGTGCGCGGCGAGGCGACGGATGCGCGCACGGACCTTTTCGCCCTGGGCGTCCTCCTTTACGAGATGGCCACGGGCCGGCGTCCCTTCACGGGCGCGACTTCGGCCGACGTGGGCTCGGCGATCCTGCGCGACGTGCCGGACTCGCTGACGCATGTGCGCGCCGAACTGCCGGGCGACCTCGAACGCGTGGTCAGCCGGTGCCTGGAGAAGGATCCGAACTCCCGCGTGCAGACCGCGCTCGACGTCTGCAACGAGCTCCGGCGCGTGAAGCACGCGCTCGAGACCGCCGGCGCGCCGACGACCGCGAAGCCGGCGTCCAGGAGCGTCGCCTCGATCGCCGTGCTGCCGTTCGTCAACCGCAGCCGCGACGAGGATGACGAGTACTTCTCGGACGGCCTGGCCGACGAGCTGCTGGGCATGCTGGCCAAGATCCGCGGCCTGCGCGTCGCGGCGCGCACGTCGTCGTACCAGTTCAAGGGCACGACCGACGCGCTGTCGGTGATCGGCCAGAAGCTGGGTGTGGCGACGCTGCTCGAGGGCAGCGTGCGCAAGTCGGGCAACCGCGTGCGCATCTCGGTCCAGCTGGTGAACGTCGCCGACGGCTACCACCTGTGGTCCGAGACCTACGACCGCACGCTCGAGGACATCTTCGCCGTGCAGGACGACATCGCGCAGTCGGTGGTGAAGGAGCTGCGTACCGCGCTCCTGGGCGTCGAGTCCGACTCGAAGGCCAGCGGCGAGGCGAAGGCAGCCGTCGCGGCCGCGGCCCGCGGGCGTGGCAGCAACCCCGAGGCGCACCGGCTCTACCTGCAGGGGCGCTTCCTGGCCGATCGGAGGTCGACGGAGACCCTGGGGAAGGCCGAGGCGTACCTGCGCGAGGCCCTGGAGCTCGAGCCCGAGTTCGCCCGCGCCTGGGCCTGCCTGGCCGACGTGCTCCACAACCAGGTCGGGCTTGGAGCCAAGTCCGCGGCGGTGGCGCTTCCGCCGGCCCGCGAGGCCGCCGCCCGCGCGCTCGAGCTGGCGCCCGACCTGCCCGAGGCGCTCGAGGCGCAGGCGGGCCTCCAGACGCACTACGACTGGAACTGGCCCGCGGCCGAAGTCACGGTCAAGCGCATGCTCGAGGTCGCCCCGGACAGTCCCAACGCGCTCAGCTGGGCGAGCCAGATCGCCGGCACGATGGGGCGCTTCGACGAGGCCATCGCCCTCGGTCGGCGCGCCTGCGAGCAGGATCCCCTGAGCGCCCGGGGGTACATGCAACTCGGGCTCGCGCTGCAGGCCGCACGGCTCCTGCCCGAGGCGGAGGTGGCGTTCCGGAAGGTCACCGAGCTGGCGCCGGAGCGGGCCGCGGTCCACAACTCTCTGGCCCTCCTCATGCTCGAAACGGGAAGGCTGGAGGAGGCCATGATCGAGGCGCAGGCCGAGCGCGAACGCATCTTCCGCGTGCAGACCATCTCCATCGTGGCCCACGCGATGGGCCGCACGGAGGAGGCCGACGCCGCGCTCGCGGAGCTGATCCGGCTGGCCGCGGTCGACGGTCCGTTCCAGGTCGCGGAGGTCTACGCGCTTCGCGGCGACGCCGACGCGGCATTTCAGTGGCTGGATCGCGCGTACGACGCACACGATCCCGGCCTGGCGCAATCCCGGGCGAGCTCGTGCATGGTGAGACTGCACGGCGATCCGCGCTGGGGAGCGATGATGCGCAAGATGCGGCTCGAGGCCTGAGCTGACGCGACAGCGACCGCCGGCCGCGATTCACGCCCCGGACGTGCCCCTTGACGCCAGCGGCCCCGGGACCGCACATTCCCGCCGACGGGCCGCCAGCCGCGCGTGTGGCCGGCACGGCCCGACTGAAGACGCGACCCGCTGACTCCACCCCCCGGCACGCCGCCGGCGGGCCGAAAGGGCGACTGATGGCTTACGTGATCACCGACGCCTGCATCGACGTCAAGGACCAGTCCTGCGTGCAGGAGTGTCCCGTCGACTGCATCAAGTCGGACGAGGAATCGAACCAGTACTTCATCGACCCGGACATCTGCATCGACTGCGGCGCGTGCCAGCCGGTCTGCCCGGTCAACGCGATCTACCCCGCGGACGAGGTGCCTGCCGACCAGCAGCACCAGGTCCAGGTCAACGCCGAATACTTCAAGAAAGCGAAGTAGCCCGCCATGTCGCCGAACTCCAGCCGTCTCGTCGTGCTCGCCCTCGTCGCGGTGACTCTCGTTGCGGGTGTCTTCTTCTACTCCAACTCGCTGCGCAAGCCCGAGGGGATGGACGGACGCGAGGAAAACGTGGCTCCCGACGCCGCAGGCGGCCGCACCCAGGCGATGCCCAGCGACTCGATCCACGCCGGGCTGACCGCCGGTGACATTCCCGTCGCCGAGCCCGACGATCCGCTCGTCGCCGGCATTCCCGAGTCGCCCGACATTCCCCGGACTGCGGTGCACCGTGGCATCAAGCTGATCGGCGAGCGGATCCGCGACGCGGTCCTGGCCGACGGCAAGATCGGCGACGACGAGGTCCCCGGCGTCGAGTTCCCGCGGTCGATGACGCAGGCGCAGCGCACATGGTTCGTCGACACCGCGCCCGGAATCCTCTGCGGCTGTGGCTGCGGCCAGGACCTGCTCGAGTGCCGCCGCGACGACGTGAGCTGCCCGAGCTCGCCGGGCATTCGCGACTCGCTGCTGGCGGTGGCCGCGAAGCACTAGTCGCCACAGCGGCACGAAGAGCGCGCGGCCACCTTTGCAGGAAGGTGGCCGCACTCGTTTGTCCGCTGCGTTCGCCGGTGATTATTCCTCAGCTCCATGGTCAAATCCCCCAGATCGACCCGCCCCCAGGCGTGCGGCATCGTGCATTCCGCAGCGCCCACGGCGGGCCGCGCTTCAACCCCAGTATTCAGGCGATGCAATTCACCACGCCCCCACGCTGGCGTG
>Ga0209668_10001498_pt1 | contig 10044 bp, 8 predicted proteins | sample FrelakmetPLP11PL_FD_187150 | JGI IMG/M metagenome (GOLD analysis project Ga0209668, IMG submission 187150) | Freshwater lake sediment microbial communities from the University of Notre Dame, USA, for methane emissions studies - PLP11 PL (SPAdes)... | ecosystem: Environmental > Aquatic >... | reverse complement strand
TATGCCCCAGCGTGATGGGCTCATCGCAGATAGCCACATCGCTTGCGGCACCCCCGATGGCCCGGTAAAAGGATTGGGACTCCCGCCGCGCCTCAATTCATGAAGTCCCTCGAAGAACTCCGCGCCCGCCTCGACGTCCTCGACCGCGAACTCCTGGGGCTCGTTGCAGAGCGCCAGGCCATCAGTACCGAGATCGCTGCCGTAAAGCGCTCCACCGGCCAGTCCACGCGTGATTTCGGCCGTGAGCGCGAGGTGCTGCTCAAGGCGCGTCACGATGCCGAAGCGCTGGGCGTGCCACCGTCGCTCGCCGAATCCATCCTGGAATTGCTGATCCGCAGCTCGCTCACGACCCAGGAGCAGGCGCGGGTGGCGGCGCAGGGGCGCGGCTCCGGGCGCCGCGCGCTGGTGATCGGCGGTGCCGGCAAGATGGGTCGCTGGACGGCGGATTTCCTCGCATCGCAGGGTTTCGCGATCACCGTCGCGGACCCGACGGCGACCGTGCCGGGTTACGAGTGCGTGTCCGACTGGACGCAGACCGACGTGTCGCACGACCTGATCGTGGTTGCGACGCCGCTCAAGATCGCGAACGAGGTGCTGCTGGCGCTCGCCGCGCGCAAGCCGCGCGGGGTCGTGTTCGACATCGGCTCCCTGAAGACTCCGTTGCGTGACGGCCTCCAGGCATTGCGCGCGGCCGGTTGCCGGGTCACGTCGGTGCATCCGATGTTCGGTCCCGACACGGAATTACTGTCCGGGCGCCACGTGATCTTCATCGACCTCGGCGACGTTGAGGCGCTCGAGGAGGCGCGCAGCCTGTTCGCGTCGACGATGGCCAACCAGGTGGTGATGGGCCTCGACGAGCATGACCGGCTGATCGCCTTCGTGCTCGGCCTGGCGCACGCGCTCAACATCGCGTTCTTCACCGCGCTCGCGGAGAGCGGCGAGGCGGCGCCGCGGCTAGCGCGCCTGTCGAGCACGACCTTCGACGCCCAGCTGGACGTCGCCACGCGCGTCGCCAGCGAGAATCCGCACCTGTATTTCGAGATCCAGAGCCTCAACGCGTACGGCGAGGAACCGCTGCTCGCGCTGCGGGCGGCCGTCGAGCGCATCTGGCAGGCCGTCCACGAGCACGATGCCGGGAGCTTCGTCGCGATGATGCGGCAAGGCAGCGAATACCTGCGGGTCCGGCAGGCGGCGCGCGAACAGGGCAGCTAGGCAACACGTCGCGACAAGAGGGGGGTTGATGGGCGAGATCGCGCACGATCAGGTGCTGGCCTGGGCCCAGGAACTGCTGGTCGCCCAGTCGCTGGGCGAGCTGGCGGGTATCGTCGCGCGCGTGCCCGGGGCGGGTGACGAGCGGCCGGTCGGAGTCCTGGTGATGGCGGATCCCGGTCACGAGTTGCGGCACCTCATGTATGGCGGCGACGACGGCCCCGCCAGCGGCGCCGGGCCGGTGTTCGTCGAGAGCCTCATCGGCGTGGCGCCGCAATGCGCGGCCCTGCACGCGCCCTGGAGCGGGGAATTCCGCGCGGCAGACCATGCGTTGCTGCTGCCCGGCGTCGCCAGTCTCCGTCATCTCCTCATGCTGCCGCTGCGGCGCGGCGTGCAACTGGTCGGCGTCTTTTGCGTTGGCAGCCGCGGCGCGCCACCGGCGCTCGCCGGTCTCGAGCCGCACTGGATCGAGCACGTCGCGATTGTCCTGGCCGCGACGCTTGAACGGCTCTTCGATCGCGCGCGCCTGCTGCGCTCGGGCATGACCGATCCGTTCACCGGCTGGAACTCCCGTCGCTACCTGCAGGTGCGGTTGCGCGAGGAGCTGGCGCGGTGCCGGCGTCACGGGAGCGCGGCAACCTGCCTCGTCGTCGACGTCGATCACCTGCAGCTTATCAACGAGCGCCACGGGCTCCCGGCGGGCGATCGCGCGTTGCGCGAACTCGGGTCACGCATCGAGTCGCAGGTGCGCTCCAGCGACTCCACGGCGCACCTCGGCAGCGACGAGTTTGCGGTGCTGCTGCCGTCGACCAGCGCGGAGATGGCCGTGCCTCTCGCCGAACGCATCCACGCGGCGGTGCGTGCCGCGCCCGTCGAACTGGCGCCCGGCATCGTCGAGGCGATCAGCGTGTCCATCGGCATCGCCAGCGTGCCCGGGGTGGCCGAGGAAGACGGCAAGGCGGCCGCCGATCAGTGGCTTGCGGAAGCGGAAGCCGCGTTGCATCGTGCCAAGCGGAGCGGCGGCGACCGCCACGAACTCAGTTCCGCTGCCGGGACATCAGCAGCAGGAAGATAGGCACGCCGACGACCGCAGTGAGCGCGCCGACCGGCAACTGCCGCGGTGCCAGCAGCACGCGCGAGCCGAGGTCCGCCGCCATGAGCAGGATGCCGCCGAGCAGGGCGGAGGCGGGCAGCACCACGCGGTTGTCGGCTCCGAGCGCCAGGCGCACGAGATGCGGCGTGACGAGACCCACGAAGCCGATACTGCCCGCGGCGCTCACCGCGCAGCCGGTGAGGATGGAACTCAGCACGAAGACCGCGATCCGCACGCGTTTGACGTCGAGCCCCAGCGTGGCGGCCTGGGTCTCGCCGCGCGCCAGCACGTTCAGGTGTCGGCCGAGCGCCAGCGAACCAAGCGTGGCGACCAGCAGCAACGCGGCGAGCCATTGCCAGCGCTCGGCCCGCGACAAGTCGCCAAGCAACCAGAACACCATGCCACGCAAGCGCACGTCGTCGCTGAGGGCGAGCAGCAGGCTGACGAGCGAGCCGGAACCGGCGGCGACCACGACGCCGGTCAGCAGCAGGCGGGTCGGCGTCCACCCGCCCTGTCCCTGCGCCAGCGCGAAGACCAGCAAACAGGCGCCGAGCGCCCCGAGCGCGGCCATGCCGTCGATGCCGGCGGCCGGCAGTCCGATCATGATGGCCAGCAGAGCGGCCACGGATGCGCCGCCCGAGACGCCGAGTACATAGGGGTCCGCCAGCGGGTTGCGCAGCAGCACCTGCAGCAGCGCTCCGGCCAGCGCCAGCAACCCGCCGACGCTCAACGCCTGCATGGCGCGCGGCAGCCGCAGTTCGAGGACCACGTCGCGTGCGAGGGACGGCGGTCCCGGCCACAGGGCCCGCCACGCGTCGCCGAGCGGGAGGGGGGTGCTGCCGAGCGCAAGCGAGAGCGCCAGGACGGCGGCGGCCGCGGCCAGCAGCAATGCGAAGGCGGGGAGGACGGGAATTCGGTGCATGGGTCGATCGCCTGCGGCAAGGGTAGGGTGGCCTTCGGGAAGCCACAAGGCGCATTCGTGCAATGTTCCTTGGATCGATCGGTCGCGATGTGAAAAAATCAGGCGGCACCGGAGCTTACGGCCCGAATGACGGACTACATCGACAGCCAGGGATTTCGCGCCAACGTCGGCATCGTCCTGATGCGCGACAGCGGTGACGTATTCCTCGGCGGGCGCCGGGACGGCCGCGGCTGGCAGTTTCCGCAGGGCGGGGTGCGTCGCAACGAGATGCCGGAGGAGGCGCTCTATCGCGAGCTGCACGAGGAAGTGGGCCTCGAGCGCGCGGATGTCGCGCTCGTCGCCAGCACCAGCCACTGGCTGCGGTACCGGTTGCCCCGGCAATACGTGCGACGGCGCTCGAGCCCCCTGTGCATCGGGCAGAAGCAACGCTGGTTCCTGCTGCGGATGCTGGGCGACGACAGCCGCCTGCGCTTCGATACCACCACGGAACCCGAGTTCGACGACTGGCGCTGGGTGGACTACTGGTCTCCGGTGCGCGAGGTCATTTATTTCAAGCGTGCCGTCTATGCCCGTGCGCTGCAGGAGCTGGGCCAGCAGGCGTTCGCCGCCGGCCCGCCGCCGCGCCCCGAGTGGTGGACGGACGACATCATGCATGCGCGAGAGTCCGTGGCGCTGCGGCGCCGGCGACGAGACGAGCGGGCGGCAACCCCACAGGATGCCGAGAGCAGTCCGCCACCGGTCGCGAAGGCAGCGGACCAGTGACCCTGCCGTCGGCCTCGCGCCTGCCCGGCCGCGGACCCGGATTGAAATGGCTGTTCGCCCTGGTCGTGGCCGCCCTGGTCGGCGGCGTCGGGTGGCTGGCGTTCCAGCGCGGCCAGCTGGCGGCCGGGCACGACGCGGTCGCCGAGGCGGGCAAGCGCCAGGCATTGGCGGAGAGGGCATCCCGACTCGAAGCCGAGAACACTCGCCTCAACGCCAGGGTGGCGGAACTCGAGATGGCGCGGCGGCTCGATCGCGATGCATACGGGCAGATCGAGCGCACGCTCGGCGACCTGCAGTCGCAACTCGCCCGGCAGAGCGACGACCTGGCGTTCTATCGCAGCATCGTCTCGCCGGCGGACGGCATCCAGGGCCTCAGGATCCAGCGCTTCGAGGTCGATCCCGGCGTGAAACCGCGCGAGTTCGTGCTCAAGTTGACCCTGGTCCAGGCCATGCGGCACGACAGCGTGGCCGCCGGGCTTGCGCAGATCGTGTTGAGCGGCATGCGGGAGGGACGGCCGGCACACTACACCGTGGGTGAATTGCTGGGGAATCCACGGGCTCAGCTGCCGTTCTCGTTGCGGTATTTCCAGACCATCGAGCAGGTCGTGACGTTGCCGGAGGGATTTCAGGCCTTCGAGTCGCAGGTGACCGTGACTTCCGGTGCGCTGCGCTCCCCGCTGCAGCAATCTTTTGCCTGGAAAGTGGGCGGGGCGGCGGCGCTTGGACCCGGAGGCGCGGGGGGCTAGAATCACTGCCCTTGCCCGACCGATCGAGATGGAGCACCTACCGATGACCGATGCGACCGCGACCCCCGAGAGCCTGGAAGCGGAGGTGCTGATCTTCACCGACGCCGCCGCTCTCAAGGTGAGCGAGCTGATCGAGGAAGAGGGCAACGCCAACCTCAAGCTGCGCGTCTTCGTCTCGGGCGGTGGCTGCTCGGGCTTCCAGTACGGCTTCACGTTCGACGAGAACGAGGAAGAGGGCGACACCTGCGTCGAGAAGCGCGGCGTGCGCCTGCTCATCGACCCGATGAGCTTCCAGTACCTCGTCGGCGCCGAGATCGACTACAAGGAAGACCTCGAAGGCGCCCAGTTCGTCATCCGCAACCCGAACGCACAAACCACCTGCGGCTGCGGTTCGTCCTTCTCCGTCTAGAGTCACGGTGGCGCGCCCGCCGGCAAAGGTGCCCGACGTCCTCGCCGCCGTGGACCTCGGGTCCAACAGCTTTCACATGGTCGTGGCGCGCCATGATCACGGCCAGCTCGTCATCCTCGACCGGCTGCGCGAGACGGTGCGGCTCGCCGCCGGGCTCGACGAGCAGGGCCGGCTCGACCGCGAGGCGGTCGGGCGCGCGCTGCAGTGCCTCGAGCGCTTCGGCCAGCGGTTGCGCGACATGCGGGCCGCGAGCGTGCGCGTGGTCGGCACCAATACCCTGCGCAAGGCCCGCCGCAAGGGCGCGTTCCTGGATCGCGCGCGCGAGGCGCTCGGCCATCCCATCGAGATCATCGCCGGCGTCGAGGAGGCGCGGCTCATCTACCTGGGCGTGGCGCACACGACGCCCCAGGAGAGCGGCCGGCGTCTGGTCGTCGACATCGGCGGCGGCAGCACCGAACTGATCGTCGGCGAGGGTCTCGCCGCGAAACGCCTCGAGAGCCTGTACATGGGGTGCGTCAGTTTCGGCACCACGCACTTCGCCGACGGCGGCATCACCGAGAAGCGGATGAAGCGCGCGCGTACCGCCGCGCAGCTCGAGCTCGCGCCGGTCGTGTCGCGGTTTCGCCGCTCGGAATGGGATTCGGCCTCCGGTGCATCGGGCACCCTGCGCGCGGTGAGCGACGTGCTGCTCGCCCATGGCAGCGCGAACGGCACGATCGAGCGCGACGGTCTCGAGTGGCTGCTGCAGGAATGCCTGCGGGCCGGGTCGACCGACAAGCTGCGGCTGCCCGGACTGGCCGCGGACCGGCAGGACATCTTCCCGAGCGGCCTCGCCATCCTGGTCGAGGTTTTCGACATGCTCGGCGTCGAGGCCATGCGCGTGGCGGAAGGCGCCCTGCGCGAGGGCCTGTTGTACGACCTGCTGGGGCGACTGACCGACGAGGACGCGCGCGCACGCAGTGTGCGCTCGATGGAAGGACGGTTTCACGTCGACACGGCCCAGGCCGATCGTGTCGAGGCGACCGCCCTCGGCTTCCTGCGCCAGGCGCGCGATGGCTGGCGGCTCGACGACCCGCTCGCGGACCAGATGCTTGCCTGGGCCGCCCGTCTGCACGAGATCGGCCTAGACATCTCGCATTCGCATTACAACCGCCACGGCGCCTACCTGCTGCAGAACGCCGACCTGCCCGGCTTCCCGCGCGAGGAACAGCAGTTGCTGGCGGCGCTGGTGGGATCGCACCGTCGCAAGCCCAACTTCGACCACCTCGAGGAGCTGATCCCGCCCTGGCACGTCCAGGCCGAGTTCCTGATCGTGCTGCTGCGCCTGGCGGTGCTCCTGCACCGGGACCGCGGACCGCGCGCGCTGCCGGAGATCGTGCTGCGGGTGAAAGGCCGCAGCATTGACGTCGAGTTTCCGAAGGGATGGCTCGAAAGCCATCCGCTCACGGTCGCCGACCTCGAGCAGGAAAGCGATTACCTGCAGGCGGTCGGGATCAGGCTGCGCGTGACCTGAACACGCCGTCCGCAGCACGCGGATGAACGTCAGTCGGCGAGCGTCTTGAGCAGTTCGACCTGCGCCGCGAGGGGCGGCGCGTCGCCCGGCTGCAGTCGCCGATAGGTGCCGTCGGCTTGCAGTTCCCAGGCCTGGCAGTTGTCGGACAGGTACAGCTCCAGGTCCGCCAGCACCTGCTGGCGATGATGCCGGCGCTGCAGCGGAAAGCACACCTCGATGCGGCGGAAGAAATTGCGCTCCATCCAGTCGGCGCTGGAGCAGAAGGTTTCCGCGTCGCCGCCGTTCGCGAAATGGTAGACGCGGGAATGCTCGAGGAAGCGGCCGACGACGGATCGCACGCGGATATGGTCCGACACGCCCGCAATCCCGGGGCGCAGCGCGCAGATGCCGCGGACGATCAGGTCGACCTGCACGCCGGCCATCGATGCCTGGTAGAGCGCCTGGATGATCTGCGGCTCGATGAGCGAGTTCATCTTCGCGATGATGCGGGCCGGCCGGCCGGCCCGGGCATGCTCGATCTCGCGGCGCGTACGCTCGAGCATCGCGTCGTGCAGGGTGAAGGGCGACTGCAGGATCTTGTGCATCTGCGCGACACGCGTCGGGCTGGTGAGCTGCAGGAACAGTTCGTGCAGGTCCTCGCCGATCGCCTCGTCGCACGTGAACAGGCCGTAGTCGGTATAGAGGCGCGTCGTGCCGGGGTGGTAATTGCCCGTGCCGAGGTGACAGTAGCGGCGCAGGCGCTCCGCCTCGCGGCGCACGACCATGATCAGCTTGGCGTGCGTCTTGTAGCCGACCACGCCGTACATCACGTGCGCGCCCGCCTCCTGCAGCCGGTTCGCGAGCGCGATGTTGGCCGCTTCGTCGAAGCGCGCCATCAGCTCGATGACGACCGTGACTTCCTTGCCGGCCTGGGCCGCATCCACCAGCGCGTCCACGACCGGTGAATCCGCGCCAGTGCGATACAGCGTCTGCTTGATCGCCAGCGCGTGCGGGTCGGCGGCGGACTGGCGCAGGAAGTCGATCACCGGCGCGAAGCTGTGGAACGGGTGATGGACCAGGATGTCCTTCTCGCGGATGGCGTCGAAGATATCCGCGCCGCCGGCCAGCCGGCGCGGCAGCGCGGGCGCGAACGAGGGGTACTTGAGATCCTTGCGATCGACGAGATCGCACAGTGCGGCCAGCCGGTTCAGGTTGACCGGGCCGTCCACGGCGTAGTGATCGTCGTCTTCGAGTTCGAAGCGCTCGAGGAGGAACTGCGCGAGGTGCGGGGGACAGCCCCGCGTGGTCTCCAGCCGCACCGCGTCGCCGTACCGGCGCGACGCCAGTTCGCCCTCGACGGCGCGCAGCAGGTCCTCCGTCTCCTCGTCGTCCACGAAGAGATCCGAATTGCGCGTGACCCGGAACTGGTGACAGCCGTCGACCTGCATGCCGAGGAACAGGCGGTCCACGAACGTCACGATCACCTGCGACAACAGGACGAGGGTGACGCCGCCGACGCCGTCCCCGGGCACTTGCACCACGCGCGGCAGCGTGCGCGGCACCTGCACGATGGCGAGCGACGCGCTGCGACCGAAGGCATCGGTGCCGGAGAGCTCGACGATGTAGTTCAGGCTCTTGTTCTGGATGCGCGGGAAAGGCCGCGCCGGGTCGAGGCCGAGCGGCGTCAGCACGGGCTCGATCTCGCGGGCGAAGAAGGCGGCGAGCCAGTCGCGTTGGGCCGGCGCCCACTCCGTCGCGCGCAGCACGTTGATGCCGGCCGCGCGCAGGGCCGGCAGCAGGTCGTGGTTGTACAGGTCGTACTGGGCGGCCACGAGGCGCGCGGCCTCGGCGCGGATCGACCTCAGCTGGTCGTCCACGTCCATGCCGTCCGGGCCGGCGGCACGCGAGCCGAGTTCGCGGCGCTGCTTCAGGCCCGCCACCCGTATTTCGAAAAATTCGTCGAGATTGCCGCAGGAAATGGCCAGGAACCGCAAGCGCTCGAGCAGCGGCACCGCGCTGTCCCGGGCCTGTGCGAGCACGCGCCGGTTGAACTCCAGGAACGAAAGCTCGCGGTTGATGTACAGCGCGGGTGAATCGAGCGCGACCTGGCTCATCGATGCCGCCTGATGGTCACCCAGCTGCAAAGCTTGGCCCCCCGGTGTGTCCGTTCCATGACAGCGCAGGACGCGCCGGGTGCGGCCCGGCGGCCGCATGCCGCCGCCGCTGCAGTGTTCAGCGGCTCGCGAGCCGCTCAGCCGGCGTGCGGCTGGTCAGGTCGAGCTTGGCCAGTTCAGCCGCCGATTCGTTGCGGAACTCGGCCAGGTACTGCGACGGGATCTCGGTGCGCGGCATCGGGATCTTCGCCGGGTTCCTCTGCGCACCGTTCACGAGGTACTCGTAATGCAGGTGCGGGCCCGTCGCCAGTCCGGTCATCCCCACGTAGCCGATGGTCTCGCCCTGCTGGACGTGGCGGCCCACGCGCATCGACTTGCCGAAGCGCGACATGTGGCCGTAGACCGTGGTGATGCCCCGGCCGTGGTCGACGATCATCACGTTGCCATAGCCGCCCTTGCGGCCCGCGAACACGATGCGGCCCTCGCCGGCGGCCCAGATCGGCGTGCCGGTCGGCGCGGCGTAGTCGGTGCCCTTGTGCGCCCGCACGATGCCGAGGATCGGGTGCAGCCGTCGCGAGTTGAACGGCGAGCTGATGCGGGTGAAGTCGAGCGGGGCGCGCAGGAACGCCTTGCGCATGCCCTTGCCGTCCGGCGTGAAGTAACCCTTCACTGCGCCGTCCTGCGACTCGAACCACACGGCACGGTGCGTCTTGCCCTGGTTGACGAAATCGGCGGCGAGCACGCGGCCGTCACTCACGTACCTGCCGTCCTGGTATTTCTGCTCGTAGACGACGTTGAACTCGTCGCCGTCGCGGATGTCGAGCGCGAAGTCGATGTCCCAGCCGAACATCTGCGTGGCGAGCGTCATGATCGTCGCCGCGGAGACGCCGGCGTCCTGTCCGGCCTGGAACAGCGACGAGTCGATGCGGGCGTGGCGCCCGACCGTCTCCGTCTCGAGCGGATTCTCGATGTAATTGACGGCGTAGCCGTCGGCGGAGCGGGCGACCGACAAGGTCAGCGTGTCGCTGATCTGGCGGTTGAGCGAAAGCAGCGCGCCGTCGATGTGCGTCAGGGTGATGATGTCGCCGGGGCGCACGACGTCGAGTGCCTTGCGCACCTCCGGCCGCGAGCGCAGCTCGGCGAGCGCCGCCATGTCGATCCCGACCGAGCGGAAGATGCGGTCCATCGTATCGTTGCGCTGCACCGTGACTGCGACGCTGTCCGGATCGGGAACGGCGGGCGTCGCCGCGACCGACGCAGGCCGCGGCGCGACCAGCGGGGTCAGGTCCAGGGCTTG
>Ga0209668_10001497_pt1 | contig 10046 bp, 9 predicted proteins | sample FrelakmetPLP11PL_FD_187150 | JGI IMG/M metagenome (GOLD analysis project Ga0209668, IMG submission 187150) | Freshwater lake sediment microbial communities from the University of Notre Dame, USA, for methane emissions studies - PLP11 PL (SPAdes)... | ecosystem: Environmental > Aquatic >... | reverse complement strand
CTCGCGGGCGTGGCCTGGTTCCGCGGCCTGCGCTTGCAGCGGGCATCGCACCTGCCGGGCACGCTGGCCGCGTATGCCCGTGCAGCGCTGGGCGCAGGCGGGCAGGGATTGCCGACTGCAATCAGTGTCATTCCCTACGCTTTCGAACCGCCGTCAGGGTTGGCGGCTCGTATCGAGCCTGTGCTGCACGACATGTTTGGCCGCGGCGCCCAGCCACGTTTGCAGGCGGCTGTGCCCTACGGCGAGGAGGCGTCGCTGGCGGCGGCGCTCGAGCGGAATGCGCGTGACGCGGGTGGCTGCGTGGTCCTGATGAATCTCGCGGCGACGCCGGAGACGGAGAATCACGGGGTGGTGATCAGCGCGGCGCGCGATCGTGCACGGGGCCCGTCCTGCGTCGCGCCGTTCAGGCTGGTGCTCGACGAGTCCTCGTATGCCGAGCGTTTCGCGTCGGACCCGGCGCTCGCCGGACGGATGCAGGAGCGTCGCCGGTTATGGCAGGAATTCGCCAGGGGATACGGCGTCGAGGCCACCTTCATGCCGACGGGCAAGGCTTGAATGCGCACGATCAACCTGAGCCTGATCTCGCACACCAACGTCGGCAAGACGACCCTGGCGCGCACACTGCTGCGACGGGACGTAGGCGAAGTCGTCGACGCGCCCCACGTGACGGAACTGGCCAGCGACTACGCCCTGATCGAGACGGGCCACGGCGACGTGTTGCGGCTGTGGGACACGCCTGGCTTTGGCGACAGCGCGCGACTGTTGCGGCGGCTGCAGCAGGGCGGCAGTGCGCTCGGCTGGTTCCTGGCGCAGGTCTGGGACCGATTCTCGGACCGGCCGTTCTTCAGCAGCCAGCAGGCGCTGCGCAATATTCGCGACGAGGCGCACGTCGTCCTCTACCTCGTGAACTCCGCGGAGGACCCGTCGAGTGCGGGGTACCTCGACCCGGAGATGCAGATCGTGGGCTGGCTCGGCAAGCCGGTGATCGTGCTCCTGAATCAGCTGGGTGCTCCGCGGCCGGCGGAGCAGGAGAGCCGTGAAGTCGACGGCTGGGTCGAATTCATGGCGCGCTACCCGTGGGTGCGGGACACGCTCGCCTTCGACGCGTTCGCCCGTTGCTGGGTCCAGGAGCACTCGCTGCTCGAGCGAATCGGAGCCGCGCTGCCGCAGACCGATCGCGATGCGTTTGCAAGGATCGAGGCCGCCTGGCTTGCGCGAAACGAAGCGGTCTTTCGTCAGTCGGTCGGCGTGCTGGCCAGGGAACTGGCAGCCACTGCCGTGGACGGCGAGCAGGTGGCGGCCGCGGGCGTCAGTGCAACGGCCAAGGCATGGCTGCGCAGCATCGCCGGCGGCGAACGCAGGGACGCACGACTCGATGCGGCCATGAACGCGCTCGCCGAGCGTGCCGACGCTCGCATTCGCCATGCCACCGATGAGCTGATTGCGCTGCACGGGTTGTCAGGCAGCGCGGCAGCCGAGGTGCAGGCACGCATGGCCGCGGATTTCGCTGTCGATGCGGCCGCGAAACCCGGCAAGGCGGGCGTCATGGGCGCCGTGGTCTCCGGCGCGCTCGGCGGACTCGCCGCCGACCTCGCGACGGGTGGCCTGTCGCTCGGTGCCGGAACGCTGTTGGGTGCAATGCTCGGCGCGGCGGGCGGCGTAGGCCTCGCGCACGGGTACAACCTGCTGCGCGGGACGGATGTCTCGACCGTGCGCTGGGACGGCGACATCCTCACGCGACTCGTGACCGCCGCGGCGCTGCGCTACCTGGCGGTGGCGCATTTCGGGCGTGGCCGGGGTGACTTCGTCGCGAGCGAATACCCGGCGCATTGGCGGCCGGTGGTCGGGGCAGCCGTCGCGGGGGAGGTTGCGGCCCTGGGCGAAATCTGGGTCCTAGCCGAGGGCGGCAGCGCGGCGGCGACGGTTTCCCAGCACCTCGAGCCACTGCTCGAGCGGATGCTGCGCCGATCACTCGCCGCACTGTACCCCTTACGGCTGGCTTGATTGCCTCGATATTTTGGATTATTAATCTAATAAAAACAATTATTTAGGAGATAGTTCTCTCAGGTTTTCGAGGCCTGGTAGATGCTCTCGATGGCCTTGTCCAGGGCCGCGTTGAACTGCGCGTCCGATTGCTGGGCCGTCAGTCCCTCGGTCAGGGCCCGGGAGAAGCTGGCCACCATGTTGTGCTGGCGCGCGAGCTTCTCGTTGGCTTCGTCGCGCGAATAGCCGCCCGACAGCGCCACGACCTTCAGCACGCGAGGATGCTTGATGCAGTCCGTGTAGAGGTTGTCCTTGCTGGGTATCGTGAGCTTCAGCATCACGAGGTCGCCTTCCGGCAACTCGTTGAGGCTGACCAGGATCGCTGCCTTTAGCAGGTCCTCGGCGGCAGCCTTGTCCGGGCAGTGGATGTCCACCTCCGGCTCGATGATCGGCACGAGACCCGCGGCGATGATCTGCCGCGCGATCTCGAACTGCTGCTTGACCACGGCGTTGATGCCCGCCGCGTTGGCCTGCTTGATCACCGAGCGCATCTTGGTGCCGAAGATGCCCTTGGCGCGGGCCCGTGCCAGCAGCTTGTCGAGGTCAGGCATGGGTTTCATCAACTGCACGCCGTTCGCCTCCGCCTCGAGGCCCTTGTCGACCTTGAGGATCGGGACAACCTTCTTGACCTCCCAGAGATACTCCGCGGTGGGCCGGCCCTCGATGCTCCTGTCCATGGTGTTCTCGAACAGGATGGCGGCGAGGATGCGGTCGCCGTTGAAGGACGGGCTGGTGATGATGCGCGTGCGCATGGCGTGGATCAGATCCATCATCGCCGCGTCGCCGGAATAGGCGCTCTCCGGGATGCCGTACAGCTTCAGGGCCTTGGGCGTGCTGCCCCCGCTCTGGTCCAGCGCGGCGATGAAGCCTGCCTGCGTGCGGAATTTCGCTTTCTGCTGTTCAAAATTGGTCATGGCCGTCCTCCTGGAAATTGCGCCCTGGGGTCGATTGTAGACAGAGCGGGTCGCGAGGGCGACCGTCTCGCGAAACGCGCTCGAGGAAAGCCCTGCTGACGGAGTGCAGCCGGCTTCGGTAGGCTGACTTCGAGGCTGAGCCTCGCCCTGCTGCGAGGCCCGATCGATCATGGCCACGATCGTTGCCGATGAGGCGCTGGCGCTCCAGCGGCTCTACTACTGGGAGAGGGCCGCGCCCGAGCGGGTGGCGCTGACGCAGCCGATGGGGGGCGGCGTGGTCCGGGACTACACGTGGGGTGAGGTGCTCGAGCAGTCGCGACGCATGGCCGCGCACCTGCAGGCCCTCGGACTGCAGCATGGCGATCGCGTCGCCATTCTCTCCAAGAACACCGCGCACTGGCTGATGAGCGACTTCGCCATCTGGCTCGCAGGCTGTGTGTCGGTGCCGCTGTACCCGACGCTGGCGGCAGGCACGATCCGCCAGATCCTCGAGCACAGTGAATCCAGGCTGCTGTTCGTCGGCAAGCTCGACCACTGGGACCACATGAAGCCGGGCGTTCCCGCCGGCCTGCCGTGCATCAGCCACCCGCTCGCGCCTGACGATGCGAGGAACAGCTGCCCGCAATGGGACGACATCATCGCCACGACCGCACCGCTCACCGGGGAGCCGGTGCGCCCCGGCGACGAACTCGCGACGATCATCTACACCTCGGGCACCACCGGCGCGCCGAAGGGCGTGATGCACAGCTTCGCGGCTTTCGCCTGGGCCGTCCAGAGCGGACTCAAGCGCGTCCCGCTCAACAGCGGCACGCGCATGCTGTCGTACCTGCCCCTGTCACACGTGGTCGAGCGCGCGCTGGTCGAACACGGCCAGCTGGCCACCGGCATGCACGTCTACTTCGGCGAAAGCCTCGACACGTTCGTCGCCGACCTCCATCGCGCCCGGCCGACCGTGTTCTTCTCGGTGCCGCGGCTGTGGGTCAAATTCCAGCACGGCGTGCTGGCCCGGATGCCGGCCGCCAGGCTCGACCGCCTGTTGCGACTCCCGATCGTCAGGAAGATCGTGCGCCGGAAGATCCTCGCCACGCTTGGCCTCGACCACTGCGTCTTCGCCGCCGGCGGCGCGGCGCCGATGCCGCCGGAACTCCTGTGGTGGTATGCGAAGCTCGGGCTCAACATCGCTGAAGGCTACGGGATGACCGAGAACCTGGCCGCCAGCCACCTCACGGTGCCGGCGCAGCAGGCCTTCGGCACCGTGGGACTCCCTTACGACGGCGTGCAGTGCCGCCTGGACCCGTCCAATGGCGAGATCCAGGTGAAGAGCCCGGCGACGATGCTCGGCTACTACAAGGAGCCCGAGCTGACCCGGCAGGCGTTCACCGACGACGGCTGGATGCACACCGGCGACAAGGGCGTCCTCGACGCAGCGGGCAACCTGAAGATCACGGGCCGCGTCAAGGACCTGTTCAAGACCAGCAAGGGAAAGTACGTTGCGCCGTCGCCGATCGAGGACAAGATCGTGATGCATGCTGCGGTGGAGGCCTGCTGCGTGACTGGCGCGAACCTGGGCCAGCCGATCGCTCTCGTGATGCTCAACGAAGAGGCCGTAAAGAAGGCGGCGGACCCTCAAGGCCGCCGCGAGATCGAGGAATCACTGGCCGAGCACCTGAAGGCGGTCAGCGAGACGCTCGATCCGCATGAGCAGCTGGACTGCCTGGTCGCGATGACCGAGGCGTGGACAGTGGACAACGACCTGATCACACCAACCCTGAAGGTCAAGCGCAACCGGATCGAGGACGCATTCGCGGCGAACTACGAGCGTTGGGTCGGCAAGGGGAGGAGCGTTGTCTGGCATGAGACATGATCCCGGCCCGGGCTCGAAACGCGTTCAGGAGTGAGACGCGGTCGACAGTCCGCCTGCCAGGAGTCTTACACTATCGACCGGGTGAATGTGGAACCGCTGCCGATAACCTCGGAATTCCCCGCGCCGCATTCGGGTGGGCGCACGGGGCTCGTGTTGACTGGCGGTGGGGCACGCTCCGCCTACCAGGTGGGCGTCATGCGGGCGGTCGCCGACCTCCTGCCGCGCGACGCCCCGACGCCGTTCCACGTGATTACCGGCACGTCGGCCGGCGCGATCGTGGCTGCCAACATCGCCGCGTATGCCGCGCATTTCCGCACGGGCGCCGTGGCGCTCGAGCGCGTCTGGCGCAACTTCCACGTGGACCAGGTGTTCCGTACCGATGCGCCGAGCATGCTGCGCGCTGGCTTCCGGTGGCTGGCCGCGCTGATGTCCGTCGGGCGGCTCGCCTCGCCGCCGGACTCACTGTTCGACAACACGCCACTGCGGCAGCTGCTGGAGCGTCGGATCGACTTCGGCCGCATGCGCGAGGCGCTGGCGACAGGACACCTTGACTCAGTCGCCGTCTCGGCGGCGGGTTACAGCAGTGCCCGGTCGTTCGCCTTCTATGAGCGTCGCGCTCGTCCGGCGGACGACGCCGCGCCCTGGCCTCGGGGCGTGTCGGCCCAACTCGGCATCGACCACCTGATGGCGAGCAGCGCGGTGCCGTTCCTGTTTCCCCCGGTGCGCATGAACGGCGAGTACTTCGGTGACGGAGCGATGCGCCAGCTCGCGCCACTGAGTCCGGCGATTCGCCTCGGCGCGGACCGACTGTTCGTGGTGGGCGTGCGCCACGACCGCCAGCACGCACCGCTGAACGCGGACGTGTCACCGATGCCGAGCTTCGGACAACTGTTCGGCTTCATGCTCGACACGCTCTTCATGGATTCGCTGCACGCCGGCGTTGCACAACTCGAACGGCTGAATCGGCTGGTGGCACAATCGTTCGTGCCGAACCCGGAAGGGCTGCGTCATATCGACCTGCTGGTACTCGTGCCCGGTGCGGACCTCGGCGTCATCGCCGCCAAGCACGCTCGCCAGATGCCGCGGACCGTGCGCGCGTTGCTGCGAATCATGGGCGCTGCCAACAGCGACGGCTCGGAGCTGCTCAGTTATCTCCTGTTCGAGTCGGGCTATACCCGCGAACTGATTGCGCTCGGGTATGCCGACACGATGGCGCGCCGCAACGAGGTGGCCGCATTCCTGGAACCGGCGGCGAGGGCGGGAGCGAATGCCACCGCGGTAACCGCCTCGAGACGCTCGTCCTGAGTGGTGGGTGACGACGCGCCAGCCGCGCGTATGATGACGGTCGGTAATCGTGGACCCTGGCCGGCAATCGACCCACACGAGCCTCTGGAGAATGCCATGACTGACTCGCAGGCGACCCGCAGTGTCCGCGCACCCTGGCACCTGTGGGTGATCGGCGTCATCGCACTGTTGTGGAATGCCGTTGGCGCATTCGACTACGTGATGACGAAGACGAAGAATGCCGCGTACATGAGCGCGTTCACTCCCGAGCAACTGGCGTTTTTCTACGGATTTCCGGCGTGGGTGATCGCGGCCTGGGCCATCGCCGTCTGGGGCGGCGTCTTCGGCGCGCTGAGCAAGCGGGGCGTGCTCGCTTAGCGCAGCCCTCCGGTACGCAGGCCGCCGATGCCACGTGTCGAATTTGCAATTCTCGGGGCCGGTGCGCTCGGCTCCATCATCGGCGCGCACCTGGCTCGAGCCGGTCACGAGGTGGTCCTGCTGGCCCGTGGCCGTCGCGCCGCACAGATAAGCGCGGACGGACTGCATATCGAAGGGCTGGTCGACCTGGCGGTGCCGATCCCCGTCGTGACGGATCCCAGGCTGTTGAAAGGCGCGGAGACCCTGGTCGTCGCGACCAAGGCCATTGGAACCGCCCAGGCTCTGGAGCCGTTGCGGGATGCCGACATCCGAGCCGCCTTGTCGATACAGAACGGCATGCTGAAAGACGAGTTGCTGAGCGCGGCGTTCGGGGCCGATGCGGTCGTTGGAGCTGTGGCTAATGTCAGCGGTGAACTGCTGGAGTCCGGTTCAGTCCTGTTTACCCGCAACGTCGATTTGCGTGTGGGCGAGTTGAGCGGCCCGGTGACGTCCCGCGTACGGCGCATTGCCGGGAGCATCAATGCTTCGGGCGTTCGCGCAACCGTCAGCGATGCCATTCTTGCCGACGAGTGGTCGAAATTTGCGGCCTGGGTCGGGCTGATGGCTCTCTCCGTCACCACTCGGCGCAACACCTGGGAATACCTGTGTAATCCAGCTGCTGCTCTCGTACTGGTCCGGCTCGTGCGCGAAGTCGGCAGCCTGGCGGCAGCCTGCAATGTCGAGCTCGCTGGCGCTCCGGTGCTTCCGGTTCAGGAACTGTGCCGGGCAAGCGACGAGCGCGCCGTCGAGATCGTCACGACGATTGGTCGAGCGTTGCAGGCGAACGCGCCTGCTCACCGCGTTTCGGCACTGCAGGACCTCGAAGCGGGGCGACCGCTCGAAATCGAGGAGACGCTCGGTCACGCGGTGGCGTTGGCACGGCGGTTGACGTTGCAGATGCCTTTGCTGGAGAACTTCCACGGCCTGCTGAGTGCAATCAGCGGCGGCCCGGTAGTGGCGAACTGAATGCTATTTCAGTCGCGCAGCGGGCCGATCTGGGCAATCGCATAGCGTCGGATCTGCATGTCGACGACACCGAGTGAGGCGAGAGTCTTCTGGAAATCGACCATGTGCGCCTGCTGGAAGTGCTCGTCCAGCGCCGCCTGGTTTTTCCATTGCTCGAAGACGTGGAAGAGCGACTCGTCCTCGAGATCCGCCGAGAACGTATAGGAAATGCAGCCCGGTTCCTGGCGAGTGCCTTTCATGGCCGCCTTGGCGGCCTTGACGGCGGCCTTGCGGCAGCTGGGGTCGATGCGAATGAAACCGGCGACGACGAGCATGACTGGGTGCTCCTGGATGGCGTGGGTCGTGGCCCGAGTTTAGCGGGGTTGGGCTCAGGGCGTGCGCTTCGGGGAGGGGTCGAGGGTCGTTCCTGTGGCGAGGTCAGCCACGATCGGCGGAGTGGCCAGTAGTTCCAGGAACACATTCCAGCGGGCGTGCAGATCCGTGCCGCCGACCCTGTCCACGTATTGGCGAACGAGGTCTTCGCCGAGCTTGTAGTTCACGACGTAGGAGCGATAGGTCTCGAAGAATTTCAGACTGTGCCTCGCCTCATCCTCGGTGGCGAAGGTGAATTCCTGCAACCAGGCGACGGTTTGCGCGCCCGAGCGTGTGCCGTCGAGGTAGGCGCGGGCCGCGTCGATCGACGCGTAGGCGAGTGACCGGTTCAGTTCCGTGACGCGATGACGCAACTCGGCGAGCGACGGGTCGATACCCGCGATCGGGTACACGTGATCGCGTTCCCATTGCCATTGCGTGTTGTCGGGGAATACCAGGTCGCGCCCGAAGTCGGCCGTGCCCTCGGCCAGCAGTGACTCCGCGGAGAACAATGGATACACGGTGTACTCGAGCCACCCGCGAGCCTTGACCAGGTGCTGCTCGAGCAGCGTGTTCAGGACGTGATGTCCGGGGTACCCCTCGTGACACATCGTGCCCGCCATCGAATTCGCGTAGAGCGGGAGCCCGACGTTGACCTGGATGAGACTCCGGTAGCCGCCCTTGTACCAGTTGTAGGCGCCCCACGGCTTGTCCTTCACCAGTTCGAGCTGGAAGTTCTCACCCTGAGGCAATGTGGTGTGAGCGAGCGTGGCGCTGCGACAGGCTGTGAGGGCGGCTTCCAGGGCCGCATTGACGCGCTCAGGCGGCACGATGAATCGCTTCTTGAAGGCATCCATGCGTTCGCGCAGCGGACCGTCGCCGGGGACGATGGCATCGAGGTCGCGCGCGATGGCGCGATAGAACTCATCCTCGTGATGCGGCGGCGCGACGCCGTAGATGCGTCGCGCTTCTTCGTCAAAGGGCAGGTGCTTGCCGCGCAGGATCTCGAGCCTTGTGCGAATGGACGCCAGCTGTTCGACCAGGCTGCGGCGCCGCAGTTCGGACAGTTCATCGCGTGGCAGCGCCCGGCTGAGCGCGTCGGCGAGGTGGCGGGCCGCCGCGTCGAGTGCCTCGAGCGATTGCTTGTGTGCCCTGGCGTCTGCCCGCCACTGCGGCGGGCCGTAGTAGGCGTCGACGAAGTCGGGGTCATGTTCGCCAATCGCGAGGACGAGGCGAACGTAGCGCTCGGCGAGCACGTCGAGGCTCGTCGGGGCCTTGTCGCTGGCCGCTCGGACAGGAACAGCAACCAGCAATGCTGCGATGGCGGTCGTGCAGAAGCGCGCGGCGCGAAACCGGAGTTGCATGCTCGTTCCCGTCGCCATTCCTGATGTGGTGTGGCGCGAATCTACAGGGAGGAGACGGCGCTGGCGAGGGGCGCGCGGCTTCGCCGGGTCGCAAATTGCCGGGACTCGGATTTCGGTGTGTAATCCGGCGGTCTGCCGAGGAAGGGCGTCCAGACGGGGGCAATTCGATGATCCTGGGTTTACGGACTGCAATCTATCCGGTCAAGGACCTTGCGGCCGCGAAGGCATGGTATGCGGAGGTGCTGGGACAGGCGCCTTACTTTGACCAGGCTTTCTATGTCGGATTCGCCGTCGGCGGTTTCGAGCTGGGGCTCCTTCCGGACGGAGAGCCGGGGGTGTCGGGCCCGCAGCCGTATTGGGGCGTGAGCAATGCGGAGGATGCCTATCAAAGGTTGCTCACCCTCGGCGCCACGCCGCTCGAGCCCGTCGCGGAGGTGGGTGAAGGAATCAAGGTCGCTGCCGTGCTGGATCCATTCGGCAACCGTCTCGGCATCATTTACAACCCGCATTTCGATGCGGCAGCCGTGCGTTGAGCGAATCAAGGCCATGAAGTCTGAATTGGAGAAGCCCGCGGACGTCCTGCAGGCGATGACCGCTTTGGAAGACGAGCACCGTCGGGCCTTCGTGGCCCGCGATATCGCTCGACTCGACGCCCTGTGGTCGGACGCACTGCTCGTGAACTCGCCGGTCAACCGCGTTCATCACAAGTGGCAGGTGCTGGAACTCCTGAAGGCAGGAACAATCGCGCACAGTTCGTTCGACGCACACATAGAAGCCGTCGAGCGTCGCGAGGACCTGGTCGTCGTGATGGGCAGTGAACGCGTGATCAATGCGCCGGGCAGT
>Ga0209668_10001496_pt1 | contig 10050 bp, 7 predicted proteins | sample FrelakmetPLP11PL_FD_187150 | JGI IMG/M metagenome (GOLD analysis project Ga0209668, IMG submission 187150) | Freshwater lake sediment microbial communities from the University of Notre Dame, USA, for methane emissions studies - PLP11 PL (SPAdes)... | ecosystem: Environmental > Aquatic >... | reverse complement strand
TAAATTTTTAGGAGATACAGTGCCACCAAAGAATTCAAACGCATCGTCGTTTGCATATACAGTTTGTACATTTTCAATTACAGTACCACTACCTACAGCACCTAATGTTAAAGCATTAATTTCTGAGTTGGGTAATGCTGCTACACCAGCATATTCAATTCTTACATATTTTAGAATACCACTATTATCAGTATCATTTGTTCCTCCATAAGGACGACCAATGCCGCCTTCAATTGTTGGTTCTGAAGAGCGGTTTGTTTTAGCACGGCCTAGAATTACAATACCTCCCCAATCTCCTGGTGATTTTTCACCTGATGATTTACCTGAGGTAAATACAATTGGTTTTGTAATTGTACCTTCAGCTAATATTTGGGCTCCTCTTTCAATACATAATGCACCTTTCTCAGCAATATCACTTATAATTATAGTACCTGGTTGTATAATAATTTTTGCTCCGTCAGTTATATAGACATATCCTTTTAAAGTCCATACTTTATCTGATGTTAAAGTGATAGTTGTGTTAATGTTACCACTAAGAGTAGTGTTTGAAGGTACATTAATTGGTCCTTCATTTCCACCTAATTCTTTTGTACATGAGAATAATCCAATGATAGCTAATAATGTTAATATCTTTTTCATAAATTAAAATTAATTGTTAATGAGATTGTTTGTTCGTTATTTGTTGTTATTAAGTTGCCTTTAGTTTTTTGATAATATATTGAAGGTTGAGAGAAAACATCGTTTATAGCAATCTTAATTTCGCTTTTATTTATTTTTCTTAGGTATACTATATCTAAGATATTCCTACTATTTTCAAATATATCTGAGTAGCCTTGAAATCCAACAGCAGATAATCTATCACCTACACGATTATATGTAATGTTTAGTGTATTTTTATTTTTATGGAAATTTAAACCACCATTTATAATATAATTTGATTGTCCTTGTAGTTGCCTTTTTATATTATTTATCTTTACCTCAGAGTGAATTAAAGAGGAATTGGTATAAAAATCTAACCAATTATTAATTTTTTTATGTAGTTCAAACTCAATACCATACACTGTTGCTTTGTTTGGGTTAGTAAAGGTAAGTAATAGGTTAGATGGAACAGATCCGTCAGCTACGATTTGTTCAATTGGTTTGATAAAATTCTTACTAAACAATGCTATAGATACATTTTCATCTGGTTTAGAGTAGTATTCGTATTTTAAATCTAAATTATATATGTCTGATTTTTCTAATTTGGAATTTCCTAATATTTGTGCATTACGAACAAAATCATAGTAGGCAAAATTAGCTACTTCTCTAAATTCAGGACGTGCTAGTGTTTTACTAGCAGATAATCTAAATTTAGTTTTATCTAAATTATAAGATAAATTTAATGATGGAAGTACATCTAAATATTTTCTATTTACATTTACTTTTTGACCACTAAAATCAGCTGTGTTAACATTAAATAGATTATATTCTGATCTTAAACCAGTATTTAACTTCCACTTTCCAAAATCATTATCACACATTGCATATGTAGTTGCTAAATCAAAATCGGCTTTATACTTATCTGTATTGTTAGTGATTTCATTTAACATATCTGCTGCCTCATATCTGAATATTCTAGCTTGGAAATTTCTTATTTTTTTAAGATAATTTGCTCCAATTTTTATATTATTAAATACTTTATTTACACCACCATTAAAACTATTTTCATCCATTATACTCCAAAAACGATATGTATCTCTCCAAGCTACAGTATATGGTTCATTTATACTTAATGATTTTGTAATTGGATTAACTCTATAATCTGGTTGATCACGTAGCATTAAGTTATAACCTAAATTAAAATCTAATGTTTTAATTTTACCTTCAAATTGAGAGTTTATAACTGTTTTAATTACATGATTAGATGCATTACTTCTTACATCTTGAACATTATCATAATTATCCCCATTACGAGTTAGATATAGTTGTTCTATTTGATGATTAAATAATGTCTTTAAGCTATATTTGTTTTTACCTATGTAAGTGATATTAGCTAATCCATTTAATAATTGAGTAGTAGAGTAAGAAGTATCTTTATACTTATATGCTAACTCAGTTGATGATTGGTAGTCTTGTCTATCAGTATAATTTATTGAATATGAATTTCTATATAATGAACTGAATATTAGATTCCATTTATTCTTTTTTAGTCCAAAAGAAAATGAACTGTTTGTATTTGGTATAGAATTAATAATTTTCATTGTGGGTGAATTAACTAATCGAGTATAAGCTCGTTTATCACCATTACTACCTATGCGGAATTGATATGTAGAAGGAAAATTTTGTGGGAAAGGAGTATATTCCATGGATTTGAATTTTTGGAACGTAGACACTGTTCCATAACTTAATCCTGTGTTTAAAGAAAAAAAACGGCTAGATACATCTTTAGTTGTTATTTGAACTATACCTCCTGCAAAGTCACCTGGTAGATTAGCAGCTGCTGATTTAGCGATAATAATATTATCAATTAATCCTGCAGGTATAATGTCAAATGAAAATGCTCTTCTATCTGGTTCAGTTGATGGGAGTAGTGTTTTATTTAGTAAGGCTAGATTATATCTATCTGCTAAACCACGCACTAATACAAACTTATCATTTTGAATAGTAACACCATTTATTCTTTTAAGAACATCACCAACAGTACGGTCTGGTGTTTTTTTAATAAATTCAATTGATATCCCATCAGAAACAACAGAACTGTTCCTAATTATGTTAAGAACAGCTGCATTGTTATCTTTTTTAGTTACTGAGGTAACTGTAATATTGTCTAACTTTTTGTTGAATATTGTATCTTGAGAAAATAAAAATAAAGGACACAACAATAAAAATAATAAATGTTTCAATTAAGTGAATTTGATTCACTAATAATTATTTATCAAATGTTATTAAATTATCTTAATACTAATAGGTAATGATTCAGTCATAGGCTTAGAATTTGGATTTTCTAATTTATATATTTTATATATATTCATGAACATTTCAAAATTATCATCAATATTACTTATATGTTTTAGTTCCCATCCTTTACCTTGTATCTTATCTCCTTTACCTTCACTACGTGTAGATGCTTTAAGCCATAGAATACCTGTCTCTTCAATTGTAGTATCATGAGTTTCATTCCATGCTTTAGCATAAGCTGCTAATTGTAAATTATGTGATGTATGAAGTGAATTAGATGTTTTAATATCTAATAACCATAATTTATCATTTATTTTACAAATAATATCTGTAGTACCAGCGTATTTAAATTCATCTGAGAATACATGATATTCAGTTACTACTAATTCTGGTTTGTGTGTGTTCCAAAAGTCTGCAAATTTAAGAATCATTTTCCATGTGTCTAGACTATATAAAGCTTTTCCATATTCATCTAACCAATGGATTTCACCTCCATTAAGAAAGGTATCAACTGCATTATGTACTTGAGTACCTTCTGAAGCTGCTTTGTTAGCTATTATTTCACTATTATGACCTACATCTTTTAACCAGTTGTGGAAAAATTGATTTTTAGGAAAGAAATTTAATACTGATGTAACAGATGGATAATATTCTTCTCCGCGTCTGTAAAATCTACTATCTAAAACATTTACTTGTTTATCTCCCTCATTGTATTCTACAATTCGTTTGATTTTTGGATCTTTAATGATATTAACGTTTCTGTCTATCATGCTAATTCGAGTTTTTTGTAAATTAGTTCACCTAAACTTAATTGTTCGGCGTCATGAACTAACGTGGTGAATTTTTCAAATCCCATATCAGAGGGATCCTTGTCTTGCAAATCAATTAAATAAACGTCTTTACCTAGATTGAGTAATTCTTCAGCGTATTTCAAAGCATCTTTTAAAGCGTCCTTATCTAAAGATACATATACTGTTTTAACTTGTGGATCAATTAGTTTCATCATTAATGCTCTTGGTATTGTTTTACCTAATAATGGTACTGCGTTACGTTTAATAGCAATAGCATCAAAAATACCTTCACATAATATAACAGGAACATTCCAATTAATAAAATATTCAAGTCCAATCATTTCATTCTTATTACATTTAGGAGCATCATATTTTTTTGTTGAGTCAGGATTTAAATCCCTGGCTATAAAATAATTTATATCTCCGTCTTTATCATAAGATGGTATAATAACTCTGTTGGCATACCTGCCTTCTTCACAATATCCTATATTATACTTCAATATATCCGACTTGCTAATACCTCGTTTTTTTAAATACATTAAAGCGTGTTTAGCGACGATATCTGTACGTGATAGGTTAGTAAGTGGTTTATATTCTTTAGGTAAATGTATTTTATTAATAACAATTTCTTTCTCTTCTTGAGTTGATGAAAAATTCAACATTGATTTCAACTCAGCTATCTTATCTGTGGGTGACTTTGCTTTTTTAAATAAACCTACTAATGTTTTTCCTTTAGCATTACAAACCCAACAATGCCAAAAATTTTCTCCTTTAGAGTTAGGCACAACATTTACTTCCAATTTCATTTTATGATGTGTACAGAAAGGACACTTATAAGCATAGTTATTATTACTAGTTTTTTTACCAGTACCTAACACACTATTTATTGTATGTAATAAGGCTGCGTTAGTCATAACGGATAATATAATAAATTATCTTTACTAAGCAAAGTCTTTACGGAAATACTTTCCAGCTATGTTATCATTGTAACTGTTATCAGTGAATAATACATTACATATTATTTGTTCCTGTAGTTCAAGAAATGTAAGTTGTTTTTTATTATTAGCTTCTCTTAATATAACTCTTTCGAATTTGTCTTCACCAAGTAATTTAACATCAGCAAGTAATTCTTTAGACGAGCCCCAATATGTTCTCCAACCACTATCAACTTGTTCAGTTTTAGTTATAGGTTTACGGCCGCGGCTAGTAGGTAAAGCAAGTAGTTCTTTTTTACCTAGTTTTTTCTTTTTGTTATGAATGTATGATTTCTTTCCAATATAAAATTTACCTGTTTCTAGGTTAGTAATCTTATATATAAAACCATATGCTGTTGAAGTATAATTTTCATCCATACAGATATTAATTCCATCTAAATTATATAACCAATTATTCATAAACTTATTTTATTTTTAACATGTAAAAGTACTAATAAAGAATGCTTTAGTTCTATTACTATTCATAGGAATTGTTGAGAAACACAAATCTGATCCTGCTGTTGGACAGTTTGTACTATTATCAGTATTAACAGCATGTCTATATTGATAACCAAATTCATTAATGGCTCTTACATAAACTATAGTTCCACTATTAAATGATTTTGAACCTTTAAATGTACAAACTCCAGAGTATCCACTAAATGGTCCTAAATCAGTCCAAGGACCAGTACTACTACCTGTTGAATATTGTAATTTAGTAGCATTAGAAGGTAAAGAGGAATCATTTAAAGCAAATGTAGTTAAAGTATAAGTTGTAGCGGCTGATGTAGATGGTGTTACACTAGGTGTTCTTGTTGGTGTTGGTGTTGTAGTTTTTGTAGGTGTTATTGTTGGTGTTATTGTTATACTTGGAGTAACACTAGGAGTTATTTGTGGTGTTGATGAAATACTAATACTTGGTGTTACACTTGGTGTTTTACTAGGTGTTCTACTTATTGCTGGTGTTCTACTAGGAGAAACTGAAGGTAAAGGACAAAATACATAATCTAAAACAGGTGCTATATAATCAGGATCACCTATGTCATTAGATTTAATTAGACCTGTAGCCACACCATTATCTAAATAGTATTCTTCTAGGTTTGCATATGCTTTATATCCTGTATTTGACATGGTTTATTATAAATATTTTCTTTTTATTAACATAATTCATTATCTGTTATAGCTGCTATTCCTATTGTTCCATTTCCTGTTATAGGACCTGTAGTTGGAGAACATGATCCATTAACATCATTAGGACAAGTAGTTGAAGTACCTAGAGTAAATCCTCTCATACCCATTGTATAATAATTACCTGGATTGGATGGATCTACACATGTAAAATGTATATAATAATTAACTGGTACCTGAATAGTGAATAATGCTATACATGATGATGATGATAATGTTACAGAGTTAGTAAATGTTATTGGTGGTGAAACTGATGAGTTTATTTCATAAAATATTTTTGTTCCAATAGCACCATCATATTTTATACCATATAAAGTTACATCATATGTTGATGGACAATCACATCCTCCTCCAGTTAAATATCCAGCACCACCATTTAATGATACAGGTAAATTAGTAGTATTGCATATACAAATATAATCACCAGCTTCTTGATAAGTATATAAATCATTTCCATTACAATCTTTCCAATAGAAATTACCTGATACTGAGATATAATATTCTCTTGGAGTAGGACATGGTGGGGAAGTTGATGGTGTTATACTTGGTGTTCTACTAGGTGTAACTGTTATACTTGGTGTTACACTAGGTGTAACTGTTATACTAGGTGTCACTGAAATTGATGTTCCTTGTGAAATAGATGGTGTTACACTAGGTGTTATACTAGGTGTAATACTTGGTGATTTACTTATACTTGGTGAACCAGCAGGTGATGAACTTATTGATATACTTGGAGTTACACTAGGTGTAGCTGGTATACTAGCAGGTACTGAAGTAGATGGTGTTGAAGTAGGTGATGGAATAAAGAATGTTTTTTCAATCCATTGTGTATCCCATTTTACTAAAAATGTCATATCAGTATTATCTGATACAGGCATAGGTGATGACATTTTAGCTATAGCTAATAAATCTTGAGAATCATTATATAATCCAATTGTAGTAACATATGGAGAAAAATCTGATCCTGATATAGAACCTGTAGTAAAATCTTTTAATATTCCAAAATATTCAGATCCTGTAGGATTATAAAATACACTACCATTGATAGAACTACTATATGGAACTAAAGCTGCTTGACTACCTGATAGTAAACTTGGGTTGTAACTTAAATTAAATTCATAGTCCTTTATAGTACATTTCATAAAAGTTTCATAAACAACCATGCTGTTTTGAAATTTTATTCTTGTAATATTTGTATTTAAAGTCCTAGAATTCATTTTTATTATATTAATAATTTTGTTTTAATTTAAGTACATCTAGCTAATGTATAATTTGTAGCAATTTTAGGATCAATATATGTACCAACTTGAATAGATAATTGAGAGAAATTACCATTAATAACAGTTGAGTTAACACCACAATACCATGTTCCTTGTCCCGCTACACTACAAGGATCTACATAAATACTACCTGGTATTATACCATAATATAAGACATTATTACTTGGATATGATAGTATCTTATAATATAATGTATCTCCATTTTGTAAACCACTTATAGTACCTAGAGAACTACAAGTTTTAGATGTTATACTACCTCCTAACAATGTACCAGCAGTGTTACTATTAATTGAATAATAAAATCTAGCAGCTGTATCTCCAACAGTTGGTATTTGTTCAAGAGCAGCAGATATACTCACACTATATCTTGGTGATGAAGGAGATATTGTTATACTAGGTGTTTTACTAGGTGTTTTACTAACACTTGGTGATGGTGTTAATGATGGTGGGGAAGGACAGGTTGCACAATCAAATGTTCCAACAGCTGTTGCGGCAAAATTAGTACCTGTTCTTTGGAACTGTCTTGAATTAGTTCCATCAGACATCCAAAAAAGTTCATCATTACCAACTAAAGAATCAAAACAAGCTCTACTAATACTATCTACTGTAAATCCAGTACATAGACATAATGTTGTTGTTCCAGTGAATGTTACTTTAAAATTATCACATCCTGGAGTACCATTACAAGCAGCGTCTGTACTATCTATAGATATGCTAAATATAGTTCTAGGAGGTGATGAACTTACAGTAACACTTGGTGTTCTACTTGGTGTATTTGATACTGTTTTACTTGGTGTAGGTGTTGGAGATCTAACTACAGATGGAGTGATTGATACACTAGGTGTAATACTAATTGATTTACTTATTGATATACTTGGTGTTATACTTGGTGATTTTGTAATTGTTTTACTTGGAGTAATACTTGGTGTTCTAGATATTGATATACTTCTAGTTATACTTGGTGTAATACTAGGTGTGTTACTAATAGATTTACTAATACTAATACTTGGGGTATTTGATATTGATTTACTTATTGATATACTTGGAGTAACACTTGGAGTAACACTTGGTGTATTGCTTATAGAAGTACTTATTGAAATACTTGGGGTAGCACTAATGCTAGTACTTAGAGTAACACTAATAGAATTACTTATAGAGTTACTAACAGTTATACTTGGAGTGACACTAATAGAATTACTTATACTAATACTTGGAGTAACACTTGGAGTAACACTTACTGTTATACTTGGAGTGTTACTAAATGATGGACTAACACTTATACTTGTTGTTACAGTAGGTGTCACACTAATACTTGCACCTATTGAGAGACTAGGAGTAACACTAGGAGTAACACTAGGAGTAATACTTGGTGTCACACTAGGAGTATTAGTAATACTTGGTGTACTACTTATTGAGTTACTTACTGTTACACTTGGTGTGTCACTAATACTAATACTTGGTGTAGTACTAATAGTAATACTTGGAGTAACACTAGGTGTACCAGAAGGTGTAACACTTACTGTTATGCTTGGAGTATTACTAATAGATGGACTAATTGAAATACTTGGTGTTACAGTAGGTGTTACACTAATACTTGCACCTATTGAGAGACTAGGAGTAACACTAGGAGTAACACTAGGAGTAATACTTGGTGTACTACTTATTGAGTTACTTACTGTTACACTTGGTGTATTACTAATACTAATACTTGGTGTCACACTCGGAGTATTGCTTATAGAAGTACTTATTGTTATACTTGGAGTGTTACTAAATGATGGACTAATTGAAATACTTGGTGTTACAGTAGGTGTTACACTAATACTCGCGCCTATTGAGAGACTAGGAGTAACACTAGGAGTAACACTAGGAGTAATACTTGGTGTACTACTAATTGAGTTACTAATAGAAATACTTGGTGTATTACTAATACTAATACTTGGTGTGTCACTAATACTAATACTTGGAGTAACACTTACAGTTATACTTGGAGTTATACTTGGAGTAACACTAGGTGTGTTACTAATAGATTTACTAATTGATATACTTGGAGTTACACTTGGAGTTATACTAGGTGTTATACTTGGTGTTTTAGATACTGATGCGCTCTTAGTTATAGAAGGAGTTACTGAAGGTGAACCTCCTAAACAATAAGGATCAATTCCTCTCCATCCTGTTAATCTTATACTGTTAGGAATAACAGTTAATATAGCAACATTTTGTTCATAAAATACATTACCTATATATGAACCATAATTTAATACAGTTCCACGAGATGAACTTACAGGACTACCACTGTAAAATAAGTTATAATTTCCATCATCATATATTTTATAATTTGATGATCCACTACTAAAATATACCTCAAAAGTAGTGGGTAATATTTTTTCACTAGTTAAATTTCTAGGTATATTTAAAACATAGATAGCGGCTGCTGTTCCTGTTGGAAAATATTTTATAGTATCTATATTTCCTAAATTAATATGTCCTTTACTATATGATGAGGTTGATAAAGTACCATCGTTGTAGATGGTACTTATTTTTCCTGATGCATATAAGTTAGAGGATGTGGGTAAAAAATTAGGATAATAAACTAAGTTAATAGAATCATATACTAATCTATCATACTGACCATTAGTTATATAGTCTGTAGTTGGATCAAAAATTGATTCACTATGATTAACTCCTACATTAACTACAATTCTATTTTCAGCAAATGAAGAGGATTCTATGTCCCAACTTTTGTTAGCCGTATAAGGTACTACAAAAGTATCCGCTACATTAAGTCTCTTAAAAGTATTTGCTGACATGGGCGTAACATTAGAAGTCTAGTTTAACTCTTAATAATAATTCTTTTGTGAAATCTTTCACCAGTGGTTTATT
>Ga0209668_10001495_pt1 | contig 10051 bp, 10 predicted proteins | sample FrelakmetPLP11PL_FD_187150 | JGI IMG/M metagenome (GOLD analysis project Ga0209668, IMG submission 187150) | Freshwater lake sediment microbial communities from the University of Notre Dame, USA, for methane emissions studies - PLP11 PL (SPAdes)... | ecosystem: Environmental > Aquatic >... | reverse complement strand
CTCTTTATATTACTACAAAATCTTAATATACTATACTTGATAAGTAAAATAATCTCTTATAAAATTGAATTTAATATTTAAAATATATATAAATAATATATATGATTGGAAATAAAAAAATAGTAAGAGAAAATATATATTTGTCTCCAGAAAGTGTAAGCGTTGATATGTTTACAAATATTTATAATTATTACTGTTCAAAATATAAGGGCAAATGCACTGCTCAAAATGGTTATATAATCGATGTGTTGAGAATAACTAAAATATTATCAAATTCTATATCAAGAGTTGATTCGACCATAATATTCGATGTGGAATTCGAAATAATATCTCATATTCCAACTATAGGAGAAATTCATAATTGCAAAATATTTCTTATATTCAAAGAAGGAATATTTGTTAATGTAGAGCATTTAAAAATTTTTATTCATAATAAAAATTTTGAAGAATATTTATACGATGAAAATAATTCAATAGGAATATATATAACCCCAGATAACAAAAAATCATTAAATATAGGGGATTCTTTGGTTGTAAAAATATTGGGTACAAAATATAGTAACAAAAATTATTCTTGTTTTGGAACAATTATTTTTTAATTTTTTTTAAAGTATTTATACTTTAAAAAAAAAATAGTGGCCAAGTTTTTCCTAGAAGAAAATAAAAAGTTTTATTATGTTTCTCTAAATAAAAGAATGGACTATAAACAAAATTTTACAATGATTGATCATTTACCAGAAGTATCGATAAATCAGGGATGGAGTGAAGGGAGGCCAAATGGAACAAATATGTCAAATATAAAACCAGGAAGATTTAAAGGACATGAAATGTTACCTCCATCCGAGGCAGATAGATTTAAAAAATTCATAAGAAATGAACATGAAGTTCCTAATGAATCTGGAATGGTAGCCACCTCTGGTGGTGACTTCTTTGGCGGAGCCGGAGGTGACCAAAATATGCCCGATGATTATTTTAATAATTCAGTCGTCCAATATAGTAATACAAAATACCAAGGGATAAATAAAAAAAACAAAATAAAATATAGCTGTGGAAAGATATCACAACATATAGAAACATGTAAGTATTGCACTAGACTTTATTCATCCGATAAAAATATATATATACTTTTTATTATATTTTTATTAGCAATATGTTTTCTATTATTTAAAAAAATATTATCTGTTTAATTGGTATATAAAAATGATATTTAAAAAAAAGAACAAGAAATAATATATATATGGCATTGTCTTCTAGAATTATAAATATTGTTGATGATTATGTTAATAATTTTTTATCATCTTTATCTACAAAATATAACATTGAAAAAGATGAATTAATATTATTATGGAATGGTAGCGACCAAGTAGCGGCTTCCGGGGACGAATCTATCACTGCCTCTGCCAGAGGCCTGTCCAAGGTCACTGCCTCTGGCAGCGTAAAAGAGGTGGTCCGAGAATCGGTCGCCCAGAGAGTAGAACTTAAAAATAAGTCTCCAGCATCTTCGACTGGTTCAAAATCGGATCAGGTTCCAAAACCGTCTATTGCAGTAGGGTCTCCTTCGAATACAAATGGGTTTGATAAATTAAGTAAGAAAGAATTAATAAATTTATGCAAATCAAAAAAAATAAAATGCACGGGGACAAAAGAAATGTTAATCGAGTTTTTGATTAAAGAAGAAAATGGTTCATCTATATCTTCTAAAAAACCCACTGAAAAGGCGCAACAAAAATTGGATTTTAATATAAAACAATCTTCTAAAAATCCATTGTCAAAACAATCTGAAATAAAATTAAAAAAAAATAATGAAGGTAATTATATGCATTCGGAAACAAATTTTATTTTTGACAAAGAAACAAAAAAAGTAATAGGCAAACAAGTTGGTTCAATTGTAAACACTTTGAAATTAGATGACATAGAAAATTGTAAAAAATTTAATTTCGATTATGATGTTCCTTTAAATTTGGATGATGAATCAATCCCACTTGAAGATGATGAAGATGATATAAACGATGATGAATTAATTGAAGAAATATTTGAGGAAGAAGAAGATGAAGACGATGAAGATGATTAAATAAAAATTAAACTGTATTACAGTTTAATTTTTTTTTATATAAAATTGATTTATAGGGCAACGAAGCTTTATATATTGCAAATGGAATTTAACTCTGTAAAAGTTGGTCCGAGTAGCATACCTACTAATAAAGGAAGCGAAGCGGATATGAAAACTGGATATTTGGAACTAATATTGGGACCAATGTTTTCCGGAAAAACATCTGAATTATTGAAAATATACAGTAGATATAAAGTATGTGGATTGAAAATATTAGTTATAAATTATAAAGAGGATATTAGATATTCAAATAACAGTCTTTCAACTCATGATGGCTCTTCAATCCCATGTACATTTGTAGAAATACTTTCTGATATAGAAAAAATATATCTGGATGAATCTGAAATAATACTTATAAACGAAGGACAGTTTTTTGTTGATATTATAGAATGGGTAAAATATGCTGTTGAAATTTGCAATAAATCTGTATACATATGCGGTCTTGATTCGGATTTTGAAAGAAATAAATTCGGACTATTACTTGATCTAATTCCATACTGCGACAAAGTCAAAAAACTTAAAGCAATATGTGTAAATTGTAAAACAAATTATGCTATTTTCACACATAGACTTGGTAATGAAAAAAAACAAAAAATTATAGGCGGTACTTCTTCATATATTTCTCTTTGCAGAAAATGTTTTTTACAGATAAATAATTAAATACATTGTATTTAATTATTACGACTCAAATTCTATAATATATATAAATGACTACACAAAATATTATAAAATCATTAAAAACTTTTTCAAATGAATTAAATATAGTTATAGATAAGTATGAAATATACTTTAATAATAAAATATACACATTGAAGATGTGTGATAACTTCGAAAAAGGTGAAAATAAAAATTATTCATATAAAAAAATGTTAGCCTCCTTAAGAGATGACCCTGAAAACCCGTTTGCCTCCTTAGGAGATGACTTTGAAAAACGCATTTTAACAAAGTTTAATTTGTTTAAGATAAATATATTGAAGAATGAAATTTATTATAGTTGTAAATATAACCGCGACGTTAGCAACTTATTTTACGAAATAATATATGATAAAGAACTATCCGATAATTTTAAAAGATATGAAAATATAGATAAAGGTAAACATAAGTTATATTTAATAAATATAGATATTTTATCTATAGTAATACAAAGAATAACTTATGTTATGCTTGGAAGTTTAACTAAGTTAATTGCGTTAGAAAAAGCTTCCAACGTAGGCCGTATGGAAAAATTAAAAATCTTAAAAGAAATAGAAACAGAGTTGTATAGGTACAAGTCAGATTATAATAATATATTCGACAATTTAGAAAAAGAAATAATAGATCGTTTTGAAAGCTATTTACAAAGATTAAATATTGTAAATAACAAAATAGAAGAAAAAATAGTAAAACTAAATCCCCTAACTCATCTTCGAGGCCCGCCTGTTTCACAGAGTGAAACAGGCGCCCGTTACACAGCTCCTCCATCGGAGGCTTCGAGGTACACGCCTCCGATGGAGGAGCTGGCGACCTCGGAGAGGTCCCCGCGGTCACTGAGGGTCCTCGAAGATGTACTCGGTTCGAAGGAGGAGGCCGCTCCGCGGTCACCCACAGGGCGGCCGAGAATCGGTCCACTCGAAAATGGATCTAAAAAAAAGGCTCATCAGAAGGTGGCATCGAGTCGCAATCGGTCACCTCTGACGCCTCTAGAGAGGTCACCATCAAAGAGGTCACTAGAGAGGTCACCTCTGACGCCTCTAGAGAGGTCACTAGATTTTTTAATATCAATAGAAAAAAAATTATATAACCCAATTATAACAAACTATGATTTTGAAAATATTTTAAGTTGGTTTAAAACATTCGAAATACCGCAAAATTCAACCCCACTTGAAATATCTATCATTAAAAATATTAGACAAAAGATAAATTTATTATTATATATATCTAAAAAAGTAGATGTGGACGAAATAAATAGTATAGAAGACAAGAACTATTTAAGAAAAATGTGTGATACAAATCATAATAAATATAATTTAAATGATATTATTAAAAAAATTAATAGTTATAAAAAAAATATTATTGTAAAACAAAATCACGGAATCACCCATGTATGCAAACATAAAGAAATTATTATAAAAATAGATGACAAAAATAACCTAATATTCCAAGACCATTTTTTTAAACATTTTTTTGAATATAGAGATTGTACAAATACATATTACAATGAATTAATAAATATTATAAAAAAAATATTTATACTTCAAGATGTAATGAAGTATATAATAAACACAAAATATTTTTCAATTTTTCTGAATAATAATACAAATAAAATATATCAATTGGATGGTGAATTATTCAAAAATGGATTGAAAAGAAATTTTATCTTTTATTCGATTGGTGTAACATATTCTTTACCAATAGGTTATGAGATTAATAAATTTATTTTTACACTTGATAAATTACCCCCATCATACAACTTCGATTGGGAACCCAATAAAGAAAGATTTTGCCAAGGATTAACGCCGGTAAACCCTAGGTAACGAGATTTTCCTCTCTCTGACCAAAGCCTACGGCAATCCACTCCGTGACTCCGTGTACCTCAAAGAGGTACGAAGCTCCGCTGAGTACCTCTTTGAGGTACGCCTGTGACCGCTCCGCGGCCTCTGGCGGTGAAACAGAGTCCACTCCGTGTATGTTTTATCTTCAACTAAATAATAATTTACAGTAGTTAATTTATAATCGGTGCTTTTACGTTTAGTCATATAATATATAATATTTAAACATAAATATTATATATTATATAAATATTATTATAATGTCTAATAATAAATTAGTATATATGTCTCATGAAGTTAAGTCTAAACACATGGTTAATAATATTTATAATATTATGCAAAATATAGAAAAGTTAAATGATGGCAAAATTAAAAAATATATGATATCTTCTCAATTAGAGTTAGAAGTTTTATGTGATTATTTCAAATCTAATAATATATTACACAAAATTAAAATAGAATCATTGAAACATAAAACTAGATGTTTTTTATATGATGAATTTAAAAAAGAAATTAATTTAAATAAAGGTTCATATTTTAATAGAAATAGTTCAGATTATGAAAGAAATAAAATAATTAAGCTTTATAAATTATATATTGAGGTTTATAAAGGATTTGAAAATTTATTTGACAGAAAATATTTATACTATAATTCAGATATAAAAAGTGATATTGTAAAACCAAAGTTTGGAATATACCTATACGGGCGCAGCTTCGCTGTGAAACAGGCGGGCCTGTGACCGCGGAGCGGCCGCCGCCTCTGGCGGTGAAACAGAGTCCACTCCGTGTACCTCGAAGCCTCCTTCGGAGAGTTTCACAGAGGGTAACGGGCGGGCCCGTTACTCAGCGGAGCTTCGTACCTCAAAGAGGTACACGGCGTCCAAATAGAGAAGTATTTAAAATAAAATTTTACTTCTCTATTTGTAGAAGTAATTTAAATATTTTATAGTTCAAATGTAGGGAAATATTTGGAGAAATATAATGTGCCAATGCGACTGCAACAAAAGAATTTAAATATTTTTTATTTTCAAATAAAACATATATTTTTTGATTTATATTAAGTGTAAAGTTTGTAAATATTTTATTGTTGAGAGAAATCCATCTGTCTAATACTATTTCTTTGGATATAGATGAACAATCTATGTAGATACTTTTGAAAGTATCTATTATACAATTAAATTTATATTTTTTTCCAGCCCTTATAATAACAAATGAATCTATTACTTTATATACAGGTTCAAATATATGTTTTTTATATAGAAATTTTTTAACGTCTTCGTTTAGTATTTTTATTTTTTCTTCCCATTTTTTTATATCCGATTGTCTGTTGGCGATATTATCAACATAAGAATCATCGCAATAGTCTGAACATTGTGATTTTTTTGTTTCATCCATAGTTATATTTTATTGAAATGTATTATAAATAAAATTGCATGGCAATTTTATTTAAACTAATTACTATTTACTAAACGAAATGAGGTCTCATGAAAGTTTGCATTCTATAGTAAGTCAATGGCTCGGTTTCCTTCTCTGCATAAAATCCTAATAGTGTAGATAGTGGTGCATCTGCCAAAATTTGCCTCTTATCAGACGGATTTTGCAATTCATTGTTCTTAATGTACTGACACAAATACTTAGTAACAAATACTCTACTGACTAATTCTTCAGAAGAATCAAGTCCTACGAATTTTGCCATCTCATCCGAAACCCTAACCGGCTTGGAAAACCCTGCATTTGTATTAACCAGTCTAGTAGTCTTTGTTTTCTTCTTCATCACTCTAACAAGATTCATTTTAAGATTCTTCAAATTTTTGTTTAGTCCCTTAAGAAACTTTATTCCAGATGTCTTCGACTGCTTAAGTTTAACAATCTCGACTTCAATAGATTCACAATATTGACTCAATTCTGCTAATACATTTTCAGTAGTCATATTAACTCTAGTCTTTCGTGTTTTCACAGCATCTCCTTCAGAAGTGCTTTCAACACCCTCGTGCCCAACTCTTTCAAAATCAACAGATGTAGGTTTTACTACTTCAGACACCACCTCAGTCTGTACTACAACAGGTTCTTTCACGGCCACCTCCTTTGGCGCCGCTAAAGCGGTCGACGCCTCCGAAGGAGGAGCCTCTACTTTTTGTTTCTTTTCCTTAACACTCTTAGTAGTTCTTTTTTTGGAAGATTCATCTTTAGCAACCGCCTCCCCCAGAGGCCCTTCTACTTTTTTTTCAGTTTGTTTCTTAGATACTTTAGTCTCTGTTTCATTCATTTCAGAATTTTTCTTTTGTCTTGGCATATTATATATTATATTTCTCTTTCTTTAAGTTGTTTTTATATTCACGGGGAATCTTTAGTTCTTTTTTATTTAAAAAATTTATACTTTTTTCGATTAAATAATTTTATTATATTATCTTAAAGTCCACTTCGTGTACCTCAAAGAGGCCAGCCCGTTGCACAGAGTCCACGGCGAAGCCGCGGGCCTGTGAAACAGAGTCCATATACTTTTTAAAAATTATATAACTCACTACAATAAAAATTAAAATAAGAATTAAAATAGAATAATAAAATATTGGAGAATAAGTTGGGTCAGCCTTCTCTATATTTATAACATTTTTCTCTCTATTATTATACACAGGACCCGATGGACCTTCATTCGACCCCCCTGACGGTGGATTGGACCCGGTTGGACCCACATTCGGCAGCCCTTCCGGTTTATCGTCTATTTTTTTAGGCTCGTCGGACCGAGAATCGGCCCGCCCGGTACCCGGGTCAGAGGATCCATTTTCAGGCTTATCCACGGGTGGACCTGTGATCGGCTTATCCGCGGGTGGACCCGGGTCGACGTTGCTGCCATTCGGATATTTGTCTTGTAAAACAAGATCAGATTTATAAAATGATATATCATTTTCTAATTTTCCTTCATTTGGTATTTTTTTTGTTTGTATTATTGAAGGAGGTTTTGATACTGTTATACACACAATACCTCCTGCTTCGGATTTGCCTTTACTACTATTCAAAGTAATTGTTTTATCAAATTGTGAAATTTTATTCCAAGGATATTTTGCAATCTTGAAATACCCCCCGTCTCCCCAATTCACTCCCCATGAATTCATACAATACCAATATGGTACGTCGTTGTATTCATTATCATTTGTAAGAATATTTTTTTCTATTCCCCACCCTATAATACATATAGCATGTCCGCCTTTTAATTTGTTTGGTTCTATATTTGAATTATTAAATGTAAGCTTTCCATCTTGTATATCTTTGTAATTACCTCTTTCTAAATATACCCCCCCATTAATACTAGTAAACTCACCCCCCATGAAATTTTCAAGCACAAAAAACCCTCCAAGAACCGGCCCGCTATTATATATATGGATTTCTATTTCTCTACTTTTCTTATTGACTTCGGAGTCGGGTGTTCCAGCAAACATTGTTATATTTTTATCAATCGTAAACATATACTGTTCTGTATTAAAATAACATCCAGACGGTGGAATATACTTTGATAAATCAACATGTCCTCCTACAGAATCAAAATGTTTTAGAGCTGTTCCATTACATTCTTCATTCAAAGAACACCATGAATAATCAACGCAATTTTTCCAAACAATACCTCCAGTTGAAATATCTGTAAAAAATTTAACCGGACTACCTCCCCTGCACTGACTCTGTGGGTAATTTGACAATACCCATGTCGGTGATAAATCTATTTTTTGTTTAATTATACCTGAAACAACATAATTTCCTTCTACAACATTTACACCAGCAAACGCCCAACATGACCCACATAAATATTGATTAAGAGGTGTTGGAAATATTTTTTTTTTATTTAATATATCTTCGCTCTCCACATCTCCTTCGGTGGCTCTCCAATTGAAATTCTCGGGTACATTCAACTGCTGTGCATTCAATCCTTTCGTTTTTAAAATAAAAGAAGGTAAATCAAACCTAATATCCGTATTAAACGGTGGAATCATAAGTTTTTCTGTATTAATAGAATATTGTCCATTCTTTTTTTTCTTTTTAATTTTTTTATATACAACACTGGGTATCGACTCATCCAATAGGTTTTTATATTTATCAAAGTCTATCATTATTTATTAAACTAAAATAAAAATAAAATATTTAATATAAATTCAAACGCTGGTTACAATTTTAACATAAAACCCCTTATTCCTCAATTTCAACTATCATCCCGGTTTCCTCCGGTCCAAATTTTGTACAGATTGATTTGGCCTATTATTTGGACAGAAACATAAATAATCTTATTTTATATTATAAATAAAAATTTATAATATAAATGTCTGTTTCTCAAATTAAAAGAGTATCAAATTGCGACCATTGCAATTGGTTGACATATAATACACACCCAAGTTTACTACTTTACTCCGGCTCAATAACACTAGACTCAAATGAAATATTATATTCGGCATATTTAAATGAGAATAAATACGCCTATTCATTCTCTGTAATTTTACATAACCATGATTTGGAATCAATAAACGAATTTCAAAAAATATATTTGTGCACCCTAGATTTTAAACAACGAATCGATCCATATTTTCTCCCTGTATCAATCTTAATAAACAGAACAATAAAATACCGGGATCCTTCATTTATAAATAATAAAGAACACGCTCATTCTTGGATAAAAGTTTTAAATGACCAGCATTTCGATTCTTTTTTTGGCACTAAAATTGGTTGTTCATCCAAAATCCCCCCTTCTTTTTGTAAAAAGATTTCAAAACCTACTTCTAAATACGATGGTGATTATGAATTTTTTATAAGTAAAAATTCGGCATCATTTCTAGATAATATATTTAAAAATCACGATTATTATATTTTCGACTTCGACAATTGTCTATTAGTTAAATTTCAGGAACGAAATACATCAATTAAAAATACCCTAATAAGACACTTAAATACTCATTCTCAATTCGTGGACCCCTATGACCGCGGAGTGGCCGCCCTAACCCAAAATAATTGCATTAACTATGAAGAAATGAGGGAATTAAATACACCTGTCTACACGCGTCTATTAAATTATCCCCCCTCTACCCTCGGTCACCCCACTCTTTTTGGCAAATCAAAACAGCAATATATATCTGATTTGGACCGCATAGAATCTGCACGTAGGGTACTCTTCAGAGAAGACACCCGCAGGACCCCTGCTAAACCCCCTAGAAAAATACATAAAAAAAAGTAACTTCTATCTTTCGGCTATTTGTAATTTACTTGAATGTACATATGCCATCTCCGCCAATCTCTTAATTACTTTGTTGTTATTCAACATATCTCTATACCTATACTCTGTATTCTCCTCCGATGACCTCCTCTCCCCCCCAATACACTCGTTTTCCTCTATATATACCCTAGAATACTCCTTTCTCATGTAACTATTTATTTTGCT
>Ga0209668_10001494_pt1 | contig 10053 bp, 5 predicted proteins | sample FrelakmetPLP11PL_FD_187150 | JGI IMG/M metagenome (GOLD analysis project Ga0209668, IMG submission 187150) | Freshwater lake sediment microbial communities from the University of Notre Dame, USA, for methane emissions studies - PLP11 PL (SPAdes)... | ecosystem: Environmental > Aquatic >... | reverse complement strand
GCCCGCCGCTCGAGGCTCGGCCTTCAGGAGGCGCCACAAGATCCACGGCCCGTTCGCCCTGTACGGCGGCCGCATCGAGAAGGGCAAGGGCTGCGAGGAACTGATTGAGTACTTCAGTACGTACCACGGAGGAGGCGGAGATCTGACGCTGGCCTTGATGGGTGTGAAACTGATGCCCCTTCCGGAAGAGACCTATGTCAGGTTTGCCGGATTGCTGTCCGAGCGGGAGCGCCTGCAGGCCCTCGAGGCGGCGACCGTGGTCATCGTCCCCTCTCCCTTCGAAAGCCTGTCGCTGCTCGCGCTCGAGGCCTTCGCCGTGGGCACGCCCGTGCTGGCCAACGCCCGCTGCGACGTGCTGGTGGACCACTGCCTTCGCAGCAACGCCGGCCTGTTCTACGCCGACCGTGATGAGTTCGTGGAATGCCTGACGCTGCTCGCCGCCGATGAACAGCTGCGCACATCGATGGGCCGGAACGGGCGCGCCTACGTCCGCGAGCACTACCGGTGGGAACTGATCATGAGCAAGTACGAACGGCTGATGGCGGAGGTGAAGGGAAGATAGACACGGGTCAGAAGCAAGAAGCGGAGCTGACGTTTCCTGGAAGCAGGAATGCGGAACTGACGCACGTCAGAAGCAGGCAGGACAGCTGGAGGATTCCCTTCTTGCTTCTTGCTCCTTGCTTCTTGCTCCCTGCTACTTGCTACTTGCTTCTGTCGCCGATGCAGGATCTGTCGCATCGGCGTCCCCGTTCCGTTTCCGGCGCGGGCCGATGTCGTACCGCTTGATCATCTCGTTCAGCGTCGTCGGCTTGATGCGCAGGAGCTCCGCGGCGCGCTTCTGGACGCCGCCGGCGCTTTCGAGGGTCGACTCGATCAGCCGCTTCTCGAAGTCGGTGACCACATCCTTGAGCGACAAGCCCTCCGGCGGCACCGTGATGTGCGGGATCTGGAACGTGGGAGCCCGCCGGACCTGGTCCGGGATCATGTCGACGCCGATCTTCTGCCCGGGCGTCAGCACCGCGGCTCGTTCGATCGCGTTCTCCAGTTCCCGCACGTTGCCCGGCCAGTCATAGGCCGTCAGCAGGTCGAGGGCGTCGGGCGCCAGCTCCAGCGCGGGCTTGCCGTTCTCTTCGCCGTACTTCCCGAGGAAATGCTGCACGAGCAGCGGGATGTCGTCCTTTCGATCGCGGAGCGGAGGGAGCTGGATCGTGATGACATGCAGCCGGTAGTAGAGGTCTTCGCGAAAGCGCCCCTCTTCCATCATCCGTCGGAGGTCGACGTTGGTCGCCGCGATGATCCGCACGTCGACCTTGATCGTCTCGACGCCTCCGAGGCGCATGAACTCGCGCTCCTGGATGACCCGCAGCAGCTTGGGCTGGGTTTCCAGGGGGATGTTGCCAATCTCGTCGAAGAAGATGCTCCCGCGGTCGGCGACCTCGAACAGGCCCTTCTTCGGGTAGACCGCGCCCGTGAACGCGCCTTTGACGTGGCCGAAGAGATTTGACTCCAGGAGGTCCGGTGGAAGGTTGCCGGAGTTCACCGTCACGAAGGACCGCTCGGACCGCGCCGAATGCGTGTGAATGGCGCGCGCGATCAACTCCTTGCCGGTGCCGCTCTCTCCCTGGATCAGGATGGTGGATCGGCTGGGGGCCGCCTGGATGATCAGGTCGAACACCTGGCGCATCGCCGGGCCCTTCCCGACGATGTTGTCGAACTTGTGGTAGCGCTCCTGGAGGTTCTGGCGGAGCGAGCGGTTCTCCGTGACCAGCCGTTTCCGTTCGACGGCGTTGCGCAGGACGAGCAGGACTTCGTCGTTCTTGAACGGCTTGGTGATGTAGTCGAGGGCGCCTCGCTTCATCGCGTCGACGGCGGTGTCGACGGACGCGTAGGCGGTCAGCATGACGACGGCCAGATCGTCGTCCGTCTTCTTGAGCTCGTCGAGCACCGACAGCCCATCCATCCCCGGCATCATCACGTCCACGATGGCCGCGTCGAAGGACATGGAGCGGGCAAGGTCGATCCCCTCGGCGCCGCCGGATGCGAGGCGGACGTCGTACCCCTCGGGCGTCAACAACGCCTCGAGAATCTCCCGCATGATCTCTTCGTCGTCGATGACGAGGATGGAGCCTGCGCGGGCCATGGTCTGCTAGCCGCGAGCCAGGGAGCCGCCCGCCGCGGCGGCCCGTTGTGCTGCCGGCACGAGCGGCAGCGCCAGCGTGAAGCGGGTTCCTTCGCCAGGCCGGCTGTCGCAGGCGATGGTGCCGTCGTGCTCGCCCACGATGCCGTAGGTGATCGACAGACCAAGCCCCGTGCCCTGTCCGAGAGCCTTCGTGGTGAAGAACGGATCGTAGATCCGGGAGAGATGCTCCGTGGGGATGCCCGCACCGGTGTCACCAACCTCGACCGTCGCCCACTCGCCGGAGGCCTTCGTCGTCACCGACAGCCACCCGCCCCTGGGCATCGCGTCGCGCGCGTTGATGAACAGGTTGAGGAACACCTGCTGGAGCTTGTGCTCCATGCCCCAGACCACCGGCGGCACCGGCGCGAGCTCCCGGCGGACCTGGATGTTGACGGCCTTGAACTGGTGCTCGAGCAGTGACAGCACGTCGTTGATGACGACGTTGAGGTCCACCGGCGCGCGCTCGTTGCCGGCGTGCCCGCCCCGCGCCAGCGTCAGCAACCCGTTGACGATCTTCGCGGCGCGGAAGGTCTGCCGCTCAATCTTCTCGAGCAGCTTCGTTTGCGGGTCCTCGGGATCGGCGCGATCCAGGAGCATCTGGGTATAGCTCGAAATCCCCGTGAGCGGGGTGTTCACCTCGTGGGCGACACCGGCCGCGAGGAGGCCGATGGACGCCATCTTGTCGGAAATCTGCAACTGCTCTTCCAGGCGGGCGCGAGCGGTGACATCCTCGAACACCAGAATCGACCCTTCGACGCCCGAGCCGGCCGGGTACCCCTGCAGCGGCACCGAGACGACGTTGACCAGCAGCCCTTTGTCGTGGCGCCCCCGCGCCGGGTCGAGCGGCACGCGGTACAGCGCCGCTCCGGACAGATCCTCGCGTTGCGCCGACCGCAGGGCCCCCACGAGGGACGCGGAGAACAGTTCGTCGATCGTGCGGCCGACGGCTTCGTGGCGCGGCACCCCGCACAGATCCTCGAGGGCGCGGTTCCACCGGATGACCCGGTTGTCGCCGTCCACCACGGCAAGGCCGTTGTCGAGCGATTCGAGGATGTTCTCGTTGGACTGGCGCATGCGCTCGACCTGGTCGGCCTGGGCCCTGAGCTGCTGGTACAGGCGCCCGTTCTCGATGGCGGTCGCGACCTGCGCCGCCACCGCTACGAGGAGCGCCATATCCTCGCTGCTGAGCGGCTCGCCGCGTTCCTTCCGGCCGAGTGCCAGCGCCGCAATCGCCGTCTGCTTGGAGACGCACGGGATCAGGTAGTGCACGCCCTGGCCTCGCCAGTAGTCGAGCTCCTCGCTGGCGACACGCCTCTGCGTCAACGGGTCGTCCAGCGCGACGATGTGCCCGCCCATCACCCTCGCGCCCACGCCTGAGTCGGCGCGCAGCGGAGGCGGTTCGCCCACGAACCCCTCGGCGCGAATCGATCGGAAGACGCCGGCCGCTTCGCCAGCCACCATGAGCGAGATGCGATCGATCACGAGCGTCTCGGTGATACGCGTCACCAGCCGCTCGCTCAGCCGCGCCAGGTCGAGGTCGGTGCTCAGGTCGCGCGCAAACCCCACCAGCGCGCGGCGATAGTCGTAGCGGTCACGGTAGAACGCCCGGTCGAGGACGTTCTGGATGGCGTCCTTCAGCGGCCGCGCCAGCAGCACCAGTACCAGAGTGGAGAGGACCGCAATCGCGGTGTTCGCGCTACCTCCGCCGAAGAGCCAGCCAACCACACGCAGCAGAATCGCGTAGACCGCCACCACGGCCGCCGTCGCGGCCACATACACGAGGCTTCGCTTGACGATGACCTCCACGTCCATCAGGCGGTACCGCACGATGGCCGAGGCGAAAGCGAGGGGAATCAGCCCAAGCGGCAGTGCGAGTAACTCCATCCGGACCGACGGCGTCATGCCAATGGCGAATGGCACGGCGTACCCGAAGGCGAAAGGCGCCCCGCCAAGAAGCGTGCCCCAGACAATCCACCGCAACTGCCGGCGCGCGGTCACGGACCTGACGTGTGCGAGGGCGTACACGAGGACACCGAATCCGCCGAGTATGCAGACGCCGAGATACAGAGGCTCCACCCGATCGAGGGCCTCGACTACGGCGATGAGGCTCGAGCTCGCGTCGAGGCGGGCGATGGCCATGATGCGGGCGGTCCCCATCACCAGGGCCGGGAAATAGATCAGGGGAAGCAGGCGGGCGCCGAGCGGGGTGCGAACCCAGCTGCCGCTGCGATCGGGGAAGACCAGCGTAAAGTGCAGCAGCATGGGAGCCAGCGCGAGCAGGGCCACCATGTCGGCCCAGTAGAACAGCCAGTCCAGCCGATCGAATCTCCCGGAAAACGAGAAGGTGAAGACGCCGAAAAACGCGACCGTCAGCCAGAACAGGTGCAGGGACGAGTGGTCACCAGGCCGGCGCAGGCGGACCCAGGCGCCCACCATCAACGTGAAGATGCCGACTGTCGCCAGAATGAAGTAGAGGAAGCTGTTCCCCTGAGGAATCGGCGCCAGCTGTACCTGCACGACCTCCCGCGTCCCGAGACGCAGCAGCGTGTAGGTCAGCCGTGTCCCGGCATCGGCCCGGTGTGCGGACGCGACGACATCGGCGGGACTGTCCACCGGCCTGCCGTTGATCGCCAGCAGCACGTCACCGAGCCGCACACCCGCGCGTGCCGCCGGAGCACGATCCGCCAACTCGGCGGCTGTCACGCCCTGCGAACGTGACACCCACAGCACCCCGTCTTCGACTTCCTGCCAGGTAGCACGAACGTAGATGTTTGCGAGGCCCAACCCGAGCAGAACGACGACCACCGCGAGTGCGGCGAACCAGCCGAGCGCACTGGGCTGTCCGGCCGGAGCGCCGGCCCGTCTCGAGTCATCTGCCCGGATCTGATTGTCTGACATCGGGTTAGATCGCCGAACGATCACGAGGAACCACAGCAATCGACATACCAGAGATCAACGCAAATCCAATTGGCATAAACTGTTTATATCCAAAGGTTTACGTCGCATGACTTTTGTGGGACGTCTACATAATCCATTCGAACGGATGACCCATCCAATCGCCTGGATCACTCAGGAAGAGCCGGCTGGCTGCGCTAGAACCGGACCCGAACGCCTCCGACCACGCGCTTGGGCGGGCGAATGACGAGCAGTTCGTCGTAGACCGAGCGTTCGCCATTGGTATCGCGGAACAGGTTGCACACCGCGACCAGCACTTCCCAATCAGCGGACGTGAAGCTGAGAAACGGGAGTGATTGATTGACCTGCACGTCGAACCGCGCGTCAAGCCCGGGGTGACTGGCGTCAATGGTCTGCCTGGCGAAGCCGGAGTTGAGCTTGTAAAGCACGTACACGCGAGTGGCGGTCTGCGATATCGCGGTCTCGAGCGACGTCGTCAGGTCATGCACGCGCTCGGACTCCGAGCGCTGACCCTCTCCGAACCACGCGGTCATGGCGCTGTCCGGCCCGCGCAGCCAGCGGGCGGTCGTCACGGAGTAGTCAACCGAACCGCGCAGGAGCCCGACGAGCGGACGGCTCACGCGGACGCCCCATCCGCGGGCATCGACATCGCCGAGCGCCGCCAGGTAGTAGTGCCCGAGACTGGCGGCCGGATGCTCGATCGTCGGCGCCGCGAACATCGCGCCGGCCTGGCTGTCGACGCGCTGGAAGTAGGTGCGGATGCCGATCACGTACGCGGCGACGTCGCGCTCGATGCCGAACTCCAGGTGGTCGGTCGTCTGGGCACGAAAGCCATCGCGTTCGGACCACGGCGAGAATGAGCGCTGCGCAGGAAGCCACACACCGGCCGGCTCGTTCATCGCATTGAGGAACTCGTCGGCGCCGGGCGCAACCGCGCTGCGAGCCACGACCGCGCGAATATGAAAGCGATCGGCCGGACTCAGCGTGAGGGACGCCCGGGGACTGACGAGTCCGTCGGTGCGCAGGTAGTCCTGCCAGGCATACGCGAGACCGTAGCCGATGGCCACTCGACGCGACACCTTCCATTCATCGAACCCGTACACCCGGCCGACGGATCGCGATCCGCTGCTGATCGCCGCCAGGGCAAACGGATCAGCGCTGTTGACCTGCTGGGTGCTGTAGGTGAGCCCTGCGACGTAGCGGTGCGCTGACGAAGGGCGCGCGGTCAGGGCTCCGGTCACAAACCACGAACCGACGTTCCCTTGGGTCATGGCACCGCTGACGGCCCAGTCTCCCAATCGTCCCACCGGTGAGCCGATCGAGATGTACGCGACGTTCGATCCGTACGCGGCGCCGGCCTGACCGAGACCGGACGGTGCGCCGAATGCGCCTGTCGTGATGAAATTCACCTGGCCGTTCAGCGGGAAGTCGCTGAACAAGGTCGCGGCAAACCTGGCGGACGAGTCGACCGCGCGTCCGAAGAATGAGCCTGGGCTGTCAGCGAGCGGATCGGGATCTCCGCCCGAGACGACGATCGGCGTGTCGACGCCTTTCAGCACGCCCCGTTTCAGGTGACGCAGGCGCCATGCGGTTTCGCCATGGTCATGGTCCGCGTCGTCGCCTGTCCGGAAGGCGCCCTCGGCAGCCGGCTCCGAGCCGGTCTTCGCGCCGTCGAACGGGGTGACGCTCGCAGCCAGAATGGGCCGCCCGTCGGATACCGCGGCCGAGGCCGCCAGCGTCTTCAGCGCCACCGACAGGATGGACGGCCCAGTCGTGGACCGCACCTCGACCATCTGGCGGGGCGACGGCGCAAACCCGTCGAGATGCACGCGGACGGCGTACGCCCCTGGCGGCAGCGCATCGAACAGGAACCGGCCGTCCTTGCCCGTCAACGCGAACGCCACGGTGGACCCGAGGGCGGACACCATGGCCCCGCCAAGCGGCCGCCCCTGCGTATCGAAGACGAGCCCACGGATGGAGCCGACCCCGGCTCGGGCGAGGGTCGACTCGGGCGGTCGGGCGGTCTGTGCCGACACGGGCGTGACCGGAGCGACGAGACACACGAGGGCAGCCGCGACCACGACCGTGGATAGGCGTCTCATAGCTCCTCTCGTCCACCCGTCACGACCCGAGCGGCCGCACTGCTCCGGGGGCCCCGCCTGCCCTGCGGTCTCAGGCCGTGACGAAGAACTGCAACGTGTGCGTAACCGTCTTACCCGACAGCTTGTCGGCGACCTTGATTTCGAGCCGGTACTCGCCTTCCGGGAAACTCCCGAGCGGCAGCGACTGTCCCGCAACCAGTTGATGACCGGCCGCCGGATCGAACTGCGGCGGCAGCGTCTTCGCGCTGAACACCTGCGGGTTGGTCTTGTTGAAGAACTTCTCCCCGTTTTCGGCGGTCGCGACCTTCTGGTAGAAGCTGTAGTCAACGGTGACATCGGGCTTCTTATCGGCATCGACCCCGGCGTTGTAGATCAGGAACACCACCGACAACTCGGCTTTTTTCGGGAACGAGTTCTTCATCGCCGGCACGATCTGGGTCTGCCCGAACGTGTACGGCTGCTCGATCTGTTCCTGGCGAGAAAGCGGCTGGCTGAGCGGTTCCACCTTGTCGGCCAGAATGATGGTGCTCGTCGCGAGTTCTCCGCTCCAGTAGTTCGGTACGGCCACCGACTGCTTCAGGACGCCTGTCTTCGCCGGGAGTTTCTCGCGATCCTTCGTCTCGACGGGCAGGCGCTCCCTGAGGGTGACATACACGTCGTAGTCACCCGCCGGCACCGCAAAGGCACGGCTGATCTTGTACGGCTCGGCAGGCGTGGCCGGCGGAGTCAGCGTGATGAAGGACGCGTCCTGATACACGTACTCAGGGTGCAGGTTCTTACCCTTGGCGTCCTTGTTGTCCTTCTTGGCGTCTGCCGCGGGCGGCGCGGCGGCTGCGGCCTTGCTGACGACGCGGACGAACATCGTCAGCGCCTTGCCGGCAGGGGCCTGGGCCTGGTCGAACCATACCGTGAACGGCACGTACGTCTTGCCTTCCTGGGCCTTGAGGGAGTCGTTCCGGAAGGACATCGTGATGTCGGCAGCTGGCTGTCCTGCCATGGCCGCGTCGGCGGCCTGCACGGCCGACTGGATGTCGAACGCCTGGGCCTTCTCGACTTTCTTGTCAACCTTCTGGCCTTGTTGCTGCGCCAGGACGGGCACAAACGCCACCGCTGCGAATATGAAAAGCACGATAACTGGCCGCGTCAGTACCCACCGACGGATATTCATGATGAATCTACTCCCCATTATGCCTGCCACTATGGTCGGACACTGGTCGATCATAGGCTCCAACCCCCGGCGCTGTCAAAGGTTAGCGTCAGGAGGCTGTGGTAAGATGCAGGGCTGATATCGGCCCGAAACGACGGCCCCCTCATAGAGGCATCGCATGAAGATCGCATCAGTTCACGGACGAGAGATCCTGGATTCCCGCGGCAACCCTACCGTCGAGGTGGACGTGTCGCTCGAGGACGGCGCCTTCGGCCGGGCGGCGGTGCCGTCGGGCGCATCAACGGGCGAACGGGAGGCCCTCGAACTGCGGGACGGCGACAAGCGGCGCTATCTGGGCAAGGGCGTGCTCAAGGCCGTCCAGCACGTCAACGGCGACCTCCGGCAGTCCCTCACGGGACAGGACCTGGATCAACGTGGTCTCGATGCCCTGATGATCCAGTTGGACGGCACGCCGACCAAGAGCCGGCTCGGCGCCAATGCGGTGCTCGGGGCCTCGATGGCCTTCGCACGGGCGACGGCCTCGAGCCGCCGTATCCCCCTCTACCGCCACTTCCGCGACCTGTTCGGCCAGTCCGACGCCGGGGAATGGCTGATGCCCGTCCCGACGATGAACATCCTCAACGGGGGCGCGCACGCCGACTCGACGGTGGACTTCCAGGAGTTCATGGTGTACCCGATTGGGCTCCCGAGCTTCAGGGAGGCCCTGCGCGCCGGCGCCGAAGTGTTCCACGCGCTGCGCGGCATTCTGAAACAGCGGGGACTATCGACCGGCGTCGGCGACGAAGGCGGCTTCGCCCCGAGCCTGCAGTCGAACGAACAGGCGGTTGAGCTCGTGCTCGAGGCCATCGAGAAGGCCGGCTACAAGGCGGGGCGCGACATCTGCATCGGCCTCGACGTGGCGGCAAGCGAGCTCTGGGACGAGACCGCTCCGCGATCGACTCCGTGGGATCCGCCAACCACTGCACCGGGGCGCTACGTGTTCACGAAGTCGGGCGGGCCGGGCCGGACCTCGGCGGAGATGGTCGCGCTCTTCACCACGTGGCTCTCTAACTACCCGATCGTCTCGATTGAAGACGGCCTGGCCGAAGGCGACTGGAACGGCTGGAAAGCGCTCACAGACGATCTCGGCGCGCGCGTGCAGATTGTGGGTGACGACATCTTCGTCACGAACCCGGGCATCCTGAAGCAGGGCATCGAGCGGGGCATCGCGAACTCGGTCCTGATCAAGCTGAACCAGATCGGCACGGTGTCCGAGACGCTGGACGCCATCAGTATGTCCCACCGCGCTGGCTACACCACGGTCATCTCGCACCGGTCCGGAGAGACGGAAGACTCGACGATAGCGGACCTCGCCGTCGCGACCAGCGCCGGTCAGATCAAGACCGGCTCGGCCAGCCGCACGGATCGCGTCGCGAAGTACAACCAGTTGCTTCGCATCGAGGAGGAGCTTGGCCCGTCGGCGCGCTACGCGGGGCGGGGGGCGCTTTCTCAGCTGCAGTAAGCAAGTCCGGGCGCTGGCCAGCAGGCGTGAGGTGTTCGTGAGTGCGGGCGTGCCGTCATGGTGCAGCCCTCAGCCTGAGCGCCCTTCCAGAGGAAACCGGCATGCCCCGTCCCTCACCAGTTCCACCATCCGAGGACGCATCGGCCGTCCACCGCCCGTCATCCCCGTCTGCGGGGGTGACGGCCGC
>Ga0209668_10001492_pt1 | contig 10061 bp, 9 predicted proteins | sample FrelakmetPLP11PL_FD_187150 | JGI IMG/M metagenome (GOLD analysis project Ga0209668, IMG submission 187150) | Freshwater lake sediment microbial communities from the University of Notre Dame, USA, for methane emissions studies - PLP11 PL (SPAdes)... | ecosystem: Environmental > Aquatic >... | reverse complement strand
GGTTGAAGATTTGAAATGGTCATTCCCCAGGCCACCCCTTCCGCCGGGCATCAGGATTTTAGTCTCTTCATTCTCCGTGATCTCGAAGAGTACCTCCTCTGTATCAGCCATTTTAGCAACGGTTCCAAGCGGAACTTCGATGATCCTGTCTTCGCCGAAAGCGCCCGTACTCAGCGATTTGCCTCCAGGCTCGCCATTACCGGCTTTCAGGTGCTTGGTAAATTTAAGATGCAGCAGTGTCCAGAGTTGCTTGTTGCCTTTAAGGATTATATGTCCGCCACGTCCGCCGTCACCGCCGTCAGGGCCTCCTTTAGGGATATATTTAGCGCGGTTGAGATGTCTCGAACCTGCACCGCCCTTGCCCGACTGGCAGTGGATCTTGACATAATCAACGAAATTGGGGGAAGACATGGGAGATATTGTTATTCAACAAAGGTAGTCATCTTTTATTAACCGCATAGACACAATAGGGCACAATAGAAGGACACATAGGTCTATTGTGCTTTTCTATGTGTTCTATTGTGCCTATTGTGGTGAAAAAAATCAAACAATTTTATAAATATCCGCATTATTCCGTCCGAAGCCATCATAGTCCAAACCGTAGCCAACAATAAAATCATTCTGTATTTCCATTCCCAGGTAGTCAATCCGGAAATCTTCCCTGAAAGCGGACGGTTTGAATAAAAGAACAGCGAGTATGACCTCAGAAGCTCCCAGGTACAAGAGCTTGTTAATGAGGTACTGCATCGTGGTGCCGGTGTCGATAATATCTTCTATAATAACAACTGTTTTTCCCCTGAGCTTTTCGTTCAGGCCGATCAATTCTTTCACCTCAGCAGTTGATTCTGTACCGGAATAAGAGGCCAGTTTTACAAAACTGATCTCGCTTTCAATTTCAATTTTGCGATAAAGGTCAGCGGCGAAAATGAAGGCCCCGTTCAACACTACCAGGAAGATTGGCTTTTTCCCTTTCAGGTCATGGTTCAGCTGAAGTGCGATTCTGTCAACCGCTTCATTGATTTCCTCAGCTTTAATTGAAAGTTTAAATTCCTTATCTTTGACTACAATAGTTTTCATGAAATAATGATAAATTGGTTGGGTTGATTAATTGTATAAAAGTAGAGCTATTTTAACTTAAAATTCCAAATTCCAAACAAATACAAAATTCAAAATTCGAAAATACTAATGACCAATGACCAATGACCAATGACTAATGACTATAAAATAATTCCCAAACTTAAACCTTAATCCTCAAAACTTAAAATTAATAATATGGCCCCACTAGTAAGTATAATCATGGGCTCAACTTCTGACCTCCCGGTGATGGAAGAAGCGGCCAAAGTACTGAACGAACTTCAGATACCTTTTGAGATGAATGCTTTATCGGCTCACCGGACACCTGATAAGGTGGAGGAATTCGCAAAATCGGCCTCAGGCAGGGGCATCAAAGTAATCATTGCAGGGGCAGGCATGGCTGCTCATCTGCCGGGTGTAATTGCTGCAATGACACCACTGCCTGTCATTGGCGTTCCAATAAAGTCTTCACTGGAAGGATTGGATTCATTGCTTGCTATTGTCCAGATGCCTCCCGGGATCCCTGTTGCGACGGTAGCTATCAATGGTGCCCGTAATGCCGGGATTCTGGCTGCACAGATCATTTCAACCGGAAATGAGGATCTCATGAAGAGAATGGTTACATTTAAGGATGATCTGAAGGCTAAGATCATCAAAGCAAATGAGGATCTGGGGAAGGTGAAGTTTGAATATAAAGTTGACAATTGATGCTACATTTCTGCTACTTTCCTTTTCAACACAATAGGCACAATAGAGCACAATAGAAGGACACATAGATCTATTGTGCTTTTCTATGTGTCCTATTGTGTCTATTGTGGTGAATTTAACTGAGGCTTGCAAATAATCATAATCCCATCCCGGATAGAAACCAGTACATTCTCAACCCTGACATCTTTCTGAATTTCCTTATTAAACCTGATAATACCCCTTGTTTCGGGATCTTTAGCTGAGGCACCTTCCATTACCCTGCCATCCCACAGCGCATTATCCGCCAGGATAAATCCACCTGGCTTCACTTTTTCGATTACGGTATGGTAATAATCCGAATAATGCTCCTTGGCTGCATCTATAAAAACAAGATCGAAGGTTTCATTTAACTGCGGAATGATTTCCAGGGCATCGCCATCATGCAGCACAATGCAATCCTCCAGGTTTGCTTTCCGGAAATATTCTCTTGCAATTTCGGCATAAGAAAGATCGGCTTCGATGGTATGGAGTTTACCGCCGGGAACAAGCCCGCCTGCCAGGCAAATGGCTGAATAGCCCGTAAAAGTGCCGATTTCCAGGATTCGTTCTGGCCTGATCATCCTGCTGATCATTCCAAGAAATTGGCCCTGGACATGACCGGATAGCATCCTCGGATAAGGGGTATGCAGGAAAGTCCTGCGACGAAGCTCATACAAATGTTCCAGCTCCGGAGTTGTATGGTTTTCTATATATTCTTCAAGGCGAGGATCAATCATGCCAGTTGATTTTGAAAGACAAGCATGCTAAGCTTATCAGGGTTAAATATTTCCTCTGCAACTTCCAGGACCTGGAATGCAGTAATTGCTTCAATTTTCCTGCGGATCTCATCCGGCTCATCCAGCCGGTTATCATGCAGGTAGGCTTTCCCCGCTGCCATGAGGTAATTCAGGTTGGATTCGTTAGCGATTTCAATCTGTCCGATCAGTTGCCTGCGAGCCTGGCTCAACTGCAATCCGCCAAGCTGTATATTTCGCATTTTTTCCATCTCCTTGCGGATAAGTGCCAGGGATTTGTTGAGGTTTTCGTTGTCAGTCCCCAAATAAATGCTGAAAATACCGGTATCTGTGTAAGGTAAAAAGGCAGATTCGACCGTATAGGCATAGCCATGTCGTTCCCTGACTGCCAAATTCAGGCGGGAATTCATAGCAGGTCCCCCAAGAATGTTGTTCAGCAGAAACAAAGGGATTCTCCTGGGATCTTTGCGGTCGTATGCCACATTGCCAATCATGCAATGGGTCTGGAAAGTTGTCCGGGACAAATTCAGGCTGAAAGGGCGGTAGGAAGAAAATGCCTGCCTGATTCTTCCAGGACGGTCAGCAGGAATGGCTTCAAAGAACTTTTCGACCTGGGGGCTGATCTTTTTAAAATCCAGGTTACCACTAGTACAAATGACCATATTTCCACCTGTATAATTTCTTTTGATAAAGTTCATCACCTCCTGGTAAGTGAATTTCATTAAATTTTCAGGTTTACCAAGGATATTTTTCCCGAGGGCATGATCTTTAAAGATATTTTCTTCCAGGACATCGTAAATTTCTTCGGAGGGGTTATCCTTGTAAGAGTTTATTTCATCAAGAATGACATCCTTTTCTTTTTTGAGTTCCTTTTCAGGGAATGTTGGCTGTGTGAGAATATCTGCGACAAGATCCAGGGATCGAAGAAAGTGTTCATTCAGGAAGGTTGCAAAAATACAGGTCTCTTCCTTAGAGGTGAAAGCATTGAGTTCTCCACCGACGCTTTCAAGGCGTGTAAGTACATGATAGGCTTTTCTTTTACGCGTACCTTTGAAAATGGTATGTTCTATAAAATGAGCGAGGCCGTTTTGGCCATCATCTTCATCACGGGTCCCGGCATTGATATATACTGCAAGATGCGCTACCGGTCCGCCGGCATGGATGTGCAACAGACGGATACCGTTGTTAAATGTCCTGGTTTGAAATTCCATTCTTTGTGAAATGAAGGGCAAAGATAGGGAACAATGAGTTACTTCAATGGGTACCTGTCATCCAGGTAAATCCAGAAGAGTAATTGATTAAAATTTTCTCCGGCAATCTCTTTTTGAATTACCGGTCCGATTCCCATAATTTTTTTATTCATTTCAAGAGATTTCCGGTTCCAGGTCCATTCCTCGATAAACCGGATTTTAACTATATCCCGGTAGGAGATTGACTTTACGATCATTGTGTCATATTCTTCGTACGGAGGATAATTTCTAAGGAGAGTCTGGTAAATAGTATCCGTACCGATTGATTGGATCTGTTGAGGCGTCAGGGGGTTGTTAAAATAATCACAGACCCTGACCTCGCCCTTTCCCGCCGCCTCCATGATCCTTTTCAGGAAAGGCTCCCTCTTTGAGCCTTCGATATTATTGATCCACCAGTCGATCTGGGGGTCCCCGTTGACTACAGGTACATCATATTGTATTCTCTCGGTAAGGATCTCTTGTTTATCGACATTTCCGGTACATGAGATAAGGGTGATTAGTAATAAGACTGCAATCAATAGTTTAATATTCTTTAATTTCATAAATGTGATATTTTCTTTGGATGATTAAAAGTACAAAAGTTAGAAATATTTTTTGGAGGGGAAAGTAAAAAAAGAGATGGCATCTTAATTTTAAAAAATAATTCACGGTATCTCTTATCTGTCAAGTCTTTTAGAAGAATTTAAATTAAAAATGAGATGCCATCTCAAATTATTGTGAAAATGTTCTAAATCATCTATTTGTCAATAGTTTCCGATAGAAAACTTTACTAATGGAGATGGCATCTCAAGATATTACATTTCTCAAATTTTATCACTAAATTTGGAACCATTTAACTTCAAAATAATCAATCTTTCAATTTTAAGATTATGAAAAAGAACATCGGATCAATCGACAAAATCATCAGGTACGCACTTGCCGCAATTATTATTGTTTTATTTTTATTAAAAGTAGTCACTGGCTTACTTGGCTATATACTGCTGGCACTAGCCGCCATTTTCATCGTGACAAGCCTTCTCAATTTCTGCCCGATCTGGTGGATTCTTGGCATAAAAACCAACACGGCAAAAAAGTAGTGTTAAGGTTTAAGGTTTAAGTTAAGGACTTGTTTATTGTCTGTAAATCAATCATTAAACAATATTCCCGAACTTAAAACTTAAACCTCAAACCTTAAACCTTATAGATAACGCCCAGGTTTTTCTTCCCGTCTATTTCGACCAGGACGGGCTGATCGAAATGAATATGCCTTAGGTACTCATCTTCGTAAACAGCAGGCAAACCCTTAAGGTAATTCAGATCGTAAAAACCATCATTCATGTAAGGATTGATCGTAAAATATCCTACCCGGAATGAGGTCAGGTTCTGGAAAAAATGGGTCCCCTGGCTGGGATCGATGCGGTAATTTTCAAGTCCTGATTCTACAATTACCCGTGCAGCCGAGATCTGGGGCCATTTCACCGGGATGCCCAGCCATGGGTCTTGCGAGCCCCATCGACCGGGACCAATCAGGATGTAGTTTTTATGTTCATTTCTGAACTGATCGTTTATTTTGCTGATTCGTTCGGCAAGCTCGTTGTTTTTGGCAGGATTGAACGATTCCGGCTTAATGTAAACAATATCGAAGAGGTCTGTTATGGCCCCGTTGCCCAGTGCGGATTTGGAGTAGATGATCGTGTTTTCCACCGGCACTTTCTCAAGGTCCGTTGTCACACTCTCCTTGTTATCCACAATGGGCCGGATTTGAAGGCAATAAAAAATCTTGGGATCATTTGCCGGGCGGTTCAGGTCGACAGCAAATTCGATCTCGACAGGTTTACCCATTTCCTTTTGCCCGATCTCCAGGATAGTTTGAAGGATTTCAGCCAGCGGAAAAACATTATGCTTGAGAATATTTGAAAAAGTAACCAATTTCTTGCCCTCATAATTTATTCCATCCCTTAGCACGCCGTTTTGCAGGTCGTATGTAGACGCAAGCCATTTTAATGAGCCGTCAGCTTCAGCTTCTTTAATGGAAAGCTTCAGGATATTGACCCCATCATCTATATTCGGGCGGAAAACTTCCGGATGCATATCAAGGGCATAGAAATATTTTTGCGTTTCCCTCAGGGCTGCTTCAGGAGAGTATGTCTGCAGAACCCTTTTAGGGTATTTTGGAGAAAAATGCAGTGCCAGGCCGCCATCGACAATATATTTACCCAAACCAAGCGCAACGCTGGCCACACCGTCTTCCGGCTTTTCCGGTTCAAGCGGGTAGAAATTGATCGAACGGGCAACACCAGAAAAGGAAGGATAGAAACGGTTTCCATATTTAGTGCCCGCAACGGTCTGCATGACAATCCCCATTTTTTCCTCATCAATGATGTTGGATGTCGCCGTCATGTAAGCCTTGCTCGCTTTAAAATAAGTAGAAGCGTAGACGCTTTTGATCGCATTGCTGAGCATCTCCATCATGACGCGTTCATTATCAATGACAAAAGGCACCATATATGTTGAATAGACGCCTGCAAAAGGCTGGTAATGTGAATCTTCCAAAAGGCTGGACGATCTGACCGCGATAGGATTCCTGACATACGAAATGAGGGTGTAAAGATCTTCATGGATGCGGAAGGGAAGCCGGGCCTGTACAAACTCCTTCAATATCTCTTCATCGCTGCGGTCCGATAAGGCAATCTCATAAAGGTTGTTATCCTCCATGAATTCGTCGAAGATATCGGTACATAGCACTACCGTGCGGGGGATGGTGATGAAGACGCCCGGCCATTTTTCGAGGATGCGGTTTCGTTTGATCAGCATATCGAGAAATGCCAATCCGCGGGCTTTCCCGCCAATTGATCCTTCACCGATCCGGGTAAAAGTAAGGTATTCATCGAAACGCTCCCGCCTGAACTGGGCGATAACTCCCCTCGACTTGCTGATGCGGAAGCTGGCAATAGAATCGAAAAGATAACGGCGGACTTCATCAAGGTCGGCGAAATCGTCAAGCGTAATATCAACAAGCATTTCAGCCAGCGGAAACAAAGCCCTTGCCCTGAGCCATTTGGATAGATTATTCCGGACCAGCTGGTAACGCAAAGCATCATCAGGAACCTGGAACAGTAATTCCTGGATACTTTTAAGATCTGTGGCACGCGCTATCTCGTCGCCGGTTTCGGGATCAATAAAAACAAAATCGCCGAAGGCAAAATATTCCCTGATGAAATTCTTTAATTCCACGGAAATAGTTTTTGAATGTTTGTTGATAAAGCCGACTTTCAGTTTTTTTGCCAGTTCATCTCCTTCTTTATCAGACGATTGTAACAGGATAGGCATAAATGGGTCGTCGCGCTGCACTTTCTCGCAGAATTTCACCCCGGCGTATTTTTCCTGCTGACCGTTCCTCGGATAGCTCATATCTGTAATGATCCCCAGAAGGTTCCGTTTATATTTTTCATACAATCCAAGCGCTTCTTCATAAGTCGTGGCCAGAAGGATTTTCGGTCTTCCGCGCATCCGCAGCATCATCTGGTGCTCGTTCAGACCTTCGGTCATGAACTCTTTGGATTGTTTGAAGATGATCTTGTAGATGTTTGGCAGATAGCTTGAATAGAACCTGATGGAGTCTTCAACCAGTAAAATAGCCTGTACGCCGACTTCCCGGATGTCATGGTCAACGTTCATCTTGTCTTCGATAAGTTTAATGATGGCCAGCAGAAGGTCGGCATTACCAAGCCAGCTGAAGACATAATCGATTACACTCTTGCTGGCATCATTCATCTTCAGCGTGACTTCCCTGGAAAACGGGGTCAGCACAACGATAGGAATAGCAGGATTTTTAACCTTGATTTTCTCTGCCAGGCTAAAGGTGTCCACTTCTTCGGAGCTAAGCATAACGATGACAAGATCAATTTTTTCTTCCTGCAGGATTTCGAATGCTTTTTTTTCTGAAGAAGCGATTAAAAATTGGGGAGGATAACGGAGACTGAGGGAGACATACTCGATGAATATCTGTTCATCGATCCTGCCGTCGTCTTCCAGGACAAATGCATCATAAGCGCTTGAGATCAGGAGGACATGATAGATCCGGCGGCGCATGAGCTTGCTGAACGACGTATCGCTGAAGTAATATTTGGGCGCACGGTAAGCAATACTGGAGAATGGCATATGGTGATCGGTTTGATTTTCCCGACAAACAAATTTACGGAAAAAGTTTGAACAGGGACTCCATCTCATCAAATGGAGATGGAGTCTCGTTTAAATGCCCAACTGCTTCAAGGGCATTTTATGTATTTTTACAGTATAAAAAAATAATATGCTCCACCAGGCCGGCTTCGTCAATATCATCGGGAAACCTAACGTCGGGAAATCTACCCTGATCAATGCCCTTACCGGGGAGAAGATCTCCATCATCACCCATAAAGCCCAGACTACCCGGCAAAGGGTCATCGGTATCGTTAATGATGAAAATTACCAGATAGTCTTTTCCGATACCCCCGGGATACTGCAACCTCACTATAAGTTGCAGGAAGCGATGATGAAAGAGGTCGAATCTGCCTTCGAAGATGCCGATATCCTCCTCTACCTCGTTGAAATCGGTGAATCTCTTGAACAGGAAGAAGTCATCAATAAAATAAAAAGCACAAAGATCCCGGTAATCGTGGTGATCAACAAAATAGACCTGACCGACCAGCCGACGCTTGAGGCGAAGATCATGCAATGGCAGCAGGTATTCCCTGATGCCGATATCATCCCGGTTTCGGCTTTGCGGAAAGCCAATCTTCAATCCGTATTCGCCTCGATCCTGGCTAAGCTCCCCGAAAGCCCTGCTTTTTATGATAAAGATGCGCTGACCGACAAGACCGTACGATTCTTTGTTGCAGAGAAAATCCGGGAAAAAATATTGCTGAATTACCGGAAAGAGGTCCCCTATTCGGTGGAAATCGCCGTCGATCAATTTAAAGAGACCGAAGAGATCATTCATATCCTCGCTTATATATTCGTTGCACGCGAATCACAAAAAGCCATCATCCTTGGACATCAGGGGCTGGCTATCAAACGGGTAGGTACCCAGGCACGGATAGAACTGGAAGAATGGATCGGTAAAAAGATCTTCCTTGAACTGAGCGTCAAGGTGGTAAAAGACTGGAGAAACAGCGAAAATGAGCTGAAGAAGTTCGGATATGACCTCTGATTGGAAATAGATCACTACCTTTGTGCCATGCCAAACATTATTGCAATTGTCGGCCGGCCTAATGTCGGCAAATCGACGCTTTTCAACAGGCTGGTCAAAAGCCGACAGGCCATCGTCGAAGAAACTGCAGGGGTTACCCGCGACCGTCACTACGGAAAGTCAGACTGGAACGGGATAGAGTTCTCTGTGATTGATACCGGCGGGTACGTGGAAGGGTCTGATGATATCTTTGAGGAAGAGATCCGCCGCCAGGTGGAATTAGCCATCGGTGAAGCCGACGTGATCATTTTTATGGTTGATGTAAAAGACGGCCTGACCAGCATGGATTCAGACGTGGCATTGATGCTGCGTAAAAGCCGGAAAAAGATTTACCTTGTAGCCAATAAAGTCGATAATACCAATCGGACATTCGACATCAATGAGTTTTACGAGCTGGGCCTGGGCGAAGTATACGGGGTTTCCTCCATTAATGGCAGCGGAACAGGTGAGCTGCTGGATGATGTCATCAAAGAATTTAAGGATACGGTAGCGGCTGATATTCCTGACCTGCCAAGGATCGCGGTAGTTGGCCGCCCCAATGTCGGCAAATCATCGCTGATCAACGCACTGCTGGGAGTGGAAAGGCATATAGTTACCCCTATCGCCGGAACAACGCGCGACACCATCTTTACGCCATATAACTCGTTCGGATTTGAATTTCTCCTGGTTGATACAGCCGGTCTGCGCAAAAAAGGGAAAGTTACTGAAAATATCGAGTTCTATTCGGTCATGCGGGCTGTGCGTGCCATTGAGCAGAGCGATGTCTGCCTCCTGATGATCGACGCGGCTGATGGTTTGGCCGAAAGCTGGATGGGCTGCACTGGTGAAAAGCTCACATTCAGCGGCGGCACGTTCGAGCTGGGTGCAGATCCGATCGCCACCGTGCGCGGTATCGGTTACAAGTTCACCGAAGTGAATTCCTGATCGGATCCCTGTCCGTCCCGTGTTTCCCCAGATCCATTCTTTTAATCTTTTCTTCATAGATCCTTCATCACTGCGTAAGATGAGTTGCCTTCATGGAATCTTCACGAACCGGTCATCATCCTGCAA
>Ga0209668_10001491_pt1 | contig 10062 bp, 10 predicted proteins | sample FrelakmetPLP11PL_FD_187150 | JGI IMG/M metagenome (GOLD analysis project Ga0209668, IMG submission 187150) | Freshwater lake sediment microbial communities from the University of Notre Dame, USA, for methane emissions studies - PLP11 PL (SPAdes)... | ecosystem: Environmental > Aquatic >... | reverse complement strand
TATTAAATATAAATGAATTTTTTTATTCACCTGCTGAGTTAATTAATATTTATGTAAGTAATAAAAATGAAAAAGATTTTATCAATCGATTACTAGAAAATAAAAAAATTTAAAAATTTAAAAATTTAAAAATTAATATAAGATTTTCGTTTAATATTATAATACTATTTTGATTAATAATAATAATAATGATAGATGACTATGTATATAAACTAATTGAAAATTTACCAGATGAATCTAAAAAATTACAGAGAATTGATTTAGTTTTAGATGGTGGTATATTTAATGGTAGTTATTTAGTTGGAGCGCTTTATTTTTTAAGAGAAATGGAAAAAAGGAAATATGTTAAAATAGAAAGAATATCAGGATGTAGTATAGGTTCTATAGTTGCTTTTTTATATTTGATAGATTCACTTGATTTAATGCCAAAATTATATAATATTGTTAAGGATGAATTTAAACATAATCTTTCTCTAAATTTTATTAAAAAACTTAAAATATATTTAAAGGATAGAATTCCTCATGATATATGTGAAATAGTTAACGGAAAATTATTTATTTGTTATAATGATATAAAAAAAAACAAAAAATTTGTTAAATCAAAATATAAAAATATTGATGAAATAATAGATACAATAATTAAATCTTGTTATGTACCTTTTTTGATAGATAATAATATTTTATATAAAAATAAATATATTGATGGTATAAATGCTCATATTTTTACAATTCAACCCAATAAAAAAATACTATATATGGATTTAATGGGATATGATAAATTCATATATTCATTAAATATAAAAAATGAAAAAAGTAATTTCCATAGAATTTTAACGGGTCTTTTGGATATACACAGTTTTTATATAAAAAAATCTAATACTTCAATGTGTAGCTTTGTAAATGATTGGAATATAGTAAATAAATGTTACTATAATTTTAGATTACTTTTAGAGAAAATAATAATTTATATCTTTATCTTAACAAATTATTTTAAAAAATACATATCAAAAGATATTAAGGATAATATTTTATTTCAAATTTTATCAAAAATCACTTTTGATATATTTAGTGTTATTTTAAATAATTATTTTCTATAATTAAGTTTAAATTGTAAATTGTAAATATTAATAGAATTTAAAATGGATTCTATTGATATAACTGATTCTAATTTTTCTTTAAATTTTCCAGATACTAATGGAATTGTTAATTTGGGTGGTAGTAATTTAACAACAGATTATACAATGTATATTTATATTGGAGCTGCAATATTAATTGCTATCATAATTGTTTATATTTATAAGTATTATCAAAATAAAAAAAATCAACAAAATCAACAACTAGATTGTGAAGGTGGATTTTGTAATATGGAAAATATAAATTCTTAAAATTAATAAAGAATCTTTTTATTTTTTCTTGATTTATTAGAATTATATGGGTTAAAAAATCCTTTTTTTGTTTGTTGTTTTTTTGTTTGTTTTTTTGATTTTTTTGTTTTATTTTCTTGTTTTTTATCTTCTTTATTTGTGTTAATATCATCAGGACGATAATTTAAAAACCATTCTTCAAATAATTTTTTATCTTTACTTTGTTTTAACTCTTTGTATTTTGCTGCTTTTTCAGCCTTCATCTCTTCAATCGTTTCTTGATGACCATAACACGTAATACTAAAACGTTTAAGTAGACCCTTTTGTGCTAATCTATTTTTTTGTTGAACATCAAATAAAAATTTAGACATACAGAGGATTCTATCTATAAATTGATTATAATATGGTTTATTAGCAAATAAAAATGCTAAGTAAAAACTTAACATTGTATCAATTGTTGCTACTTTTATTTTTTTACCTTTCATCATTAAAATATTATAACTATGACAACCAATTGGTTTATATATAAATAAAATAGAATCTTTACCTACTTTAACTTCATAATGTTCAGGAATAATCTCTCCAACAGCTGGTTGTTTAACTATCTTGACATTTTTGATTCCATTATCATCTAATCTTTCTTTTATAACTTCAGCAGTTGTTTCTGGATTATTTGATAATACATCAAAATCAGCTATATTTTCTAATTTTTTTCTTAAATTTTTAGGCATATATTGAGAATAAAGAATATTAGCAAATCCACCAAAAAAAACAACTCCCTGATTTATTAGTGTATTTTTAACTGTTTCGTAAATTTTGTCTTCATTTTCTCTATTTTCCATTTCACGTTGAAAATCAATATCATTACAGTTTATATCAGTAATGGGATAATTTTTATTTAAAAGAGTTAAACGTTTTAATACTTTTTCCCATCTACTTATATCTCCTGCTGGTCTTGATAGTTCTAAATACATTGACATTCTTAAAAAATTTGGTGGAGCATATAAAATTCCTCCAACACTTATTGCGTCTTTTTTTAGAGTATTAAATATTTCTTTTGGTAAATATGTTATATCAGCAACTGCCATATAATTAACAAAAACCTTATAAGTTCCATGGTGTTGACCAGACTTTGCTTCAACGTCAATAAAACCTTTTTTATAGTAAATATTTGCTAATTCCTTAGCATCTTCTAGAGCATTTTGAGAGAAAAAATCATAATCTGGAATTTCTACATCTTTATTATAAAATCTATCCTCTTCTGGTAATATATTATTTATTGCGGTTCCACCATAACATATTTGTTTTTTACGTTTAATAAATTCTTCAACAATATCTATTATTTTTTGAACATCTTCTGAATTTACAATACGTTTACCTATTTTTTCTTCAGCTTTATCAACAGCCATACGCAAAATAGCAAGTTCACAATCCGCAAATGATAAATCTTTACATAAATTTTTTTCTTTTGGCATTCTTATATTATTCAATTAAAATAAAATTAAATAATATATTATTTAATTAAATTAACTAAATAAGTATATCAATTATAATTGAGAAATCAAGTAATAAAATAATTAATATAATTTAATATAAAAATAATTATATTAATAATTTGGTTATATAAAATTTATCTTTATACATTTATGTTTCGTAAGATTTGTAAAATTTACTTTTTGGATAAATAGTATTACAACCGTTACATTGACATTCAGTTTTATTAATAATATGAAATCTACCCGCTATATTGGGTAATTTATCACTCTTCATACAGGTAGGACAATTATAATTGACAGGTTCCATAATATTATTTGAAGTAGTATTTCCCATTATAATATACAATATATAATAAAGTTATATTTAAATTGTTTAATTATATTTACTTGTAAATAGTCTAAAATTTAATCATCCAATAACTTAAATGTTTCAATTACATAAATCATAATTTCATTATAAATTTTAATAATTTTATATTTTTCATTATTAGGTAAATCCATAATAAAATCTAATTGTTTAGGTGTTAATTGTTTTAGATTTCTTATATCATGTTTGATCTTTTCAAGATATTTGTTATCATCCATTAGTAATTATATTTGATATTATATTTATTTTATTATTAGAACTAACAATTTATTTGAATTAATTAAAATTTAAAATTATAATAATCGCTAGATGCTGTTCGGGTTGCGTAAGAATATTGAGGTAATTGTGGCGTAGGTGCAGGTACCATAACAGGTTGATATCTAAGATTTGCTGGTTTTAACGTAAAAGCATATCCTGCTCTATCAAAAAATAATGTATTTTCCATAAGGAAATTATCTACAAATTGATATCTCATAGCAACCATTTGACAACCAGCTGCTCTGCATAATAAACCACTTGGATTAGATGGGTTAGTTCCATTATCAGGTATTACTATTGTCATATTACGTTTATTATATTCTGTTAATTCATTAATATCTGGATTATTTTTAACATTGTAATAAGTATATTCTCTCATAAATATAGAATTACTTGTTAAATTAACATATTCTAATAGTTCTTTATTCTCCAAAAAGGCAGTATTACTTCTATCGACTATTAAAGCAACTTTATTTTGTAATTCTAATAAAGGAACATTTCCTAAATTTTTACCGACAGATTCATAACTATAATTAATTCCCAACATAATGCTTGTATATGATTTAAATATTTTTGCTAGATTAGAGTACATAGCTTGATTATTACTCTTAAATCTTAAATGTATAAATAATGGATCTGTAGGATTAGGGCAAGTACCTCCAGAAAAAGCATAGTTCTTAATTGTATCCATAACATTAGCAAAATTTACAGAGTTAAATGTTTCTTTAACATGATAACTCTCAGAAGTACTTGTTGCTACAACAGGTTGGTCATTAACAGAATATATCTCAAAATCAAGACATCGAACACCATCCTTTAATATAGCCTTAAGATTACATACATTAACAAAATCATTTTTATAAGAACCGCCTGAACAAGCATTATATGCTGTTTTTATATAATAATCAAAAACATTACCACTACAATCCGGGTCATTCTTTGAAATTGACCTTATATTACCATTGACACTAGAATATAATGTATTCATATAGTTACATTCTCTTCCATCAAGTTTACTTAAATAAATCATATAACCAATAAATATTATTAAAATAATAAAAATAAATGTCATAATCATATAACTTTGAAAGTTTTCATCCATATTTTTAATAGCAGCTAAATAATCATTTGAATTTGAAGACATCACTAATATATAATATTATTTTTAAATTTTTAGAAATAATTAAATTATATTATGATGAAATAAATAATTAAAAAATAATAAATATATATACATAACATGGCAGGAGGCTTAATGCAACTAGTGTCTCAAGGACAAGCGAATTTAATTTTAAATGGAAATCCTTCAAAGACTTTTTGGAAAGTAACTTATAAAAAATATACAAATTTTGGTAAACAAAATTTTCGTCTAGATTATGAAGGAACGCCACAATTAAATTTAACAACTGAATCAACCTTTACATTTAAGGTAAAAAGATATGCTGATTTACTTATGGATTGCTATATTTGTATAACATTACCTAATATATGGTCTCCTATTTTTCCACCACAAGCATATGAGCAAAGTAATGGTTCGACATTATACTCTGATTGGGCACCTTATGAATTTCAATGGATAAAAAATTTAGGTGCTCAAATTATTCAACAAGTAACCATTAATTGTGGTAATCAACAACTACAGCAATATTCTGGGCAATATATTTTAGCCTCAGCACAAAGAGATTTTAGTGGAACAAAATTATCATTATTTAATGAAATGATTGGAAATGTTCCAGAATTAAATGATCCAGCAAATGTTGAACCACGTGTAAATGCTTATCCTAATGCGTATTATACAACAAGTGCTGCTGGAGCACAACCATCAATTATGGGTAGAACATTATGGATTCCATTAGGAGCATGGTTTAATTTGTCAACATATCAAGCATTCCCGCTTGTGGCGCTTCAATATAATGAATTATGGATTAATGTAACATTTAGACCTATTAATCAATGGTTTACTATTCGCGATGTTACTGATTATACAAATAATTTTCCGATTATAGCTCCTAATTTTAATCAATATTACCAACAATTTTATAGATTTTTACAAACACCGCCCGATGAACAATTAGGACCTACATCATACACAGATACAAGAGTAAATTGGTTTGCTGATATAAATTTGAATTGTACATATTCTTTTCTGTCAGATGATGAATCAAAAATATTTGCCAAAAATGAACAAAAATATTTAATTAAACAAGTATATGAAAAATCGTTTTATAATATAACTGGACAAAATAGAATAGATCTAGATTCTTTAGGAATGGTTATAAGTTGGATGTTTTATTTTCAAAGAAGTGATGTAAATTTAAGAAACCAATGGTCAAATTATACGAATTGGCCATATGAATATATGCCTCAAGATATAACTCCAGCACCAGCAGCAGGCGATTATCCAAATCCTGACCCAGGTGGACCAGCTACATTAGGTCCTGGGTTAGAGCCAAATGGTGCTTTATCTGGATTATATTTATCGGGAGTTTACAATCCACAAAATATAAAATATATATTAGTAGCATTGGGAATACTGTTAGATGGACAATATAGAGAAAATATTTTGCCATCAGGTGTCTACAATTTTGTAGAAAAATATGTAAGAACAGCTGGTTTTGCTCCACCAGGATTATATTGTTATAACTTTTGTTTAAATACAGATCCATTTGTTTTACAACCATCCGGTGCTATGAATATGAGTAGATTTACAAATATACAGTTTGAATTTACTACGATATCTCCTCCAGCTGACCCATATGCACAAGTTTTAACGATTTGTGACCCAAATACGGGTGATATAGTTGGTATAAATAAACCAACATGGAGAATTTATGGTTATAATTATAATATGTATTTAATGGAAGAGAGAGTAAATATGGTAATATTTGTTGGAGGGAATGCTGGTTTATTATATGCTACTTAAACATATTCTTTAAATATATTTATTAAATAATATATTTAACCTACTTAAAGAAAAACCCTATTTTTACTACAACCATGTAGTATAATCTTGGAAATTTTCAAAAAGTCGTGAAGGTAAAAAAATTTTTTTGCAAATGGAAAAGTATTTTGACTTTTTAAAAATGGACATTTTTGGGAAAAAAAAATGTCCAAAAAAAAAAAGCTTGGATATTTTACCAACTTTGGAATTCATCCTTACCATATTTTAAAATTAGCATGTGGTTACCAAAAAAATAATTTTCATTTTGTGATGATAAATTTTTTTTTATAAATACTTAAAGATTTTTTCTGAGAGTAATTTATGGATGAGCAGGATGAGAAAATTGAGCAAAAATTGAGCACGCATTTTTGTTGTAATAAATGTGACTATATTACATCACGGAAAGGTAATTACGAAAGACATCTTTTATCTGATAAACATAATAGGGTGAACTCATCCATTTTGGATGAGAAAATTGAGCAAAATGATATATCTAATGAATTTATAAAAAAAAATAATTTTAAATGCCTTTGTGGTAATAGTTACAAATGGAAACATGGATTAATCAAACACCAGAAAACATGCTCACAAGTTGTATTAAATAAAATCGAAGATAGTGAGATTAAAATGCTCACAAATTTAGTGTTAGAAGTTGTTAAACAAAACAATGAGACACAAAAACAAAATCAAGAGCTTACTAATAAGATAGTCGAGATATGTAAGGTAAGCAATAATAATACTCTCATTAATAATAACTCAAATAATACTAATAATACTAATAATACTTTTAATCTAAATATGTTTTTAAATGAGACATGTAAAGATGCCATGAATATAATGGATTTTGTTGATTCCCTTAAACTTCAGTTATCTGATTTAGAAGAAGTTGGAAAACTTGGATTTGTAGAAGGAATTTCAAACATAATTGTTAAAAATTTAAAGGCTCTAGATGTTACAGAACGTCCTATTCATTGTGCAGATAAAAAGAGAGAAATAATTTATGTAAAAGATGATAATAAATGGGAAAAGGAAAATGACCAAAAATTAAAAATAAGACGTGCTATTAAAAAGGTTGCCTATAAAAATGAAAAATTATTATCTGTTTTTAAAGAAAAACATCCTGGTTGTCACTATAGTGAATCACAATACTCAGATCAATATAGCAAATTAGTTATCGAAGCTTTAGGAGGTAATAATACTAATGATTTTGATAATGAAAACAAAATAATTAGAAGAATAGCGAAAGAAGTAGTTATTAATAAATCTAAAAATTAGATGGCAATGGTCCATCACCTATAAATTCGCCTGTTATACTATACATAGGTGGATATTTTGGCATATATTCAAGTTGATTAGGTTTATAACGTTTATTAAAAAGTTTCTCTCCAGCATTGAATGAAGACATCCATGTATTTACACCAAAATTTGGTTGTGCTGGTTTTCCATACACCCTACGGGGATCTGTTATTACTTTTTTTTGAGTTCCATAACCACTTGTTAAATTGGAATATTGCGGAGTAACTCCTGTTGTTAATTTTCCAGCATCATTATCACCTGGAACACAATCTTTTGTTTTTTTTAAAGGAGGCACATATGGTTGACAACCTGGGCAATCTATATCAGTAAAACATTGTTGACCAGTTATAGCACATCTTGCTGTTGGACCACAAAAATTTTGACAACTATATTTTGTTGTTAATGGTAGATCAACTGTATGACTTGTTGAAGCAAAGCTGTCTTTGGTTGAACCATCATATTTTTCATCTATTATATTATTTGTAAAACACTCTACAATATAATCTTGAGATGTTAAATAATGTATCATTTTGAAAATAATAAATAATAAAATAACTGCTATTATTACCAAACTTATTCTTAAGGGATTTAATTTCATATAATAAATTGATATTAAATTTTTCAATGTTTACTATTTAACGAATTATTTTATATCAATTAAATATAAGTAATGTCTGATAATACAAATGATACAAGTGCTATAGATGATAAAAAAATTAAAGAATTATCATCATCTTCAGCAAATTTAACATCAAATATTAGTAGTTTTATGCTTTCATTGATTATAGCAATAGTAATTGTCTTAGGATATTTTTCAAGTAGTGGCTTAATATTATACTTATGTAAATTAGCTCAATCAAATATTTTACCTACAGAAACTGATTGTTTTCCCTATACAGAAAATAATCCAACAATAACTCCTATAAAGACGAATATTTTTACAACATTTACAGATCCTGAAATGTCAATGAAATTAGAGTTTCCTTATGATAATTATAATTCAAAAAATAAAGTTCTAGAAATGTTTAGAAACTATAAAAATAAACCATCTTCAAATTTTTTAGCAAATTATTTTATATCAATTATAGAACAATTAATAGGTTTTAATTATTCATCAATTAATACCGTTATGAATGGTTTAAATGCTATTCCAGAGATTATTCTTGTTGGAATAGGACCAATTATTGTTGGATTTTTATTTGCTATAATGTTATTTATAAATTTTATATACACAATATATTTATGGTTTGTTAATATGTCATGGTTTTTTAAAACAAATACAAATGATACAGGAGATGGAATGCCAAAATGGGAGGATGTAACAATTACAAGTCCAACTGATTATAGTATTGGCATTGGTCTTGTCATATTGTTTATTATTTTATTCTTTATAGGAGGAGGATTAATATTATCTATTCTCCCACTTATTGTTTTATTATTCTGTGGATTAACCAGTCTAATGTATAGTGGATTGTTAAATGGAAAAAAGGTAACAGCTGTTACTATAATTAAAGAAGTTTTAAAATATTATAAATTAACAGTTGTAACTATTATTAGTCTATTTGTAATTTCTTTGTCATTTTCTAAATTAGGTTCAGCTGCAGGTATATTTTCAATTATAACAATTGGTTTAATTTATTGGGGTGTTATATCAATTGATGTATTTAATCCAATTCCTGAAACAAATTTAACTCCACTCGTTAGTTATGAACAAGCAAGTAAAAAATGTAGTATAAATAAACCAAAAGGACAGGAACATGGATTATTATATAATTTATTATTTGGACAAAAAGGTGGTAATATAACAAAACAATTAAAAAAAATAAATAAAACCTTATCAACTAAATAATTTTTTTGATTAATAATACTTAAATAATTAACTATTATTAATTAAGAATGGGTAAGGATAAAAAAAAGATACCAAAACAACCATTTGTGAGTATTTGTACACCAACTTTTAATAGAAGACCATTTATACCAATAATTATAAAATGTTTTGAAAATCAAACATATCCAAAAGATAAAATGGAATGGATTATAATTGATGATGGCACAGATAAAATAGAAGATTTAGTTTCTCATATTCCACAGGTAAAATATTTTAAATATGATGAAAAAATGACTCTTGGTAAAAAAAGAAATATTTCAAATGAAAAAGCAACTGGAGATATAATTGTTTACATGGATGATGATGACTATTATCCACCTGATCGAGTAAAACATGCTGTAGATACATTACGAACAAGTAAAGCCTTATGTGCTGGTTCAAGTACTATGTTCATTTATTTTAAACATATTGATAAAATGTATCAATTTGGACCATATGCACCTAATCACTCT
>Ga0209668_10001490_pt1 | contig 10068 bp, 11 predicted proteins | sample FrelakmetPLP11PL_FD_187150 | JGI IMG/M metagenome (GOLD analysis project Ga0209668, IMG submission 187150) | Freshwater lake sediment microbial communities from the University of Notre Dame, USA, for methane emissions studies - PLP11 PL (SPAdes)... | ecosystem: Environmental > Aquatic >... | reverse complement strand
TGTAGCTTAGCGTTTCTTTTTTTCAGTGCGGCTAAAATTTGTTGACAGTATTCTTGCGGCGTTGGGACTTTTTCCTGTTGATAGGAAACTCCTAAACCGCCTCCTAAATTAATGGTTTTCAACAGGATATTTTCTTTTTCTAATTGTTCGGCAAGATTTAACAGCTGCTCAATCGCTTGTAAAAAAGGATCGAGTGTGGTGAGTTGCGAACCTAAATGACAGCTAATACCCTGGATTTTTAGATGCTTAGATTTTGCTGCGCGACGATAAAGTGGTAAGGCGTCATTTGCACTCATGCCAAACTTGGTTTCTTTTAAGCCCGTCGTTATGTAGGGATGGGTTTGGGCATCTATATTAGGATTGATACGTAAGGCGATGGGTGCTGATTTGTTCAAATTTTTTGCAATGGCTTCGATGCGAAGTAACTCTGGTTCGGACTCAACATTAAAGCAGCTAATATTCGCCTGCAAAGCGGTTTTTATTTCCTCACGAGTTTTACCTACGCCTGAAAATACCGTTTTTTTAGCATCTCCTCCGGCTTGCATGACACGAGCAAGCTCTCCACCTGAGACTATATCAAACCCTGCTCCCCATTTTGCTAAGCTTGCTAAAATGGCAAGATTAGAATTAGCCTTAACCGCATAACAAATTTGTTGCGAGTTTTGTAATGATTGCTTAAATGCACACCACTGGCGGTGCAATACGGCCAGGGAATAGATATAACAAGGCGAACCAAATTTAGCCACAATCGTTGCAACCGGGACCTTTTCTACATGTAATTCTCGATTTGAATAATGAAAAGACATTAGGATGAAGGCTTAGCAAAGTGATGAGGGATGTAAACCGGTGGTTTTTGATCGGGTAAATATAAAGGACCCATTTGTCCACATCCGGTTAAGAAAAAAACAATACTTAAATAAAGCGTATACAGACGGTTTTTTTTTTGCATAAATAGTAAATGTTAATGAATCTTAGCAGTTAATTTTTTATCTATTTATTAGGATAAATAGATAAAGAATAGAGTTATCAAATCTAATAAGAGTTAACCAATGAATAAATGAAAGCTTCTGTATCTGATCTATTGTGTAACAGTGAAAGTCCTAGTATATAGTATTTGCGATTGAAATGACGAACGCTTAAATTTTATGCATTCTTAGGTGCTTTCCTGGTTAAATTGATGCCCATAATTTTCAAGTAAATTGCTCGTTAATAACGCAAGTGGGAAAATTTAAAAATATTAGGGAGCAGTATATACTGAAAATATAAGTGATTTTCTCTTCTAAACAATATAGTAAAAAATAGTCTTAATTTCATGAGGTTCACAATGAAAAACCTAAAGCCATTAGATTATTTAGAGTTCAATCCGATCCAATCTCCGTCTGCCAGTATCATTTGCCTGCATGGCTTAGGAGCCAGTGGCCATGATTCAGCCAATATGGCGAGAGCAGTGGCAATAAGTACAGGCTTTCGTTTTGTTTTTCCACATGCGCCCGTTCGACCAATCAGTTTAAAAGGTGGAGTGAAAATGCCCGCTTGGTATGATATTCATGGCCTGACCTTTGGCTCACCGGAAGATGAGGCCGGTATTCGTGCTGCGGCGCAAAGTTTGTTTGAATTAATGCAAAAAGAAATGGCGCGAGGTATTCCTGCCAATCGAATTGTTTTAGCCGGTTTTTCACAAGGTGGAGCGATGGCTTTATATACCGCTTTACGCTACCCGTACGCATTGGCAGGTGTTTTGGCTCTATCAACCTATTTACCGTTACATCACTTTTTAGAAAAAGAAGCCAGTGACGCGAACAAAACAACGCCTATTTTTATGGCGCATGGTGATGAGGATAACGTCGTTGCACCGGCCTTAGGCGAATTTTCTTATAATTGTTTAAAAAAATTAGCTTATCCAGTACAGTTTAATCGTTATCCTATTGGCCATAGCGTTTGTCCACAAGAAATTATTGATATAACACAATGGTTACAGCAACGTTTACAAAAATAAACTACTCTTCGCACTGGAATTTTTGACTGTGTTGCCGCTCAATTCGCAATCCTCATGTATCGTGAATACACTGCGGTTGCTCATTTTCTCGGCGCCTAGTCAAAAATCCCATTGCTGTGAGTAGACTCTTCGCACTTGACATTGTCTGCGTATCGCGGGGATCGCACCTCATGTATCTGAAATACACTCCGGTTGCTTATTTTCATGACGCCTTGCCAAAAATCCGATTGCTGTGAGTATAAATTCGTTATAATCTTCGCCTTATCGAATAACAAACACTATTTATCAAACTGTATAAGGTGATGCGATTTTATCATGCAAAATATTCGTAACTTCTCTATTATTGCTCATATTGATCATGGAAAATCGACCTTGGCGGATAGGTTAATACAAGTTTGCGGAGGCTTGACAGAAAGGGAAATGTCCGAGCAAGTATTGGATTCTATGGATCTAGAACGCGAACGTGGGATTACTATCAAAGCACAAAGCGTTACGCTTCATTATACGGCACGCGACGCACAACGTTATCAGTTGAATTTTATTGATACACCCGGGCATGTGGATTTTTCTTATGAAGTATCGCGTTCTTTAGCCGCTTGTGAAGGCGCTTTATTAGTTGTGGATGCAGCGCAAGGCGTTGAAGCGCAAACGGTAGCTGTTTGTTATACCGCCGTTGAACAAGGTTTAGAGGTTTTACCGGTATTAAATAAAATTGATTTACCACAAGCCGATCCAAAAAATGTCATTCAAGAAATTGAAGAGATCATCGGCATACCGGCTCAGGATGCGGTTAGAGTCAGTGCAAAACAAGGAATAGGTATTTTAGAATTGCTCGAACGACTCATACACGTTATCCCACCACCACAAGGTGATTGTCAGGAACCCTTACAGGCCTTGATTATTGACTCTTGGTTTGATACTTACTTAGGTATCGTATCTTTAGTACGTATAAAAAATGGCAGACTTAAAGTGGGTGACAAGATCCAAGTAATGTCCACTGGGCGCAGTTACATCATTGATAAATGTGGTATTTTCACGCCTAAACGGCAAGAAATGGAAGTATTGAGCGCAGGTGAGGTGGGGTTTGTTATTGCGGGTGTGAAGGATATTCATGGTGCGCCGGTCGGAGATACTTTAACGCATGCCTCAAAACCAGCCAGTGCGCCTCTGCCTGGTTTCAAACGCGTTCACCCCCAGGTATTTGCGGGCTTATTTCCGGTCAATACCGAAGAATTTACTGATTTTCGCGAAGCGTTAGAAAAGCTCAGTTTAAACGATTCATCACTGTTTTATGAGCCTGAGACCTCCGAGGCTTTAGGTTTTGGTTTTCGTTGCGGTTTTCTGGGTTTGCTGCATATGGAGATAGTTCAAGAGCGCTTAGAGCGAGAATATGATCTAGATTTAATTACTACCGCGCCTACGGTAGTTTATGAGATAGTGACAACGCGGGGGGAAACGCTACATGTCGATAATCCAGCGGATTTACCGGTTGCTAATTTACTGAGTGTGATGCGTGAACCGATCGTTTTGGCGAATATATTAGTGCCGAAAATTTATTTGGGTGCAGTGATTACGCTTTGTAATGAGCGTCGTGGTGTGCAAACTAAATTACTTTATACCGGTAAACAGGTGTCTATTGCTTATGAACTACCGATGAGTGAGGTGGTTTTAGATTTTTTTGATCGTTTAAAATCTTTAAGTCGGGGCTATGCTTCACTGGATTACCAGTTTATCCGCTTTCAAGAAGCAGATTTAGTCAAGTTGGATATTCTAATTAATGGTGATAAAGTCGATGCCCTTGCCTTAGTGGTACATCGCAGTCAATCACACTATCGAGGCCGTCAATTGGTCGCTAAACTTAAAGAGCTTATTCCTCGCCAGATGTTTGAAGTCGCATTACAAGCAGCGATAGGCGGCCATATTATTGCAAGAGAAACTGTTAAGGCTTTACGTAAAAATGTTATTGCTAAATGTTATGGCGGTGATGTTTCGCGTAAGAAAAAATTATTAGAAAAACAAAAAGCCGGAAAAAAACGCATGAAGCAAGTGGGCCGCGTAGAGATACCCCAACAAGCCTTTTTAGCTGTCTTGCAACTAGAGAAGAAATAATTTTAATTTAACTATAGAGTGACGATGATGAGCTTCAATTTTGAATTTTTTTTGACGACAGCGGTAATCATTTCAGGTGCCATAGCCTTAGTAGATATTCTGGTTTTTGCTCCCATTCGACAACGAAAAAAAATTGCTCATCCTTCGGTGTTAATTGAATACGCGCGTTCTTTTTTTCCTATTTTACTCTTGGTTTTACTATTACGTTCTTTCTTGGCTGAGCCTTTTCGTATTCCTTCGGGTTCGGAAAAACCTGATCTATTGGTAGGTGATTTTATTGTTGCAAACAAGTTTGATTATGGCATACGCTTACCGGTATTACATAAAAAAATTATTTCGATGGGTGAGCCCAAACGGGGCGATGTTGTGGTGTTTTTATGGCCGAAAGATACGTCAACGTATTTTATTAAACGTGTGATTGGCTTACCTGGCGATGTGATTACCTATAAAAATAAAGTGTTAACCATCAATGGTCAGCTTGCTCCGCAAACCTTGCTAGGTAAGCAAACTGATCAAGATGGTGCGAATGAAACATGGCCAGTATTGCTGAAACGTGAAAATTTATTAGGTATTCAACACGATATTTATTTACGCCCTGATCAACTACCGATGGATTTTTCAGTGGTTGTACCGGCAGGAAATTATTTTGTAATGGGTGATAATCGAGATAATAGCTTAGATAGTCGTTATTGGGGTTTTGTTCCTGAAAAAGATTTCATCGGCAAGGCCATGTGGGTATTTTTTAGTTGGAATAACCAGCAGCACCGAGTTCGTTGGGATCGATTGGGACTGTGTATCCATTAAGTAGTGACTCGCAGCAATGGGATTTTAAGAAATAGACCGTGTTGTGAGCAACCGGAATGTATTCTACCTACATGAGGGTTGAGATCCGTGCGATACACAGAAATGTCAAGTGCGAAGAGTATTAGATTATTATTATGAGGCAGTAGTGAGAGCAGAAATAGAAATTCTATGTGAAAAATTGAATTACCGATTTAAAAATCCTGAGCTACTGGAAGCTGCACTCAGCCATCGTAGTTTTCGTGGCAATAAAAATAATGAGCGATTAGAATATTTAGGCGATGCCATACTTAATTTTGTCATAGCTGCGGCTTTATTCCAATATAATATTAAAGCGCACGAGGGTGAGTTAAGTCGTTTGCGTGCTAATCTGGTACGCGGGGAAACCTTAGCTGATCTTGCACAAGAATTTGAACTAGGAAAATATTTACACTTAGGGGCTGGAGAATTAAAAACAGGTGGTGCACAACGTAAATCTATTTTAGCTGACGGTATGGAAGCCGTTGTCGGTGCTATTTATCTCGATGGTGGTTTTCAAGCTTGTGAAGCCTGCATACTGCGCTGGTATGAAAATCGTTTTGAAAATATCGAAACCCCTCTTGACTTTAAGGATCCTAAGACTCGTTTACAAGAATATTTACAAGCAAAAAAATTAGCTTTACCCGTTTACACTATACTAGCTTTAGAAGGGCCTGCTCATCAGCATACCTTCAAAGTAGAATGTCATCTACATGGTTTACCTAATAAAGCGATAGGTATCGGCAGCAGTCGGCGTCGTGCCGAACAAAAAGCGGCAGAAAAAATTTTAGCTGAATTAGAATCAACTTACAAAACCTAATAAAATGATATACTCAGAAACCCATTGCGGTACCGTAACCATTATAGGACGTCCAAATGTAGGTAAGTCTACTTTACTGAATAAAATCTTAGGTGAAAAATTAACCATTACTTCACCTAAACCACAAACGACACGTCATCAAATTTTAGGGATTAAAACCGAAGGACAGACACAAGCCATTTATATTGATACGCCGGGTATACACCCCAATACGCAACGACGTTTAAGCCGAGCGATGGTTCGATCGGCCATTAATGCCTTAATCGATGTTGATATTATTGGTTTTGTTATCGAAGCCAATCGTTGGACCGCTGACGATGACGCTATTTTAGAGCGCTTAAAAAAACAAGAAAAACCCGTGATATTAATGGTTAATAAAATAGATAAAATAAAAGATAAGACTCGGTTACTGCCTTTTTTACAATCCTGTTATGAGAAAATGCCTTTTTTAGCAGTCGTTCCTGTTTCAGGACAAAAGGGGCAAAATATGGATGAACTCGAAAAAGTGATAGCGCTGGCATTACCCGTCGCTGAATTTATTTATCCACCCGATCAGTTTACCGATCGTAGTCAGCGTTTTTTAGCCGCTGAATTTATTCGTGAAAAATTGATGCGGTGTTTATACGAAGAGCTGCCTTATTGGTTGACAGTCAGCATCGAACAATTTGCCGAGCAAAAAAAAATAATTAAAATTTCCGCGATTATTTGGACAGAACGATCCAGCCAAAAAGCCATTATTATTGGTAAAAATGGGGAGCTGCTTAAAAAAGTCGGTACTGAAGCAAGAAAAGACATGGAAGCCTGTTTTGGTAAAAAAGTTTATTTAGATTTGTGGGTCAAAGTAAAAGCCGGATGGTCAGAAGAGGAAGGAAGTTTATAAACGCTATATAGGGGGATAGTTGTCTGCCTAATTAGCGGCTATAATATAATTTTTTTAAACAGGGAGAGTATAAAATGCATAGCGCAAATGAGTGTGCAAAGAAACAAGCCGGTGATAATCGGCTATCAAAAGATAATGCCGCAGTGTTATTAGTCGATCATCAAACCGGTTTATTCCAGTTAGTCAGAGATTATAATCAAGACGAGTTTAAGAATAATGTTTTAGCATTAGCAGATATTGCTAAGCTATATAATTTACCCACCATCTTAACGACAAGCTTTGAATCGGGCCCGAATGGTCCACTCATACCCGAACTAAAAAATAAATTTCCTAAAGCACCGTTTATTCCACGACCGGGACAAATTAATGCCTGGGATAATGAGGATTTTGTTAAAGCAGTCAAAGCGACGGGCCGAAAAAAATTAATTATTGCGGGAATAGTCACGGATGTTTGTGTTGCATTTCCAACGATATCAGCCCTCAGCGAAGGTTATGATGTTTATGTGGTAGTAGATGCCTCGGGAACCTTAAATCTTGCTATGCGCAATGCAGCACTCACGCGTATGGTTCATTGTGGGGCGATTTTAATGAGTTGGTTTTCGCTCTGTTCTGAATTGCAACGTGATTGGCGTAATAATGGTGAAGGTTTGACTCAGTTATTTAAGGATCACTCAGTGCCTTATGCTAATCTTACTAGTAGTCATGATGCAAAATAAGCTAACTAAGACAAGCATAAAATCCTTAATATTTTTAAACTAACGTTGGGTAAAATACATAAGCTAGGATACTTATAATAAATTAGGGTTACGACTTATGCCGGTAAGCGAAAACTTAAATGAAAATGAAACCCGATCGTTCAATCAAGGAAATTTCATTGATGTTTCTTCGAAAAATAACTTCTGTGGTTACTATGTATTAGCTCGACGACTCATTAATGACAATAATTGTAGTATCTTACTCAATGCTTTTAATCAATTTTATCAAGTAAATTGGGATAATGGGCAACTTGATCAAGTGTTAGATAACATGCATCCAGCACAAGCTGAAATTATGCTTGGTTTAGTGCTGAAGGCCGAAGACTCAAAAAATACAGAAAAAAGACATCTAGGCTTGGACATTCATGAGCTGGGTAAGCTTTGATTATAATTTCTTTATAACGCAACAGGAACGCTTGCTAGATAGCATCGATAGTTCTTCGTTTACCTTATATCAGGAAAATTTACCAGACGGTAAGGATATATTTGTTATTTTTATTAAAGAGGACGCTTCTGAACTTGGACATACTATCTTGTAGAACCGAATGATGAAATGGCAGCGCGTGATGCTAGTGTAAGAGGTGCTAGTTCTCAAGATGGTGGTTTTACTTACACCATTAACAATGAAGGTTCGAACACCGAAATATTCATAAAGAATATTAAACAGTCTGTAACGAGTATTAACCAACAATTAACAGCCGAAAGTGAAACATTAGATAATTTAGATATTGGTAAAGAAAAAACTTCGCAAATCGAGAAGGATGAAAAATTTGCCTGGAAAACTGCACTCGAAGAAGCGAGACACATTACATCGAAAGAAAAATTAAAGAGTTTCAAACAACCTCTTTTTTTTAAAGGAAGTGACTTGAAAAAATATATACTCGATCTGCAAACTAAAGAAATTGAGTATTATGAGAAGAAGCTTCAGTCTGAATGTAAAAGGGCAAGCCAGAAAAAAGCGTAACAAAATGACTTAACAGTGGATTTTTTTAAACTCCGATATGACATTTGCGCTCGTTCTTTGTTGTTATTTCTCATGTTGAGCGATGCGTAATAATGCTTCTTGCAAGGGTTTAACGTGTATATTATCCGCAGTATTTTTTAATATTTCTGCACTTGTACTGGATAGCATGAGAGGAAGTTGGCTTAATTGTGTATGTGGTGTGTGAAACAGCGGTTGTATATTCCATTCAATATGTGTTAAATCGCGCAAATCAGGATGTTTTAGTAATTTTTGGGTTATATCGGGTAATGTATAACGTAAACGTGTAGCCCAGGCTGCACTATCACACTCGATAATTAAATAACCATCACGAAAATTCGCAACACGCGTATGTTCTGCGAGATCGCTGGAAATTTCAGCGAGCCAGATCTGATTCAGTTTTGTTAATTGTTGCACTTTGCTTTGGATAAACGCTAATACACTTTCCGGATCGTGTTGCAAGATATTTGCTGGAGTTTTTTCTGGAGCCAATTTTCTTGTCATATTAATCTATCTTCATCGGTAAAATAACGAGTTGAACGCCCAATAAGTGTAAGCGTCGTTGTAGCATAACGGCTGTTTCATTATGCAACAGACGAATTATCCAATTATCCTTACTGAAAATGAGTTTACTCGCGAAAAAGATCGAATGGGGAAATTCTTTAATGATCTTTTTTGATAAGTTAGTTAATTTTTCGGTTGGATCCGTGCCGTAAGCGGTGAAACCTTTTGCGGCTAAGCCTTGATCCTGACAATAAGTGACAAAATAATCCAACATTGCATTGGTATCTGCTTGCATAGTCGTTAATTCTTTTTTAGCGCTAAAACTCTCTACATCAACGATGCCGACGGTCACAAACACAAAATTTTTAAAATGATTGGGGAACATGCGTAGTATCCATAGCAGATTATGTAATCCGATACCACGATGTTTTCCGACCATAATGACAGCAGTGGCTTCTTTGGGTTGTAAAGGTGTGACTACTGTAGGCGTTTTTAAGGGTGTGCTGGTCATCAATAAATCGATGTCATGTAATTTATTAAATACCATCGTGTAATGTTTTTTAACGAGCAGGCAAATGAAAATAACAAAACCGGTAATGACCATCGTTACCCAGCCACCATACGTAAATTTTGATATCAATGTGATGATCAATATGCTAAATGTCACCAGAAAAGCAAACGCCGAAAAAATTAACCGCCCCAGCCAATGCGGAGAAGCATTACTTCTATGTTTTATCCAATAAACACACAGGCCCAAAATTGAAAGAGAAAAGGTTAGGAACACATTCATACTATAAAGGATGACTAACCATGAAACGCGACCGCCACTCAGCCAGAGAATGATTAGGGCGGCAATACCAAAAACTATCACGCCATTTTGTGTGACTAAACGGCTAGAAAGATGACGAAAACGATTTGGTAGCCAGCTATCGATGGACATGTTTGCCAACACACTGGGACCTGCTAAAAAACCGGTATTCGCACCGACTAATAATAGGCCTGCTTCGAGTAATAAGGTTACGGTTAGCATTGCTTTTGCGAGTGTAGAATCACCTAATATCTTATGAAATACGACTGCATTTAAGGTTTGACCATACACGGGATGCGCATGCCATAATAAATACAACAAAATAATGCCACCGGCAGTAAAACTTAAGGAAAGTGCCATATAAAACATGGTCCACTTACCGGTTTGTACACGCG
>Ga0209668_10001488_pt1 | contig 10071 bp, 9 predicted proteins | sample FrelakmetPLP11PL_FD_187150 | JGI IMG/M metagenome (GOLD analysis project Ga0209668, IMG submission 187150) | Freshwater lake sediment microbial communities from the University of Notre Dame, USA, for methane emissions studies - PLP11 PL (SPAdes)... | ecosystem: Environmental > Aquatic >... | reverse complement strand
GTTCGTGCTGGAAGACACCCCCTTCGACACCCTCGACTTCGCCAGCGAACGCCTCGGCCTCGGTGGCCGGCTGGCGATCGATGCCACCACCAAAGTGGGACCTGAGAAGCGCCACGACTGGGGCGAGCCGCTGCGCCGGCCAGCCGACCTGGAGGCCCGCATCGATGGCCGCTGGGCCGAGCTGGGCCTGGCCGACCTCGGGGGCCAGACGCCGGATCCGGCCCTCTTCGGCTACACCCTCGAGCATGTGCTGGAGCGGCTGGCGGCCCGGGCCTGATGCTGCGCAAGAGTGGGATCCAGGCCCTCAAAGCCCTGCTCGAACTGGCCCAGGCTCCAGCCCAGTGGCGTTCCACCCAGGAGCTGGCCGAAGCCCAGCAGCTCCCCGCCGCCATGGTTGAGCAGTTGCTGCTGCGGCTGCGCCGGGCGGGGCTGGTGGAGTCCCGGCGGGGCCGCCATGGCGGCTACCGGCTGGCACTCCCGGCCCGCCAGATCGTCCTGACGGAGGTGCTGGCAGCGGCCGCGGCGGCCCCCGCATCAGGCATGGTTACCCAGCACGACGGTGACGACCAGCCCAGCGACCAGGTCACAGCTGCCCTGGAGAAGCGGTTGGAGAGGAGCATCAGCCAGGTGCTCGCCCAGCTCACCCTGGAGGATCTGTTGTTTGATTTGCGCAGCGCGGCAGCCAGCCTGGATGACGACGGCGGACTGATGCTGGGGTGATCGAAGGGCCTCATCGAAGGGCCCTCTTCGCAAGGGCCTCCATAGGATCGAATGTATCCATCCCCCCTCTGTTTTGAGCCAGCCCGCCTCCTCCTCCACCCCATTGGCGCTTACGGCGGGGGGAACGCTGCGGGGAACCGTGCAGGTGCCCGGCGACAAATCCATTTCCCATCGCGCCCTGCTGTTCGGCGCCATCGCCGAAGGGGTGACGCGGATCGAGGGACTGCTGCCCGCCGAAGATCCGCTGAGCACCGCCGCCTGCCTGCGGGCCATGGGGGTGACGGTGTCGGAGATCCGTGCCGGTGAACCGGTGACCGTGCAGGGCGTGGGGCTCGATGGCTTTCAGGAGCCCGCCGACGTGCTCGGTTGCGGCAACTCCGGCACCACCATGCGGTTGATGCTGGGCCTGCTGGCCGGACGGGTGGATCGCCACTTCGTGCTCACGGGCGACGGCTCCCTGCGGGGCCGTCCGATGCGGCGGGTCGGAGGCCCCTTGGCCGAGATGGGCGCGGTGATCCATGGCCGCAAAGGCGGCAATTTCGCCCCACTGGCTGTGCTGGGCCAGCCCCTACGGGGCACCACCATCCACACACCCGTGGCCTCGGCCCAGGTGAAGAGCGCCATCCTGCTGGCGGCGCTCACCGCCGCAGGACCCACCACGGTGATTGAGCCGGCCCAGAGCCGGGACCACAGCGAACGGATGCTGCGAGCCTTTGGCGCCCAGATCGAGGTGGGTGGACCGGGCCTCACCCAGGTGACCCTCACCCCCGGCGCCAGCCTGCGGGGTCAGAGCGTCGTGGTGCCCGGGGACATCAGCTCCGCCGCCTTCTGGCTGGTGGCTGCTGCCATCACCCCCGGGGCCGAACTGACGGTGGAAAACGTGGGCCTCAACCCCAGCCGCACCGGCATCCTGGAGGTGCTGGAGCAGATGGGGGCCAGGATCACGGTGCTGAACAGCCGCGATGTGGCCGGCGAGCCGGTCGGGGATCTGCAGGTGAGCCATGGGCCCCTGCAGGCCTTTGAGATTGGGGGAGACCTGATTCCCCGGTTGGTGGATGAAATCCCCGTGCTGGCCGTGGCGGCCTGTTGTGCCGAGGGCACCAGCCGCATCCGCGATGCCGAAGAACTCCGGGTGAAGGAGACCGACCGACTGGCCGTGATGGCTCGCCAACTGGGGGCGATGGGCGCCCGGATCGAGGAATTCGAGGATGGACTGGCCATCTCCGGCACCACCCCCCTGCACGGCGCGATGGTGGACAGCGAAACCGACCACCGGGTGGCCATGAGCCTGGCGGTGGCTGCCGGCATCGCCGCGGGCGACAGCCTGCTGCATCGCCCTGAGGCGGCGGCGGTGTCCTATCCGGGCTTCTGGGACGACCTGGACCGCCTCAGGCAGCCCACGTAGATTCCGCCCCAGCTGCTTGCTGCCGTCCATGCTCGCCGTCGCCGTGTTGGCCGCCGGGAAAGGCACGCGCATGAAGAGCGCCCTGCCCAAGGTGCTGCAGCCCCTGGCCGGAGCCACCCTGGTGGAGCGGGTGCTCACCAGCTGCGAAGCCCTTCACCCGGAGCGGCGCATCCTGATCGTGGGGCACCAGGCGGAGCGGGTGGAACGGGAGCTGCAGGGCCATAGCGGCCTGGAGTACGTGCTGCAACAACCCCAAAACGGCACCGGTCACGCGGTCCAGCAGCTGCTGGACCCACTAGCCGACTTCCAGGGCGATCTGCTCGTGCTCAACGGCGACGTCCCCCTGCTGAGACCGGAGACCCTCGTCTCCCTGCTGGAGCAGCACCGCGCCAGCGGCGCCGCCGTGACCCTGCTCACAGCCCGGCTGGCCGATCCCACCGGCTACGGACGGGTGTTCGCCGATGCCACCGGTGCGGTCAGCGCCATCGTGGAACACCGCGACTGCAACGACGAGCAGCGCCGCAACACCCTCACCAACGCGGGCATTTATTGCTTCAACTGGCAGAAGCTGGCCGCCGTGCTGCCCCAGCTCACCACCGACAACGACCAGGGCGAGCTCTACCTCACCGACACGGTGGCCATGCTGGAGCCGGCCATGCATCGGGAGGTGGCCGATGCCGACGAAATCACCGGCATCAACGACCGGTTGCAGCTCAGCCAGTGTGAAGCGGTGCTTCAGGACCGTCTGAGGCGCCACTGGATGGCCGAGGGGGTGACCTTCACCGACCCCGCCAGCTGCACCCTGAGTGAAGCCAGCCGCTTCGGTCGGGATGTGGTGGTAGAACCCCAGTGCCACTTCCGGGGTGCCAGCAGCATCGGTGATGGCTGCCGCATCGGCCCCGGCTGCCTGATCGAGGACAGCCAGCTGGGTGAGGGGGTGTCTGTGGTGTATTCCGTTCTGCGACAGGCCCGGGTGGCCGAGGGCTGCGCCATCGGTCCATTCGCCCAGTTGCGGCCCGGCAGCGAGGTGGGCCCGCAGTGCCACATCGGCAATTTTGTGGAGGTGAAGAACAGCACCCTGGCCGCGGGGGTGAAAGTGAACCACCTGAGCTACATCGGTGACGCAGACCTGGGTGCCGGCGTGAATGTGGGCGCCGGCACGATCACTGCCAACTACGACGGGGTGCACAAGCACCGCACGGTCGTGGGTGCCGGCAGCAAGACCGGCGCCAATTCGGTGCTGGTGGCACCCATCCGCCTGGGCGACAACGTGACCGTCGGTGCCGGTTCCACCCTCACCCGCGATGTGCCCGCTGGTGCCCTGGCCCTGGGCCGGGCCCGCCAGCTGGTGAAGGAGAACTGGTCAGGCCCGGCGCCCACCCCATAGGCTGCGCCCACACCAGGACCATTTGCATGGATCGCGACACGCTGAAGGTCCCGGGGAGGGAGAACGACGGCTTCGCCTACGAACCCGTGGAGCGCTTCGGCGCCAGCATGACCAGTCCCAGGCCCTGGAACACCAAGGCGCTGGCTGGGGTGGAACGGCTCAATGGCCGGGTGGCCATGCTCGGCTTCTCGGCCGCCATCGCCGGCGAGCTGCTCACCGGAAAGGGCATGGTGGGGCAGTTAGGTGCCCTGCTGCAGTGGTATCTGGGCTGAGGCAAGCCTGACGAACGGGGCCAACGGAAAGGCCCCGGGTGAACCACCACCCAGGGCCTCTGCCCGAAGGCACAACATCGTGAAATGCTGCTCCGCCTGCATCATGGCCGATCGGCTGGGAGCTGGCGCTGGTTCGGAAGCAGGGGGATCAGCCGCTCCAGGGCCACACCGCGGCTCCCCTTGAGCAACAGAACGTCCCCGGGCTCCAACCACTGGGCCAGGGGCCCGGCCGCCGCCTCCGGTGAGGTGACGCGCTCCAACCGGGGCAGGCCGCTGGCCGCCGCCAGCATGGCCTCCCCCTCCGCCCCCGCATCCACGATCACCAGTCCGGCCAGGTCGAGCTGGCGGGCTCGCTCGGCCACCTGGCGGTGCAGCTCAAGGCTCTGGTCGCCCAGCTCAAGCATCGTTCCCAGCACCGCAAACTGCCGTCCGCTCTGGCGGCCCAGCAGATCCAGGGAAGCCAGCACCGCCTCGGGAGAGGCGTTGTAGGTCTCATCGAGCACCCGCACCCCACCGATCTCCAGGCGACGGCTTCGTCCGCCGGGCAGTGCCACCTCCAGGGGTTGCCAGCGGGCCGGCTCCAGACCCAGCTCCTGGGCCACCGCCAGGGCCAGCAGGAGGTTGCGGGCGTGATGGGCCCCCTCCAGGGGCACGGGGAGGGTCACCCCAGAGAGCTCCAGGGACTCCCCGAGGGAGTCCAGCCGCCCCACCCGATCGGCCTGGGCCTCAAACCCCTCTCCCTCCAGGGCCACCCGCACCACCCGACCGGGCCACACCCGGGCCAGGGCCCGATCCAGCAGCGGGTCACCAGCCGGAATCACCACCACCCCATCGGTCGGTAACCCCGTGGTGATCTCGCATTTGGCCGTGGCGATGGCCTCGCGGCTGCCTAAGCGGCCGATGTGGGCCGTGCCGATATTGGTGATCACGGCCACGTCCGGTCGGGCGCAGCGGCTGAGGCGCTCGATCTCACCCAGGCCCCGCATGCCCATCTCCACCACCACCGCTGCCTGGGCAGGACTGGCCCCCAGCAGGGTGAGGGGGACGCCGATGTCGTTGTTCTCGTTGCCACTGGAGGCCCACACGGGCCCAAGGGGAGCCAGGGCCGCCCGGATCAATTCGCGGGTCGTGGTTTTGCCGGCCGAACCGGTGACGGCGACCACCGGGGCCCGCAACTGCTGCCTCCAGAGCCCGGCCAGCTCCTGATACGCCTGCAGGGTGTCCGGCACCCACCACAGCGGCACCCCAGAGCGGGTCGCGGTGGCCACCAGTGCGTCCGCTGTGCCGGCAGGCACACGATCGGCCTGGCCCAGCAGGCCGCCAGCCCCGGCTTCGAGGGCGGCGGCGAGGAAGGCATGGCCATCGAAGTGCTCCCCCACCAGGGGCAGATACAGCTGCCCGGCGCTAAGCCGCCTGCTATCGGTGCACACCTGCTGGGGCGCCATGGCAACCTCGGCCTGGGCTGGGGAGAGGGGGCCGGTGGCGGGCAGTCCCCAGAGCTCCTGCAGCTGGGCCAGGCGCAAGGTCATCGGCGGAGAGGGTCGGCATTGGCCAGGATCATGGCTCAGCTGGCCCAGGCGGATCCAGCAACACCATGCCGCCACCCACCCGGGCGGCCTGACCCAACACAACCCCCTCCGCATCCAGCAGCCTGAGGTGCTCGTAGCCGAGTTCACGGCTGCGCTGCAGCCAGCCATCCGCCTGCTGCTGGCGCCGCGGATCCGGCAGGGCCTGGAACAGGCTCGAGAGTTCAAGGTCGAGCCGACCCTCCGCTGGAACGGGGCGGGCCGAGGCGATCAGGCTGCCGGAGTCGTCCTGAATCAACAGGCCCAGCAGGGGGTCGAGCTCGAGGGTGGGCGGTGGTGGCTCGGGCACCGAGGCCGGGCCCGCCGCGGACTCCGGAACAGCAGGGGCACGGGGCCGGTCCTCGACACGGGGAGAGGGGGGCGAGACGGAAGGGGCCGAAAGGGGCGCTGAAGGAGCTGGAGCCGGCAGGGACGCCATGCCCCGCGCCAGCCCCAGACCCAGAGCCAGCAGGCTTGCCAGGCCCAGGGCCAGCAGCAGGGGCCAGAACAGGGGAGCCCACGTGGAGGGCCAGAAGCCCGGCACGGAGAGGTCCCCCTCGCCATTGCGGCGCCAGAGCTCCCGCAGCTTCAGACCGGTGCTGGCTGCCACAGCCCTCACATCCCCTGCAAGGCGGCCCCAGGGCTCCTCGTAGGGGGCCGGATAAGGCACAGGATCAGCAGCGGGATCCGATGCTGGGCCAGGGGCGGCAGGCGGCGGGCTGGGGGACGTCACCGCAGGGAGGTCAACGCCGTTTCAGCAAGGAGGCCAGGCCCCGACGGCTGGGATCGGCATCCTGTCCCTGGGAGAAGCGCTCCACCTCGGCCGCCTCGGGCGTGGGTTCCTTGACCCCGCAGACATCGCGGTACATGGCGTCGTATTCCAGGGCGGAGCGGGCCCAACTGAAGTCAACCGCCATGGCCCGGCGCTGCAGCTCCTGCCAGCTGGCCTGGTTGCGATAGGCCTCCCAGGAGCGCACGATCGCGGTGTAGAAGTCGATCGGTTCGTAGCGGTCGAAGCCGTACCCGGTGCCCACGCCAGCCAACGGGTCGTTGGGGGGAACGGTGTCGACCAGGCCACCCACCATGCGGACCACGGGGATGGAGCCGTAGCGCATCGCCAGCATCTGACTGATGCCACAGGGCTCGAAGCGGCTGGGCATCAGGAAGGCATCACTGCCCCCGTAGATCAGGCGGGAGAGGGCATCGTCGTAGGTGAGAAACACGGCGAAGCGCCCCGGATAGCGGGAGGCCATCTGCCACAACCCGCTTTCGTAGGTGCGATCCCCGGTGCCCAGCACAACGATCTGGCTGTCGGTGTAGGCCAACACCCGATCCGCCACCTGCAACAACAGGTCCACGCCCTTCTGATCCACCAGGCGACTCACCATCCCCATCAGGTAGGAGCGGGGGTTCACCGCCAGACCGAAACGCTCCTGGAGGGCCTGCTTGTTGGCCGCCCGGGGGGTCAGGTCGGCTGCGGAGAAACGGGCCGGCAGAGAGGCATCGGTGGCGGGATTCCAGTCCTCGGTGTCAATGCCGTTGAGGATGCCGCGCAACTTGCCACTGATGAAATTCAGCAGGCCATCGAGCTGCTCGCCGTACTGGGGCGTGCGGATCTCCATCGCATAGGTGGGCGACACCGCATTGACCCGATCGGCGTAGAGCAGGGCCGCCGCCATGGTGTGGTCCCCCTGCATGTACCAGGGGCACCAGGTCATGCGGTCGAGCTTCCAGCGCCAGGGGCCCTGGTACTTGAGGTTATGGATCGTGAAGACGGTGCTGATCTCGGGGTCCTGATGCATCCACACGGGCAGCATGCCGGTGTGCCAGTCGTGGCAATGGAGCACCTGGGGCTTCCAGTGATGCCAGCAGAATTCAGCCGTGGCGCTGGCAAAGAAGGTGAAGCGCCAGTCCTCATCTTCACCGCCGTAGATGCGCTCCGGATCGAACACCGGGTGGCCCACCAGATACAGGGTGAGGCCATTGGTGGGATGGCGCGCCTCAAACACAGCGAAGTCATTGCCCATGGTGTGACCCCGCCACACCGGCTCGGCAGACACCTGCAACTTCGACCAGAGCTTGCCGTAGCCCGGCAGGATGATGCGCACGTCATGGCCCAGGGCTGCCAGGGCCGGCGGCAGGGATCCAACGACATCGCCCATGCCGCCGACCTTGATCATCGGGGCGCATTCGGCCGCCGCAAACAAGATCCGCATCCCCAATCCACCGAAGTGGGCGCAACTCTACGGGCGCTGTCAGGGCAGCACCGTCACCGGCGTGCCGAGTTCCACCAGGTCGAACAGCTCGCGCACATGTTCATCGAGCAGACGCACACAGCCATGGGACACGGCTTGGCCGACGCTGTCGCGCTGGGGAGTGCCGTGAAAGCCTGCACTGACGCAGCCCTTCACCACCAGATGCTCCGTGCCGTTGAAGCCCGCCCGGCCCCGGCAATCGCGATGAAAACCGATCCAGCGACTGCCCAGGGGGTTGCCGGGACCGGGGGGAATGCGGCGGCCCGTGGCGGGATGCTCCCAGGTGGGATCCACGGCCAGCTCGATCACCTCAAACCGACCGACCGGCGTCTCCCAGCCGGGCCGGCCCACCCCCACCGGAAACCGGCGACGCTCCCGCCCGTCCTCAATCACAGAGAGCCGCCGCAGCCGACGATCCAGCACCAGCTGGCGTTCGGTGGTGGGAGTGGAGAGGCGCTGCTCAGCTGACGGATCCGCCGCTGCCGGCAAGCCGGTGACACCCGGCCAGAGCCCGGCCCAGAGGACGGCCGCTCCGATCTGAAGCAAACGGGCCCGAACAACACCTCTTTGAAAAAGACTGTCCATCAGCACCGCCGCCCCTTGCATCCCTCGGCCTGGCAGGCCCCAGATCTGGGCTCAAGGTAACCAGGGCGCGTCGGAAAAGTCAGGAGAACGCTTTTCCAGAAAGGCATTGCGGCCTTCCTGGCCCTCTTCCGTTCGGTAAAACAGATGGGTGGCTTGGCCAGCCAGCTCCTGGATACCCGCCAGCCCATCGGTTTCGGCATTGAAGGCGGCCTTGAGGCAACGGATCGCCGTGGGGCTGTGTTGCATGACCTCCCGGGCCCAGAGCAGCCCCTCCTGCTCGAGCTGGGCGAGGGGTACCACCGCATTCACCAGGCCCATGGCCAGGGCCTCGGCGGCGCCGTACTGCCGGCAGAGGAACCAGATTTCCCGGGCCTTGCGTTGCCCCACCAGCCTGGCCAGATAGCCAGCGCCGAAGCCGCCATCGAAGCTGCCCACCCGGGGCCCGGTCTGGCCGAACACGGCGTTGTCGGCCGCCAGGCTGAGGTCGCAGAGCAGGTGCAGCACCTGGCCACCACCAATGGCGTAGCCGGCCACCAGCGCAATCACCACCTTGGGCAGGCTGCGGATCAGGCGCTGCAGATCCAGCACGTTGAGGCGCGGCAAGCCGGACTCATCGACGTAGCCGCCGTCACCGCGCACGCTCTGGTCGCCACCGGAACAGAAGGCCCAGCCGCCATCGGCCGCAGGGCCAGCTCCGGTGAACAGCACCACCCCGACCCTGGGGTTGTCGCGCACCCGGGAGAAGGCATCGCACAGCTCCTGCACGGTGCGCGGGCGGAAGGCGTTGCGTTTGTGGGGTCGGTTGATCGTGATGCGGGCGATTCCCTCCTCACAGAGATCGAAGAGGATGTCCTCGTAGGAGCCGGCGGACTGCCACGTCACCGGTGCCGGGGAAGGGGAGGAGGCCGTCACGGCTGGAGCAGGGAAGGGTTCGCCATTCTGCGCAGCTCCTGCCGGCGGGCCGCATCGGCCCGCCGATCGGTCACCACCTCCAGCAAGGCCATGGGCTGACCCAGGGCCCAGGCCAGCTGGCGCTCCAGCTCGGGACCCATCGCCACGCGGCGACCAGGCACGCCGTGGGCAGCCGCCAACGCCAGATGGTCGACCGGCTGGGGCATGGCGAACAGGCGATCAAAATCGAGGGCCTGCTCCGGCGTGGTGCGGATCGGCAGTTGCTCAAAAATGCCGCCACCGCCGTTGTTGATCAACACCACGGTGAGCCTGCCGCCCAGCTGCCGCTGCCAGAGCCAGCCATGGCTGTCGTGGAGCAGGGCCAGATCCCCGCTGAGCAGCACCGCCTGACCCAGGGCCGCAGCCACCCCACAGGCCACCGACAGGGTGCCGTCGATGCCGGAAGCCCCCCGGAACCCGAACACGGGGCGGCCAGGGGCGGCGGGATCCCCAAAGCTCTCCCAGTCGCGCACGGGGCTGCTGTTGGCAATCACCAGTGGCAGATCCGCTGGCAACAGGCTGCCGAGGGCCCGGGCCAGGGATAGCTCTCCCCCATTGTCCAAAGGCAGAGACCGTGCCAACCAGCCCTGCAGGGCCCCCTCCCGTTGGGACCAGGCCGCCGCCACCTCCCGGGCGGCCTGACCGGGCCGACCCAGCCAGCACGGCTCGGGCCAGGCGGCCACCCAGCTCGCCAGCCCGCAGGAGATCTGATGGCACGGGGAGTCCAGGGGGTCGAGGTTGCGGGGATCGCCCTCACTCACCAGCCACTGGCGGGGCCCGCCTGACTGGAGCCAGCGCTGCAAGCGGCGACTGGCGGGCAGGGGGCCCAGGCGCAGCAGTTGCGGGGGGGGCTGGAGGGCCGTGTCGGGATGATCCAGCACCAGGTCGTAGCCGGCGACCAGCTGCAGCCCGGGCATACCCCGCAACCCGC
>Ga0209668_10001487_pt1 | contig 10075 bp, 8 predicted proteins | sample FrelakmetPLP11PL_FD_187150 | JGI IMG/M metagenome (GOLD analysis project Ga0209668, IMG submission 187150) | Freshwater lake sediment microbial communities from the University of Notre Dame, USA, for methane emissions studies - PLP11 PL (SPAdes)... | ecosystem: Environmental > Aquatic >... | reverse complement strand
CGAAACGCGAGGTCGGCGGCGACATCGGCGGGCTCGTGTTCGCCGCCGGATCGGTGGTCGCCGTCCTGATCGGGTTGCCGGTGCTCGCACCGATGTACGCCGCGTCGATGGTCCTCGGCATCGGCGTCGCCGTGCTCCTCTTCGAGTGGCACCGGCACCACCCGGGGCATTGACGAGGACGCGGCAGGAGCCGTGAAGCGGCACCCTCGGGCGCGGGCGGGCCGACACAGGGTCCATCTGACCACTCGATCCACGCACGCAACGGTTCTATGGAAGGACCCCACGGTCATCTTCTCGCGTCTCATGCCGCTCGTCGTCGTCGCCGCGCTCCTCGCGTGGCCTGCGGCGACGCCGATCCGGGCACAGCAGGCGACGCCGGGGAAGCCACCGGCGCCGGCCCGCAAGGCGCCCGCGCCGCTGGCAGCCTCGGGCATCATCCGCGGCAGCGTGATTGAACTTGCGGACGGCGAGCAGCGCACACTCACGCTGCCGCTGATGATACCGAAGCAGTAGGGTACGCAAGTGCCTTCGGTGGGGTGAACGCCCCATCCGTCATTCCGGCGGAAGCCGGAATCCAAGCACATTGCCAGTCATTCTCACGCCTGTCCTTGCCCCCCGCCTTCGCCGGCGACGATCAATTGTGCCGGCTGCGGCGGGGTGACGCAATCGTCGCAGTCTCCGAATCCCGAATCCCGAGTCCCTCGCCCCTTGTCCCCTGTCCCTTGCCCCTACCCAATGTGCTTTCCCCGCGCTGTGTAGTGCGTGTGCAGGAGCTTGTGGCTCAGGTGGCCACACGGGCCGTCGTCGAGGAAGTCGCCGTAGATCTTGAGCACGGCGGGGTTCTCGTGCGACTTGCGAACGGCGCACTCGGCGTCCTCGGCGTAGATCGCCCGCGCGCGCGCCGCACGGATCTCCGGCGAGGTCGGGATCGGCTGCCCGCCGCCGCCGATGCAACCGCCGGGGCATCCCATGAACTCGATGAAGTGGCACTCGCTGAACTTGCCGCCGGCCTTGATGTCCTCCATCACGCGCCGGGCATTCGCCGTGCCGTGCGCCACGGCCACTTTCAGCGTGGCGCCTTTCAGGAAGTCGAAGCTCGGGATGAGGTGCCTGATGATTGCCGGCACCTCGGGGTTGATTTGCGTGATCGGCAGCTCGACGTACTTCACGCCGTCGAACCCCCGGACGGGCACGATGTTGGCGTGGTCGAACAGCTTCTCCACCTTCACGCCGCACACGAACTCGACAACCGTCCTCAGCGCGGCCTCCATCACGCCGCCGGTCGCCCCGAAGATCACGCCGGAACCGGTCGCGGTCCCGAACGGATCGTCGAAGTCGCCCTTTGGCATGTCGGGCAGGTGGATGCCTGCTTCCTTGATCATCTGTGCCATCTCGCGAGTGGTCAGGCCGTAGTCGACGTCCTTGAACCCGCTGTCGGCCATCTCGGGCCGGTTGCACTCGAACTTCTTGGCCGAGCACGGCATCAGGGCTACGGTGACGATGTCGTTCGGGTCCAGGTTGTTGAGCTTCGCGTAGTACGTCTTGATGATCGCGCCGAACATCTGCTGCGGGCTCTTGGCTGACGACAGGTTCGGGATGTACTCCGGGTAGAAGTGCTCGAGGTACTTCACCCAGCCGGGCGAGCAGCTCGTGAACTGCGGGAAGGCGACCTTCTCGCCCTTCACGAGGGCCCTGTAGAGACGGCTGAGCAGCTCGGTGCCTTCCTCGATGATCGTCAGGTCGGCGCTGAAGTTCGTGTCGAACACCTTGTCGAAGCCCGCCAGCTTCAGCGCGGTGTTCATCTGGTAGGTCATCGGCGTGCCGGGCTCGCACCCGAAGCACTCGCCGATGCCGGCCCGCGGGCTCGGCGCCGTCTGGATGACCACGTGCTTCGTGGGATCGTCGATGGCGCGCCAGACTTCGTCCGAGGTGTCGGCGGCGTGCAGCGCGCCGGTCGGGCAGCGGTTGATGCACTGGCCGCAATTGATGCACACCACGTCGCCGAGCGGCTTGTCGAGGTACGTCGAGATCCTGGTCTTGTTGCTCCGCCCGACGGCTTCGAGCACCCCCACTTCCTGCACGTCGATGCAGGTGCGCACGCAGCGCCGGCAGAGGATGCACTTGTCCATGTCGCGGACTACCGAGTAACTCGACTCGTCTTTCAGGAACTGCGACTCGGTGACATGGCCGAAGCGGTAGAAGTCGACGCCGTACTCCTTCGCCAGGGACTGCAGTTCGCAGTTGTTGTTGCGCTTGCAGCTGTAGCACTCGCCGTAGTGCGTGGACAGCAGCAGGTCGAGGATGTGCCGGCGGGCCTGGCGCACCTTCCGCGTGTGGGTTTTGACCTTGAGCGATCCCGTCACCGGGAAGGCGCAGGCCGCCTGCAGCGCGCGCTGCCCTTCGACCTCGACCACGCACACGCGGCACACGCCGGCGACGCACAGGTCGGGATGGTGGCAGAGCGTCGGGATTCGCACCCCGATGCGCCGTGCCGCGTCGAGCACGGTGGTCCCCATCGGCACCTTCACGTCCTGGCCGTCGATGTTGACCGTGATCTGCCCGCCGATCATCTGCAGAACGTCGCTCGTCACCGGCACCTGCTGGATCTTCTGGCTGCTGGGCGCGCGCGACGTGTCCATTCCGGGTCTCACTTCACCACTCATCGTTCACCTCTGCCGCATGTCCTCGCGGGGCGCGAGGCCGGCCCACCGGGCCCTCGATGCCGGCGTCCGCCGGCATGACGATATCCCCAGTCTCATCCCGCGTGCGACGCGGCACGGCCCAGGATCTCGTCCTGGAAATACGTCACGATCGACACGAACGCGTTCGGGCTCGACTGTCCGAGCCCGCACTTCGACGCCAGCTGCATGGTCTCGCACAGCGCCAGCAGTTCCTGGAGGTAGGCCGTGGAGCACGCGCCCCGCTCGAGTTTCTCGATGCCCTCGAGCAGTTTGGCGTTGCCGGCGCGGCACGGCGTGCACTGGCCGCACGATTCCTCCACGAAGAACTCCATGAAGTTCTTCGCCACGTGCAGCATGTCGCGGCCCAGCCCGAAGACGATGATCGAGCCGCCGGTGGCGATATCCTCGAAGGCGAGCTTGCGGCCGAACTCCGAGGCCGGCACGCAGTGCCCCGACGCGCCGCCAATCTGCACGGCCTTGGCATTACGGCCGCCGACCGTCTCCAGCAGATCGCCCACCGAGATGCCCAGCGGGAATTCGTACACGCCGGGCTCGTCGCAGTCGCCGGACACGCTGAACAGCTTGAAGCCCGCCGAGTTCTCTGTGCCGAAGGCCTTGAACCACGCCGCGCCCTTCGACAGGATGGCGGCGACCGACGCCAGGGTCTCGACGTTGTTGACGACGGTGGGCTGGCCATTGAACCCGGTATTCACCGGGAACGGCGGGCGGTTGCGAGGCTCGCCGCGGTGGCCTTCGAGCGACTCGATGAGGGCGGTCTCTTCTCCGCACACGTACGCGCCCGCGCCCATCCTGATCTCGATGTCGAAGGTGAACCCGGCCGTCCCGAGGATGTCCGTGCCAAGCTGGCCCGCCTTCCGTCTCCGATCGAGCACCTCTTCCAGGTGCGGCCGCATGTAGACGTACTCGCCACGCAGGTACACGATGCCCTTCGTGGCGCCAATCGCCCGTGCGGCGATTGTCATGCCCTCGTAGACGAGGTCCGCGTACTCGAGCAGGAGCACGCGGTCCTTGAACGTGCCGGGCTCGCCCTCATCCGCGTTGCACACCACGTACTTCGCGCCGCCCTCGCGCACGTGCGCGGCCGCCGCGAGGTTCCACTTCGTCCCCGTGGGGAACCCCGCGCCGCCACGCCCGCGAAGGTTCGACGCCGCCACCTCGCCGATGATGTCGGCCCGGCTTTTCTTCAGCGCGGCTGCCAGTCCGGTACCCGGCTCGATCGTGTCGAAGGTAAGGGGAGTCTTCTTGCTGCTGACGAGGTTCATGATGGACTCCTCTGCCTACACGTGGGCTGGCTGGGCGGCGTGGGCTCCGAACACCTTGCGGCAGTCGTCGATGATCCGGTGGACGTGCTCCGGGCTGACCCGGGCGTAGACGCGGTCGTTCACGAGCAGCGCCGGCCCCTGGTCGCACATGCCCAGGCAGCTCGCCCACTCGAGGCTGAACCGGCCGTCCGCCGTGGTCTCGCCGAACCGGATCCCCAGCTCGTTCTCGAGCTGCCGCGCCACCCGCGGCTTGCCCGCGAGATCGCACGAGATGGTCTGGCACAGCCTGATCTGGAAACGCCCGCGGGGCTCGTGGTGCAGGAAGGAATAGAACGACACGACGCCGTACACTTCAGCGGGATGGATGCCGATTTCGTCGGCCACCACCTGCATCGCGAAATCCGAAACCGACGAGTACTTCTGCTGCAGCTCCTGCAGAACCGGCATGAGGGCCGCGCGCGTCCGGCCGTGGCGCCCCACCAGCTCGTGGATCTCGTCCTGGAGCTTCTGTTGCTGGCTCACTAGCATGTTCCGTCTCCCTGCTTCTTCAGCAGCTCGTCGACCTTCTTCATGAGGTCGTCGGGCCTCACCGGCTTCTCGAAGAACGCCTCCACGGGCACGAGGTCGTTGTCCCGGTCGTAGCTCATGCCGGTGACCTTCCCCACGCTCGTGAGCATGATGATCGGCACCGCGCAGCCGGCCCGGCGCAGATCCTGGGCCATCGCGATGCCGTCGTCCGGCTGCTCCATCATCACGTCGAGGATCATCAGGTCGGGATTGAACGCCTTTAGCGCCTCTATGCCCTCGACGCGGCTGGCGGCCGTCTTCACGTCGTGATGGTTCTTCTTGAGGTACAGCGACACTGCGAAGGTGATGTCCGGGTCGTCGTCCACTACGAGGATTCTGGCCATTGACGCGCTCCCTGTCGTTGCCGACACATAGGCAACCCGTGCACGTGGCCTTCAAACGCGGCGGCGTCCAGGCGTGCTGGCGTCGCATCATCGCGCTGATCCTCCGTCCACGACGTCACGGCCAATCGGCAGATGAACACGTGGAACGCGAACGGATCGCGCGGCAGCGCTGGGGGGGAAAAGCGGCGTGCAGGGATCCTGCGGGGGCCTTGCCGCCCGGCACCACGCCCGCCCGAAAGCGGGGGGCGGCGTGAACCGGACAGGTCAATCATATCCGGGGGACTTGGGCGTGGCAACTCCGGCTACGCGTGCGTGGACGCAGGCGGAAATGTCACCGTCATCGTTGTGCCCCTGCCTTCTTCGCTCGCGACGGAGATTTGGCCGCCGGAGCGTTCGACGAGGAGCTTGACGATCGACAGCCCGAGCCCGGTCCCCGATTCCTCGACCGCCTTGGCGTTGCTCGCCCGGTAGAACTCGTGGAACAGGTGCGGCATGGCCTCACGGGGAATCCCGATCCCGGTGTCCGCCACCTCGAGGCGCACGTGACCGTCGTCCCGATCCAGCGCCACGCGGACCTGCCCCTGCCTCGTGTACTTCACCGCGTTGCTCACGAGGTTGACGACGATGCGATCGAGGTCGGCGGGGTCGCAGAAGACGTCGAGCGGGCCGCCGGGCTGCTCGAGCGCCAGGCCGATGCCCTTCCCGGACGCCACGGACTTGAACCGCTCGGTGATCTCGTCGACGACTGTGCGCAGGTCAACCGTTCTGGGCGCCGCGCGGTCCATGTCGGCCTTTCCGGCGGCCAGGTCGAGCAGGTCGTCAATCAGGGCGTGCAGCGTCGCGAGGCGCCGTTGCGCGCGATGCACGACCTCCTCCTGGTCCGGCGCCAGGGACCCGACGTACCCGTCCGCCAGTGTCATCAGCAGGCTCTCGGTGACCCGCACGGGCGAGCGCAACTCGTGGGTCGTGATGCGCAGGAACTTCGACTTGTCGCGATCCAGGTCGGCCAGCAATCGGTATGCTTTCGCGTTCTCGATGGCCACGGCGCCGTGCGCAGCCACGGCCTGGAGGTAGGCGATATCTTCGGCGTTGAACTGGTGCCCGGGCGCGCCGTAGGCCCTCAGCACGCCCATGGGGCCCGTGCGGCCGACAATGGCGACGCTCAGCATCGACGCGATGCGCTCGTCACGGACCAGTTCGGGGTGCCAGATCCGCGGGTCGTTCTCGACATCCTTCACGTGCACCACGCCCTCCCGCAGCGTGTCCTGATCGAGCATGGACCGGGCGTACTCCCCGGGCACCTCGTCGCGGTAGGTCTCGCTGAGGCCCCAGCTCGCGGCGAACTCGACGAGCGAGCGGCTCTGATCGATCAGCCGGATGGCCGCAGCCTTGCACGTCAGGACGCGGGCCGCGGCTTCGACGATGCGATCCAGGACCGTGGTGATGTCCAGTGTCGACGTGACATCGCGCACGCCCTCGTAGAGACCGCCGAGTTCGGCCTCCCGGCGCCTGAGGCGGCGGGCGATCGACATGCACGAGTACGCCATCACGTAGCACGCCACCGTGAAGAACCCCAGCACCGCGCTGACGTACAACGGGTCGCGGAAACGCGCCGGCTGGACGATGGCGACGTGCGGCAGCACCCCGGCGATCTCCAGCAGGGCCACCCCGCCCACCAGCACAGGCGCGAGCGTCACGTAGAGGAACCCGTGATGGTGCGGCAAGAGCAGCGATGCGATCGTGATGTGGAACAGGAAGAAGATGATGGCCGGGCTCTCGGCGCCGCCGGAACTGGCGATGAGGACCGTCATCGCCAGCCAGTCCAACCCGATCTGAGCCCGCGTGAAGGACTCGAATGCCGGCGTGGCCTCAGGCCGCTGACGCTGGAGCCAGCGCAATGTCCACCAGAACGCGGCGTTGTAGGCCAGGATGCTGCCACCGACGACATACAGGGCGTCGGCCGGCAATTGCACGCGCAGCGCCAGCGTGGCGAAGGCCGTCCCGGCCAGCACCGAGAGGCCGGCCAGCCACCGCAGGGAGATCAGCCAGCCGAGGCTGTTGATCAGTTCCTGTTCGACCAGGGAGCGCCGCCGCGCCTGGACGGCGGGCCGGACAGGTGTGGGTTGTGAGACCATCGTCCCTTCGATCGGGGGCGATCGAACAGCTACCGTGAGAACGTCCAGGCGCCGGCGAGCGTGCGAACCGTGGACACCAGGTCCTCAGGCTTGATCGGCTTGTCGACGAACCGATCGACGGGCAGCCACTGGTTGTCGCGGTCCCGGTCCGAGAACCGCACGAACGAGCCCTGGGCTTCGTTCTCCGCGTTCACCGACGTCAGCATCAACAGCGGGATCTGTTTCGTCCGATCGTCCTCCCGCATCTGGCGGGCAAGAACGAACCCCTCCGTCGGCGTCGTCATCATCACGTCGAGGACCGCCACGTCGACCCGGGTCGACGTGGCGATGCGCATCGCCTCTTCGCGGTTTTCCGCCGTCAGCACATGGAACCCCGCAGCCTCGAGCGGGATCCGGTTGATGTCGAGCAAATCGATATCGTCGTCTACCAGCAGCACCGTCTTCGCGTCCATTGCCTGACCTCCGTTCACCGGCCAATCATCCGCGGGGGAAATAGCGTACCACGGCGTCCTCGACCTCACGTAGCCACGCACGCCGCTCGTCGGCTGTGCTGGTGATGACCGGCGAGAAATCCCATTTCTCCGTCGTCGCCACGCCGCACAGGCCGAACACGACCTTGAGCCAGTGCGTCTGGAGCGGATCGCCGAACAGCTGCACTTCCTTGTCGTGCGGCGTGTTCGCGGTCGTGAACACCAGTCCCACCGACGCTTTCAGCAGGCCGACCGGTTTCGCCCCGCCCTGACCGTCCGGGACGAAGTTGTACGCCCGGCCCGGACGAAGGACGCGATCGACCCAGCCGCGCAGAATCGCCGGGGGCGCGCTCCACCAGTTCGGGTGGACGATGATGATGCCGTCGGCGTCGCCGATCTCCTGGCAGTGCCGCTCGATCCCGGGCGGCAGCGGGGCGTCCTTCGGGAGTTCCCCCGACGGCATCACCGGATCGAACGCCTCCCGGTAGAGATCGTGGAAGTGGCACGTGTGCCCGTTCAGCTGCAATGCCTCCATGGCCGTGGCGATGATGGCGTGGTTGAAACTGCCAAGCGTGGGATGACCGAGTATCAGTGAGACGTTCATGAAACCTCGCGAAAGATCCCGTGCATGATCGCCTCAATAGGGGATTTCCGCAATCCCCGGAAGCGGCTCCCGTCGCAGGTCACGCGCGGGGCCGTGTCAGAAGATAAGACCTCGATCGGCCACACACTGCCCTAGGACCGGACACGCGCTCGTCATCTTCGGCGAGGCGCTGAGAGGCTGAAACACCGCCAAACCCTTTCGAGACAACGTTTCTCGAGATTGCACCCGCTGTGGCAGCCGCCTTGCTGTAGCTGAAGGCGACGGACCTCCGTATGGTCCGGTCGATAAGTGGAGCGGACATGATTCACTCACACAATCCCAAACGGCCAGGCCTCAATGAACGGAAGCGGCTGATCTGGGGCGCCCGGCCCATCCTGCTGACGGCGGTGCTGCTGGTGATGGCGCTCGTGTCGAGCCCCGTCGCCGCGCCGAAGAAGCCGAAGCCTGCCAAACTCAAGCTCGATTCCGCCCTGACGGCACTCGCGACCCAGACCAGCGGGCAGATCCCGGTCATCGTCCGCGTCAAGGCCGGTCACGAAAGCGCGGTGGGAGACAGACTCAGGGCCGCCGGCAAGAAGGTCAAGGGCGAACATGCCCTGATCTCGGCGCTCTCCGCCGACATGGATGCGGCCGACATCGAGGCCCTCGCGGCCAGCGACGAGGTGGAGTCGGTGTCGTACGATGCCCCGGTCACGTCCTTCTGGATGCGCGGAAGCGATCCCCTTCGGCTCGTCGCCGGTCTCAGCGCCACGATGGGCACGAAGACCCCCATGCCAGCGGGATCGGGCAAGGGCGTCGGTGTGGCCGTCGTCGATTCAGGCATTGTGGGTCTGAGTGACTTCGACACCCGCATGCATGGGGTCTACGACTTCACCCTTGACAACGTGCAGCAATCGCCATCGCTCGACCCGTACGGGCATGGCACCCACATCGCGGGACTGATTGGGAGCGTCAGCAAGCAGGGCGACGGCAAGTTCTATCAGGGCCTGGCGCCAGGGGCGGACCTGATTGGCCTGCGCGTGCTGGATGCCAGTGGCTCCGGCACGACCAGCGATGTCGTGCGCGCGCTCCAATTCGCGGTGGTGTACCGCACCAGGCTCGGCATCGACGTCATCAACCTGTCGCTCGGGCACCCGATCTTCGAACCGGCCGCAACCGACCCTCTCGTGCAGGCTGTTGAGGCCGCCGTGCGCGCCGGCATCGTCGTCGTGGTGTCGGCAGGGAACTACGGCATCAACCCGGAAACCAAGGTGGCGGGGTACGCGGGGATCACCTCGCCTGGCAATGCGCCATCAGCCATCACGGTCGGCGCGTTCGATTCGTTCGACACCGCGGCACGCTCCGACGACCGCATGGCGCCCTACAGTTCGAGGGGCCCAACGTGGTACGACGGATACGTCAAACCTGATCTCGTGGCTCCGGGAAATGCGATGGTCTCGAATCAGGGATCCAGCAGCGCGCTGATGACCGCCTATCCGAGCTACGTCACCTCGGTCAACAAGGACATGTTGCTTAAGCTGAGCGGCACCAGCATGGCTGCCGCCCTCGCCTCCGGCGCGGCGGCGCTCGTGATCGAGTCGAGCCGCCTGGCCAACCCGAATGGGCCGCCGATCACACCCAATGCCGTCAAGGCCATTCTCCAGTACACGGCCACGGTCCTGCGCGACGACTCGGGGGCGGCTTACGATGTGCTGACGCAGGGCGCCGGCGCGCTGAACCCGGCCGGGGCGGTGGCGTTCGCGTCGACGGTCAACACCAGCACGCCCGTCGGGTCGCCCTGGTTGACCGCCAGCATCCCGACCGTCACGGCGTTTGGCGCCACGGTCGAGCCCTGGGCCCAGAACATCGTCTGGGGCGACAACATCGTCTGGGGCAACTCCGTGAACGACAACCAGATGGCGTGGGCCCTGAATGTGGTGTGGGGCAACAACATTGTCTGGGGCAAGAACATTGTCTGGGGCAACAACATCGTCTGGGGCAACAACATCGTC
>Ga0209668_10001485_pt1 | contig 10078 bp, 11 predicted proteins | sample FrelakmetPLP11PL_FD_187150 | JGI IMG/M metagenome (GOLD analysis project Ga0209668, IMG submission 187150) | Freshwater lake sediment microbial communities from the University of Notre Dame, USA, for methane emissions studies - PLP11 PL (SPAdes)... | ecosystem: Environmental > Aquatic >... | reverse complement strand
ATATACAAAATCAATGGAAAATTGTTAAAAAACATTTAGAAAATTTACTAGTTTCTAAAAATAAAATTGAATTTCCAACTTTTAACATACCCAAAATAGACACTATTTTTTTTGATGAACATACAACTCCTGATGAAGTAACTTCTTTAGTTCCAATATTGCATTTAAATAAAAACGATTGGATTACCGTATCGTCTTTATGTAAAGATGCATTTTTATTTCAATTGGTATTTTTACAAAATAAAACACAAGATTTAACAATTTTAAATTCATGCAATTTTTTAAATAGTATAGCCAGTAATTGTACTATAAATAAAATTTTTGAAAAGTGGTGTAAACAATAATTTATTGTTTTGAATTAAGTAAATTGATTTTTATGTTTATATCAATTTAAGTATAAAAACACAAAATAAAAAATGGATCCTCAATTGATGTTATTAAATGTGTTAAAAAAAATCCATTTTAACCTATCTGTTACTTTAAATTCAGATGATGATAGTGTTAAATATAATGAACAAAATAAACCAGAAAATCAGTTAAAGGATATTAATCTTAGTTTTACTTTAACTTCAAAAAACAATATTCAAACTAAAATAGAATATGACCAACAGTTAGAGTCAGAAAATAAACTACAAAATATTAATTTTAATTTATCGGTTGTGTTAAATCCTAAAAATGAAAATAGTCAAAATAAAACGTATGAATTACAAGACATTCATTTTGATTTAGATTTTCCATATGATCAAACAAAAAACCAATTAACAAAAAACGATATTGAAAATTTATACAATACTGTAAATCAATTTATTTTAACAACAAAAAATACATCAATACAACCTACAAAAACGAACCAAGATTTACAAAATATTTTAAATCTTGGCGAACAGTTTATTTTAGCAACTGAAAATGTTGTACAAAAATTATTTAACAAAAACGAAACTTAATAACTATTTTTATTAAATTTATTAATTAAAATGAATTTAAATGTTGAATTAAATTTTGACAATGAAGACGAGGGGTATATTTCAGATTTTGATGAATTTTAAAAAATATTAAAAATTGCAAACTAATTAGTTTGCAATTTTAAAAATTGAATTTAATATGTGTATTTGTTTTGTATTTAGAAATGACAAATTGGAGTTGTGTTAAGGAGGAAGAGTATTTATACAATAAATATAATTTGCATAATGTTTTTTATAAAATTGAAGTACCAGAAGATGTAGTAATGAAAGATATAGAAGAAATAACTGAAGAAACTGAAGAAGTAACAGAAACTGAAGAAGTAACAGAAACTGAAGAAGTAACAGAAACTGAAGAAGTAACAGAAACTGAAAAAACTATTAAAATTTGCTTTGATTTAAAAATCAAAGCAAATTTAATAAAAATAAAACGAGCTCGATTAAAAATAAAACAACTAAAAATTCAACAACAATTGTCTAAATTAAAATCCTTATAAACATTATAATAATTTTTATTATTAATATGACAAGTTTTCAATGTAATAAAAATTGTTTAAAAAATATATATTCGGCAACTTTGTCTGCTTCAGAAAATGGCCATATAGAATGTTTAAAATATATATTAAAACATAATTATTATCCAAATCAAAATTGGGGAAAATATGAATGTATATTAGCAACTTTTCATGGGCATAATTGTTGTTTAAAATTACTTTTACAAAAATTATTTCAAAACAATTTTGAAAACAGTTTTTTATTTGAAACATGTTGTAACATTGCAATTGAAAAAGGGTATATTGATTGTTTTAAAACTCTTTTAAAATGTAAAGTTTGTCTTTCTGAAAATATTAAACATAATTTAACATACACAATAATTAAAAATGAAAATAATAATTGTTTAAAAATTTTATTTGAAACTGGTAATTTTACAAATTGTATTATATTAAATGTAATAATAAACGGGTCAATTAAACAATTAAAATTTCTTCATAGTTTAGGATGCTCAATTGAAAATATTTGTAGTAAAGCATACGATTATAAAAAATTAAATTTTATTGAATATGCTCATAGTCATGGATGTTCCTGTTGTTATGGATGGGTAATTGGAATTTTTAAAGATGAAAAAATTGTTTTTAGTAATAAACAATGTATTATTTGTTGTAATAATAAAATTAAAGTCCAATTTAAACCTTGCAATCATCAAATTTGTTGTTTTTCATGTACCAGTAAATTAATAGCTAAAAATAAATGTCCAATATGTAAATCACCAATAATTGATATACTTAATGTTTAATGTCAATTTAATTTTTATTAAAATTTTAAACAAAATTTGATTTGAGAATTTTCACAACTATACCAATTTAATAAGTTTGCAAAAACAACCTTACAACATGGATTTTACTACCCAAGATGTGTGGAAGTTTCTTGGAACAATGTTCCAGCGTTATGCATTGCCATACGTTGAAGAACAAAAAGATTATGGATATGAAGATGAAGATAACCAATGGCTTTGGCTTTTGAATTGGGCCAAAAATGATTTGGACGGAGATGGTATATTACCGGATGTTGATACTGATGTAAGAGACGATGTACCATGCTACATTCATGATTTATCACGCATGGAATTTGAGGTTGATGAAACATCAACAGTTCCTTCACTTGTTCAGTATGGTTGTAAATACGAAAAATTTTTACAAGATAAAAAACATTTAGAGTTTCGAGACCAATCTTCCGAAACAGAAGAAGCCAAACTTTTGGAATTTTGCCAGCTTCTAAAAGAGAAAAAATACGAAGAGGCTCAAGCAATGTTCATTGATTTTTCCTAATCAAATAAAAATTGCAATTGGAATGACGAGTTGAACCTACAACTCCGACCCCAAACCGTATGGTTTGGAGTTACAATGAATTTATTACTTTATTATTTCAATCACAATATACATATATTGTTGCTTTAATAACTTAATTTTTTATTTTTCAAACCATATTAGTTTGAAAATAAATATTTACATATTGCTTAAAATTTGTTATTTACAGCACTAAACGTTTTTATGTAGAATTGTAATAAGATGTTAAAACTCAAAAGTTTTTTGTATTTGAACCAATTATTTTTATTATAAAAATTGATTTCAAATTTTTAAGTTATTTTAAATTTGAAAACCGAAATGACTCTTTTGAGGTGTAAAAAAGCTTGTTGGAAAGAATATTTTTCGTCGTGTTGGAAAGCTGTAAAAAACAATCATCTTGATTGTTTAATTTCATTTCATGAAAATGGAGACCCATGGAACGCGCGGGTTTTTGAGATGGCAGTACAAAATGCCGAGTTAATTATTGTGGAATATTTATTTGAAAATGAATGCCCATGGAATGAAAAAGTTTTTGAAATGGCTGCTCAAAAAAATAGATTAGAGATAATGAAGTTTTTGTTGAAAAACGGATGTCCGTTTAATGATAAAACAGCCCGTGCCGCAGCAAAACATGGTAATTATGAGTGTTTAAAATGGACAATTTTGAATGGGTTTCCCATTAATACAAAATCAACTTATGCTGCAGCAAGTAATGGTCATGTTGAATGTTTGGAATTGTTGTATAAAAATGGATGTAAAATTGCCAAAGCGGCCCTTAATGCCGCGGCAAAAGGAGGTCACGTTGAATGTGTGAAATTTATTATTGACCATCAACTTTATTCATTGGATGTAGCTGTTTTTGTTGCTGCTAGTAAAAGTAACAATTTGCATATTTTGAAATATCTTCATGAAAACAACTGTCCTTGGGATGTAAACGTTTTTATTACTGCTGCTAGTAAAAGTAACAATTTGCATATTTTGCAATATCTTCATGAAAATGGATGTCCTTGGGATGTAAACGTTTTTATTACTGCTGCTAGTAAAAGTAACAATTTGCATATTTTGCAATATCTTTATGAAAATGGATGTCCTTGGGATGCATATGTTTGTAACGCATCTATTTTTGATATATTCACATTAACATATCTTCATGAAAACGGATGTCCTTGGGATGAAGTAACACTAAGACAGATCGTAATTAAAGGACAATATTTAAGTCTTAAATACGCCCATGAAAACGGATGTCCTGGATGGAATTTTGCTATTAGAATACTAAAAACTTTAAATCCATGGAAACCATCATCACATCAAGAAGTTATTTGTAAGCAATATCTTCAAATTCATCAAAACTGTACAGATGTATGCAATCAAAAAACTTTAGTTTCAGACAAAATTTATTCTTCAGACGATGGAATGTGTGTTATTTGCACAGAAAAAGCAGTTATGGTAACTTACAATCCATGCAATCATAAAATTTGTTGTATGTTATGCCACAAAAGATTAATGGAAACAAATCCGCAATGCCCAATGTGTAGAAGCAAAATTTATAATTTTTCATTTGATTAACCATCCTTAAAAATAACAAACTTGGTATGTAACCCAACTGTATGGTTTGGAGACAAGCAAAAAATTGATTTTGAATTTTTACATTGTCATAAATTATTAAACCAAAATGTTTTATCCAGGTTGCAAGTGTTTTGTTTCTTGTAAAAGAGCATGTTTACAAGCTGTAAAAAACAATCATCTTCATTGTTTAATTTATGCTCCTGAAAACGGGTTTCGATTAAATGAAAAAGTTTTTGAAATGGCCGCTGAAAAAAACAGATTGGAAATGATGAAGTTTTTGTTAAACAACGGGTGTCCGTTTAATGATAAAACAGCTCGTGCTGCAGCAAAACATGGTAATTATGAGTGTTTAGAATGGACAATTTTGAATGGATTCCCCATTGATACAAAATCAACTTATGCTGCAGCAAGTAATGGACATGTTGAATGTTTGGAATTACTTCACAAAAATGGATGTAAAATTGCCAAAGCGGCCCTTAATGCCGCGGCAAAAGGAGGTCACGTTGAATGTGTGAAATTTATTATTAACAATCAACTTTATTCATTGGATGTAGCTGTTTTTGTTGCTGCTAGTAAAAGTAACAATTTATTTCTTTTGCAATATCTTAAAGAAAAAAATTGTCCTTGGAATGCATCTGTTTGTGCTGGATCAATTTACAATACAACAACGCTTGTGTATCTTCGTGAAAGTGGATGTCCATGGGATGAAAAAACGCTAGAATTTGCTGCAATGGCAGGTCAATTTTATAGTCTTAAATATGCCCATGAAAATGGGTGTCCTGGATGGAATTATAACAGGTTACGTTCTACAATTCAAAATGGACGGGATGTTAAGTGTCCACAATATATTGAAAGTCATCGAAACTGTACAGATGTATGCAATCAAAAAACTTTAGTTTCAGACAAAATTTATTCTTCAGACGATGGAATGTGTATTATTTGCACAGAAAAAAAAATAGAAATAACCTATAACCCATGTAATCATAAAATTTGCTGTATATCATGCAACAAAATATTAATGGAACAAAACCCACAATGCCCAATGTGTAGAAGTAAAATTTATAATTTTTTCATGTATTAAATAAATATTTAATCACAATTGGAATGACGAGTTGTAATTACAACTCCGACCCCAAACCATATGGTTTGGGGTTACAATCTAAAAGTTAATGTTTTACTATTTTAGTGTTTGAATAGTACATTTTATATTACTGTAAAAATGAACATTATGAATAAGTAATAAATTACCCATTAATCAAACAAAATTTGATTTGTAAATTTTTACAATTACACCAATCCAATAAGTTTGTAAAACAATCTTACAACAATGGAAAAAGAGTTATTTGAAAAAAGTAAATTTATGGCTTGTGTTTTAAGACACTCACCAGATTTAATTGGTATAAATATTGATAAAAATGGATGGGTGTATGTTGAAGATTTAATTAATTTATCTTCTTCAAAAACATGTTTAACATTTGAATTAATAGACAAAATTGTAAATACAAATAACAAACGACGATTTGAGTTTAATAATAATAAAACTCAAATTCGTGCATCACAAGGTCATTCTGCATCACTAAATATTGATCTTAAGTTACTTCCACAAATACCATTACCAATTCTTTTTCATGGAACATGTGTTTCATTTATTGATTCAATTTATAAAAGTGGTCTAGTTCCAAAAAGTAGACAACATGTTCATTTAACAAATACAATTGAAAAAGCTATTTTAGTTGGAAAACGACATGGAAAACCAGTAGTATTAAAAATTTTAGCCGAACAAATGTATAATGATGGGTTTGATTTTTATTTATCAACAAATCAAGTATGGTTAACAAATTCTGTACCAATCAAATATATAGAAAAAGTATAAACACAAACTATAAAATGTAAACAATTTAAAAACCCAGCTTTTTTATTGGAATGAAGAGTTTTAAATGCCAGCTCCGACCCCAAACCATATGGTTTGGGGTAATAATATTTATAGCTTAAAATATGTTTGAAGTAAGTTTTTAAATACATACAACCTTAAGTACTAAAAGGTATTGTTACAGTAGGATAATCTTCATCATTTTCATTTGTTTTATCGTAAACAATAAAACATTCTTCATTTTCATTTATATCTGATGAACATAATTCATCTTGAACATATTGAAAATAAGGTTTAGCTTCGTCTGTTAAACATTTATCATAATTATTATCATATACACCAATAATATTGTGAAAATTTGCATTAGGTTTAATAATTATATATATTTTTTCGTCATTAATGTAATGAGTTAGTTTATATCTATTGTTATCTAATTGTTCAATTGACCAAAAAAAATTTTGTTTAATTTTTTTTATCAACATATTTTTTATAGCTGTAAAAAACCATATATATTGTAGTATAACACAATAAATAGGCAATTTCCAGTCTCCGGTTTCTTTAGCCATAGTTGCTAATGCAACTATGGTATTTTTTAAATATGTAAAAAAGAAAACGGTTGCGTTTTCAATTTTAATTCCATACATTTGCCATATTAAATAAATATTAAAGAAAATAATTGTGGAAACAATTAACATTTTGGTTTTTATTTAATAATACGTTTTGCTTAAATCATCATATTTATTAAACATAATATTTGAAATTTACATAACTTTATGTATTGTTATGTAAAAATGGAAATTGATGATGCTTTTATTTTAAATGTTTTTAAAGATTTAGAATTTGGTAGTGAAGATAACAAAGAAAAATATTTGCAGGTTTTGATTACACCAAATGCAATCAAAATGTATCAAACTGCATTTACATCTAAAAACTATGATGCTGTAAATAATTATGATCTTTATGAATTTATTGGGGATGCTATTCTTGGAAATATTATAGTAAAATATTTCCATGATAATTTTCCTCAATTACAGTGTTCGGCTGAAGTAAAAACTTTAAGTAGATTAAAAATTGTACATACTTGCTCTGAGAGTTTTAGTGAAATTGCTTTAAACTTAAATTTTTTACCTCGAATTAAAGCTACTGTTGAAGAATTAAATGATGATGATAAAGTACAACATTTACTAGAAGATGTTTTTGAAGCTTTTATTGGGGTAACGGATATTATTCTTACAAATCATTTTCATTTATCAGGTATTGGTCATCAAATTGTTAAAAATTTTATTGATTTAATTTTTAACAACAAAACTATTTCTTTTGCACCTGAAGATTTATATGATGCAAAAACTAGATTAAAAGAATTGTTTGATAATAAAACAGATGCAAATGCAATTTATATTAAATTTATATCTCCAATTTATGAAGAATATCGTGATGTAAATAGTGGATTAATGGCAACCTCTTTATATTTTAAAAATAATAAATCAATAAAATTTCAAGGTATTGGAAAAACAAAACCTGCTCGTGAAAAAAATGCAGCCCAGCAAGCGTTAGATTATTTAAAAAGGCAAGGTTTTAAAACTGAAAAACAATTTACACCCTTTTGTGCAAATTAATAAAAATGTTAAATTACTGGTAAACCTGCAATGTATCCAAAAATTGGCACAGTGTTTGAGCTTTTGTTACAAAAGTATAGTTTTAAAAAATATCGTTCTGTTGCATTAAATAAAATAACATTCCATTCTTCAGATTCTAAATCTGCACATCCAACTTGTAAAGTTACTGCAAGAGAGGTTAAATTTTGATAAAAAGATTCAATCGTTGCAGTTTCTTTTAGTACCATACCATTTATAGAACCATCTGTTCTATTTATTAAACCAGAACCAGAAGCATTATATACTCTTCCTGTATTTGATTGTAAAGACATTGAGGTTCTTAAAGGCTGAATTGAATTAGTTACAACCGTAACTATATTACCAAAATTAAATGAGCTATATTGAAGTGGTATACTATCTGTTACTGCTAAACTTTTACCTATAAAAGTAAATAAAGTAATATCGTTATCTAAATTTATTACAAAATTTTTTAATTTTGGTTCAGTAGCAGTACCGGTTAAATCACCAGATAGTTGAATTATTCCTTTACTGCTTGTAGTTGCGTCTGGTACAGAACCTACAGGGCCTGTTGGGCCTGTAGATCCTGTATTTGTAGCAAAGCCCGCAGGACCTGTTGGACCTGTAGATCCTGTATTTGTAGCAAAACCTGCAGGACCTGTAGGTCCAGTTGATCCGGTAGGCCCAGTTAATCCTGCTGGGCCTGTAGCTCCTGTATTTGTAGCAAAACCTGCAGGACCTGTAGGTCCAGTTGATCCGGTAGGCCCAGTTAATCCTGCTGGGCCTGTAGCTCCTGTATTTGTAGACGCCCCAAATGTCCATTGACGTATATTGGAATTATATACTAACAATTCGTTAGACAATGGAATTCCTGATTGAATAGGAATGTTGTTTATAAGTACTGCGTTACCCGATTGTATTGTATTTGGCATTTTTTTAAAAACAGTAATAATTATTACTGTTTTTAAGATATTTACAAATGGTTATAATATAACCATTTGTAAATAAATATCTTAAATAACAAAAATGGAAGATATTATGACTTTAGTACATAAAACTGTTTTAGATCCCGTGTCATCTTTTAACGAAACACAATTTGAAATATTTAATGAGGATGAACACGAATTGCTTTTTGAATTATGGGCAAGTGTAAATCGAGATTTTATGAAATTTTATTCAGTTCTTTCCCCTGACCAACAAATGAGGGTTTGTGCTTGGTCAACACAAAGAACTGGTTATTCTACAAAAGAGTTAATTAAATCATTAGAAAAGTTTACATCATATCTTAAAAGTTCAAGTTATAAAAACCATAACATATATCCAAAATACAAACAACAAACACGGGCTAATAAATTATTAAAAAAGTTTACCATTAAAAAAAAATAATCAATGTCAAATATAAAAAAGATTATGAGTTTTTGTTATATTCACACTCTTTAAAAAATAACAAACAAAAATGGTTTTGTTGTGTATAAAAATTAATTCATAAGATAAATCTTATGAATTAAACGGTAAACAATTTAATGTTTTTGTATTGTGAAAAAGTTTTCTTTTGATTTAGAATATTAAAAATGGAACAATTTGAATCTTTGTTAACTATTGAATCTTTTTTGTCAAAATATCCAAACATTCACAGTTTAGATGAAAAACTTTTAAATCCGTATAAAGATCAAAATTTTAACAATGTTATTGTATCAAAAAAAGAGTTTGCAGATTTAAAACTTTCAAAAACTGAACCTCCTACAAAAAAAGGAAGCGGAGAGCAATATAATCATCAAAAAATTATTTCTAGATTTATGTGCTCTGCAACTCCATATAATGAACTATTGTTATATCATGAAATGGGGACAGGAAAAACATGCACTGCGATTTCTGTAATTGAAAAATTAAGATATGATTTTTCAGTAAATGGTATTGGAAATAATATTAATGGAGCCGTAATTTGTGCAAAAGGAGGAGCTTTGTTAAAAAATTTTGTAAATGAATTGTTATTTTCATGTACTGATGGAAAATATATTCCAGAAAATTATCATATGCTTACTAGCATTGAAAAAACGTTTAGAGTTAGAAAAATTATATCTTCTTTTTATGAAACACATACTTTTGAAACTTTTGCCAAAGAATTGGCTAAAATGTCTGATACAAACATTATTCGTAGATATAGTAATAAAATTTTTGTAGTTGATGAAGTTCATAATTTACGAGAAAAATCAGAAACCGAGGTAA
>Ga0209668_10001484_pt1 | contig 10080 bp, 15 predicted proteins | sample FrelakmetPLP11PL_FD_187150 | JGI IMG/M metagenome (GOLD analysis project Ga0209668, IMG submission 187150) | Freshwater lake sediment microbial communities from the University of Notre Dame, USA, for methane emissions studies - PLP11 PL (SPAdes)... | ecosystem: Environmental > Aquatic >... | reverse complement strand
TTCGGAACGCCGACCAGCGCGAGGCGCATCGGGTCCAGCGGGTGGGCGTGGGCCATCATCGGGGTTTCAAGGCGCCTCGAGGTCCACCATCACCGCGCCGGCTTCCCGGCGGCGCAGGGCGAACGTCGTGTTGCCGACTCGCACCGCCATCGGGTCCCGGCCGGGCCAGATTTCCTCGACGACCTCGATGGTTTCGCCGGGCACGAAGCCGAGTTCGAGCAGCCGGCGGCTGACCGTCGATTGCGCCTCGTCCCCGAGGCTCTGGGCGTCGTCGCGCACACCGGTAACCACACCGCGGGCACCTTTGCGCAACGCAGCAAGACTGATAGGGGGCATGGACTTCAGGGCAACGGTTCTTCGGAGGGGCACAGTCTCGCCTTAATGAGAGTCGTTCGCAACACGGGAAACCCGTAGCCTGTCGCGTCTTGCGCCTAGGAATCGGTTCGATTTGCTACGACTATCAGTTGTATAGCAAAGACCTATACAAAGGCTTTACGTCTCTGCCTATACTCTCGCCCTGTCCCGATTCCCATCCCCGACTCCAGGCAGAGCCTGGCGAGCCCCGAGGTGAGTGCCATGACGGAATCCGTTCTCCACCGGATCGCCCGCGGCGACCAGCACGCGGTCCGCGAGTGCATCGACGAATTCGGCGGCCTCGTGTGGGCCATCGCCAGGCGCATGACCCGCTCGCGGGCGGACGCCGAGGATGCCGTGCAGGAGATCTTCGTCGACGTCTGGCGCAGCGCCGCAAGGTTCGACGCGGCGCAGGGGACGGAGAAGGTCTTCGTGACGACCATCGCGCGCCGCCGCCTGATCGACCGCATTCGCCGCTCGAAGATGAACTCGATGATGGATTCCGACGAGGTGCTCGAGGACCTGCGCTTTGCGGAGCCGGGCAATGACGGCGAGATTCGTGTGGACGCCGAGAAAGCCGCGACCGTCGTCGCGCAACTGCGGCCGGACCAGCGCAAGGTGCTGCGCATGGGTCTGCTCGAGGGAATGACGCACTCCGAGATCGCCAGGGCGACCGGCATGCCATTGGGCACGGTCAAGACCCAGATGCGCCGAGGCTTGATCCAGGTGCGGCAGTGGATGGGCCTCGATGCGCCCGGTGGATGGGAGCCCGCGGCGACCTGAGTAGAATCGGGCGATGACCGCAACGCCCGGCCCGGATACCGCAACGCCAGCGACGACGCGCGTCGCCCAGACGGCCCTGGCCGTCATGATGGTGCGTCCGGCGTCATTCGGCTGGAATCCCCAGACGCAGGACAGCAACAGCTTCCAGCGTGCTGGCGCGATGTCCGCGGACGCTGCAGCAGGCAATGCGCGCAGCGAATTCGACGCGTTGGCCCACGGGCTCGTTGCGGCGGGCATCGAGGTGCATGCGCTCGAGGACCGGCCGGATCCTGTCTGTCCCGATGCCGTGTTCCCGAACAACTGGGTGAGCTTCCACGCCGACGGCACCGTCGTGCTGTATCCCATGCTCGCGCCCAATCGCCGCCTCGAACGACGCATGGAACTGCTGCTTCAGCTGGAGGCGGCCGGCCGTTTTGCCGTGCGCCGGCTCGTGGACCTCACGCATTACGAGCGCCACGGCGCCTTCCTGGAGGGCACGGGCAGCCTGGTCCTCGACCACGCGGCACACGTCGCCTATGCCTGCCTGTCGCCGCGCACGCATCGCGAACCGCTGCGCGACTTCTGCGATGAACTCGGCTACGCGCCGTTCGTGTTCTCCGCCAGCGATGCGACCGGGCGGCCGGTGTATCACACCAACGTCGTGCTCTCGATCGGCAGCGCGGTGACGATCGTCGCGGCAGACAACGTCGCCGTGGCGGATCGTGACAGATTGCTCGCGCACCTGTCGCGCAGCGCACGACTCATCGTGCCGATCGACCGCGAGCAGACGCAGCGCTTCGCGGCCAACGTGCTCGAGCTGCGCGACGGGGCCGGCGCGAAGGTACTCGCCCTGTCGGCGCGTGCGGCCGCGAGCTTTCCGCAGCAGGTCATGGATCGAATCAGCGCTGCCGTCGATCGCGTCGTCGCCGTGCCGGTGCCGACCGTCGAAGCGCTTGGCGGCGGATCGGTGCGCTGCATGCTCGCCGAAGTCTTCCTGCCGCGCGCGGAGCCCGCCTGATTCCTGACGCGGGTCGCCGTCGGCGCCGATGCTAGAATCGCGCGCTCGGGAGGAGATCGTCAGTGCTCGAACTCGGCGTCAAGACTCTGCTGGCTTACCTGCTGGGCTCGGTCCTCGGCAGCCTCGTCATGGGGCGCCTGCGCGGCGTCGACATCCGCGAGCAGGGCAGCGGCAATGCCGGCGGCACGAATGCACTGCGCACCCAGGGCTGGCAGTTCGCGCTCGGCGTCGTCGTCATCGACGTGGGCAAGGCATTGCTGGCCGTCGGCTGGCTGCCCGGTCTCTCGCTGCCGTTCGTCGGCTTCGACTCGACCCTCGACCGCGGGTGGCTGACGGTCGCGTGCGCCGCGGCCGTGGTGGTCGGTCACGTCTATCCGGTGTGGTACGAATTCCGGGGCGGCAAGGGCGCGGCGACCTTGCTCGGCGCCGTGGCCGTGCTGGCGCCCATGGCGCTGCTGCCGGTGATCGGTGTCTGGCTCGGCTGCGTGATGCTGACGGGCTACGTCGGACTCAGCACGATGCTCGGCGTCGCAACCCTGCCGGTGTATTTTTCAGTCACGCGGCCTTCGAGCATGGCCCTGGTCGCGTTCGGCCTCGCCATGGCCGCCTTCGTCGTGTTCACGCATCGCTCGAACATCACGCGCATGCGCGAGGGCGTCGAGAATCGCGCGAAGCGCCTGTGGCTGCTGCGCCCGCGATGATCCCCACGCGCCAGCGGCTGCTCGCCATGCTGGCGGACGGTGCCCTGCATTCCGGTGCGAGGCTCGCCGCCGAGCTCGGCGTGACGCGAGCGGCCATCTGGAAGCACGTCGCCGAACTCCGCGCACTGGGGATCGAGGTCACCAGCGTCGCGCGGCGCGGTTACCAGCTGCCGGCCCCGATCGAACTCATCGATGCGGCCCGCATCCGCGCCGTGGCCGCGGCGGAGGGCTGGTCCCTGCCGTGCGATCCCGAGGTGCTGTTCGAAATTGATTCGACCAATGAGTTCCTGTACGCCGCGCCGCCGCCGCCGCCGCGCCAGCCGCGCCTGGTGTTCGCCGAGCTGCAGCGGGCGGGTCGCGGCCGGCGCGGCCGGTCGTGGCACGCGCCGTTCGGCTCGGGACTCACGTTCTCGATCGGCTGGACGTTCGCCGAAATGCCCGCCGACCTGTCCGCGTTGAGTCTCGCCATGGGCGTGCAGGTCGTGAGCGGCCTGCGCCGTCTCGGCGTCCGGCAGGCCCGGCTCAAGTGGCCCAACGATCTCGTCGTCGGGCAGCGCAAGCTCGGCGGCCTGCTGACGCAGCTGCGCTCCGAAGGCGGCGGGCCCGCCTACGTCGTGGTCGGTCTCGGCCTCAACCTGGACCTGCCGCAGGCCGTGCGCCGCGCTATCGATTCCCCAGAGGCCGCGCCCGTGTGCGACCTGCGCGAAGCGCTGGACGGTGTGCTGCCCGGGCGCAATCGCACCGCGGCCAGTGTCGCGACGGCAATGCTCGACGGCCTGGCAAGCTTCGCTGCCGGCGGATTCGCTCCATTCGCCGGCGAGTGGCAGGCGCTCGACTCGCTGCAGGGCGCAGCGGTGCGGGTCGTGCAGGGTGACAGCAGCGTCGAAGGGATTGCGCGCGGCGTGGACCCGGATGGCGCGCTGCGCCTCGAGCGGGCGGGCCGGATCGAGAAGTTCTTCTCGGGGGACGTCAGCGTGCGCCCGGCGCACGCAGGGTGTGCGCCTTGATCCTGCTAGTCGACATCGGCAATTCGCGAGTGAAGTGGGCCGTCCTCGACGACGGTGCCCTCACGCCGCAGCGAGCCGCCGCTCACGCGGGCTGGTCGGTCGATGATTGGCGTCGTGAAGTGCTGGGGCAGCCGGGAATCCTCCGGGTCGTGGCCGCAACCGTCGCGGGAGGGGACAGCGCCCAGTCGCTGCGCGAAGCGGCGCACACGCAACTCGGCTGCGACGTGGAATTCGTCACGACGAGCGCTGAGGCCGCCGGCGTGCGTAACGCGTACCCCGATCCGCGGCTGCTCGGCGTCGATCGCTGGCTCGCGGTGATTGCGGCGCACCATTCAACGCACGACGCCTGTTGTGTCGTCGACGTCGGTACCGCGGCGACGATCGACGCGGTCACCCGGGATGGGCAGCACCTCGGCGGTTTCATCGTGCCGGGCCCGCGCCTGATGGTGGCTTCGCTCCTCCAGGGCACCAGCGATCTTGCGGCGCACGCCTCGGCGAGCGTCGGCGACACGAGTTCCCTGTTCGCCAACAACACTCGGGACGCCATCGAGCGCGGCTGCGCCGTGGCGGTGGCGGCACTCGCCGATCGCGCCGTGCAGGAGCTCGCGGGCCGGGTGGGCACAGCACCGACCCTGTTGTTCACGGGCGGCGCGGCGCCGCTCGTAGCGCCGTACGCAAGGACGCCGGTACGGCTGGTGCCGGATCTCGTGCTGCAGGGACTCGCCGCGCTGGCCCGGGCCGGGTATTGAACCCGGCGGCACCGCGGCAGTCTAATTTGGCAGGCGGGCAGTACGGCCCCCACAATCGTGACGGAAAGTCAGTAACCTGATTAAAAACAGTAAGTTAAGTGTCGTGACCGCGTTGGCTGCGGGCCACGGTACCTGCGGACGGCGCTGCGGCTTTCCCGAGGTGCGCCGTTGATGCGCGCCGTTATCATTGCGCGTGATGGAGGGGGGTCCGACCGGGACCCCGGCACCGGTTTGGACCTGGAGGTAATTCAATGAAGATTTCCCGTTTGTTCGTCGTGAGTGCGGCCGTGCTTGGATTGGCGAGCTGGGCCGGAGCGGCCCAGGCCGATGCGGCTGCCGGCAAGGCCAAGTTTGCGGACGCCTGCTCGGAATGCCATGAAGTCGGCGACTTCGCGGGCGAGGATGCCAAGGGCTTGACGGATACGATCAAGAAGATCGTCGCCGGCCAGGAGAAGCACAAGAAGGCGCTCAAGCTGACGGACGCCGAAATCGCCGATCTCGCCGCCTACATGGCCGCGGGCAAGTAAGACTCCCGACGGTGGGTCTCGCAAGGCCCGTCCCGCAAGGGACGGGCCTTTGCTTTTGGATTTGGCTAACATGCCGCCGGCCCCTCCCACTGCCGGCCGGAGTGTCTGTGCGCGTCTTTTTTCTCATGCTGCTCCTGGCGAACCTCCTGTTCCTCGCCTGGGCGACCTGGATTGCGCCGCCCGCGCCGCCCGCGGGCCTCGCGACGCCGAGCACGCCGGACCGTCGCGGCATCCGCTTGCTGCGTGAATCGCCGCTTTCCCGGGAACTCCCGTCGGCGGGCGCCCAGGGTGCGGGTGAGCCGCCGAGCGCGCAGTGCGTCAGTGCCGGACCCTTCCTCGAGCGGGCCCAGGCCGAACTCGCCGGAGTCCAGCTGCAGCGCCTCGGCTTCACGTCCCGCCTGCGCGCCTCGACCGACGAGATCCGTGTCGGGCAGTGGGTCCGGGTTCCCAACCTGGCCACCGCCGAGGATGCCGCCAACGCGCTGGCCGCCCTGAAGGCCGCGGGCCTGGCCGATGCCGAGATCGTGCACGAGAACCCGTCGGCCAACACGGTGTCCCTCGGGGTGTTCGCCGAGGCCAGCCGGGCGGCCGAGGTGGGTGAAATCGCGCGCAGGGCGGGCTTTACGCCGGAGATCAGCGAGCGTACCCGCAGGGCCGACGTGTTCTGGCTCGACGTGGATCGCCGCGAAAACGGCAGCTTGCCCGGGCTGGATGCGCTGCAACCCGAGGCCGCCGCCGGCGCGCCGCCGCTCGAGCTGCGGGCGTGTCCTGCGAGCGGCACACCGGCCGGTTAGAATCCGCCAGTGTGCCGGCTTAGCTCAGTTGGTAGAGCACCTGATTTGTAATCAGGGGGTCGGGGGTTCGAATCCCTCAGCCGGCACCAGTCCGGACGATCTGCCAAGATGGCCATCGAGTCCGTTCGAACGTACGTCATCGGAGGAGCGCGCAATGGCTCTGTGGAAAGATCCCGTCAAAGACCAACCCATGCCAGCAGGTGAAGCTATGAACCCGACGCCTGAGCCTCTCTCGCGACCCACGGCCGCGCCGACCCCCATGCCCGAGCCGGTCCGACGCGCTCCTCAACCCGCCGGCCATGCGGGCAACGCCAAGGAGTCGCTGATCGCGGCGGACGTCACGATCGAAGGCAAGATCGAGGGCGCCGGGCACGTCCGCATCGCCGGGCGCTTCAAGGGCGACGTCAACGTCGAGGGCAACGTGACGATCGAGCAGGGCGCGCACGTGACCGGCCAGATCGCGGCCGCCACCGTCGTCGTGAGCGGCGAGGTGCACGGCAACATCAACGCCGCGTCGCGCGTCGAGTTGCTCGAGACCGGCGTCATCAATGGCGACGTCAAGGCGGCCGTGCTGACGGTGGCCGCTGGCTCGCGGATGCGCGGCAACGCTGACTTCGGCTGGGGCGACAAGGGTCCCGGCGCGAAGTGACCGCCGGCCCGGTGTGACCGATGCTGCCAGGACGGGCAACGTCCGCGACGGGGGGGCGCACGCGCATGTGCCCCCACTGCAAGGCGACGATCCTCGAAAGCGCGGCGATCTGCCCGCAATGCCGGCATCACCTCAAGTTCGGCGCCGACGTCGCGGCAGCGCAGTCCCAACCGGGGTTCTCGGCGTTGAAGGTCGAGGGCACCGTGCAGCATGCGGCCCGCGGCGGTGACTGGGAGTATTCCGTGGTGCTCTCGATCCGCAACGAGCGCGGCGAGGAGATCTCGCGGCAGGTCGTCGGCGTCGGCGCCCTGCGGCCGACGGAGTCGCGCACGTTCACGCTGTCGGTCGATGTCGTGACGCCGGGCGGACGAAAATGACGATCGGACGCGTCGTCACGCGCTTTGCCGCGGGGCTGCGCTTTCCGACGCTCTTCAAGCTCTGCGCGGTCCTGTTCCTGGCCGACCTGTTCATCCCGGACGTGATCCCGTTCGCCGACGAGATCCTCCTCGCGCTGCTGACCCTGCTGGTGGCCGGGTTCCGCAAGCGCGGCGCCCTGGCTGCGGACATTCCCGGCGGATAGCGGATAGGCGCGGTTCGACCGGCCTCGCAGCGCTGCGGCGCAGCGTTGCAGTGCGGCTGTCCCGGGGTCAGACTCGGGGCATCTACTTATTTTGCTGCGTGCGCAAAGTTTGCGAGCCTGCCACGCATTCTGCGGCGTCCGTGCCGCGGGGGGAGCAGCGAGATGTGCCTGGCCGTGCCGATGAAGATCAAGTCCGTCGATGGCTACGCCGCGGTCTGCGAGGCGAAGGGCATCGAGCGCGAGATCAGCCTCTTCATGCTGCAGGGCGAATCCATCGAGCCCGGCGATCACGTGCTCGTGCACGTCGGTTATGCCATCCAGAAGGTCTCCGAAGAGGAGGCCCGCTCGGCGTGGGAGCTCTTCGACGAGATCCTCGAGCATGCATGAACTCGCCATTTGCCAGGCGCTGATCGAGCAGGTGGAGCGCGTGGCGCGCGACCACGAGGCGCGCCGCGTCCTCTCGATCGTCGTGTCCGTGGGGCCGCTGTCCGGCGTCGAGGCCAGGCTGCTCGAGCATGCGTATCCGCTGGCTGCGGCCGGCACAGTCGCCGAGTCCGCGTCCCTGGTGGTGGAGACGATGCCCGTGCGAGTGCGCTGCCGCACCTGCCACGCCGAGACTGACGCCGCGCCGAACCGCCTGCTGTGCGGCGCCTGCAAGGACTGGCAGGTGGACGTCACCTCGGGCGAGGAGATGCTGCTCAAGCGCGTCGAGATCGAGACGGCCGAAGCGCCGGTTCACTAGTTTCGTTCAGCAGGAGAGAGAGCCGATGTGCCGCGATTGCGGATGTTCCCTCGGACCGACGGCGATGCGCGCACCGCTCGCCGTTCACCCCGCGCCGGCGGGCCGGATCGAGTCGATCGAGGTGATCACCGCGATCCTCGACGAGAACGACCGCGTTGCGGCCCACAATCGCCAGCACTTCGACGAGCACGGCGTGCTCGCCATCAACCTGATGTCCTCGCCCGGTTCCGGCAAGACCTCGCTGCTCGAGTCGACGATCAAGGCGCTCGCCGGCGAGTTGCGCGTCGCCGTGATCGAGGGCGACCTCGCGACCGAGAACGACGCCGACCGCATTCGCTCCTGCGGCGTGCCGGCCGTGCAGATCACGACGGGCAATGCCTGTCACCTCGACGCCCAGATGGTGCACGACGCCCTGCACGACCTGCCGTTGAAGGGGCTCGACGTCCTGTTCGTCGAGAACGTCGGCAACCTCGTCTGCCCGGCGAGCTTCGACCTCGGCGTGCATCGCAACATCACGCTGCTGTCGGTGCCCGAGGGCGACGACAAGCCCGCGAAGTACCCGGTCATGTTCCGCGGCGCCGACCTGACGCTGATCACCAAGACGGACCTGCTCGCCTATATCGAGGAATTCAAGCCGGAGCGCGCGCGCGCCTCGCTGCGGCAGGTGGGTTACACCGGCCAGGTCATCGAGCTGACGAAGCGCGGCGGCGATGGTTTCGATGCCTGGCTCGACTGGTTGCGCGCGCAAGCGGCGGCGCAGCACAGCCGTGCCGCCACCGGGGGGTGACGCCATGACGACCGGCGCGGAATGGCTCGAACGCATCCGGGCATTGCCCTTGCCCGCGAACATCAAGGTCATGAACGTCTGCGGCGGCCACGAACGGTCGATCACGACGGCCGGGTTGCGCAAGGCGCTGCCGGCCAACATCGAACTGGTGCCCGGCCCGGGCTGTCCGGTCTGCATCTGCCCCGAGGAAGACATCTACGAGGCGATCCAGCTCGCGCTGCACGAGCGCGTCATCCTGGTCGCATACGGCGACATGCTGCGCGTGCCGGTCAACGCGCCGAAGAGCGAACCGCGTTCGCTCGAGCAGGCCAAGGCGGCCGGCGCCGACGTGCGCCCGATCGCGAGTCCGCTCGAAGCCGCGCGCATCGCGACCGACCATCCGGACCGCACCGTCGTGTTTCTCGCGGCGGGCTTCGAGACCACGACCGCGCCGGCGGCGGCGTTGCTCGCCCAGGGCGCCCCGGAAAACCTGTTGTTCCTGATGTCCGGAAGGCGCACGTGGCCGGCCGTGAAGCTGCTGCTCGATTCGGGTCAGCCGGGCTTCGAGGCGCTGATCGCCCCGGGACACGTCTCAACGGTCATGGGGCCGGAGGAGTGGGAATTCATACCGCGCGATCACGGCCTGCCGACGGCGGTGGCCGGATTCGCGCCGGACTCGCTGCTCGCCGCGCTGTATTCCGTGCTGCGGCAGAAGATCGAGGGACGCTGCTTCCTCGACAACTGCTATCCCGAAGTGGTTCGGCCCGGTGGCAACGCCACGGCGCGGCGCTTCATCGACGAGACCATGGACATCGTGGCCGGCAACTGGCGCGGCATCGGGCCGATCCCCGAGTCCGGCTACGTGCTGCAGCAGAAGCTCGCCGCGCACGACTCGCGCGTGCGCCTGCCTTCGTACACCGAGATGGCGCGCAAGCGCGCGGGCCAGATGCCGCCCGGCTGCGATTGCGCGAAGGTCGTGCTGGGCCGGATCTATCCGAACGAATGCCGGCTGTACGGCCAGGCCTGCACGCCGCGGCATCCGATCGGGCCGTGCATGGTGTCCGACGAGGGCGCCTGCCGGATCTGGTGGGCGAACGGCGTGCGTGACAACGCATGGTCCGGTCGCAAGGCCTCGGGCGCAGAATCCTGAACGCGAGACGCGTGCTGCTGACCGGCCGCGTGCAGGGGGTCGGGTTCCGCCCGTTCGTGTACCGCCTGGCCCACGAACTGCAGCTCGATGGGCACGTGCGCAACCTGCGCGGCGACGTCGAGGTCGTCGTCGCCGGGCCGGAAGCAGCGCTCGACGCCTTCGTCCGCGGCCTCACCGAACGCGCGCCACCGCTGGCACGGCCCGTCGTGCGCAGCGTCGAAGGCGTTGCTCCGCCCACTGCGCCCGGGTTCGTCATCGCGCCGAGCAGCGCCGCCCTGCAG
>Ga0209668_10001483_pt1 | contig 10080 bp, 7 predicted proteins | sample FrelakmetPLP11PL_FD_187150 | JGI IMG/M metagenome (GOLD analysis project Ga0209668, IMG submission 187150) | Freshwater lake sediment microbial communities from the University of Notre Dame, USA, for methane emissions studies - PLP11 PL (SPAdes)... | ecosystem: Environmental > Aquatic >... | reverse complement strand
GATCGATCAGGATGAGCGCGGCGCGTCCGCCGGCCACCATCGCCTCGTGCATGGTGCCCGTCTCGACGTCGGTCACGTGCACGCGTGCGTCGCGGCTGGTGTCGGACACGATCGTGTAGAGCGTGTGCCGGGCGTATCGCGCCGGATAGACGAGGATCGACGACGACGCGTCGGTCGTGAAAGACGAGGTCACGCCGGCTTCGCGAAGCGCCATCCGGTAGAGGGCTGCGGTCGGCGCCGTCTCATCAGAGACTTCCGCGGGCACGGGTGACCACAGGATGCGGCCCCGGCCCTTCGCCACGCTGGTCACGATCGCCTCGCCGATCTCGAGCAGACCCGACGCCCTGACCCAGCACCCGCTGAAGGCCTGCGTCTCCAGCCGCACGAATCCGGATCCGCCGGCCGCCCCGATAGATACCGCCGCGGGGACGTAGCGCGGCGCCGGAGCGCCGTCGACGGGCACACTGACCGTGACATCCACGACGGGGCCCTGGCCGGCGATAAGGATCGGACGTTCGATCGCGGGCTGGTTCGCCGGCCCGGAACGCAGACGGACCGTGCCGTCGATCCGGATCGGTGCCGATGCCTCCACGCCCGGTCGCAGGTAGGAAACGATGAAGGCAAGCGGCTGGCCCGGCTCGACGACCGGTTTCGCGGGCCGCATCTGCAGCCGATGGCACCCGATTGAGGCCGCGGCCACCAGGTCGCGAATGGCCTCGGCGTGAGGCGCGCGGTTCGCGGTGACGAAAATCCAGCGGCCGCCGGCGAAGTCTCCCGATAGCCGATCGACGAGCACGGCCAGCGCCGCGAACGGGTAGTCACCGTGCGGATCGCGCGCCGACTGGCGGCCGCTCGCGTACAGCAGCCCGTCGATGACCGCTTCGTGCGGGCCTTCGGAACCGTCCTCGTCCGGAAACAGCTTCGACCAGGTGAGCCGCGCGCAGAGCGCCCACGCGCGCGAGGCGGGAGCATCCCGGTAGTCGCGGCGCAGCGACGACGCCCACGCATGCGACGGGGCCGCGCTGACCTCGCTCCCCGCGGGAATGTCGACCGGGTACGCCTGCGTGATCCCGAGCCGTCGATGGAACGTCGTCTGGCGGACCTCGTGGCGCCAGCCAGCGTCGTCGAGAACAGCCGGCACAGCGAAGGGCGCGCCGCCGAGATTCACGAGGTTGCCGCCGCTCCTCAGGAACGCGTGGATGGCGGGCCACGCGGGTTTGGGAAACGCGCTGCCGGCGGTCAGCACAAGCACGTCGAAGCGATCGCGCGACAGCTGAACCGCCAGGTCCGTGGCCGGCAACCAGGCCGCGTCGCAATCGGCCAGTGCCGAGCGCAGAACGGGTTCCGGGACAACAGCCGTGTCCACGGGCGCAAGGCTCGGCTCCCACAAGACCGCTACGCGCGGGCGGCGCGCCGGCACCGGGCCGGGCTGGTCCCCGGCCGCGTCCAGCGGCGCCGCGCCTAGCGAGCCGACGACCGCCACTCCGCCCACCGTGTGGAGGAACTCCCGCCGGTTCATCTAGGTGCGTCGGACATGGAGGGCGGGGCGGAGGCGGCGGAGGTCGCCCACGACGAATCGGGGTCTGACCCCATCTTCAGGCGCAGGGTGCCGCCGGCGGCGATGTCGGCGTGGGTGAACCAGCATCGATCGAGGGGCTTGCCGTTGAGCGTCGCGCCGGTCACGTAGAGATTCGCAGGCGTCAGGCCGTCGGCCTCGACGGAGAACGTGCGCTCGCCGCCGAGATCGATGCTCACCTTGTCGACCAGCGGCGAGCCAATCACGTACGTGCCGTCGGCGGGATTCACCGGATAGAACCCCATCGCGCTGAGCAGGTACCACGCCGACATCTGCCCGCAGTCCTCGTTGCCGCACAGCCCCTCCGGGCCGGTCGTGTACAGGCTGGTCGCGATGCGGTGCGCCCGCGCGGCCGTCTTCCACGGCGCCCCCGCGTACGCGTAGAGGTACGCGATGTGATGGCTAGGCTCGTTGCCGTGGGCGTACTGCCCGATGAGACCCGAGATGTCGGGCGAGGCGTTGGTCCCTTCGATGACCGAGGGCTGATCAAACAGCTCGTCCAGCTTCTTCACGAACGCCGCCGGCCCGCCCATTATCCCCATCAGGCCCTTCACGTCGTGCATCACCGACCAGGTGTACTGCCACGCGTTGCCTTCTGTGTACGCGCCCTTCTCGTGCTGCGCGAACTTCGGCGAAAACGGCGTCTGCCACGATCCGTCACTGAGCCTGGGCCGCATGAAGCCGGTGCCCCCGTCGAACATGTTCCGGTAGAACCCGGCGCGCGTCTCGAAGAACCGCCTGTCGGACACGCGCTCGAGTTTCCCCGCCAGTTGCGCGATGCACCAGTCGTCGTACGCGTACTCGAGCGTCTTTGATACCGATTCGACCTCCTGGTCGGCGGGGATGTACCCGCGGGTTTCGGGCGGCTTCAGCCACTTGAGTCCGCGCGCGTCCTGCATCGCGCTCTGCCGCGCGAAGTCGAGCGCTTCGCCGCGGCTGACCGTCGTCAGGCCCTTCATGATCGCATCCACGATCACCGGCACGGCGTGGTAGCCGATCATCGTGTTGGTCTCGTTGCCCCAGAGGGACCACACGGGCAGGAGGCCTCCTTCGCGCGCGAACGCCATCATCGACTGCACCAGGTCGTCGACGCGGTCCGGCTGGACGATGGTCAGCAGCGGGTGCAGCGCGCGAAACGTATCCCATAGCGAGAAGACGGTGTGGTTCTGGAACGCGGCGGTCTGGATCTTCCCGTCGGCGCCGCGATAGCTCCGGTCGACGTCGCAGAACACCGTCGGCGCGAGCAGCGCGTGGTAGAGGCTCGTGTAGAACACCGCCTTTCGCACCTTGTCGGGCGTCTCGATCCGCACGCGCTGGAGCTTCCGCTCCCACGCCGCTTCGGCGTCCCTGCGCGCGTTCTCGAACTCCCAGCCCGGCGCCTCGCGCTCGAGGTTCTTGCGGGCGCCGTCGACGCTGACCGGCGAGATCGCCACCTTCACCAGCAGCGGCTCTCCCGGCCGCAGCACGAACTTGAACAGGCCCCGCGCCTTCTTCGCCTTCACCTCGCGGCGTTCGGCCGACACGTCGTCGCCCTCGCCAAGCAGCGATCCCATGATCGGCTTCGAGAAGCGCGCCACGAAGTAGACGCGCTGGTCGCCGGCCCATCCCTTCGAGAACCGACACCCCGAGATCGTCGTCGGGCCTTCGATCGTCAGCTGTGTCTCGACGGGCTGATCCCCGTTGATGGCGAAGCCCAGATCGAAGACCAGCGCGGGCTGTTTCGACGCCGACGGGCGGAGGAACGAGTAGCGATGGCAGCCGACGCGTCGCGTGGCCGTCAACTCGGCCCGGATCTCGTACGCCAGCAGGTCCACGCTGTAGTAGCCCGCCGACGCCTTCTCCCGCTCGTGAGAGAAGGGCGACGTCACGTCCGCGGGCATCTCCGTCCCGGCCATCGTTGGCGTCACCAGGATGTCGCAGAGGTCTCCGATGCCCGTGCCGCTGAGGTGCGTGTGGCTGAACCCCGCAATCGCCGTGTCCGAGTAGTGGTAGCCGGCGCACCAGTCCCAGCCCTGCTTGCCGGAGTCCGGACTGAGCTGCACCATGCCCGACGGCATGCTGGGCCCCGGAAAGGTGTGGCCGTGCCCGCCGGTGCCGATGAAGGGGTCGATGTACTGCGCGAGCCGCTCGCCCGACGACGCACCGGCCTGCGCGCCAGCGCCCAAGCCGAGCTGTCCCCACGCGTCCGCCTGCCGGCTGCCCGCAATCCACAGGCCGCCCATCGCGGCCCCCTTCAGCATGTCGCGTCTCGAGACCATGCGCACCTCTGCCGCTTACGTTAGCTGAATCGCGGGAGAGGACCAAACCGGGTGAAGGGAGCTGCGCCGACACCGGGGTCGTGGCCGGTCAGTGGCAGGAATGGGAAACGGGTTGGTGAGGAAACCCGCCCGACGGTGCAGCCGGACGCCGAGACTGCGGAAGACGCGGCAGAGCAATGCGCGGGACTTGCCGCGGGACCGATTTCCGCTCGGAATCCGGCCGCACCGCCGGGACGGGCTCGGCGCGCGCGGCTCCCCTGCAGACCAAACACTTGGCGTCGTCACGCGTGCGCGCGGCCAGTTGCGGCCGCCGTTACGCGGGTGATGGCGCCGTCCTCTTACGCGACGTCTTCTTCGATGCGGGGCACCTCCGGATGTTCGCTAATGTGCATGTCAGGCTCGATCGGCGGAGCCGCGAGTCGCACCGAGAACCAGATGGCGACCGCCAGCACGACCCCTGCCATCACGCCGAAGGCCACGAACAGCCGCCAGAGCTGCGCGCGCACCGGCGCTAGCAGGTCATCCTCGGCCTGCGTGACCGCCACCAGCCACGTGAGGTGCGGGAAGCTCGCCGCCAGCTGGCTGGGCGCCACCCCCACGAGGAACGACCGCCCGCTCTTGTCGCGGGCGGTGAAATCGACGCGGAACTGGGGATCGCCGGGCTGGTAGCCCTTGAGACGCTCTCGCAGCAGGTCGGCGGCAAAAAACGAGATGCGCTCACCGCCTGCCTTCTGGCTGGACACCAGCGTCCCGTCGTCGCGAATCAGTATCGTCTCGCCGTTTGGCCGGGACGTCGGGCCTGCGGCCACCGCAAGCAACTCCCGCACGTCCGCGACGACCCTCATGATCCCGACAAACGGCTCGCCGGCCTTCTCCACGATGGGCACGGCGATCCCCAGTCCGTAGGTCTTCGTACTGTCGTCCCACTGCACATCGCTTACCGTCGCACGGCCCCGCACGCCATCGTCGAACGCCTCGAGCCACCAGGCTTCGTCGCCCTGGAAGTAGTCGCTGGTCGGGTTCGACGCAGCCACCAGCCGCCCTACACGGTCGGTCACGGCGATTTCCCGGTAGACCCGGTCGTTATCGACGATGTCGCGCAGGAATCGCGAGGCGGTGTTGTCGAGCACACCGAGCTTCGCCGCAGCCGCCGACGGGTTCGACGCCCACGCCTCATCCAGCGCCTTGATGACCGCCCCGTCCGGCTTCAGAGAGTTGCCGCTGGCGGCGACGACCCGCACGTCCGGCACGCGCGCCAGAATCGTGACATCGATCATCCGCCGATAGACGTACGAGTCGATGGTGGCCGCCGTCTGCTGGGCGGCCTGCATCAGTTGCGTTCCGTACGCATCCCGGAGTTCAGCCTGCCCCATGCCCAGCACGAAGACCGTCGCCAAGGCAAACAGCGGCAGGCTGACGAAGACCAGCACGACGAACACACGCAAATTGATGTGGGGGAGATGACGATGAGCCATTCCGTCCTCCTTGCAGTCCCTGGCAACGGAAGACGACGAGAACAGGGGCGTCCTCTGACAATGTCGGCCTGGGAGGCCGGTGTGTCAAGGCCGATCCGGCCGATCCGGTTCTCTACTTCTCGAATTCGATGCTGATGTCGGTGTACCCGAACGCGCGGGCGATCTGGCTCAGGGTCGCTTTCGCCGAGGCCTGGATCTCCCCGTCCATCTCGCCCAGAAACGCCTTCGCCTGCAGCTCGGCCTGCTGCCGCGCCGCCTCGAGGGCCCGGGTCTTCTCGTCGGGCGGCGTCTTCTGCGTGAAGCCAAGCCAGGTGCCGTCCTGCTCGTCGTAGAAGCGGATCTCGCGCGTCGACACCTCGTATTCGTGCCGCGGCAGATGGATCATGCAGTAACGTGACCCGTCCTCGCGGCTGCCGGCGACGACCCGAGCCTTCTGGAGGTTGTATTTGTACTTGATATCGAAGTGGCAGATGATGGCGAGCTTCCCGGGCGTCTTGATCCAGCTCGCATCCCCGATCTTCGAGGTCACGATTTCCTTGACCGACGCCCGCAGCACGTGCAGTTCGCCGATCTGGCGAATGAAGTCGACGCTGGTTGACACCGACGGCACGCTGCCGCCGGAACGGCTCTGCCAGAAATAGAATCCGGCCCCCAGCAGCACCGCGACGAGAAAGAGGAGGATGGGCAGTCGTTTCATGCTGCCAGAATAGATGATCCCGGGCCCGGGCGCGAGGGCGGCGCCTGACTTCGGGTAGAATGCGCCCATGGCATACACCTACCATCTCCTCAAGGACAAGACGATCGCCGACCTGCGCGAGATCGCGAAGGGCGTTCAGCACGACGCCGTTCAGGGTTACACGCAGATGAACAAGGGCCACCTGCTCGTCGCCCTGTGCACCGCGCTGAGCGTCCCGTTCCACGAGCACCACGACGTGGTCGGGATCGACAAGCCCGCGCTCAAGGCGAGGATCCGCGCCCTCAAGAAGGACCGCGACGCCGCCATCGAGGCCGGCGACCGCAAGAAGCTGGCCGAGGTTCGGGAGCACCTCCACGGCCTCAACCGCCAGATCCGCAAGCACACCGTATAGAGAGCCGATGTTTCTTCCGCTCAGTGACACGCCCAACCCCGGCGGGCGGCCATACGTCACTTACGGGCTCATCGCCCTCAACGTGCTGGTGTACCTGCTGGTCTCGCTGCCCCTGAGCGGCACGCCGCCCGATCCCGACGACCCCGCGCTGGTCGCGTACCTCCAGGTGGTGCGCGAGCAGTTGCCGCCGGGCGTCCCGCTACGCGCCGTGGTCAACGGCCTGTCCGCCTACGACCTCTACGTCTTCGAGCACGGCTACAGGCCAGCCGCCCCGCAGATCCCGGACCTGTTCTACTCGCTGTTCCTCCACGGCGGGTTCATGCACCTGGTCGGGAACATGCTGTTCCTGTGGATCTACGGGGACAACGTCGAGTACCGCCTCGGCCGGCTGGCGTACCTGTTCTGGTATCTGGCCACGGGCGTCGCCGCCACGCTGGTCTTCGCCCTGTTCTCGCCAGGGTCGTCGATCCCGCTGGTCGGCGCGTCGGGTGCCATCTCCGGGGTGCTCGGGTTCTACTTCCTCTGGTTTCCGCGCAACAGAGTGCGGGTGTTCGTGTTCCTGTTCCCGTTCTTCATGAACGTCGTGGCGATCCCGGCCCGCATCGTGCTCGGCCTCTATCTGGTGATCGACAACCTGCTGCCCTTCGTGCTGGCCAGCAGCAACGGCGGAGGCGTGGCCCACGGCGCCCACATCGGAGGCTTTGTGGCCGGGCTGGCGGCGGCGTGGCTCATCGAGCGACGCCAGGCCTTGGCGGCGAGAGACGTCTACCAGGCCTGAGGCCCAGGCCCGAACAAGTCGCCTGACGCCCATCCACACCAGCTATTTGCCATCCCGTGGTATGATTCCGGCTTCCGGTTACAGTAGGAGGAGTGCCCAGAATGAAGCCCCTGACGTTGCTTGTACTCGCCCTCAGTCTCTTCTCGGCGGGATGTGATGAAGTGCTGGCACCGGCGACGCCGGACGGCGTGGTGTCCCTCGCGTCACAGGTGTCTGGCAGCCAGGTCGTACCGCCCGCCGGGTCGCTCGAGGCTGGCGCCGCGGGCGGCGTGTCGGTGTCGATGACTCCCGCCAGTTCAGGCGCCTACACGGCGAGCTTCACGATCCAGCTCGGCGGTCTGGTCAAGGCTGGCGTGACGCCGTTGCTGCCGGACGGCTCGGTCATCGTGGCCGGCGTCGTCTACCAGGGCGCAGCCGGCGCGGTCGGATCGCCCGTGCTGCAGTTGCCGATCGGGCAGACGGCGGCCGTGCCGCCGCTCTACACGCCGACCGGGACGGTCCTGGTGACCTTCTCGAACGTGGCGGTGCCGTCCGCCGTAGCGAGCGCGATTCTCGCAAACCCGGCCGGCTTCTATTTCCAGATGCATTCAGCGCTGAACGCGGCCGGCGTCGTGCGCGGTCAGCTGATCAAGCAGTAGGAGGAGTCCCCTACTTCTGCTTGAATCCGGCGGGGAGATCGACGGTCCCCGCCGCTACCGAGGTCTCGACCGACAGCAGTTCGACCGTGCTCGTCATGATGGTCACGCGGTTTGTCGGGCCAGCGGCCGCCGGCGGGGCGTCCTTGGGCGGCTCTTCGGTCTTCTTCTTCTTGCCGAACATGCCGCCCAGGCCGCCGGGAAGCACCGCGCCGATGCCGCCGCCGCCCTGCTTGTCCTGGTCGGCCTTCGCCTGGGCCTGCTCGGGCGTCTGCACGCTCTCCATTTTCACCACGGTGAGGATGGCGGTGCCGTCCATCTTGCCGGCTTCATTCTGCATGCGAGCCATTCCCACTTTCATCCCGGGGAACATCGCCATCGCCTGCGCCATGTCGCGCGCCATGCCGGCGGCGTCCTTGCCGTAGACCTTCTCGATGTAGCGCCGCTGGAACGCGACCTGCTCGGCCATGGCCGGGATCTTCGGGCCGAGCCACGCATCCGCCGTGATCACCATGCCGCCGCCGTCCTCGAGTTTCTTGCCCTTCTGGCGCATCGTAATGGTCGTGATGACTTCCTGGCAGTCGTACCCGTTGATCGCCTTCGACTGGCCGGTCTTTCTGACGTCGACATCGACCTCGAACTCGGGCTGACCGGAGGTGTCCTTGCCCTTCTCCTTCTCGGCCTGCTCCTTCATCTTCGCCTGGGCCTCTTCCCACTCCTTGCGGAGTTCGGCGAAGGTCTGCACCTTGTAGCTCTTGCCCTTGAAGTCGATGTGGTAGACCTTTTCGGCGGCGAGATCGATGAGCTCGCCCGTCTGGTCGGTCATCGTCATCTCGCGGTCGCCCGCAATGGCGACCGTGTTGATGAGGCCTTCCTTCGCGGCCTTGCCGGCAAACATGCCCATCATGCGTCCGAGCATGCCCTCGAACTTGACTTGCGTTTTCTGCTTCGACTTCACGTCGGCGCCCAGGCCGGCCGACAGCGCCAGCACGAGAGCCATCGTCACCGCACCCACCCACGATCTGCGCATGTGCGTAATCCTCCTGCCGACCAGGTATACCTCGGCGCGGCACCTGCCGCGCGGGCGTATCGTCCGACGATCCCTGAGGGCTGGCGGTCATTATACGTCCCGGACTAGGATTGCGGCTCATGCACGCCGCCGTTCGCGTCGCCGCCGCCTCGCTGCTGCTCCTGGCCATCGTCCTCGCGTCGCCGGAGAGCGCCCGCGCACAGACGGCGACCGTGACACAGGTGCCTTCCACCGCGAACCAGGATACGGCGACAATTCGCGGGAGCGTCGTCGATGAGCGGACCGAGCAGCCGCTGGCCCGGGTGCTCGTGCGACTGGCGGACACGGAGTACCGCGCGCTGACCGGCACCAACGGCCGGTTCGAACTGCGCGGGGTGAAGCCTGGCGACTACACCGTGACGGTGTCCGTGGTGGGCTATGCGCTGCTGCGCAAGCCGGTGGCGGCGGCCGCCGGCGCGGCGCTCGAGTTCACGTTCGTGCTCACGGCGGGCACCGGCACCTACGAGGAAAAGGTGGACGTGGTCGCGCCGGTCTTCGAAAAACGTGAGCCCGGCAGCGTGGCGGAGCAGACCATCGGCGCGACCGAGATCCAGGATCTCCGCGGCCTGGTGGCCGACGACCCGCTGCGCGCCATCCAGGCGATGCCGGGCGTCACGGCGACCGATGACTTTTCGGCCGAGTTCTCGGCGCGGGGCTCGGGCCCGCGCAACACCGCCGTGCTGCTGGACGGCATCCCGGCGTCCGCAGTGCTCCTGCACACCGTCGAGGGGCGCGACGACTCAGGGTCAATCGCCCGCATCAGCAGCGATGTGCTGTCGCGCGCCACGCTGATGCTGGGGTCCTATCCCCAGCGCACCGGCGATCGACTCGGCCCGCAGCTCGAGTTCCTCACCCGCGACGGATCGCGCGACAGGTTCCACCTGCGGACGATGGTCAGCATGGTGGCGGCGGGCGTCGTCGCCGAGGGCCCGCTCGCGGGTGGACGGGGTTCGTGGCTGGCGTCGGTCCGCCAGAGTTACCTGGACTGGGTCATCCGGGAGCTCTACCCCGACTTCAACAGCTTCATGGGCTTCACCGACACGTTCGGCCGGCTGGTGTTCGATGCGTCGGCACGGCACCAGGTGTCGCTGACGCTGCTCGCCGGCCGGTCGCACTACGAAGAGGTGGACGCCGGGACGTCCCCCAATGCGTTCGCCGACGCGGAAAGCCGCGGCGGCCTCGCGATCCTCGGGATGCGGTC
>Ga0209668_10001482_pt1 | contig 10083 bp, 9 predicted proteins | sample FrelakmetPLP11PL_FD_187150 | JGI IMG/M metagenome (GOLD analysis project Ga0209668, IMG submission 187150) | Freshwater lake sediment microbial communities from the University of Notre Dame, USA, for methane emissions studies - PLP11 PL (SPAdes)... | ecosystem: Environmental > Aquatic >... | reverse complement strand
CGTTTTGGAGCCTATAGCGCTACGTTAGGTTCCGGCTATCATTGGATCCTTAAACCTTTTCAGCACTCTACAATCATAAATTCCGGCAAAGTGATTAAATTTTCCACTCTTGTTAACTTATTAACGCAAGATGAAAACAAAATTGCTGTGAACGTCATTATTGATTATTCTATCGTTAATCCACGCAACTATCTTTTTAACAATGCCCATCCGCTATTGAGTTTGCAAGAAACTTTACACAGCACAGGAAATCGAGTTATCAGTCAGTTTACTTTAAATCAATTACTAACCACTCCACCTTTTTTACTTGCAAATAAGATACAAAAACAACTCAATACCTTAATGATAAAGGAACAAACCGGCTTAGTGATTAAAAATATTGCATTGGGATCTATCCAAATTCCAGAGCAACTGCAAGCTTCTTTTACCGATGCTACTCACGCCAAAAATGATAAAGAACAACTAGAAAAGCTTGCTAATGTGTATGCCATGCAAGTGGAACCACGTGCTAAAGCAGAATCGCAACGACTCCTAGTGGATGCCAAAGCTTATCAACAAGCAATGATATTAAAAGCTAAAACAGACGTTATTCGCTTTTTAGCGTTACTTCCAGCTTATGAAGCTTCTCCTACATTGACACGAAAACGCCTTTATTTAGCTGCTTTACAAACAATGATGGGTCATAGTAATAAACTGGCTGTAGCGAATAGTGCAAACAGCAATTTTTCTTTAACCGATCAATCCAAAACAATACCCTTTGTAACCACAGATAAATTATCCTCTACCACGTCGGCTAGTAACAATACGCAAGAAAATACTGATACTAACGAAGCGAGTAATAAAACAAATAACACTATCCCTAGTAGCTACAATATTTCAGGAGGATATGAATGATCCTTCTAAGAAAAAAAATTCATCTACTCTTAGGCTTTTTAGTCTGTTTATTATTTATTCTTTACCAAAGCGCTACTATCATACCCGAAGGTCATAGCGGTTTATTATTGTCAGAAGAAAAATTAACGCACAACAAACCAGACTCCGTCCTTAAACCGGGTTTACATTTTACAATACCCTTTTTCATGCGGCCGATAGTGCTGGATAATCGTTTGCAAACACTGATATTCAGTGAAACCAATGATGAAGATAATTCATCAGCAAAATCTACTCCTGTCGATTATTTTGTGAATTGGCGCATTAGCGATCCCATACAGTATTACCAACAAACAAAAAATAATTTGCAGCAAATTAAATTATTAATTAACCAACAAATAACAACGTTATTTAATAATAAAGATATACCTATATCCTTTAACCAACTCCTCCTACATGGATCGTCTACGCAAACAGATTCCGTTTTATCTATTATTAATAAACAACTCAACACAGCAGGTATTAAACTTATAACTATCGGTTTTAAGCAATTCCATCTATCGGCTGATGCCAATGCTCGATTATTAAACAGTATGCGTAATGAACAAGAAAATATTACCATTGCCCAACGTACCGAAGGTCAAGCTAAAGCCGAATTGATCCGTGCCAATGCCGATAATTCAGTTAGCTTAATTTTGGCAAAGGCAAGAGAAGAAGCTGCAAAAATTCGCGCACAAGGCGATGCTGAAGCGGCAAAAATATATAACCAAGCCTATGATAAAAATCCAGACTTTGCTGCTTTTTATCTCAATTTAGAGGCCTATCAGCAAGGATTTAATAACCAACCCTCAATGAATAATTTTTTGTTATTAAACACAAAAGATGAACACTTAAAACTAGAAAAAGCGCACACCAATAAAAACATCGCACATGAATAATATAGAGTTATGCCATTCTATTTCTCTTTAGCTTAATAGCGCATCAAAGTATATGTTAAAAATTTTATGACAAAAACTATCATCATTGTGGGTTGCCAATGGGGCGACGAAGGGAAAGGGAAAATTGTTGACTTGCTAACGCAACACGTTAAAGCTGTTGTGCGCTTTCAAGGTGGCCACAACGCTGGACATACTTTAGTTATTCAAGGCAGAAAAACTATCTTACGTTTAATCCCCTCTGGAATTTTACATACCGATGTAGAATGTTTAATTGGGAATGGTGTAGTCATTTCACCCGAAGCGCTACTCAAAGAAATGGACGAGTTAGAGCAGCAAGGCGTCCCTGCACGTCAACGTCTAAAGCTCAGCGCGACCTGCCCGATTATCTTACCTACACATATCGCACTGGATGAAGCACGTGAAAAAAGCGGAAAAAATGCTATTGGCACCACCAAACGAGGTATAGGGCCTGCCTACGAAGATAAGGTAGCTCGGCGTGGTTTACGACTTTGTGATTTTTTCCATCCACAACACTTCGCTGAAAAATTAAAAATACTTTTTCATTACCACAATTTTATACTTGAACACTATTATCAGACTCAAACGATTGATTACGAAACAGCTTGTACACAATTATTAGCACTAGGCAAACAACTCGTTCCTTTAATTACCGATATTCCCGCACTTTTAGCAGACTATTATCAAGCAAAACAACCTTTATTATTTGAAGGCGCACAAGGTACCTTTTTAGATATCGATCAAGGCACTTATCCTTATGTCACTTCCTCCAATACCATTGCTGGCTCTGCAGCTACAGGTAGTGGTTTAGGAATCCGTTGTTTTGATTATGTATTAGGCGTTAGCAAAGCATATAGTACACGCGTGGGTAACGGTGTTTTTCCAACAGAGTTACTCGATCAAGACGGTGATAATCTCAGAGATCGCGGTAATGAATATGGTAGTGTCACCAAACGTCCACGTCGTTGCGGATGGTTAGACACCGTTTTATTGCGTCGTGCCATCCAATTAAATAGCGTTTCGGCTTTGTGCCTAACGAAGCTGGATGTATTAGATACACTAACAACGATTAAAATTTGCACCACTTACCGTTTAGGATCGCAAGTATTAACTGACTTGCCTTTGAATCCGGAAGATCTTCTGCAATGTACTCCCCAATACGAAGAACTACCCGGATGGCAAACATCAACAACACCGATTAAAGAATTTGCGAAACTACCGAAAAATGCACAAGCTTATTTACGCCGTATTGAAGCATTGGTGGGCGTGCCGATAGTCATTATTTCTACTGGTGCTGATAGGGATGAAACGATCGTTTTGGAGAGGATCATTTAATTCTTTAATCCTAAAAGTTTTATTAACTGTGCTTAATAATACAAAAAATTGATGCGTTCATTATTAAAATTAGGAATCACTATGGAAGGTAAGAGATTTTTTATGTCATCTAATCGTTCTTGCCCTGTTTGTAATACTCCTAGTAAAAATGCGAAACTGTTTCAAAAAGAAAATATAGATGAGAATAAAATTTCAAGCTTTAGCTATGCTTCGCGAAAAGAACCTGAATTTATGTGTCATCGCTTGGTTCGCTGCAAGCTCTGTGATTTAGTTTACGTCAGCAATCCACCTGAAGAAAAGCATTTAGCTAATGCTTATCATGTTTCTGAATATGATAGCTCGGAAGAAGCGGATGACGCCGCTATAGCTTATATCAAAACAATACAGCCTATCCTAGAAAATTTAAAAGTTAAAAAGAAAGTTCTTGAAATTGGTTCTGGAACCGGCGTATTTCTTGAATTATTAAAAGATCGAGGTTTTGAAGATTTAATTGGCATTGAACCTTCTTCAGCCGCCATTCAAGCTGCGCCTATACATCGTCGAGTTTGGTTGCGTAAAGAAATCTTTAAAGAGCAAAATTTTGATCCCGCTTCATTTGATCTCATCTGTTGTTTTATGACCATGGAACACGTCTATGATCCATTGATAATAGCTCGAGCAGCCCAGCGCTTATTAAAACCCAATGGGGCTTTTGTTACGGTAACCCACGACTATAGTAGTTTAATAAACCGCATTCTCGGTAAGAAGTCTCCAATAATCGATATTGAACATATGCAATTATTTTCAAAAAAAAGTATTTGTGAGCTTTTAAAGCGTTCTGATTTTAATAACATTTCTTCAAAACCATTTATCAACCGATACTCTTTTAATTATTGGTTACGCCTCACACCTCTGCCATCCGCTGTAAAAAAGCAATTAAAGTGGCTAAGCTCTTTAATTGGCATGGATAAAATTAAGATTGGACTCAATGTGGGTAATCGAATAACAGCGGGTTATAAACAATAATAAAATTAAATCATATTAAACTTCTAGCTTTGCAGTAATAGATAAATCACTCAAAATAGATTCTAATAAATGTTCTGCATTTAACCCAAAAGAACTACGTAAATAGGTTTGATCACCTACTAAATGCACGATTTTTTCATCTAGTGCATAAGTATAAATATGAGGACAATCCGGACCTAAGCTTGTAGCTATACTGGTAACTAGACTACTCATTCCACCATATTTCATATGCTCTTCGATAAGAAAAATATATTTACTATGCCGAAGTAAATTCAAGCAGTTACAGGTTGGAAAAGGTTTTAGTAAAGGAATAGAAAATACCCCTACAATCAAATTATAATTTTCTTTTAAAAGCTGTTTTGTTTTCATAGCCTCGAATAGCACCGTCCCGTGGCAAATAATGTTAATATCCGAAGCTACATCACTTTTGAAACTATCTTCAATATCAAAGCTGTCAGAATGAATAGATGGCTCTCCACCCTTAGCTAATCTTAAATAACTTGGACCCGAATTTTTTTTTAAATAACCCATACACGCTTCTAATTCATAATTATCAGCAGGGCTTAATACTTTCATTTTTGGTAAAGGCAGCATAACAGCAAGATCCTCGACACCCAAGTGAGTGTAGCCATTTAGTCCATAGGCTAAACCCGCACCTACTATGGTAACTATCACATTAGCATTATGATAACAAACATCATTTCTAATTTGCTCTAAACAGCGGATGGTTCCAAAATTAACGATGCTGTAAACAAAAACTGTTTTACCCATTAATGATAAACCTGCTGCAATGCCTATCATATTTTGTTCAGCTATGCCAACATTAATGAAGCGTTTTGGAAATTCTTGAGCAAAAGGTTCAAGTACTGAGAAACCAAGATCGGCAGTTAATAAATAAATAGTTTCATCTTCTCTTGCCCTATTACATAAAAGTTGAATAAATCGATTTCTCATTTTGAAAGCTCTTTAAGTGCTTGATCATATTGTATTTCATCAGGTGAACGATAATGCCAAGCCAAGTTATTTTCCATAAAGCTAATACCTTTACCTTTAATAGTATGAGCAATAATTACTTTAGGTAAGTTTGTTTGATAAGTAAAAGCTGTATACAAATCATTATAGTTATGTCCATCAACCTCTAAAACTTCCCAATTAAAAGAACGCCATTTTTTAGCTAAAGGTTCTAAATTTAATACTTCATTAATTAAACCAAAGCTTTGAATTTTATTATAATCGATGACAACTGTTAAATTATTCAGGTGATGGTGAGGAGCAAATAATGCAGCTTCCCAAATAGAGCCTTCGTCACATTCTCCATCACTAAGGATGATATAAACCTTTTTTTTAGTAGCTAAAGCAATCCCACAACCCACCGATAATCCATGCCCTAATGCACCGGTCGATAATTCAATACCTGGTACATTCGCTGTTATGTGCCCAGCAAGTCGACCGCCATTTTTGCAATAATCTGCTAATTCGTGAAATGGAATAAAATTATAATGGGCTAAGGCTGAATAGAGCGCCGCTGCTGCGTGTCCTTTACTCATGATCAGAAAATCTCGATCAAATTTTTCCGGAAATTTTGGATCAACATCTAAAATTTTTGCATATAAAATATTTAAAATATCGACTACAGAAAAACAGCTACCTATATGAGAGGCTCGTGTAGTATAAATCATATCTAAAATATTTTTTCTAATAGCTTTTGATCGTTGAATAAGTTCACTCATAACAAATTTATAACTTATAACACTAATTTATTTAAATGGGATTGTTTATGGAACCAATCGATCGTCATCTTTAATGCATTGTTAAAATTTATATAAGGTTCTAGGTTTAAATGCTTTTTTGCTAAGCTAATATCTGGAGTGTAATTATTATCCGCAATACTTGATTTCTTACTGTTAAATATCTTAACTTCCACTTTAGGTGTCATACAATTGGCTATCGTATTAGCAATTTCGAGTATTGAATATTTTTCATTAGAGCCAACGTTGTAGGCATTTAAATTTTTACCTTGAAAAAGGATAGTCCATAACCAAATACATAAATCAGAAATATATAAATAAGAACGAATAGCATGCCCATCTCCTTTTACTAGAATAGGTTCATTGTTTAATCGATTCTGAATAAAATTACCAATAGCAAAATGTAAATCTAAAGGTAAGTACGGTCCAAAAAATGCAAAACAACGTGCAGTTGCAATAGTAAATTGCTGTTCTCTAACATACAAATTACTCATATATTCAGCAATAAATTTACCTATAGAGTAAGAAGGCATTAATCCAGTTGTGTCAAAATGCGACAAATTCCTTTCATTGATCACATCAACGCCAAATTGTCTTCCATACATAGCGCCCGAACTTACAAAAAGAAATTTTTTAGTCTGGCAGTTTTTTGCGAATTCTAAAGTATATTTAGTACCATGAATAATAGTCTCCAACATATCCCATGAAGAAATTTTTGAATAATTGCTATCCGTAGCCGCATGTATAATATGAGAAAATTTTCCCTTCGGATATTTAAAATCTAATATATTACCTTCGACAAATTTTAAGGATTTATCGCCCATAAAATGGGGACATTTATTAAAGAATTTATCTATATTTCGGGTCAGAACCACTGCTTCAGCGTTCAATTTTAACTTTCTGTTTGCCCAAACAAAACTTTCTAAAATCCAAGTACCTAAAAATCCCGTTCCACCAGTTATAAAAATACGCTGATCTTTTAGTTCATTCCATAACGATAAAGTTCGCGAAAGTATGTAGTCTAAATCGTTGCTTAAAAGATTATCAACCATAATAAAAACTTTAATTAAGTAATGGCTTTTTCATCTTGGATACTTTCTCTCCTTTGAACTATATCAAAATTAACTCGCTCTTCTTCAATAACTAAGGGTCGTTTAAGTATTTTAGTATGTATAGAACCGACATACTCTCCCAATATTCCGGTAAAAAATAATTGAACTGAGAAAAAAAAGAATAAACCACACAAAATAGGAGCTATTCCCATACTAAATGAGTTCCAAAAAATTAATTTCGCTATTAAAAAAAAAATCGATAAAAATAAACTTAAAATTGACAAGATAAAACCTCCGATTGTTGCTAAACGGATAGGTAATTTCGAATAATTAGTAATACCCAACATAGCGGTATCGTATAAAGTATAAAAATTATTTTTAGTTTTACCATGCTTTCTAGTGGGTTGCGTATAAGAAATTTCCTTACGCTCAAAGCCAATATCGGATATAAATCCTCTAAAATACGGATAAGGATCATCAATTTTTTTTAAAATATTCAGAAAAGCCCGATCATATAATCCAAATCCAGTAAAATTTCTAACTAAATCTACTTCTGCAATCGCCGTAACAAACTTATAGTACAACCTACGAATTGCAAACATAATGCGAGACTCTTCACTCTTTTCTTTAATACCAATAACTATCTTATAGCCTGATTCCCACGCTAAAATAAAATCATAAATCATTTGTGGTGGATCTTGTAGGTCGGCGGCAATTAAGATCGATGCATCGCCATTGGTTTGTAATAATCCATAGAAAGGTGATCTTATATGCCCAAAGTTACGTGCATTAATTATTATTTTTATATGACTATCTGTTAAGGTCATTTGCCTTAAGATGCTTACAGTTTTATCTTTAGAGTTATTATCAATAAAAATGCACTCATATTGATAATGAAAAAGTTTTTTGAAAATAGCTTTTATTTTTCCATAGAGTTCAATGATATTTTCTTCTTCGTTATAACAAGGTATTACAATAGAAATTAACTTCATCGTGGATCCGCTGATAGTTTAGAAAAATATTTTTTATCTGATAGTTCATTTTTTTCAATTTAAAATTTCTATAAAAAAACAAGATACTTATTGATTAAGTAAGATAAAATTGCCATAAATCCACTCGCAATTAACCCACTCAAGTAGATGTTCATTTCGCATAAACTAAATAACTTAATTAATAAAATAAATAAAAAATACGTAATTATATTAAATATAATAAATTTTTTAATTAATTTAATATCCAATTTTTTAAAAACTAATTTTCCCATTGTAAAAAAATTAAATATAAATCCCAGCAGTCTTGAAAACAAACTTGCATAGAGATAATGAAAACCTATAAAAATAAAAAAAGCATACACGCCATAGCCAAATAGAGTATTTATCCCACCGACCAATAAAAAAGCTATAAACTGCCTTCTTGCTTCAAAATTTTCTTTTATAAATTCAAGAATAATATTAGGCTTAGCTAATGACATTACTTTATTAAAATTAAACTAAGTTTTTTTGAAATTCAAAAATTTGGGCCAATGTGATTTTTTGCATATTTTCTTCCTCATAATAGCTTTGATACCATTCAACCGTCTTTGCTAAAGCTTTTTCTATACTCCATTGGCATTCCCAACCCAGAGCCCGATTTGCTTTAATGGAGTTTAATCTGAGTAAATTGGTTTCAATTTCATGTGGATGTAAACTTTGCACCCATTTTATATTGCTTCCCCAATATTTGATGAGTGTATCAGTAATCCAACTAACGGTTTTATCTTGATCTTCATCAGGCCCAAAATTCCAAGCCTGAATATAATCTGGTGGGGATTCATATAACTGCTTAGCTAGTATCAGATAAGCGCTCAATGGCTCTAATACATGTTGCCAAGGCCGTAAAGCATTTGGATAACGTAAAGAAATATTTTGTTGTTTTATACAAGCATTTACTACATCTGGAACTAACCGATCTTTTCCCCAATCTCCCCCTCCAATAACATTACCTGCCCTAGCTGTGGCAATATTAATTCCTCTATTTTTTAAATAAGAATATGAATACGCTTGTGTAATCAATTCCGAACAAGCCTTACTGCTACTATACGGATCATAGCCACCCAAACTATCTGTTTCATGATAGCCACGATCCAATTCTTGATTTTGATAGCATTTATCACTTGTAACATTAACTATCGCTTTGACTGAATCTATTGATCGCGCCGCTTCCAAAAGATTGATAATACCGATTATGTTAGTTGAATAGGTTATTAATGGCTCCTGATATGAAAAATTAACCAGGGGTTGAGCGGCTAAATGGATAATAATTTCAGGTTGATATTTATGTAATGTCATTTGAAGTAATTCAAAGTTCCTTATATCCCCTATAATGCTGTCCATGGTTGCACTAATCTGAGTAATTTCAAAAAGGTTTGGCTTAATAGATGGTTCTAGCGAAAAACCTACACAATTAGCGCCCAAGGAATGCAACCATAAAGAAAGCCAACTTCCTTTAAAGCCTGTATGGCCTGTAAGCAATACATTTTTTCCATGCCAAAAATTCATCACTGAAGCACCCATTAAACGGAAACACTGTTTTCTGCAACTTGAGACTTATTTCCCCAAATTTTCCAGGGTGCATTACCTTGAGACCAAAATGTTTCTAAAGTATTTTTATCTCGTAAGGTATCCATCGCATACCAGAACCCTTCATGTCTAAAGGCGTTTAGCTCGCCTTTTTTTGCTAACAATTCTAAGGGTTCTCTCTCTAGAATTGTTGTATCGTTTTTGATAAAGTCAAACAATTCTGGTTCGAATACAAAGAAACCGCCATTTATATGACCACCTTCCCCCATAGGTTTTTCGAGGAATGAAGTAACATTATTGTCTTGAATTTGTAACACTCCGAATCTCCCGGGAGGTCTGATAGCAGTTAATGTAGCAATTTTTTTTTGTTTAGCATGAAATTTTAATAATTCAGAAATATTTAGATTGGATAAACCATCACCATATGTGAGCATAAATGGATCATCCCCAATATAGGATTGAATTTTTTTTACCCGACCTCCGGTCATGGTATTATCTCCGGTATCGATGAGAGAAATTTTCCAAGGTTCAGAAAAATTGTGATGTGTTTTAATTTTAT
>Ga0209668_10001481_pt1 | contig 10085 bp, 6 predicted proteins | sample FrelakmetPLP11PL_FD_187150 | JGI IMG/M metagenome (GOLD analysis project Ga0209668, IMG submission 187150) | Freshwater lake sediment microbial communities from the University of Notre Dame, USA, for methane emissions studies - PLP11 PL (SPAdes)... | ecosystem: Environmental > Aquatic >... | reverse complement strand
CCCATCGCACCTGGTGAGGGCGCGTCAGGGTTGGCCATCGACCTGGCCCATCACCGGCTCTTCACGGTGGCGGGCAACAAGCTCCTGGTGGCGCTGGACAGCACCAGCGGAAAGGTGCTGTCGACGATGCCCATCGGGCCCGGTGTGGATGCCGCTGCGTACGATCCGGCCACCGGCCTCGTGTTCGCGTCGAGCAGCGACAGCACGCTGACCGTCGCCAGGGCCGACGCCGTCGGAAAGCTGACCCTTGTGCAGACGCTGGCGACACCGCCGCGATCGAGAACGATGACGCTCGACCCGAAGACCCATCGGATCTACGTGTCAGCAGCGGAGTTCACCGCCCCGCCGCCCGCGGCGGCAGGCGCCCAGCCCCAGCGGCCGCAGATGGTGCCGGGATCGTTCAAGGTCGTGGTCTACGAAATGGCCGCGGCCGCGGGCAGGTAGCAGAACGCGATCGCAGGACTCGACCCCGGCGAGCGCACAGGTCCGGGACACCTGGCGTGCCCGGATCTGTGCGCCTCGGAAATCTCGACGAGACGCTCGAAGACGGCTCCCTCGCCAAGACCGCCACAGAATCCTGTCACTCGAGCCGGGCACGGACGTGCGTCGTTCGTGTCGCGAGTCAAAGTCACCGTACCGCTGGCGCCGTGCGCGGGGCGCGCTCCCCGGCCCGGGCGGGACCCTTCGTGGGGTGCGGCGTCTTCGAAGGTCCGGCCGGCCTTTCCTCGCTCTACAATCGACTGGCACAGTCGGCGCGTGCGCCCCGTGTGGGCCGCTGACAATTCGCTTCACGGCAGACGAGGGAACCCCCGATGAACCGTCGTCAGTTTCTGCAACACTCCGCCACGCTGGCGACCGCACCGCTCATCGGCCTGTCGCCCTTGCGCAGCGATCGTCGCGCCCCGCTCCGCGTCAACGGCGTGCGCCTCAACAGTTGGCTCACCTCGTTCGACGCCATCGGCCGTACACCGACCGGCATCAATCGCGTCGCATACTCACCCGCCGATCTCGCCGGTCGGCGCTTCACGCTCGATCTGTTCACCCAGGCCGGCCTCGCGCCGCGCATCGACGCCGCCGGCAACATCTACGGCCGCCTCAACGGCAGCGACGCATCGCTCAAGCCCATCCTCGTCGGCTCGCACGTCGACTCCGTCACCGACGGCGGCAACTACGACGGAGCTCTCGGCTCCTTCGCCGCCATCGAAGTGGCACGCTCGCTGCGCGAACAGGGCGTGCATCTGCGGCACCCGCTCGATGTGGTGGTCTGGCAGAACGAAGAAGGCGGCACCATCGGCAGCAAGCTCGCCATCGGGGATCTGACCGAGGCCGATCTCGACAAGGTGGCGCGCTCCGCCAGGACGATCCGCGACGGCATCGGCCTCGTTGGGGGCGATGCCACGCACTGGCGCGACGCCGTGAAGAAGCCGGGCGACTTTAACTGCTACATCGAGCTTCACATCGAACAGGGTGGGCTGCTCGAGAAGGCGGGTCTGCAGATTGGTGTGGTGCAGGGCATCGTGGGATTGCGCTGGTTCGAAGTCACGATCACCGGCGCCGCCAATCATGCGGGAACGACACCCATGGACCAGCGGCACGATGCCATGCTGGCCGCCGCCAGGTTCACTGTCGGCGTGAATGATGCCGTCACGGGCGAACCGGGTCGTCAGGTCGCGACGGTCGGACGCCTCAACGTATTGCCCAATACCACCAACGTGATTCCGGCGCAGGTGGTGCTCACCATCGACCTGCGCGATCTCGATCGCGCCACGCTCGTGCGCTTCACCGATCGCTTCGAGGAACTCGGCCGCGAGATTGGCACCGCCACCGGCACGACGTTCGCCTTCAAGCGACTCGTGGACAGCGAGCCGGCCATGGCCAACTCCGACGTGATGAACTGGATCGACGACAGCGCCGCATCACTGGGCCTCACCCGTCAGCGCATGCCGAGCGGGGCAGGGCATGACGCGCAGGAGATCGCGCGCATCGCGCCGATGGGGATGATCTTCGTGCCAAGCGTGGGCGGGATCAGTCATTCGCCCAGGGAATTCACCAGGGCGGATGACGTGACCCACGGTGCGGACGTTCTGCTCAACTCGGTGATTGCAGCGGATCGCGGCTGACCACGAGCGGTCGCGGCGCGTCAGGACACCAACACGGAGCCCACTCGCTGGAGGGCGTTGTCGAGCGCCAAGGCCTGCTACTGGTACTTGATGACGACCGCGATCGTGAGCACCGCCATCGCGACGGCGAGGAAGTAGATCTGCAGCGGCAGGATCGAGCGCAACCGCCCCCCCGAACGGTACCACCGGTTTCAGGCGATCTTCAGGTTCTTCTGGTCTACTGGCGGCCGGAGGAGACCGCTCATGAAGCACCTTCGCCTGTCGTTCATGGTCGTGGCCATCTCGGTCGGTGTCGCCGGCCAGACGGCCGCACAAGAGCCCGGTCGCCACTGGCAGAAGTCCTTTGCCGTCGGCCCGGGCGAACTCGCGACGGTTGGTGAGAACCCCTACCTGGTGCTGAAGCCTGGATATCAGCTGACGCTCGAGGGCAAGGAATCCGGCAGACTGGTCCGGCTCGTGGTGTCGGTGCTCGATGAGACGAAGGTCGTCGGCGGCATCGAAGCGAGGGTGGTCGAGGAACGCGAAACAGAGAACGGTGCACTGGTCGAGGTGTCGCGCAACTACATGGCCATCCACAAGACGACCCACGACGTGTACTATCTCGGCGAAGACGTCGATGTCTACAAGGCCGGCAAGGTCGCGAACCACGAAGGCGCGTGGCTGCACGGCACCGGCGGAGCGACGCTCGGCCTGCTGATCCCCGGGTCTCCCATCGTCGGCCAGCGGTACTACCAGGAGGTGGCGCCCAAGGTCGCCATGGATAGGGCGGAAGTCGTCAGTGTGACCGAACGCGTGACCGCGCCGGCCGGCACCTTCGAGAAATGCTTGAAGACCGAAGAAACCACTCCCCTCGAGCCGGGCCGCGAGTCTAAACTCTACGCGCCAGGAATCGGCCTGGTGACAGATGGTGCCCTTCTGCTGATCTCCTATACGAAGAGGTGAGATCGTGGCTCACGCAGCTCGGTTCCGGGGGATCGCCATCGCGGGAGTCTGCGCGGCGCTGTTTCTGGCAGGCCCGGGTCCGCTCGCGGCACAGGAAGCCTCGTCTCCGGCACAGCCTGCCCAGGCGCCACTGACGTTCCGCGCGGCCATGGATCAGGTGATCTCCACCAACCTCGAACTGGCGGCCGTCCGGCGGGCTCGCGCCATCCGCCAGGCGGAGGTGCGCGCGGCGGGGCAATGGGCCAACCCGGAGTTCTCGGCCGAAATCACGCGCGACTCGCCGCACGGGGACGTCGCCATCGGCTTTCCCGTGGACATCGGCGGGGTTCGCTCCCGCCGGGTCGCGGTGGCGAAGGAAGGGCTGGCCATGGCCGACGTCGAGGAAGCGGCCGCCCTCAAGGACCTGCGCCGCAAGGTGCGCCTGGCTTTCTACGGCCTGCTGGCCGCCGATGAACGGATCGTGCTCGCCGACGGCATGCTGAAGGTGGCCGAGCGCGTGAAGGAGGTGGCGCAGGCGCGCTTCGAGGAAGGGGCCGCGCCCCGACTCGACGTGATGGAGGCCGAGTTGAGCGTCGTCCGAGTCCGGACCGAAATGGACCTTGCCCGCTCCGCGCGCCGCGCCGTGCAGGCCGACCTCAACGCGCTGCTGAACAGGCCTCCCGGGATGACCGTGTCCCTCACGGGCCAGGCGTCCGACGTCCCTGCGCTGCCGACGATGGATCGGGCGACGGCCGAGGCGCTCGCGTCGAATCTCGACCTGCGCGCCATCGACCGCGAAGCCGCGATCGAAGATCGGCAGCTCAGCCTGCTGAAAGCGGAGCGGGTGCCGACGCCGACGTTCAGTGTGGGCGCCGCGCTGAATGCGCCGGGCGAGTTCGACGTCGGCGCGCATGCCGGTGTCAGCCTCGCGATTCCACTGTTCTCCCGCAACCAGGGCGAAATCGCCGGGTCGCTGGCGAGAACCGACACCATCAAGGCGCGTCGCGAGGCGATACGCCGCCAGGTCGAAGCCAGGGTGTTTGCCGCCCTCGAGCGCGTCACAGCCCAGCGCGCCCAAGTGGAGGCGTTCCGCGCGACGCTTGTTCCCACCGCGACCACCATTCAGGGCCTGGTCGAAGAAAGCTATCGGCTCGGCCGCGATTCGATTCTGACCACGCTCGTGGCCCAGCGCGCCCTGAGGGACGTGAAGTCCGAGTACCTTGAGGCGCTGCTCGCCCTTCAGGCGGCCGTTGCGGAGTTGGAGGACATCCTTGGTGCACCGATCCAGTAGCCCACACGCCCGGATCCGAAGGTGGCTCCTCGTGTCGGGCGTCGCCGCGCTGGCGGCGGCCTCTGTCGCCTGCGGCAAGTCGGCAGGCGACGAGGAGATCACCTCCGCCGACGAACCCACGATTTCCGCGGAGGTTGGCACCGTCACGCGGCGCGACCTCGTCGAGCCGCTCATCGTCCGGGGCACGGTCGTGGCCATGCCCAACCAGGACGTGAAGATCGCCGCGCTGGTTGCCGGGCGCGTTGACAGCCTCTCGGTGGCCGAGGGCGACTGGGTCAGGTCGGGCCAGATCGTGGCCGAGATTGACCCGCGCCCCTTCGCCGATCAGAAACGCCAGGCGGCGGCGGGCGTGGCCCAGGCGAGGGCCGCCGTCGAGAATGCGCGGCTCAACATGGAACGCACCGAGCGCCTGTTCGAGCGCGGCATCGCCGCCGGCAAGGAAGTGGAAGATGCGCGGGCCCAGCGCGCCGCGGCTGACGCCGGCCTCGAACAGGCCACGGCCGCCCTCGACACGGCCGATCGCCAGCTGTCCCGAGCGCACGTCACGTCACCCATCTCCGGACAAGTCGTCAAGCGTCTCGTCAGCGTCGGTGAACAGGTCGACGGCACGGCGGCGCAATCGATCGTTGAGGTGGCGAATCTCGACCACGTCGAGATTGCGGCCGGCATACCGGCCGATCATCTCGCGCGGGTCAGGGTCGGCCAGTCCGCCATCGTGTCGTCTGACGCGTACGCGGATCACGAGTTCGAGGGCCAGATCATCGCCATCTCTCCGGCCGTCGACGTGGCCACGAACACCGCGCTTGCCCGAATCCGCCTCGCGAACACCGGCCGCCTGCTGAAGGTCGGGATGTTCGCCCAGGTGCACGTCGGCCTGAGCGAAAGGAAGGGCGTGCTCACCGTTCCGCCGTCAGCGGTCGCGAAGGGTGAGGACGAGACGGCGGTCTATGTCGTCGCGGGCAACCTCGCGACGCGCACCAAAGTGACCCTCGGCCTGGAAACCTCTGACGCCGTCGAGATCGTCGACGGCGTGACAGAGGGACAGAAGGTCCTCACGTCTGCCATTCACGGACTCGGCGAGCGGGCCCGCCTCGCGCAAACCAAATGAACATCGCCCGCTTCGCTGCCCGCAACAGCCGCGCGATCCTGCTCGGCATTGTCCTGCTGTCGGCTGCGGGCGTCTGGGCGCTCACGACGCTGCCGAGCAACATCTACCCCGAAGTCGAGTTCCCGCGCATCGTCATCGTGGCCAGGGCCGGCGATCTGTCGCCGCGCCTCGTGCAGCTTGCCGTCACGCGGCCGCTCGAGGAAGCAGCGCGCACGGTGCTCGGCGCGCGCCGTGTCACGTCGAAGACCATCCGCGGCGCCTGCGAGATCTCCGTCCTCTTCAATCCCGAGACGGACATGCCTTACGCCCTGCAGCTCATGCAGGGCAAGATCGACGAGGCCAAAGGCTCGTTGCCCGCCGAGACGACGGTCGCGGTCGAGCGCATGACGCCGTCGCTCTTTCCGATCTTCAGCTTCAACGTCACCGGGGCCATTCCTCCTGCCGACTTGCGCGACCTCGCCGAATTCGAACTGCGCCCCCTGCTCAGCCGGGTGCAGGGCGTGGCCAATGTCGAGGTGCTCGCGAGCGAGGAGCGCGAGATCTCCGTCATCGTCGATCCGGAGCGCCTCAATGCCGCGAAGCTGACGATCGATCAGGTGGCCGACGCGCTGAAGGCCACGAACGTCGTCACGGCCGTGGGGCGCCTCCCCAAGGACTACCTGCAATACCTCGTCCTCAGTTCGGCGGAATTGACGAGCCTGGACGGCGTGCGGAAGGTGGTGGTGGCGTTCCGGGACCGGATCCCCGTGTACGTGGGCGACGTGGCCGAGGTTCGCGAAGGCGTCATCGACCGCACCACCCTCATCTCGGGCGCGGGCAAACCCGCCGCTGTCGTCAGCGTGGCGCGCCAGATCCGCGGCAATATCCTGTCGGTGGTCGACGGCGCGAAGGCCGCTCTCAAGGAGTACCGTGCCTCGCTTCCGCCGTCGGTGCGGCTGACCGTCGTGTACGATCTCGCCGACTTCGTCCGCAACGCGGTCGCGAGCGTACGCGACGCGATCGCGATCGGCAGCCTGCTGGCCGTGCTGGTGCTGATCTTCTTCCTTCGCGACTGGCGCGTCACGACCATCGCGGCCATCTCGCTTCCGCTCACGATTGTCGGCACGTTCTTCGTGCTCCACCTCGTGGGCGGCACCATCAACCTGATGTCCCTGGGCGGCCTCGCCATCGCGATCGGTCTGGTCATTGACGATTCCATCGTGGTGGTGGAGAACATCCACCGGCACCGGGCTGCGGGCGAGACGGTGGCCGTTGCTGCCGAAAGAGGCACGCAGGAACTGCTCGCGGCGGTCATCGGATCCACTCTCACCACGGTTGTCGTCTTTGTCCCGCTTGGCTTGCTGCAGGGCGTCGTGGGTCAATTCTTCGCCGCCCTGTCGACAACCCTTGCGGCGGCGGTGCTCCTGTCGCTGGCGTACGCGTTGCTGTTCATCCCGAGCGTGGCGGGACGCTTCCTGCGCGACCACGACAAGTCCTCGTCGAGGCTGGATCGGTTATCGCGCTGGTACAAGTCCCTCCTGACATGGTCCATGCGGAAGCCTGCGCTCGTGATCGGCGTCACGCTGGCGTTTGCCGCGCTGGGCGCGTTGCTCTACACGCGGCTGGAGACAGGTTTCCTGCCGCAGATGGACGAGGGCGGCTACATCGTCGACTACTGGACGCCCGAAGGCACGTCGCTCCCGGAGACCGACCGGATGCTGAAGCGTGTCGAAGATATCCTCAACGACACGCCGGAAGTGGCGAGCTTCGCGCGACGCACCGGCGCCGAGTTGGGGATGTTTGCGACACCCCAGAACACCGGGGACATCGTCGTCAGGCTGACGCCGAGCGCGAAACGGGAGCGGACCGCCGAGGAAGTGATTGAAGCGCAGCGGGCCATCTTCGAGAAGGAGATGCCCGGCATGACGATTGAGTTCGTGCTGCTCCTGCAGGACATGCTCGGCGATCTGGAAGGCAACCCGGAACCGGTTGAAGTGAAGATCTTCGGTGACGATCTCGCCACGCTGACCGCACTGGCCGAGCGCACGGCTGCGAGGCTCGAAAAGATCCCGGGCCTCGTCGATATTGTCGTGCCCCAGCGCGGAAACCCCGAACTGAACCTGCGTATCGACCCGACGCGCGCGGCCAGGGCCGGCTTTACCGTGGACCGGATCACCAGCCAGTTGGCGACAGGGATGCTCGGCCGGCCGGCCACAACGTTCAGGAAGAACGACCGGCTCATCGACGTGCGAGTGCGGTTCGCCGACCGGAATCGCTTCGATCTCGATTGGATTCGCGAGTTTCCCCTGGCGTCGGAGTCCGGGGCCATCGTGCCGCTATCGGCCACGGCGACCATCGACATGTCCGAGGGAGAGACCGAGTTGCACCGGGAAGACCTGCGCCAGATGATCCCGATCACCGCCCGGCTGGAGGGACGCGATCTGGGGAGCGGCATCCGCGACGTGCAGGCCGCACTCGAGTCAGAACAATGGCCGATCGGCTACTCGTGGCGGCTTGGCGGCCAGTACGAGAGCCAGCAGACGTCCTTCAAGTCGATGCTGCTGGTGCTGTCGGTGGCCGTGCTGCTGGTGTTCGGTGTGCTCGTGGCGCAATTCCGGCGCTTCGTCCCGGCCATTATCATCCTGTCGGCGGCGCCGTTGTCGCTCGTGGGCGCATTCGGGCTGCTGTTGCTGACGGGAACGCCGCTCAACGTCTCCTCGATGATGGGGCTGATCCTGCTCATCGGCCTCATCGTCAAGAACGGCATCATCCTGGTGGACTACGCCGACATCATCATGGCGCGCGGCGGTGATGCTGTGGAGGCGTTGATCGAAGCCGGGGCGGTCCGGCTGCGCCCGATCCTGATGACGACGCTGTGCACGCTGTTCGGCCTGCTGCCGCTGGCGCTGGGGCTGGGGCCAGGCGCGGAAATGCAGAAGCCGCTGGCTATCGCCGTCATCGGCGGCCTGTCGGTCTCGACCGTCATCACGCTGATCTTCGTGCCGACGGCGCTGTCGATGGTGAGGCGGCGCGGCTGACGAGGCGTGCTGTCAGCGCCGAGTGGCGCAGGACTTCCCCGCCCTGAGCGCAGTCGAAGGGAGTCCTGCGGTGCCGCGATCCGAGGATGCGCACCCTTCTGGGCGCCGTCTTCGCGGCCCTGCTCAGCCGACCCGTTCAACGGCCAGCAGCGACACGTCGTCTCTCAATCGGCCGCCGCACCAGGCACGGACGTCGGCCGCGACGAGATCGAGCCCGGCTCGCAGCGGGCGGTCGCGCCACCGGGCGATCTCCGCGAGGAGACGGTCCTGGCCGAACTCCTCTTCGTCGGCATTCAAGGCTTCGACGGCACCGTCCGTGTAGAAGTACAGCCGATCGCCGGGTTCGAGCGTCAGGCTCTCATCTTCGAACACCGCGTCTTCGATCATCCCGATGGGCAACCCCGCGCCCGCCACCGCGGCCGGCGGACCGGTCCGGGGCAGCAGCACCGGCGCCGGGTGGCCGGCCATCACGTACTGGAATCGCCCCGATGACGGTTCGATCACGCCGTACACGAAGGTGAAGTACTGGCGCGTGCGGTCCATCGGAAACTGCCGGTTCAGGCGCTCGGCCACTCGCGCAGGCGACACGACGGAAGGCCCGGCGCCGGCGTTCTCGGTGAGCAGCGCCCCCTCGACTGTCGGCGACAGCAGGTGATTCAGCGTGAACGACAGGAGCGCGGCCCCGACACCGTGCCCGCTCACGTCCAGAAGGTAGAGCCCCATCCGCTCGTCCGGGAGCGGGACAATGCCCACGCCGTCGCCGGCGAGATCGTCGCAGGGATGGAACGCGTGAGCGATGCGCAGCCGTCCGGTCTCGACCTCGGGCGGAGGCAGAAGCGCCTGTTGCACGCGTGCCGCCAGCCTCAAGTCCTGCTCCAGCGCCTCTTTCGACCGGCGCAGTCCGTCCTCTGCGTCGCGACGGGCGGTGACGTCGGACTGAATGCCGATGAAGTGCGTGACCTCGCCCGACGGATCACGAACGGGCGTGATGGAGAGGCGGTTCCAGAAGGTCGTGCCGTCCTTCCGGTAGTTCAGGATCTCGACGACGCACTCGCGGCGTTCGGCCAGGGCGGCCCGGATCTCGGCCACAGCGGCGGCATCGGTGGCTGCTCCCTGCAGGAATCGGCAGTTCCGGCCCATCACTTCCGCAACCGGGTAGCCCGTCATCCGTTCGAAGCCCTCGTTCGCGAAAATGAGCGGCCGGTCGGGCCGTCGCGCATCGGCGATGGTGATGCCCTCGGCAGCGACGTCCAGCGCCCGATCCTTCAGCGCCAGCCATTCCGCCAGTTCACCTGGCCCGCCAGGTGCCTCCGGTTGTCGGTCCGTATCGCCCATCCGCGCCTCGCAAGACACGCCCCGGGGTCCCCCGGTGCACGCGTCATCATAGCCTGACGGTGCCCGCATCACCGTGCGACCCGCGGCAGTCGTCGGGGTGGAAGACCCGGCGACCGATGGACTTGCGGCCCCATCCTCCTACTTCACGGTGTACCCGGCTGGCAGTTCGAACAGCGTCGGATCGGGCTCGCTGCGGCCGATCCTGGTCAAACGGTAGGTCGTTTCGCCGACGCGGGGATCGACGTGCTTCGTCAGGACGAGCACCTTCAGGTCCTGAGAGAACCACTCCTCCG
>Ga0209668_10001480_pt1 | contig 10086 bp, 12 predicted proteins | sample FrelakmetPLP11PL_FD_187150 | JGI IMG/M metagenome (GOLD analysis project Ga0209668, IMG submission 187150) | Freshwater lake sediment microbial communities from the University of Notre Dame, USA, for methane emissions studies - PLP11 PL (SPAdes)... | ecosystem: Environmental > Aquatic >... | reverse complement strand
GTTTCGCTATCCTGATATCCTGATTACCAATTTTCACCAGCCACGGAGTACGTTACTCCTGCTCATTGCGTCTTTTATCGGCGAAGACTGGAGAAAGGCATACGAATATGCGCTTGATCATGGCTTCAGGTTCCTCAGTTATGGTGACAGTTGCCTGTTTACTGGAAATAAAGATTATTAAAGCATTTTTTGGATAAAGAACTCCGCGTTACCTGAATAATTCGATTGAATGACTAATTTTGGAGAGTCGCCCCGGGTTTTTGTTTTAAAATGTTCTTAACCATGGAAATAATTTTCCTTTTGACAATATTCATCATTGCCTATTTATACTCTTCTGTCGGGCATGGTGGCGCCAGCGGATACATCGCTTTAATGGCTCTTTTTAGTATTGAGCCCGGATTAATACGTTGTTCTGCATTAATTATGAACGTTTTCGTTTCAGGGATAGCTCTTCTTATTTTCTTTAAAGCCGGGTATTTCCGATGGCGAATTGTTTTCCCATTTCTTATTTTATCGATACCTTTCTCCTTTATAGGTGCCTGGATCGAAATAGATCCCCGTTTTTACAAGATCATGCTGGGGATTTTGCTTCTCCTTGGCGTTCTAAGGATATTGATCAGGTTCCAGGATTCAGATACTTTAAAAACTCCTCAATTTGCGGTAAGCATTTTCCTTGGAGCTTTGCTGGGGTTTGTCTCAGGCATCATCGGTATCGGTGGAGGGATCATTCTTAGCCCTTTGCTGTTGATTATGCGATGGGCCAATGTTAAAGAAGCCGCAGCAGCTTCGGCATTATTCATCCTCCTGAACTCTTCCAGCGGATTGCTAAGCCTGTCTTTTCAAAGCAACATCATTCTGACCCCTGATATTTTCCTTTGGGTGATTACGGGAATTACCGGAGCAACGGCCGGCAGCTTTATGGGAGGTTACAAACTATCCTATAATACCCTCAGGTATGTCCTGTCGCTTGTGCTGATATTAGCCAGTTATAAATTATTAATTGTATGATGTAATGATCCCTTGTTCCAGGCTGGAATCCCATATTGCACTTCATCATATACTTTTACTCTTAATTTTCATGTTTTCGCTTCCCTGTTCAACCGTTAATATTTTCATTACATTTGTTGTGAAATAAATAACACTATGAAAAAGCTCCTGATTTTAGGTGCAGGCACAGGCGGCACCATAATGGCAAATAAAATGCGCAAAGATTTACCCAGGGACGAATGGGCTATTACTATCATTGACCAGGAAAAAATTCATTATTATCAACCTGGTTTTCTTTTCATTCCTTTTGGCATGTACCAGGAAAGAGATGTCATAAAGCCTAAAAATAATTTCATTCCCTACGGAGTAAACTTTATTTATGGAAAAATTGATAAAGTAGACCCTGCTCAGAACAAGGTTTTACTCATTGACGGCGAGGCGCTGAATTATGATATCCTGATCATTGCTACGGGAACGCGGACAAATCCTGAAGAGACCCCGGGCCTCCAGGGGGAATTATGGTATAAGAACATCTTTGATTTTTACACCATAAAAGGCGCACTGGCGTTGCAAAAGTTTTTTAAAACCTGGGAAGGCGGAAACCTGGTCATAAATATAGCTGAAATGCCTATCAAATGCCCGGTTGCGCCACTGGAATTCACATTTTTCGCTGATGCGTTCTTTATCGAGAGAGGAATGCGCCAGAAAGTAACCATTACATACGTTACACCGCTCTCTGGTGCATTCACAAAACCAAGGGCTTCTAAAATGCTTGGAAATCTGCTGGAAGAAAAGAACATCAGGCTGGTAACGGATTTCAGCCTGGCGGAAGTCGATAATGAAAATAAAAAAATTATCGACTATGGCGGAACAGAAGTTCCGTTCGATCTGCTGGTCACCATTCCGGTTCATACCGGGGACCCGATGATTGAAAGAAGCGGACTGGGAGACGATTTCAGTTTCGTCCCGGCTAACAAGCATACGCTCCAGTCGGAAAAGTATGAAAATATATTTGTGATCGGTGATGCCGGGAATTTCCCAACTTCTAAAGCAGGGTCTGTGGTCCATTTCCAGGCAGAGATACTACATGAAAACCTTCTTTGCTATATTGAAAACCGCCCGTTCACCGCAAGTTTCGATGGCCACTCGAATTGTTATATCGAAACCGGACATGGCATGGGAGCACTGATCGACTTTAATTACGAAACAGAACCATTGCCGGGTCATTTCCCGTTTCCCGGGATCGGTCCGTTTGGCTTACTGAAGGAAACACGTATGAATCATTACGGGAAGCTCATTTTCCGCTGGATTTACTGGAATATCCTCCTGAAAGGCAAAGAAATGCCAATCGACACACAAATGACCATGGCAGGTAAGAAACTTGAATAATATTAAATCTACCAACCATGTCAGAAGAAATAATTCAGGCACAGATCGATGCGATCAACCGTAAGCTGGATATAGTCCTGGAAGAGATTTATGCGCAGCGTGAATCGCGCCAGTCGCTGCTTGACCTGGCCGATGATGCCTATATCATCGGGAAGGACGTATTTAAAAATACCGTAATCCAGCTTGATAAAGCGGGGGTGGAAGTTGACCCCGATGCACTGGCCGGAATAGGCCTGAAACTTATCCGGAATATAAGTAATATCAACGAGTTCCTGGAAGTCCTCGAGAGTGTCAATGATTTCCTGAAGGATGTATCCCCGATCATCCACCAGGTTGGACTCGATGCTATCAGCAAGCTGAATGAACTGGAGAAAAGAGGCTACATTGACTTTTTCCGGGAGCTCAGCAGGTCGCTTGACAACATCGTCACCCATTTTAAGGCAGAAGATGTTAAAGCTCTTTCGGATAATATCGTTTTCATTATGGAAACCATCAGGAACCTGACCCAGCCAGATATGCTGAAAGCTATTAATAATGCGTTAGCTATTTACAAAAACCTCGATATGGAAAACGTGGAGGAATATTCTATTTTTAAAGCATTTATGGAATTAAGGAAGCCCGAACTGAAAAAAGGTATCGGCTTTATGATCACATTCCTGAAGCGGCTAAATGAAATTCCGGCTCAAAACAACCAGTAAAGACAAAATTTCTATTTATTTTCTAATAACTAATACCCAATAACCAATACACGACTAATTATTCATTATTCAAATAAATTCTAAATCCTATGGCACAAAAAACGTATGCAGGCATTACTGTCGATGTCAATGATGAGGGTTACTTTACCAATCCGTCTCAATGGACAAAAGAAATTGCAATGGAAATTGCAAAAGAAGAAGGCGTGGTATTAACCGAAAAGCACTTTTTAGTCCTTAATTATCTCAGGGATAGATTTGCCAGAGGTGAAGCGCTTTCAATCCGCGGCATCAATAAATCCGGAATCGTTGAAGTAAAAGACTTCTACCAGATGTTTCCCGGGGCACCATTAAAAAAATCCACAAAAATAGCAGGCATTCCGAAGCCGGAAAGCTGCGTCTGATTAACGATAAACATTTTACGAGAATGAGTACAGAAAAATCAAATCCGGTTAAGAAAGTATCCATCATCTGTTCAAAAGGAACGATTGAAGATGTGTATGCAGCTTTAGTGATGGGGAATGGGGCTGTAATGGAAGGTATTGAAGCAAATCTGTTTTTTACCTTTTTCGGTCTGGAAGGAATCATGAAAAAAAGGATGGACAAACTTCATACAGGCATTGTTGGTAATCCTGCCATGAGGCTTCCGGGAGGAGCCCGAATGCCAACCTTGCTGGGAATCATCCCTGGAATGGAGGCCATGGTTTCCTCCATGATGAAAAGTCAGATGGACAAGCTGGATGTTCCGCCTGTAAGCGAGTTCATTGAATTGTTTGTCGCCGGTGGCGGCAATCTTTATGCCTGCAAGTTAGCTGCAGACATGTTCAAAGTCACCAAGGAAGACCTGAATGAGCATGTAAAGGGAATCATCACCGTCGGGGAATTTTACGAACATGCCGGCGGGGAAGGTGCTCATATCATCTTCACCTGAAAATAAAACCCCGCCTTTCTTTTTACTATTTTTGCCAGAACTTATTTTAAATGGCTGAAGTTACCTCAAATAAAAAGAAAGGTTCAACATCTCCCGAAAAGGAGATGAGCTTCTGGGAACACCTTGAAGAGCTGCGATGGCATCTGGTCAGGTCAGTCATTATACTGCTTGTACTGGCAATCGTAGCTTTTATCATGCGCAAATTTATCTTTGATGAAATCCTCCTGGCTCCGAAAGACCCCGATTTTATTACTTACCGGGCATTCTGTGCGATAGGCAGATGGCTTTCCCTGGATTTATGTATGGGCACTGTCCCCATGGAAATCGTTAATATACAGATGTCAGGGCAGTTCATGACCCATGTCTATGTTTCATTAATGGCAGCAGTTGTAGTTGCTGTCCCATACCTTTTATGGGAGATATGGAGTTTTATCAGGCCTGCGCTGTTACCAAATGAAAAAAAATATTCAAGGGGTGCTGTTGTTTTCAGCTCTCTTTTATTTATTCTGGGCATGCTCTTCAGCTATTATCTGATCGTGCCCCTCACCATCAATTTCTTTTCTTCCTACCAGGTGAGCGCAGCTGTTACCAACACCATCACGCTGAGTTCATATATCAGCACGGTAGTTTCTGTTACCCTGGCCTGCGGTTTGGTATTCGAATTGCCCATAATTGTATTTTTCCTTACAAAAGTTGGCATATTGACTCCTTCCTTCATGAAAAAAAATCGGAAATATGTTCTGATTATATTACTTACGATTGCTGCTATTATAACCCCGCCTGATGTTTTCAGTCAGATACTTGTTACCATTCCGCTTATGGGGCTTTATGAATTCAGCCTTTTTGTTTCATTATGGGTGTATAAAAAAAAGGCGGCTAAACTCGCCGGTTAAAAGCATTCAGGATTTTAAAAAATCTGAAACCAATCCGTAAAATTCATCCGGTTCATCTGAATGGACCCAATGAGTGCCATTTTCAATGGTCCTGATAATTGCCTGTGGAAAATTCTGATATATGGCAGGATAATCCTCTTCCAGGATATAATCTGAATTGCCCCCCCTGATAAAAAGGGCCGGTCCGTCAAAACGGGTCGAAAAAAATACCCCGTCATACATTGCCTCAATGTGATAGCTGATTGCCTGCAGGTTAGGCCTCCATGCCAGGAGGTTTTTCTCCTTCCAATAGAGGTTCTTCAGAAGGAATTGAACCAGGCGTTCATCCCTGATTTTCTCCGATAGCACTTTTTCAACTTCCTGCCTGCCAGGTGCCTGGCCGAAATCCACTGAAAGCATGGCATCGATCAGCCTTAGATGGTAATTAAACCTGATATAGGTCCGGAGGCTGGTATCAACAATGATGATCCTGCTAACTGAATGAGGGTTTTCCAGGGTATATCGCATCGCGACCTTCCCTCCCATCGAGTGCCCGAGGATAATGGGCTTAACCAATCCTTTTGTTTCAATGAATTCCGAAATGTCGTCCGTCAGGGCATAATAATTAAAGACAGGATGTTGCGGCGACTGTCCATGGTTGCGCTGATCAGGGATAAGCACCCTGTAGCCATCTTCAGCAAGTTTCCTGGCAATAGCAACCCAATTGTCTGAAATTCCCAGTAATCCATGAAGGATAATTATAGGATGCCCTTTACCATATTCCCTGTAAAACAGCTCCATAAGTTCATAAATTTAAAATCAGGAAGTAAGCCTGAGCTGTCGCAGGTAAAGCTGAATGGCATTTTCCAGCCCATAATAAAGAGCATCACAAATCAGGGCATGACCGACGGAAACTTCCAGTAGACCGGGAATATTGGCAGCAAAATAATTCAAATTATCCAGGTTGAGATCATGCCCGGCATTGAGCCCAAGTCCAATCCTTTGGGCTTCTTTGGCTGCTATTATAAATGGCCGGATAGCAGCTTCCCTGTCGTACTTGTATTCCCTGGCATAGCTTTCAGTATATAGCTCGATCCGGTCGGTCCCTGTTGACCTGGCATACTCAATCATTTTAATATCCGGATCTAAAAAAATGGAAGTTCTTATGCCTGAACCATGAAATTCAGAGATGATTTCCCTGAGCTTATCCTGGTTTTTTATTGTATCCCATCCATGGTCAGAAGTAAGCTGGGCAGGATTGTCAGGAACCAGCGTCACCTGTGCAGGGAGAATCTCCAGTACCAACCCGATGAAATCAGGAGTTGGATTTCCCTCTATATTAAATTCTGTAGTAAGCAGCGGTTTCAGGTCCCTTGCATCCCGGAACCGGATATGACGCTCATCCGGCCGTGGATGGACAGTGATTCCCTGCGCGCCGTATCTTTCGCAATCAAGTGCCGCTTTCAGGATATCAGGTACATTACCGCCGCGTGCATTACGCAAGGTGGCAATTTTGTTGATATTTACGCTCAAACGAATCATGAATCCTGAATTGTGCAACAAGTTTTGCTACAGTCAACAAAGCTAATAAATTTAAAGAATGATGGCTGCTGATTGACAAATCTTCACGATCTTTGAAATATCATGAGGGCAGTGATACAACGTGTTGCCGAAGCCAGTGTCAGTATTGGCGGAAATCTGAAGTGCCGGATTGGCCCTGGCCTTCTGGTTTTATTGGGTATTGAAGAAGCTGACGGACAGGAAGATATCGGTTGGCTTTGCGGAAAAATTTGCAGGATGAGGATTTTCAATGATCAGGATGGTGTCATGAATCTCGCGGTTACTGAAGTAAACGGCGAGATACTGGTTGTAAGCCAGTTTACCCTGCATGCCAGCACAAAAAAAGGGAACAGGCCATCTTATATCCGCGCAGCCAGGCCTGAAACTGCAATTCCGCTATATGAGAAATTTGTTAAGCAATTGAGTTCAGACCTTGGAAAAGAAGTTAAAACCGGGGTATTCGGCGCGATGATGGAGATTCAGCTTATCAATGACGGGCCGGTTACTTTAATAATTGACAGCAAAGCGAGGGAATGAGATAAAAAAAGCCTTCCACATTGCTGCGGAAGGCCAAAAACCAAATTAATTAAAGAAAAATTCTTACTTTTTATCGGGACTTGCTGTGCAACAACCCGCTTTTTCCTTATCACTGCATGAATTGGAAGAAGCTGGCTTGTCTGAACATGAAGAAGGGTTTGCTTTTACGTCTTTAGCAGTCGATTTAGCTTCAGTCTTTGCGTCTTTCGAGTCCGAGACCTTCTTGTCATTTGCTTTTTTAGGGTCCTTATCAAACTTTACCATTTCCACCTGGTTAGTAGATGCCATCAGATTCTGGATGCTTAAAGCGCCAAAAGCCACAAAGCCAATAATTGCAAGGAATAGAACGAGTTTTTTCATACTTTTGAATTTATTAGATTAACAACGATATCGGGCACAAATATATCATCTATTCCATGTGACCAATGTTAAATGGTTGTTAAAAACTGTTAACTATATGTTAATTTATAATTATAGCCTGATTTTCAGTATACTTTTGACCTAATGAAAAGGAACATTTTTCAGCTGATCATCTTAATAAATTCCATAGCGCTGCTAGGCATTTTCTTTACCCAGGTTTACTATGTCAGGGAGGCGTATAACCTGATGGAGGAGCAGTTCGCAAACAGTGTCAGAATTGCCTTAAAAGGGGTTTCTGACCAGATGCTGAATTATGAATTGAAAAAGTCAGGCAAAATATTAACTGCTGGTTCCGAAAATTTATCATATAACATGCCGGATGTCCATGAGATGAACCTTAATCTGCTCAATTTCAAGATCAGTGAGGAGTTCAGTTGTATGCAAATCAAAAAAGGGTATGAGTTTGCAATTATTGATCTGAGAGATAGTTCATTAGTAACAGGTATTTATCAACATTACGTAAAGGAACTGATTTCGTCACACCACAAGGTTTCTATGATTGGATTCTATGATTCTGATCATTATGTCTTATCAGCCTATTTCCCAGACGAACGAAACCTGATCCTGATGAGAATGTTGAACTGGATCATCCTTTCAATAATATTTGCTGTCATACTTATCATAGGTTTTCCTTTTTCGCTTTACATTTTTAACCGCCAGAAAAAGGTTTCAGAAATGAAATCCGATTTTATCAATAATATGACTCATGAGTTCAAGACCCCGATAGCTACCATCTCCCTGGCGAGTGAAATGCTCATGAAAGAATCCATCCAGGCAGATCCATTCAAAACTCAGCGATATGCTAAGATTATTTTCGATGAAAACACCCGTTTGCAAAATCATGTAGAACAGATCCTGAGCGTTTCATTGCTGGAGAGAGGGCAATTTAGGTTAAGGAAAAAAGAGATCGATATACATGAGATTATCGAAGAGGCAGTTGAAAAATTCAGTCTGACTGTCAAGGAAAGGAAAGGGGATATAAAAACGCATTTTTGTGCCAGTAGATTCCATATTTATGCTGATAAGGAGCACCTGACTAATGTCATCACAAATTTGCTGGACAATGCCAACAAATATTCCCCTGGAGAGCCGTGGATAAGGATAGGCACGCAAAATACCGATTATGGTCTTATCATCACTGTTGAGGACAGGGGTATAGGTATCAGCATTGAAAATCAGCAGCAGGTTTTCAAAAAACTATACCGGGTCCCGACCGGAAATATTTATAATGTGAAAGGCTTTGGAATTGGGCTGTATTATGTCAAAACAATCGTTGAGGCCCATGGTGGTCATATTAATTTAAAGAGTGAAATAAATAAAGGAAGCAGATTTGATGTATATTTACCTTTTGATTTCAAATCCCCAAAGGATAATGACAAGCATAAAACCCAGAATTCTTTTAGTTGAAGATGACCCAAATCTGAGTCTGGTTCTCCAGGATTACCTTGAAATGTTGAATTATGAAATCACACTTTGCAGAAATGGGAAAGAAGGACTCCAGACTTTTCAAAACGGCAAGTTTAATTTATGTATTCTCGACATTATGATGCCGGTCATGGATGGTTTCACTCTTGCCGAAGAGATTAAAAAGATCAATGAAAACATCCCGATTGTTTTTCTTACGGCTAAATCGCTGAAAGAAGACCGTATCAGGGGATTCCGCCTTGGATGCGATGACTATATCATGAAACCATTCAGCACGGAAGAACTCAGCCTCCGCATACAGGCGATTCTGAAACGTTGTATGGCACAGGCTTCGGCCAGGGAAGAAGAACCATTTTACCAGATTGGAAGATATGTTTTTGATCATAAAAATATGATTCTCCGGCTTGATGAAGAAGAAAGGGTGCTCACCCGTAAAGAAAACGCCCTTTTAAAATTACTTTATGAAAACCGGAACCATTTGCTTACCCGGGAAATTGCCTTAAAATCAGTATGGGGGAATGATGATTATTTTATAGGCCGCAGCATGGACGTCTTTATTGCTAAACTCAGGAAATATTTAAAGGACGATCCCTCCATTTACATAACAAATGTGCATGGGACGGGATTTAAATTGGAAATTAAGTAAAGGCCATATTCCTGTAAATCAATTTCCTTCAACCTTTTGTTATTCGTTAATGGCTTCCAGGTCAAGAATAAACGCATACTCAAGAGCTGTTTCACGATAACGCTGAAACCTTCCGGAAGCACCGCCATGGCCATAATCCATATTGGTCCATAAATAAAGCGGACGTGTATCCGTTTTAGTCACCCTTAATTTGGCAACCCATTTGGCAGGTTCCCAGTATTGAACCTGCGAATCGTGAAGGCCGGTGGTTACCAGGAGAGCCGGATAGCTGGTGGCAGTCACATTATCATAAGGAGAATAAGATAACATGTATTGATAATAGGATGAATCATTTGGATTACCCCATTCGTCATATTCTGAAGTCGTCAGGGGAATACTTTCGTCGAGCATTGTGGTCACCACATCAACAAACGGCACCGCTGCAATAACCCCGTTGAAGAGGTCCGGGCGCATATTGACAATTGCCCCTACTAAAAGACCGCCTGCACTTCCCCCCATGGCGTAAAAATGGCCCGGGTTTGTATATCCCTTTTTTACCAGGAATTCTGCACAAGCTATGAAATCAGTGAACGTATTTTTCTTCTTCATCAGTTTACCGTCTTCATACCAGCGCCTTCCCATCTC
>Ga0209668_10001479_pt1 | contig 10089 bp, 8 predicted proteins | sample FrelakmetPLP11PL_FD_187150 | JGI IMG/M metagenome (GOLD analysis project Ga0209668, IMG submission 187150) | Freshwater lake sediment microbial communities from the University of Notre Dame, USA, for methane emissions studies - PLP11 PL (SPAdes)... | ecosystem: Environmental > Aquatic >... | reverse complement strand
TCGACGGCGATGCCCTCGCCCGCGCCGGTGTCTCGCGCTGCATCGTCGACGCACCCAACGCGTTCCCCTGCCGGATCACGCTCGAGGATGCATTGCCGGGGGAGGAGGTCCTGCTGCTCTCGTACGTGCACCAGGCCGCCGCAACCCCGTATGCATCCTCCGGCCCGATCTTCATTCGACGCCATGCGAGTGCCAGGTGTGTCGTGATCGACGAGATCCCCGACCAGCAGCGGCGCCGACTCCTCTCGGTGCGCGCCTATGACCGTCATCACCACATGGTCGATGCAGAGGTCGCGGAGGGCACCGAACTGGAATCCCTGATCGATCGATTCCTGGCCGACCCGCACGTGGCCTACTTGCACGTTCACAACGCCCGACGCGGTTGCTATGCCTGCCGCATCGATCGCGCCTTGAACCCGGCTGAAGCGCAGGCGTAGCTTCAGGCACGACTGATGTTCCACCAGGCGTCCAGCACGGGAGAGAGGACATGGCAGCAAAGAAAAAAGGCGAAGACACAGGCGAAGCGGAAACGCGCGACTCGCCGGCTGGGGCCCTTCGACTAAATCGTGAGTGTGATCAGCGGCCGGGTCGTGATCGAGGGACTGAACGACGGCAATATCTACGGTAAGTCCGATCAACCGGTGACCTTCTCTTGCGGATCGCGTGTCACGTCCTTTACCTTTGAGGCCACCGACTTCAAGCCCAACGACAGCAAGAGAAAGTCAGGGAAGAAGTGGCCATTCAAGGGACGGCAACCGACCTGGCCTCAACCGGGATTTTCCGGCGCACTGAGATCACCGGGACTGCTCAAGAAGAGGGCGACCTACAAGTACTCGATATCGGTCAGGGGCGCGATCGCCGCCGACCCCGTCATCATCGTCGATCGATGACCCGGATTCGTCGCGCAGGTGATGGTGAGGATATCTCGCCCCGCCGCGTCGTTGTACAGGAACCCGCATCGGCGTTCAGACGTCGGCGTCACCGGTGTGGGGGAGGGCAGGTCAGCTGCGCGTCGCTCTTGCCAGCGATTCTCGCAACCAGCGCGCTACCTCCGCGAGCTCCTCCGCGCAGACTTCATGCTGTATCGGGTACTCGTGCCACTCGACCGCATAGCCCGACGCTTTGAGCGTGTCGCGTGCTTCGAGTCCCATCCCGATCGGTACGATCGGATCCATCCGCCCGTGGCACATCAGGATCGGCACGTCCGCGTTCGCGGCGGACTTCTCACCCGCGAGCGTTTCCGGAAACGGCAGATAGCTCGAGAGCGAGAGGAGGCCCGCCAACCGCTGCGGATAACGCAGCCCTGCATGCAGCGCCACCGCACCGCCCTGCGAGAATCCGGCCAGCACCAGGCGCGAAGGGAGGACCCCGAGCGTGATCTCATTGCGAAGGTAGTCGTCGACGCGACGCGCGGACTCGTCGAGTCCCTCGGCATCCGCACGTCCCTCCGGCGTGAATGCCTTGATGTCGTACCAGGCACGCATCACGTAGCCGTTGTTCACGGTCACGGGCCGCATCGGCGCATGCGGGAACACGAAGCGGACAGGCAGCGAATCCGGCAGCCCAAGCTCGCCCACGATCGGCACGAAATCCCAGCCATCGGCACCGAGCCCGTGCAGCAGGATGACGGAAGCCACCGCCGGCACCTGCGGCGCGAGCGTGACCTCGAGCTCCGTCTCGACCTGTGTGTATTTCATGCCCGGGGACCTCTATTGCAGGCTCGAAAGACACGAGCACGTTGCATCGTAACCTCCTGCAAAGCCTCGTTCGGAGGATCGAAGTGGCAGGGTCAAAATGGGCCTAAGACGAACGATCGGGTCGATTTTCTCTCAAATCATGCGGCTATCGTCCGAGTGCGCATAACCGTCGTATGTTAAGCAATACGATTGGAAGGGCTGTCCAGACGTTATGACGTCAGTTAAACACCGCGCCAGACTCACCAGGAGCCTGGGACCATCGCCGCCAAGATCAAAGTCGGAAGATCGGCAACTCGCTGGGCCTGATCCTGCCCAAGGAAGTGGCGGACCAGTTGCACGTCGGCGAGGACGACACGATTCACTACGTCGTCGATGCCAATGGGCTGCACCTGACGCCGTTCGACCCCGACTTCGATGCGGCGATGGAAGCCTTCGAGCAGACGCGCCGCAAGTACCGCAACGCGCTGCGCACGCTGGCGAAGCAAGACCGTGAGCGCCAGGCGTTGAAGCCGCCTGTCTGGGCTCCCTTGCGTGCGGTCGTGGCGATCCAGGGCGAGCTGATCGCCGAACACGGCGGACTGTCCGGACCACCCCGACAGGGCGACCTCGAGGCGGTGCTCGGCCGTCCCGTCAATCTCCACGCGTACTCCGAAACGCCGTCGTCGCTGCCGCAACTTGCAGTGGCGTACGGCTTCGCGTCGGCGCGCTGCAGGTCGGTCGACGCATCGGCGCCTGATCACACGCCACACCGTCCCTCCCGCTACTCCGCGTCGACTCCGTGGCAACCTGCGGATAGTCCACTCGCCGCATCTCTGCTAGCGTCGGCGAGTCAACCGAGCACACCAACCGAGGGAGCACGCCGTCGATGTATATCGTCATGATCGCGTCCGAATGTGCACCGGTGGCCAAGGTCGGCGGCCTGGCGGACGTGGTCTACGGCCTGAGCCGCGAGCTGGAGGTCCGTGGCCACGCGGTCGAGATCATCCTGCCGAAATACGACTGCATGCGCGAAGACCAGGTCTGGGGCCTGCACGTCGTCGACCACGAGCTGCAGGTGCCCTGGGACGGCGGCGCCATTCCCTGCACCGTCTGGTTCGGCTTCGTACACGGTCGCAAGTGCTATTTCATCGAGCCGCGCTCCGCGCAAGGCTACTTCGGCCGCGGCACCTACTACGGCTTCCCGGACGACGCCGAGCGCTTCGCGTTCTTCAGCAAGGCGGCCCTCGAGTTCATGCTCAAGGCCGGCAAGCGCCCCGACGTCATCCACACGCACGACTGGCAGACGGCGCTGGTGCCCGTGCTGCTCTACGAGATCTACGCGAGTGCCGGGCTCGGCGATCAGCGCGTCTGCCACACCATCCACAACTTCCGCCACCAGGGCGTGACGGGTCCCGGGATCCTCCACGCCACGGGCCTCGATCGACCCGGTTACTTCGGAGCGCCCGACCGGATGGGAGACGAGTTCGACCGCCACTCGATCAATCTCATGCGCGGCGCGATCCTGTACTCGAACTTCCTGACGACGGTATCGCCGCATCACGCCTGGGAGGCGCGCCACACCGACCTGGGCTGCGGACTCGGCCACGCGCTGCACCTGCATCAGGACAAGTTCGTCGGCATCCTGAACGGGCTGGACTACGAGATGTGGAACCCGCAGATCGATCCCCACATCCCGCGGCACTACAGCGCGGCAACCGTCGAGAACCGGGCAGGCAATACCGACGCGCTCCGCGAGCGCATGCTGCTGCGCGCCGGCCCTCGGCCGATCATTGGCTACGTGGGCCGCCTCGACACCCAGAAGGGCCTGCACCTCATCCGCCACGCGCTCTTCTATGCGCTCGAGCACCACGCGCAGTTCGTGCTTCTCGGCTCCGGCTCCGAACACGGCATCAACGAGGACTTCTGGCACTTGAAGCGCCGGCTGAACGACATCCCCGACGTCCATCTCGAGATCGGCTATGACGAGGAGCTCGCACACCTGATCTACGCCGGCGCCGACTTCCTCATCATGCCGAGTCTCTATGAACCTTGCGGGCTTACGCAGATGATCGCGCTGCGCTATGGCGCCGTGCCAGTGGTGCGAGCCGTCGGCGGCCTGAAGGACACCGTGTTCGACTGGGACTTCTCCGAACTGCCGCGGCGGCTGCGCAATGGCTTCGTCTTCGAGCACCCGGACGCCCTCGGGCTCGACTCCGCCCTGAACCGCGCGCTGGGCCTGTGGCGCAACGAACCCGGGCTGTTCCGCGAGCTCGTGACGCAGGGGATGACCTATGACTACTCCTGGAACCATCCGGGCCAGCGCTACCTCGACGTCTACGAGTTCATCCGCCACAAGTAGGCCCTGCAATGTCCTCGCTCCCCGAGTACGTGGACGGCCTGCCGAACCTGAGCGGCTCGGAAGAACTGATCGAGCGCACCCTTGCCGAAGCGCGCGACCGGCCCGTGTTCCTCGAGGACAGCTGCATCCCCTTCGACCGGATCCGCAGCGCCTGCGCCATCGCGCTGCACATGCACCAGCCGCTCACCCCGACCGGCGGCGATGACCTGCGCACCGCGGCGCTGATCGGCAACCTCCAGTTCATGCTCGAGCACTCCGGGACCGGCGACAACCACAACGCGCCCGTATTCCGGCACTGCTACGCACGCATGGGCGAGTTCATTCCAGCGCTCATGGCCGAAGGCCTGGAACCGCGAGTCATGCTCGAGTACTCAGGCACCCTCCTGCACGGCCTGCGCAGCATGGGTGCGCATGAGGTGATCGACAACCTGATACGGATCACCTGCTCCCCCGCATACCGCCGCGCCGTCGAGTGGCTCGGCGCGCCCTGGGGCCACGCGGTCGCACCGTCGACGCCCGTCCAGGACTTCCGCCTGCATGTACGCGCCTGGCAGCATCACTTTGCCGCGATCTTCGGCCTCGACGCGCTGGCGCGCGTGCGCGGCTTCTCGCCGTCCGAGATGGCGCTGCCGAACCATCCGGAGGTGGCTTACGAGTTCGTGCGCACACTCGTTGACTGCGGCTACCGCTGGGTGCTCGTTCAGGAGCACACCGTGGAGGAGCCCGGCACCGACGCGCCGCCGCGACGGCCGCACCTGCCGCATCGGCTCGTCTGCCGCAATGCCGCCGGCGAGACCATGAGCATCGTCGCGATCGTGAAGACGCAGGGCTCCGACTCCAAGCTCGTCGCCCAGATGCAGCCCTGGTACGAGGCGAAGGGCCTGACGCCCGGTGACCTCGCCGGGCATCGGGTGCCACCGCTCGTCACGCAGATCGCCGACGGCGAGAACGGCGGCGTGATGATGAACGAGTTCCCGTCAAAGTACTTCGACGTGGTGCGCGAGGCCTCCGGCAGCGACGTCCCGCTCATGAACGCGACCGAGTACCTCGAGCATCTCTTCGGTCGAGGCCTCTGCGAGTCCGACCTGCCCGTGATCCAGCCCTTGTTCCACGGTCGCATCTGGGCGCGCATGCAGCCGGGCGACGGCGCCGAGCGGCTGGCGCGCGTCATCGACGAGTTGCGGCGCGAGGACGGCCGTTTCCACATGGAAGGCGGCAGCTGGACAAACAGCCTGACCTGGGTGCGGGGCTACGAAAACGTGCTGGGACCGATGGAGGAAGCGAGCGTCCTCTTCCACGACAAGGTGATCCTTCCCGGACGGCCGACCGGCGAGCGCCGCTATCGCAACGCCCTGCTTCACCTGCTCGCGTCCCAGACGAGCTGCTACCGCTACTGGGGCCAGGGCCAGTGGACCGACTACGGTCGCGAGATCTGCCGCCGCACCAAGGCCATCCTGACCTGCGACTACTGACGACTCGGGCGCCGCACTGGGATCGCCGCCGCGCCGCACCCCCCCCTTTTTTTTCGACGGCCAGGACCTACCCGGCCGGTCGGCCTACCCCTCCCACTCGCGTGGGAGGGGTGAGCGGATAATTACAGCAGCGGCACCAGCAGCAACGCCACGATGTTGATGATCTTGATCAGCGGATTGATGGCCGGGCCCGCGGTGTCCTTGTACGGATCGCCCACCGTGTCGCCGGTCACGGCCGCCTTGTGCGTCTCTGAGCCCTTGCCGCCGAAGTTGCCTTCCTCGACGTACTTCTTGGCGTTATCCCACGCGCCGCCGCCCGTGCACATCGAGATGGCGACGAACAGGCCGGTGACGATCGTGCCGATCAGCACGCCGCCGAGGGCGCGGATGCCGGCGCCGGGGCCGAGCAGCAGGTTCATGCCGAAGCCCACGATCACGGGGATCAGGATCGGCAGCAGCGAGGGGACGATCATCTCCTTGATCGCGGCACGCGTCAGCATGTCGACGGCCTTGGAGTAGTCGGGCTTCGCGGTGCCCTCCATGATGCCCTTGATCTCCTTGAACTGGCGGCGCACTTCCACGACCACCGAGCCCGCGGCGCGACCCACGGCTTCCATCGCCATTGCGCCGAAGAGGTACGGCACGAGACCGCCGATGAACAGGCCGATGATCACGGCCGGATCCGACAGCGAGAACACCTGCAGCTTGCCGGCGATCTCGAGGTTGTTGGTGTAGTCGGCGAAGAGCACCAGGGCCGCGAGGCCGGCGGAGCCGATGGCATAACCCTTGGTGACGGCCTTGGTCGTGTTGCCCACGGCGTCGAGCGCGTCGGTGATCTTGCGCACTTCCTTCGGCAGGCCCGCCATCTCGGCGATGCCGCCGCCGTTGTCGGTGATCGGGCCGTAGGCGTCGAGCGCCACGATCACACCCGTCATCGACAGCATGGCGGTCGCCGCGATCGCGATGCCGTAGAGGCCGTCGAGCTGGAAGGCGCCCCAGATCGACGCGCAGATCGCGAGCACCGGCAGCGCGGTCGACTTCATCGACACCGCGAGGCCCGCGATCACGTTCGTGCCGTGACCCGTCTGCGAGGCCGCGGCCACGTACCGCACCGGCCCGTATTCCGTCGCGGTGTAGTACTCCGTGATCACGATCATCGCCGCCGTCAGCGCGAGGCCGATGAGCGAGCAGTAGAAGAGATTCATGCTGTCGGGGCCCAGCATCCAGCGCGTCACGAAGTAAAACGCCACCGCGGCGATGCCGCCTGCGACGATGAGACCGCGATAGAGCGCATTCATGATCTTGCCGCCCTCGCGCGCCTTCACGAAGAAGGTGCCGACGATGGAGGCGACGATCGAGACGGCGCCGAGCACGAGGGGGTAGAGCACCGCGTTCGGTCCGAGCGCCTGCATGGTCAGGCCGGCGAGCAGCATCGTGGCGACCACGGTCACCGCATAGGTCTCGAACAGGTCCGCCGCCATGCCGGCGCAGTCGCCGACGTTGTCACCGACGTTGTCGGCGATCACGGCCGGGTTACGCGGATCGTCTTCCGGGATGCCGGCTTCGACCTTGCCCACCAGGTCCGCGCCGACGTCGGCACCCTTGGTGAAAATGCCGCCGCCGAGTCGCGCGAAGATCGAGATCAGCGAGCCGCCGAACGCGAGGCCGACGAGGGCGTGCAGCGACTTGTCGGTGTCGCCGCCGGTCACGTTCAGCATCAGGCCGTAGTAGGCCGCGACGCCGAGGAGGCCGAGGCCCACGACCAGCATGCCGGTGATGGCGCCGCCGCGGAAGGCGACCTGCAGCGCGGGGTCGAGGCCGACGCTGGCTGCGTGCGCGGTGCGGACGTTGGCGCGGACCGACACGTTCATGCCGATATAACCCGCCGCACCGGAGAGGATCGCGCCGACCGCGAAGCCGCCGGCCGTGAACCAGTTGAGCGCGATGCCGAGGATGAAGAACAGCACGACGCCGACCATGGCGATGGTGCTGTACTGGCGGTTCAGGTAGGCCTTGGCGCCGGCCTGGATGGCCGCCGCGATTTCCTGCATGCGGGCGTTACCGGCCGGTTGGGCCACGATCCAGCGGGCGGACAGGATGCCGTACAGGATCGCGAGCACGCCGGCGCTGATCGCCAGCCACAGGGCGAGACTAGTGGTCATTGATCGAACTCCCAATCGAAGGGTCTTGAACCTGGGTCTTTGCTGGCCGGCCGGCGGGGGTTCTACAGACCCTCTACCGGCCCAAAAAAAGGCTCGGGACTATACCACAAAGCCTGTTTTCAGCTTCTTTTTGACCGCCTTGTTCTTCAGCACCACGTACTGGGGCAGGCCGTCCCGGTAGGGAGGGTAGTCCTCGCCCTTGATGAGGGGGGCCAGGTAGCGGCGCCCCTTGGCCGTGATGTGGAAGCCGTCCGGGGTGATGTAGTCCCGCGGCAGCATCTTTTCCTGGTTGGCCACGTCTTCGAGTTTCGCCATGCCGATTTTCCAGCGATACGGCTTGTTCGACGCGCGCACGATGGTGGGCATCACCGAGTTGTGGCCTTTGAGCGCGAACTCGACGGCCGCCTTGCCGACGGCGTACGCCTGCTCCACGTCCACCTTGGACGCGATGTGACGGGCGGCCCGCTGCAGGTAGTCGGCCACCGCCCAGTGGTACTTGTAGCCCAGCTTGTCCTTGACGAGCTGGGCCACCACCGGGCCCACGCCGCCCAGTTGCGCGTGGCCGAACGCGTCGCGGGTGCCCGCGTCGGCCAGGAACTTGCCTTCGGCGTTGCGCACGCCTTCGGAGACGACGACCGCGCAGTAGCCGTACTTGTCCACGCACTCCTTGGCGCGGGCGAGGAATCTCTCCTCATCGAACGTGATTTCCGGGAACAGGATGATGTGCGGCGCATCGCCGGCCTTTTCCGCGGCGAGGCCGCCGGCCGCAGCGATCCAGCCCGCGTGGCGGCCCATGACCTCCATCACGAAGACCTTGGTCGAGGTGCGCGCCATCGAGGCGACGTCGAACCCGGCTTCGCGGATGGAGACGGCGACGTATTTCGCCACCGAGCCGAACCCTGGGCAGCAGTCGGTGACGGGGAGGTCGTTGTCCACGGTCTTCGGCACGTGGATCGCCTGCACGGGATAACCGATTTTCTCCGACAGCTGCGACACCTTCAGGCAGGTGTCCGCCGAGTCGCCGCCGCCGTTGTAGAAGAAGTAGCCGATGTCGTGCGCCTTGAAGACCTCGATCAGGCGCTCGTACTGGGCCGGGTTGTCCTCATATTTCTTGAGCTTGTAGCGCGCGGAACCGAAGGCGCCCGCCGGCGTATGACGCAGGCCGCGGATGGCCCCCGCGCTTTCCTGGCCGGTATCGATCAGGTCTTCGGTGAGCGCCCCGAGGATGCCGTTGCGGCCGGCGTACAAGGTGCCGATCTCGCGCTTGTGCTTGCGCGCGGTCTCGATGACGCCGCAGGCCGAGGCGTTGATGACGGCCGTGACGCCGCCGGACTGTGCATAGAAGGCGTTACGCGGACGGGCGGGCTTTGGCATACGGACTCCGAGGAAAACTGTTGTCAGATCTGCGGCTTACGCGCACTCGCAACCCTGAATCATACCTCTCCAGAGGTGCCGGGTTTAAACGTTTAAACGTTTCCCGAGGGCCCGAAACGTTTAAACGTTTAAACCCGGCACCTCTGGAGAGGTTGGCGGGGAGAGCCGTTTTCGGTAGGGTGCGCCCCTCCCGATCGGCCGTGGACGGCATGACAATGAGACTCGTACTGCTTGGTGCACCCGGTTCAGGCAAAGGCACCCAGGCCCAGCGCCTGCGCGACCAGAAGGGCATTCCCCAGGTTTCGTCGGGAGACCTGTTGCGCGACGCGGTAGCCCGCGGCACCGAACTCGGCAAGCGCGCCAAGGCCGCGATGGACGCCGGCGAACTCGTCACCGACGACATCGTGCTCGGCCTGATCCGCGAACGCCTCGGCCGCCCGGACGCGGCCAGTGGCTTCATCCTGGACGGCTATCCACGCAACGTGGCCCAGGCGGGTGCGCTCGACAAGCTGCTGGCCGAGATCGACCAGCCGATCGACGCCGTCGTGCTGATGGATGTGGATTCCAAGGCGCTGTTCGAGCGCCTGACCGGGCGGCGCTCCTGCCCGAAGTGCGGCAAGGTCTTCAATGTCTACAGCGCTCCGTCGGCGAACGGCGACCGTTGCGACAACCATCCGGGGACGGAGGCGCCGCTGCTCGCGCAACGCGCCGACGACAAGGAAGACGTCATCGAGAACCGGCTGAAGGTGTACGCGAGCCAGACCAGCCCGTTGATCGATCACTACCGGGAGCGCGGTTTGCTCAAGACCGTGAACGCGGACCAGCCCGTCGAGCGGGTTTACGCCGACTTCGTGCGGGCCGCAGGCGGCTGAGGCCGCCGCTCAGCCGAGCACCGCGAGTAATTTTTCCCCGATCACCGCGCGCCGCCAGCCGCGCGTGAGTGCGTTGTCGCGCGAGCCCTGCGCCAGCGCCTCGACGTCCCGCCGGGTTGCAAGCAGTTCCGCTCCGACACCCAACGCATCCGCTTCCGCACGGACGAGCTGCAT
>Ga0209668_10001477_pt1 | contig 10092 bp, 14 predicted proteins | sample FrelakmetPLP11PL_FD_187150 | JGI IMG/M metagenome (GOLD analysis project Ga0209668, IMG submission 187150) | Freshwater lake sediment microbial communities from the University of Notre Dame, USA, for methane emissions studies - PLP11 PL (SPAdes)... | ecosystem: Environmental > Aquatic >... | reverse complement strand
TGTATCTGCTACCCATAATGGTCCTGTTGGTGATAATAAACAAGCTGCACGGGGTCCAAACATTGTTGTAGGAGTAGGTGCAAGGGGAATTACTAATTGTTCTGGTGTAATATTGTTTCCTAATATTATTTTTGCACCATGAGGGGAGAGACCTAAGCAGGGGATATCTTGTGTTTGCAATGTGGTTTCAGGAAGTAATATTTATTAATTATCCCAGTTTTTACTCTAGTGGTAAATCTGGAATAGTTCTATCAATTTCCTGCATTAGTCGCAAAGTTTCTGTTAAAACAATGACAATTTTTAAACCTGTATAATTTCTTTGTTGCGGAGTTAATTTAGTTAGATGATATTTTTCCTTATATCTGGAATTTACCGAAAAGTTAAAGGATAAAATCCATCCTTCGTTCACATATTTTTGCATAAGTAGGTGAACACAATAAAACCAATCTGTGTAAGGAAAAGTAAAATCCCCCAAAGCCTCTTCACTATTGCCTCTTGCCTTGCCATAACGACGATTTTCAAGGCTAACCTACTTAACGGCAATTATGTTAGCTTGAAAACCAACATGAACCTGAGTTCGACATAAGATAATTTGTGGAAAACTGCCCCAAGTATGAGTCTCAAACCCTGATGATCTCGTTGAAAAAATCATAACTCCGTTCGCGTAGCGTCTCTGAACTCCGAACTCCTAACACCGAACTCAGGTAACATGAGGGTTGGGTTGCGCTGTCACTTAACCCAACTTACAGAAAATGGACAAGGCATTGCCACCATTGGTCAGTGTTTCTTTTTGGCCTGGTCTCTGTTGGTTTTTTTGCTGGTGTTCATGGCTAGTCTCAATCGCTCAATTACTTGTCTAGACCGAGTCTCCCATGTTGACCACTCCGAATACTACCCAATGAGTTATAATCAGCAGCAAGACTTTGAGCCATCTACTAAGGGTTGTAAATTTTACAATAAACCCGTAAATCGCCCATCATTTTGCAGAATTTTCAAAATCTGCTTAATTTCTTGGGTGCGATCCTTCTTAACTACCAGAGTAACATTGCGATCGCGCACAATTACCACATCCTCTAAACCAATCGTGACAATGACATCATCAGCATTAGAAGCATAAACAATTGATCCTTGGGTATCTAAACCCACATGAGTAGCAAGTTCTACATTAGGATTATCATCCTGCTTCAGCAAACGTTCAATAGCATTCCAATCACCCAGATCATCCCAACCAAATGCTACAGGCAAAACATAAGCTAGACTGGTTTTTTCCATCAAAGCATAATCTATACTTTTCTTAGGTAACTGGGGATAAATATCAGGACCATACTGTTCCAAAGGTTCCATAATTTCTGGTGCATGGGTGCGTAATTCTGACAAAACAACACCAGCTCGAAAAACAAACATCCCGCTATTCCAACTAAACCGTCCCGTTGACAAAAAAGTTTCCGCCGTGTCCCGGTCGGGCTTTTCAGTAAAACGGTTCACATGATACACTGGCAACTCATTGAAACTACTTATCTTTTCGCCTTGTTCAATATAACCATAGCCAGTGGATGGAAAATTAGGTTTAATCCCCAAAGTCACAATCGCTGCTTTCTTAGTCGCCAAATCCTGAGCAGCCGCTAAAGTTTCGGTAAATATCTCCGGGTCAGCAATCCAGTGGTCAGCAGGAAAAAAGCCAATAATCGCATCTTCCCCGTAACGCTTTTTAATTTCTAAACTTGTCCAAGCAACAGCCGCAGCAGTGTCCCGACCCTGGGACTCAATCAGTAAATTTGACTCTGGTAAATCAGGAAGTTGTTCTCGCACCCCTTGAGCAATGGGACTAGAAGTAATCACCCACAAATTTTCCCAACCACCAGCCAGAACTAATAATCTATCAGCAGTTGCTTGTAGTAAACTTCTTGAGCTACCATCAAGGCTTAAAAATTGCTTAGGTCGGTCTAGTCGGCTCAAAGGCCAAAAACGCTCACCTTTACCACCAGCTAGAATCACAGGAAAAAATAAATTATTCATATTGGCATACATCGGTAATTCAGAACAATATACAGCAGAATTCACCGAGTCAGGAGTCAGGAGTCAGGAGTAAAAATGCCTGGGTATCTGCTGTAAGTGTACATTCATTCATTTTTAGATGATCTTCACTGATGAATTTTTTTGGTTGAGTATGTTGTAATTATCACTGATTGAAACTCTGAGGACAGCAATAAAAAAATATCCGATGAACTTTTCACAAAATCTAAAATTTCCATAACGAGTTTTAACTCGCAGTATTTGTAGCTTGTATTAACATACCTTTAAGGAGTGGTTGAGTGGGGAGAAAATTATGATTAAACAAATTCAATGGTCAGAAAATCAGGTAGTACCGCAACAAGTCCCAACTTCAGAACCGGAGGTAAAACAGCCCCCAGTTCAAATGTCGGAAAATCAGGTGGCAACCCAACCAGCACCAGCCGCCACTTCGCCGGTGAAACCAAAACCATCAGTTAACTCTTCTCGGAACGTAGTTGAATCCGTCGGTGCTATTCCCAACGAACTCTATGACCGCTTAGGCTTAACAGTTCCCCGCTGGTTATTGTGGGTCTTAACAATTGTTTTAGGGATAATTCTATCTGGATTACTAGCATCAAGTTTGGCACTATGGACCCCCCTCTGGAGCAATCTCGACCAAGGGAAAGATGATGAATTCAGTTCTAATAAACAAGACCAAATCAAAGTACCTGGGGACTTATGGACTAAACTTTCTCAGTACAAACTATCAAAACCCATGAATATTTTAATTATGGGCATTGAACCAGTTCCGGGTACTGTAGACGGTTCACCAGAAAGTTTTGCTGGTAAAAGCGACACCATGATGTTGGTGCGGCTTAATCCCAGTGATAAATCTATTCGCCTACTGTCCATTCCCAGAGGGACAATGATAGCTATTCCCGAACAGGGATTAACGAAGGTATCGGAAGCTAACGCCAAAGGTGGCCCAGTTTTAGCCGCCAGAGTAGTTAGTCGGAGTTTAGGTAATGCTCCCATAGATCGGTATATCCGCATTTCTACTAGCGGTTTTCGGGAATTAGTGGAACAGTTGGGTGGTGTGGATGTATTTGTCCCTCAAACTATGAATTATCAAGATCAGGCTGGTGGCTTTGCCGTGAATTTAGTCAGGGGTTGGCAAAACCTCAACGGTGAACAGGCAGAACAGTTTGCCCGTTTTCGTGAAGAGGGTACAGGCGATTTACCCAGAGTTCAGCGACAACAATCACTAATAAATGCTTTAATGCAACGCCTCAACAGTCCCACTGTTTTACCCAGGCTGCCCCAATTAACCCGCGTCATGCGAAAGTATTTTGATACGAACCTAAAAATGGAAGAAATGATGGCATTGGCGAATTTTTCCGTCAATGTAGACCGGGATAATTTCCAAATGTCCATGTTACCTGGTACATTTAGTAAATTCAGTCAAGATGCCAATAGCTACTGGTTGAACATGACCGGACAACAAACCTTATTAAATGATTATGTTGGGGTAGATATAACTGGCATTAAATCAGATACCAGACCGGTTTCTATTCAAAGAATTGCCGTGCAAAATACCACTAACCAACCTCAGTTAACGGAAAAAGTAGTTACTTATCTAAAACAGAAAGGTTTTACTAATGTTTATGTGGTCCCAGATTGGCCAGATACCCAACGTCAAACTCAGATTATTGTCCAAAAGGGCAACCGACAACCAGGAATTGACTTGCGACAAGTTTTAGGTTTAGGAAAAATCGAAGTTTCTGGAAATGGTGATTTGGAATCTGACCTCACAATTCGTATTGGTAAGGATTGGAAATAGTCATTAGTCAGTGGTCAGTGGTCAGTGGTCAGTGGTCAAGAAAAAATAACTGACACCGAACAACTGACAACTGACAATAAACAATTAAACAAATTTATGAACAAGATTTTTTGCCGATTTTTGAGTTTAATATTGGTTTCTGTTTGGGCGGGATTTTCGGTAATTACCAATCCTCAGCCAGCTTTTGCTCAAATTAATACCATTAATTATAATAATGCCAGTTTGGAAAATCGTGACTTTTCCTATACTGATTTAGTTGGGGAAACCTTTGTGGCGGCAGAAATGCGGGGAGCAAATTTCCAAGGTGCAAATTTAACTAACGCAATTTTGACCAAAGGCGTTTTATTAAAAGCCAATTTAGAAGCTGCAAATTTAACAGGTGCTTTGGTTGATCGTGTTACCTTGGATAGTGCTAATCTAAGAAACGCTATTTTCACAGAAGCAACTTTAACCCGTAGCCGTTTTTATGATGCCGATATCACTGGTGCTGATTTCACGGACGCACTTATTGACCGTTATCAAGTATCCCTACTTTGTCAAAGGGCAAATGGTATTAATCCGGTAACTGGTATTTCTACCCGCGATAGTTTGGGTTGTCGTTAAAAAACTGACAACTAACAAATAACAACTAAAAACTGACCACTGACTACTAATATTCGTGACACAACAACAAAAAAAAGCTGTTCATTCTTTCGCTCAAATTGCTCGTATTGTTGCCGCAGCAACATTGATTAGTAAGGTATTTGGTTTAATTAGGCAGCAAATAATCGCTGCGGCTTTTGGTGTGGGTGCAGCTGCTACGGCTTATAGTTATGCCTATATTATCCCCGGGTTTATTTTAATTTTACTTGGTGGTGTCAACGGACCTTTACATAGTGCCATTGTCAGTGTTTTAGCTAAACATAAAAAGGAGGAAGCTGCACCTATTGTAGAAACAGTAACAACTCTTGTTGGTGGATTATTGCTGGTGGTGACATTTGCCCAGATTTTCCGCGCTGAGTATATTATTGATTTAGTTGGTCATGGCTTAGAGGCAACTACAAGAGCGATCGCTATCCGTCAAATCCAAATTATGGCTCCTTTGACCTTATTTGCCGGTTTAATTGGCATTGGTTTTGGGACTTTAAATGCAGCTAATCAATATTGGTTATTATCCATTAGTCCTTTATTATCTAGTATTACTGTTATTATCGGCATTGCTATTTTAGCCTGGCAACACGGAAAAGAAATTATTAGTCCAGAATATGCTTTAATGGGTGGCATGGTGTTAGCTTGGGGGACTTTGGCAGGAGGAATTCTGCAATGGTTAGTACAGCTTATTGTGCAATGGCGCTTAGGATTAGGCAGATTACGCCTAAGATTTGACTTCAAATCTCCCGGTGTTCAAGAAGTAATTAAAATTATGACTCCAGCGACAATATCATCAGGAATGATGCAAATTAATGTCGCCACTGACCTTTATTTCGCTAGTCCTATTGTTGGTGCAGCCGCAGGTTTTAACTACGCAAATCTCTTAGTTCAAACTCCCTTGGGGATTATTTCTAACATTATTTTACTGCCTTTATTACCAACATTTGCCAAACTTTCTCACCCAGAGAATTGGGGAGAACTGAAATTACGCATTCGTCAAGGACTGTTACTGACTGCTGTCACCATGCTACCTTTAGGGGCTTTAATGGTGTCCTTATCTGTGCCAATTGTCCAGTTAGTTTATCAACGGGGAGCATTTAAACAAGAAGCAACTCAGTTAGTATCTTCTCTATTAATGGCCTATGGAGTTGGAATGTTTGTCTATCTAGGGCGTGATGTTTTGGTGAGAGTATTTTATGCTTTAGGTGATGGACAAACGCCTTTTAAAATTAGTATATTTAATATTGTTCTTAATGCTGTATTAGATTTAATATTAGTTGAACCTTTTGGTGCGCCTGGATTAGTTTTAGCTACAGTTGGAGTTAATTGTAGTTCCATGTTGATGTTGTTATTTTTGCTGAATCGCAAACTTAATGGCTTACCTTGGCAAGAATGGTGTGTACCAATTTTGGGGTTAACAGTTGGGAGTATAATTGCGGGTTTAGCCAGTTTTGGAACTTTGGTTGCTTCCCAACAGGTGTTAGGTAAACCAGATTTAATTAGTTTACTCATAGAATTATCCATATCTGCCTTTGTGGGAATTGGCGTATTTGCGATAATTGCCTCCAGAATGAATATTCCCGAAGTAAATATTTTTGTAATGAAGATGCAGCAAAAGTTTTTGAAAAAAAAATAACGGGTGAAAGAACTATAAAATCATTAAAGAAGTCGGGGATATTAATATTTTGTCCGGTTGACGAGTTTCCAACATCGCCAAAGCGTGTAAAGGAATATCTGTCTGGTTGTAGCGTGGGTTGCGGGTGATAAGTCGTCGGTGTTCGTTTCTCTGGAAACCTTCTTCACCTGTTGGCGGATTTTTCAGTAATTCACACAATGCTGATGTTTGTTGCGCGTCTAACGGTAAGGGAGGAATACCCAGTTGAGCGCGTTCAGCAACCTGTTGACGATATTCTTGTAGCATGGTTTAGATTGTGATCCTGTAATGTCTTGCTTTCATTATTTTATTGTAAGGGAATTGTTACAGGAGTTACTGGTAAACGAATTTGTCAGAAATAGACAGTTTATGGTTTATACTTTAAGAAGTAAAGTTTACATTAACTAAGTAATAATGTTGATAAGGAGTTCATGATGTCATACAAAAATATTATTACCATAGAACCTGGAAAGAGAAGCGGAAAACCTTGTATTAGAGGTATGAGAATTACTGTTTATGATGTTCTTTCCTATTTAGCATCAGGAATGACTTTTGAAGAAATATTAGCCGATTTTCCTTATTTAACTAAAGAAGATATTTTAGCCTGTCTCAGTTATGCAGCAGATCGTGAACGTCAAACCATTTTAGTTAATTCATGAAACTACTTTTTGATCATAATTTATCACCCAGTTTAGTTAATTCTTTGGCTGTTATTTATCCTAATTCTAATCATCTTTATTTAATGCAATTAGAATTTCCTAAAACGTGATATCTTACAACTCTTTCACTGTTAACTGAATACTTGGATTTGGTAATAACGTATATCTCAGTTTTGTAGGGTGTGTTAGCGATCGCATAACGCACCTTTTTTGTACTGTTGCTAACCTACCCTATAGCTATAATTTCTCTCTCTGATAATACATTAGCCGAAAATATGACATAATTAAAAATATAATTAGCCTTGAAAAAATTATCAATTACAAATTCCCTTTGAATCATTAATTGCGGCAATTTCATCTCTCAATTTACAAGAAAAACATCAACTTTTAGAAGATGAAGAAGATTTAATAGAACAAAATCCCCAAATTATCTCCGAAATTGCAGAAGCTCGTCAAGCTTATCAAAATGGAGACTATCAAACAATTCAAGAATATATTGCTAATCAGAATCCTCAAATCTCATGAGCTATGAAGTTATTATCCCCAAACCAGTGCAGAAACAACTGAAAAATTTACCACCAACCATAAATGAGCGAATTTTAGAGAAAATTTTATACTTTCTGCGCCAACCCACCTTATAAAATAGTGATATAATTAGAGCAAATAATTCTCTTGATAATAGTATGTCCGTCAACGTAATCAAAGAACATATTGAAATCACTCCTGGTATTTGTGGAGGAAAACCTCGCATTGCTGGACATCGGATTCGAGTTCAGGATATTGTGATTTGGCATGAACAAATGGGAATGTCTCCTGATGAAATTCTCTACCATTATCCTAGTATTACCTTATCTGATGTCTATGCCGCTTTAGCATACTATCATGATCATCGGCAAGAAATTAGGCAACAAATATCAGAATCAGAGGCTTTAATCCAAGAAATTCAAGCACAAACTCCTTCGATTCTGCAACAAAAACTGAAAAAACGCAATGATAAGCTGTTATGCAGCTAAATTGTATAGTCATAAATTCTTGAACTCTTGTGGCACAGGCATCTTGCCTGTCTCATTTATACAAATTAAATGCACAACAGCTTAGAGAGAATTAAATTTCATTTAGATGAAAGTGTTAGTAATGCGATCGCGTTAGGTTTACGTCGTCATAGATTACTCTATAAGTTATGGGTTGTAAATTAAATACCAAATGAAAACTCTATGAAGTGTGAAAAGATACAATTGAGGCAAATTGGGAATGCTAAAGTTTCTTTACAAGAAACCAAAATCTACGGAAAATTGAACACAAGATAAATCACAATTATGCCCCTAACAACCAATCTAGCAGGCAGAAACGGGAAAACTCTCTTGCACGGGGAAAGTGGGGTAGAAACAACCAAGAGAGCGATCGCCTTTCTTTCATCAAAGCCATTTCACCAAAGCGTGATCGCTTTTTTGATTTGTGGAAGGCGATCTCACTTCCCACATCCCCAAGAGCGATCATTCCTAATCTTGACTCAAAGGTATTTTACCGGAAAGTGCGATCGCCTTTTATGTACAATAATCAGTAATAGGCATAGCAAATTGTCATATTACTTACTCCAATCTTGAATTTCTAAGTTTTCTATTTTTCCAAAATCTCTGATATTATTTGTAACAATAATCAAATCGTTGGCTATGGCAATTCCTGCTATCAGAATATCAATATCGTCAATTGGCGTGCCTTTATTTCTTAAATTGGCATAAATATCAGCAGAAATTATGGCAGAGCTTGTAGTTAGAGGTAAAACCGTATTGTATGAAACAAATTCCTGAAAAGATGTGAGTTGTTTTTGCGCGTCACGATGTTTTAATCCACTGACAATTTCATAATAAGTGATGATGCTAATGTTAATTTTGTCATACTCTTTCAAATAGGCTTGAAAACGCTCGATAACTAGACTATGATTACGGAAGAAAAAAGATAAAATGTTTGTGTCAATCAACGCTGGCTTCATCACTTCTTCTTCCTAAAAACGCTTGGTGGCGGCGGGTGATTATTTCTTCATTGAAGTTAGCAAATACTTCATCTGACATATCATTCCAACATCCAGCAAACTGCATATTTTTATTAAATGAAGGTTGAGATACTTCTATACCTAAGCGAAAATAATGAATAAAATTATATAATTCTTCTAATTTCTCTGGTGGAACAAGATTTATTTCCGTAATAACTTTTGTGCGTAGGTTGAAAGAATCCATAACAAGTTAATATAGATTGATTGAGTGACAAATCAATTATATCTCACATTCCATTTATTTACAGGATGGCAACGGTCAAATGAACACTTTGTTGCGATCGCCCTACTTATCCCCAAGAGCGATCGCCTGTTTAGAGATAGTTGACATTTCCCTAACTCCCAATCGCATCACTAAAATAACTCCGATACAATTGACAACGCGGTTCTACTTCATTCCCCACCAGCTTGACCAAACCCATACTCTGTAACTGATAAGCTGATATTGTTTCTAATCTCACTGGTTCAGTAGCAGAAATTACTGTTGGCAATGCTGTAATTAGTTTTGGTTCTTCTCGCAAATTCAACCAAAATTGTCTTAAATGATGGCTATAAATACCTGCGTCAGTTCTAGCCTCTACTAAAAATTGATCAAGAGTAATATCAGGATAACTTTTAAGGTGAGAAAATGCCTGCTGCAACAGATAAGGATGACCACCTACCAATTGCATTAAAGGATCTACTAAAGATGAATCTTCAGCTAATCCATATTGTTGAGCCAATTCCTGGACTTGCTCCCTAGTTAACTCTGGTAATTCTATCGTATAATATACTAAATATTTTATTAGATATCCCAATTTTATGCCAAGTATTGAATCTGATGAGATACGGGAACATCGCATTAACACAGAAATTATTGTTGATGCGGACGACAAAGAAGAACGGGCAATGGGCTGGTATTATTATTTAGATGATAGTCTCAATTTTCCTTTTTTAGCCAAATGGAAAAAAAAGAGCGGGAAAGGCTCTACGGAAAAGCAAGTAGAAGTGCTGGGAATGGCTCCAGAGGATGAATGTCTGAAAGATATGTTCGTGGAAGTGATTTATCCAGATGGTAAGGACGAGGATATTTTTTCAGCCAAGTTGTCAGAAATTGAAGCTATAGATGCAGATGAAGACAGTAAAGAAGCATTAGCGGATTGGCAATATTGGCTAGGGAGAGGGTATAAATTTTAATTACAGCAAATTGTCATCAAACATGGAACAAGAACCCTACCCCCGACCCGCAAGCGATGAGGGTGCTAAGATGTGCCTTATATGATTGGAA
>Ga0209668_10001476_pt1 | contig 10096 bp, 6 predicted proteins | sample FrelakmetPLP11PL_FD_187150 | JGI IMG/M metagenome (GOLD analysis project Ga0209668, IMG submission 187150) | Freshwater lake sediment microbial communities from the University of Notre Dame, USA, for methane emissions studies - PLP11 PL (SPAdes)... | ecosystem: Environmental > Aquatic >... | reverse complement strand
ATTTAAATTTGAATTCAAGTCGCAAGATGCCTTCATATTAACAGTTTCTCAAAATAGCAATATTGTTGCAGAACTTTCTTGGAATCGGCAAAAGAAGTGATTTCAGTATATTAATTCGAATTAGGTACAAATCCAGTTATTTATTCAATCGAATTATTCTTCTCATAATATTTGTTTCCCTTAACTATTAATTACCGCATCAATGTTTATCAGATGATATTCTTGTAGGGGAAGGGATATTTCCAACTCATTTTTTGGTCAAGAAAATCCGTCCTTCTTTGACCACTTCAAAAGACAGCCTGATAAAACTTAACATACATTTGGAAACAACAAGGATTTAACTCTGGCGATGGTGGTCAGTTCTGAAAATAAATTGTGATCAGGATCAATGGTTTATAACATATCCTGTTCCTCGAGCCATTTTCTGACATTCTCGTGTTCTTCCCGGTGCCTTGATTCAACGTCGATGACGATCTGTTGGAACCGTGGTTCTTTTCTTAGACTGTTCAGCATTGGATCGTTTTTAATATATGTTACCCAAAATAAATCCCCATTCTTTTCATATAGATTAAAAAGCTTCAAGTGTTCAATGGCTTTTTCTCTGTCACCTCTGACCGCATATATACATGCAATTTCGTAATGAGCATTTGCGTCATCAGATCGACTTCCAATCCTTTTGAGATTCATCTCCATTGACTTGTCAAAATAACTTTCTGCTTCTTTCTTATATCCATTTGTCCAGTATATAAATGCAATTCGGTGATTATCAACTTCATGAATTCGTCCTGAAGATTTTACTCTGGTCAGACACAACATTGATTTTTCAAACTGTCCGGTGAACAGATAGTTTAAAGCAAAAAGTATATCTAATTTTAAAAAAATGGAATCCATTGTGCATATTTTTGCCAATAACTCGAGAGATTTACTGTAATTACCTGCTATTTCATGTTCGCCATAAGCTAAAGAATATAAATACCTTACAGAATCACCATCCAATTTAAGAACCTCATTGTAATAAAAATTGGCCTTTTCGGGGAATCCGGCATTAAAAAACTCGTTACCGAGGTCGACCAGCAGGTCTGAAAATCCTATATCATGATTAAGAGAAGCAGCCTTAATTGAGTTTTCAATCTGAGTAATCAGGTCTGAACTGGGTAAGAATAATCTCCCTGCATAAACGTGCCATTGATTTGGATTCACCTGAATGGCTTTGTCCCACTCTTCATCTGTTTTTTTGAGATCATTTTTTGCAAAATAAAAATAAGCTCCTCTCAGGTAATATGCTTCTGCTAATTTATTATCATATGAAAGAGCAGTATTAGCAAGAGCAAGGACAGTATCCATAAGACTTTTTGATTCATATTCTGGCAAGTAACTCTTTTTCCAATACACATGTCCCAGACCGACATAAGTGAGAGCAAAAGAGGAATCATATTGTAAAGCCTGATTAAATAGAATTTCTGCTTTTTCTATCGATTCTCTGTCAACCGTATGTTGTCCTAATTTCCAGAGTTCATCAAATCCTCTGAGATAAAAATCGTAAGCCCTCAGGTCAGCAGTGGGAGCTTTATTAATGTACTCTTTTTCTTCAGGGGAGAGAACAATACTCATTTCTTTGGCAATTTTCTGTGCAATTTCACTTTGCAAAGAAAAAATCTCACTCCATTTGCAGTTATATTCATTCGCCCATTCGTGACTTTCCTCATCTGCTTTAATTAGTTGTACTATAACCTTTATGTCATCTCCTAATTTCTGAAAACTGCCTTCAAGCAAATACTCAACATCAAGCTCTTTCCCAATAGAACGGATTGTTTTAGTTGTTCCCCGGTATTGTTCTCCCGATGTTCTTGACATCACTCTTAAACCCTTGATTTTTGAAAGATGTAGTGTAATTGCATCAACCATTCCGTCTGCAAGATATTGTTTATCCGACTCATCACTAAGTAACTTAAACGGAAGAACAGCAATCGATTTTCCGACCTCTTTAGATTGTTTGCCATTGCCAATGATATTGGAAAAGTACAAAACTGCAAACACAGACGCAATAATTCCTATTAATCCCCCGAGGATGCTTGCCAGCCTTTTTCTTGAGATAGTTATATCCTTCTTTACATCTCCAGTGCTTTTTATTTCCTGCCTAATCACTTCAGATGGTTTTGCTTTAAGACCTGTTCCCGTCTCTTTGTATTTCAGATACCACTTTATAATTATATCAAGATTAACAAGTACAGGTTTCATCTGTTCAGGATCAAAATCTTTGGGATGAGCACCATAAGTGGATAATTCGTTCAGACCATGCATTGACGAAATGATGTGTGAAGGTACTTTTTCCTCCTTATGCAGTTTATCTATGATTCCTTTCAGTGGCTCAGTCTTTCGTGGTCTTTTTAGTTCACATTCACAAAGATCAGTAATAATGACTTCCAGACATCTTCTGGAATAGAGGAGGATCATGTTCTCATCATCAGCTTTAACAAGCTTTCTCAGTTCCTTTTCCAGTTCAAGTAGCTGACCTTTGATGAATTCATAAAGTTTCTCAAGTTCTTTTATTTCAGAGGTCCAGATTGCCATTTGGGTAATATAATTTGTAAGTAAGTATATGTAAAGTTAAACCATGTTTAAACCAAAGTCAAGTTTCTTTCAATTTGTGAGGATGAGATGGATTCAAAGATTGTCCTGGAATATGTATTGGAGACCTTTCATGACAGATCATATTTTGACAACCTTTTGCTTTACAAACTTGACAAAATGTCCCAGAAGCAACCAGATATAACCTGGTGAACTTTGTTGATTATATGAAATCCGTCCTTCTTTGACCACTATAAGAAGGTCTGAAAACACTTAACATTTCAGAAAACCATGACAAACAATTTTAGATGTAGGGTTTATTAATTATGTGGTGAATTAGATTTATTTGACTTTGGCTTTTTGCTGGAGTAACTTGCATCAATTATTTGATTGCAGGTATTTTAGTTCTATACATTAATCAAACACTATATACAATGAAAAAAATTTGTTTAACCATGACAATTGCTGGATTCCTGTTATGCTGCACAAATATAGTACATGCTCAAACCACGCAAACACAACTTAACCAAGTTGAATTGATGAAACAGTTTCTGGGCAATTGGCAATGAGAATATGCTAAAGATACAATTCAGATTCAGCGTATTACACTATTTGGAGCTGCTATGGAAGTTAATCTTCAGATTGCCACCAAAGGCAAAATTCTTAATTCAGGTAAGCAACTTTGGGGGTATGATAAAAAAAATGATAAATTCATTGGTGCAGGAATTTGGAAATCTTCTCCAGAAATGGCTATTGGAGTATTCTGGTTCACATCGAAAAATATGTGTGAATCAGTTCCATATCAAGATATTTCCAATCCTGAAAAAGCCGCTATAAAATGGGAATGGGAAATAAAATCACCCGATTTGGCTACGTGTACAATTATAGTAAATAATAAGGCAGTTCGAGTATTGCCATATACTTCTGAAAAGTAGTGATTGGTATAATTTAAACACAAGTTTTTAATATCATTTGAATGCCCAAAGATTAAACATTTTGGGGTATTATTTTTTGTATTGCATTAATGTGCAGGCAAGTAAGTATCTGTTTGCCGCATCAAAGTTTATCAGATGTTGTTCTTTTAGGGGGAGGAATATTCCCAACTCATTTTTTCGGTCAAAAAAATCCGTCCTTTTTTGACCACTTCAAAAGAAGGTCTGATAAAGTATAACATTCATTTATAAACAATAAGATTTAAATCCAACTCAGGAATATCTCGAGTTCATTTAAATTTAAACGAAATCCCAAAGCCTCTATCATTTTTTTTCCTGGACTTTTTTCCCAATAAGGTTGTTTTAAAGGTCTCTGGTAACATATCCATCGTTATCCATCCATCTTTCTCGACCATCGCCAGAAAATGTCCCAAAAGCAACCAGATTTAACCTTGTGAGAGAGAATGTTAAATCCGTTCTTCTTTGACTACTATAAGAAGGTCTGATAACACAAAACATACATTTATAAACAACAAGGATTTAACTTTGGATTTTGGTGGTCGATTTGAGCTGGCAAACTGTGGTCAGGGGCACTGGCTTTTCCAGTTAGATCGAATTTTTATTTTTTCAAATTGAAATGTTTATAGTAATACTTCCGTGGATAGAATAAAATAAGTATTCAACCTTTCATATCCGCGACCTTAGTGATCATTTCTGACTACGATAGGCAACCTCCAAACGCCGTGGGCATAAGTCCCTGCAAAAAGATTCGTGTCACTCACAGCAAGAGAATGGATTGAGGTGGCTGTCAGGTTGTTGTTTACCTCTGTCCAGTTTGTGCCGTTATTAGTCGAGAAAAAGACGCCACCGCCGGAAGTTCCAGCAAAAAGGTTTGTACCGTTCACTGCAAGGGCATGGACTTCAAGGTTCGACAGGCCGTTATTAACGGCAGTCCAGTTTGTACCATTGTTGGTCGAAAGAAAAACGCCATTGTTAGTCCCTACAAATAGCTTCTTGCCACTTATAGCAAGGGCATGGACTTCAAGGTTCGACAAGCCCTTATTAACGGCAGTCCAGTTTGTACCGTTGTCGGTTGAGAGAAAAACACCTTGATCAGTCCCTGCAAAGAGATGCGCACCACTGGCCAATAGTGCGGAAACCCAGACTTTCTCCAATCCTGTAGGAGTCCAGGTTTTGCCATTATTCGTTGAGAGAAAAACACCTCCAAAGGTTCCGGCATAAAGATTCGCACCACTCACGGCAAGTGCGTAAACATGTATGTTTGTCAATCCGTTATTTACCTCAGTCCAGTTTGTACCATTATCCGTTAAGAGAAAAACACCTCCAAAAGTTCCGGTAAAAAGATTCGCACCACTTACCGCGAAGGCGAAAACCCAACTTCTTAAGCCGTTCTCATTAAAGTGATGAATATTTGTGTTTGTTAGTCCGTTATTGACCATAGACCAGTTTTTGCCATTGTTGGCCGAGAGAAAAACGCCGTTCCAAGTCCCTGCAAAAAGATTCGTGCCGCTTATAGCAAGGGCAAAGACACCTGTGGAAGTCAAACCTGTATTTATCTCCGTCCAGCTTTTACCGTTGTTGGTTGACAGAAAAGCACCACCGCCGAAAGTTCCTGCAAAGAGATTTGTACCGCTAACCGCAAGTGCGTGAACCTGAAGATGCGTCAATCCATTATTGACCTCAGTCCAGCTTGTGCCATAGTTGGTCGAAAGATAAACACCATCACCACAATTACCTGTAAAGAGATTTGTTCCGCTCACCGCAAAAGCACGGAAATCATTGTGCGTAGGCAAGCCATTATTAACCGCTGTCCAACTTGTACCATTGTCTGTTGACCGAAAAACGCCATCAGCCCATGTCGCTGCAAAGAGATTTGTGTCAATCACCGCAAGGGCAAAGACACCACTTTTGCCCGTCAATCCATTATTAGCAGAAGTCCAGCTTGTGCCATTATTGGTTGAAAGAAAAACACCACCAGCCACGACAAAGAGATTCTTGCCACTCACCGCAAAGGCACCAGCCGAACTGTCTGCCAAGCCATTATTGACTGCGGTCCAGCTTTTACCATAGTTGTCCGATCGAAAAACGCCACCGCCTTCAGTCCCTGCAAAAAGATTCATGTCACTCACGGCAAGTGAGTTAACATTTGTGTTTGTTAAACCGTTATTTACCGCAGTCCAGTTTGTGCCGTTGTTAGTTGAAAGAAAAAGACCTTGGTCAGTGCCCGCAAAGAGATTCGTACCGCTGGTCAACAGTGCGGAAACCCAAACATTCTTCAATCCTGTCGAAGTCCAGTTTGCGCCATTATTTTTTGAGAGGAAGACACCACCGCCACCGGTCCCTGCAAAGGTATTTGTACCGATCGTAGTAAAACAATTTATCTTACCACCGTTGGGACCGTTTGTTTGAACCCATTGGGCGTGAACAACTCTTACATTCATGAGTGTTAGCAAGAACAAGATCAGAATATATTTCATCTCAATTTATTTATATGGTTTATATGTAAGTTAATGGTCAAATAGAAGGATATATGATCTTAATGATTCTTATCCAAAAATATTAGCCTGGTTTAAAAGTTAAAAGCAAGTTAAACCTATTTCTATCGGCTTACAAATTATTTTTTAAGTCTAATAATTCATTAATAATTAACATAATACTATCAAAAAATAGTTGATATTTTGAATTTTAACTGTGAGTTGGTAATCATAATGGCACCTGGCCTAACAGATAAAGCTTGTTAATAAGTGTAACAGAAGTACTAATATCCGTACCAAAATTGGAGGATAAATAGTAAAATCCATCCTTCTTTGACCACTTCAAAAGAAGGTCTGATAAAGTATAACATTCATTTATAAACAATAGGATTTAACACCAACTTAGGAACATCTTGAGTTCGTTTAAATTTAAACGAAATCCAGAAGCCCCGATCACTTCTATTCCTGAACTAATTTCCCAATAAGGATGTTTTAAAGGTCTCTGGTAACATATCCATCATTATTCAATCATCTTTCCTCGACCATCAACAGAAAATGTCCCAGAACCAACCAGATTTAAAACCTGGTGAGGGATACTGGAGAATCCGTCCTTCTTTGACCACTTTAAAATACGGTCTGAGAATGAAAATCATACATTAAGAAACAACTAGAATATGACTCAAACTCTTGGTTCTCAATGTGGTTCAGGTAAACATGGTTAAGGAGAGTGTTAGTTTTGGTTAAAATATCCGGAATATTATTTATTATTCTCCAATTGAGTACCGTATCATCAATTTTTTGTACTTCTGTTGAGTTCTCAGAGGGGCAAACCTGATATCCCATTCGATCCAAACCGTGGAGATCCATGAAGGTATTGAAAGTAGCTCCTCCAGTTTATCAAGAGCCAGGTCAAACTCTCCTGATTTTGTATAAATAATTGCCAGGTCCTGTAAATGCCCCAATCCGTACAAAGCATCCTTTGAGACAGGCAAAAGCTCTACCGCCCTGAGCCCTTCTTTTATGGCTTCCTCTTTTCTTCCCAGACCAGCATACGCTATTCCTAATGAACTGTGGTATCGCGGATCACCCGGAATCTCGGCAATTCTTTTCTCCAGGATCTTTGCTGCATTTTCATATCCGGCGCGGGCAAGATCAGGTTCGTTCAGATGATCATAAATAAATGCATTCAGCATAGTCCTCGGAATGGCCCACATCTTTGTATCTGTACCCCAGATAAACGCAGTATCGGACATAAGCTGAAGAGCCTCATTGAATCTTCCGTCGCCAACGTCCTGCCAGAAGGCCGCAAAGGTGTACCACTCATGCTTTTTATTGACTAATTTAAGGGCATCACGCGACTCAGTGCATGATCCTTTCCAGCTCCAGTATCCGAAAATTTTAAAAAGATAGGACCACATGTTGTCGGGCGAAATTGCCATAGCCTGGTTGCAGGCATCAACGGACTCCCTATAGCGGCGCGTAAGCCAGTAAGCCTCAGCCAGATCAGTCCGTATTGATGCATCATTCGGACTCATCAGCAGGGCTCTTTCCAGCAGATTAATGTATTCATCCCACCTGCCCAGAGTCATAATAATTGCAGCCTTCTCGACCATTACGTCAATATCGCCTGGAAGGTGTTTTTCGGCTATCTCGAGATGTCTAAGGGCCTGATTTTCATCCCTGAACGCGTACAGGTAATAATACCCGATTGCAAGATGCACTTTTGCCTGATCAGGACCTAATCTCAATGCCTTTTCAGCAGCCTGCTTTGCCTTTTTAAAACGCGACTCTGAAAGATCCTGGCGCAGGTAAATAAGTCTTGCATGTGCCCGGGCCAGTTCGCCCCAGGCCAAGGCAAATACAGTATCCATATCAACTGCATCCTCGTAATTCTGAAGCGCGAGGTTCCAGTTCTCATAAGTAAAATGAGGCTGACCGGCATAGTAGCGACCTTTTAAATAGGCCTGATAGGCCTCAAGATTTTCGGTCGGCTTCTCAGACATTTCTTTAATAGCTTCTGGAGTCATGGCAACCATTAATTCTGATGCGATTTTTTGTGCAACCTCGCTCTGCAATAAAAAAACATCACTCCATTTGCTGTTATATTCATTTGCCCAAACATGATTCTCTTCATTTGCCCTGATTAACTGAACAATCAGTTTTGTATTGTTTCCAAACTTCTGAAAGCTGCCTTCAAGTAAATAATCCACATTAAGTTCCCTGCCAATAATACGGGTTGTTTTGGTAGTTTCCCGGTACTGTTCAACTGATGTCCTGGACATTACCCGCAGATCCTTGATTTGGGTAAGATGAAGTGTGATCGCATCCATCATTCCATCAGCAAGATACTGCTTATCCGGTTCATCGCTGAGCAGTTTGAAAGGGAGTACGGCAATTGACTTTTCTGATCTTTTTGTTTGCTTACCCCCTCCGATAACGCCAGTAAAGAATAAAACTGCAGCTACAATTACTATCAGAAGTATCAATCCGGCGATTAATCCTGATATTCTTTTCTTTGTAAATAGAGTATTAACTTTAGAATGTTCCGTGACATTAATGCCCTGTCTGATTTCCATAGGCGGAGTGGTTCTGATGTTTGTCCATGCCTCCTTGTATTTCAGATACCACTTGATAATTATATCAAGATTAACAAGAACTGGCTTTACCTGTTCGTGATCAAAATCCTTGGGATGAGTTCCAAAAGTTGACAAACTGTTCAGGCCATGCATTGAGGCTATTATATGAGAAGGGACCTTTTCTTCCTTGTTCAGCTTGTCGATGATACCCTGTAAAGGCTCGGTTTTACGCGATCTTTTGAGTTCGCAATCGCAAAGGTCAGTAATGATGACCTCAAGACATCTTCTTGAATAAAGAAGTATGACATTGGGGTCCTCAGTTTTTACAAGCTGTGACAATTCCCTTTTAAGCTCAGCATACTGATCTTTAAGTGATCCATAAAGTTTCTCAAGCTCTTTTATTTCGCCTGACCAGATTGACATTGGAATTTGTATTGGTTATGGTAAAGTTATTAAAGAGAAAGACACAAGTCAAATAAAAATCCATGCGACAAAACCCCTTCAAGCCTCTTGGAACCTAAAAGGAAGTTCAAGATCCGTCCTTCTTTGACCACTTCAAAATAAGGTCTGAAAACACTTAACATACATTTTAAATCTCCAAGAAGCTTATTGGTACATTTTAGGGGGAAAATGATGGGGAACGGATTCTATTTTGGGTTAAGAAAAGATCGGTGTTAAATACCACCGACCTTTATTTAGATTTAAACAGATTATCAAAAACCCATCAAAAAACTGATAAAAGAGCTCAGTCCTGTAATTTACCAGAGGTTACCAGACTAATTCTGGTTGATTCTGGGACTATTTCTAGGGATGGCGAGGGGAGAAGCTTGGCAAAAGATGATTTGTCACCAGAGATCTCAGTTTACTGTTGATTGAATATATCGACCGAGATTTCCACCGCTGTTGTCGTTCCTCTATTCTCAAGCCAGTGTGTGGTGTTCTTATCCTCGGGCCAGCCCACTCCTGGCCCATACTCCTTAGCCACTCCATTTCGATGGTCAGTTATCGTTCCTTGCAAAATGTAGACCACGCCCGGCCTGTCTTTATGGTCATGAATCGGGCCGATGACGCCTCCAGGTTCGATGGTCACCATCCGCATTCGAAGTTGGCGCCCTGCCATGCCCTCTATTTCAGGGCCAAGGTCAATCGCTGCAAGTTGCTTCACCGTAACACCTTTCGTATCAGGTGCTGCTTGTTCAGTTCTCATGACTTACTCCTTTCTTTTGTTTATTATTTATTTTATACATAGTATTTTCCTTCTTTAAAATTAGTAAATGTTGATCCAAAAAGCAACCTTTACAAATAAATCTGCAGGGCTTCCTGCATCCTTAACTCCTTGGTTTATCATATGAGTATAAATAATTGTTGTCTCAACATTTTTATACCTTAATAATTCTTGTATTATTCTGATATTATATCCTGAAACTTTTTTATCTAATTAACATGTGATTCCTCTCTTCTCAAGATTTTCCCTTCACTGGTGCTATTAGCAGTACAAAGAGATATTTATTTATTCCAAACTTCA
>Ga0209668_10001475_pt1 | contig 10097 bp, 10 predicted proteins | sample FrelakmetPLP11PL_FD_187150 | JGI IMG/M metagenome (GOLD analysis project Ga0209668, IMG submission 187150) | Freshwater lake sediment microbial communities from the University of Notre Dame, USA, for methane emissions studies - PLP11 PL (SPAdes)... | ecosystem: Environmental > Aquatic >... | reverse complement strand
CATACAGTTCCCACGTGTCGTCGTCGAAGCTCACGGACGAGCCGATCCCTCCGATCCACGGGAGGCGCCCATGTCTGACCGAAGCCATCCATCCATCCACGTAGATCGCCCGGTTACCAAGCAGCTCGAAGTACTGCACCTTCCGTGCTTCGCCGGCGTTCGCATCGTCGAAGCTGTAGATCATGCTCACGCCCTCGATGGGCTTCTGCTTCACACCGTTGACTTCCGTGGGTTGCGGAATTCCAGCAGCCATCAGGATGGTCGGCGCGATGTCGATGACGTGATGGAACTGGCCGCGCGTGCCTCCCACGTCCCGGATCCGCTCAGGCCAGGCTATGACGAGCGGGTTGCGCATTCCGCCCAGGTGCGATGCCACCTGCTTGCCCCACTGGAACGGCGTATTCATGGCCCAGGCCCAGCCCACGGGGTAGTGGTTGTAGGCCCTCGGCCCGCCGATGTCGTCGAGGCGCTGCAATATATAGGCCGGATCTTCCGGTATGCCCCCAAGCGCTGCCAACTCGTTGAAGGCGCCATACGGCGTACCTTCCATGGACGCGCCGTTGTCGCCAATGATGCAGATGGTCAGGGTGTTCTTCAGTTGACCCGTCCGTTCCAGCGCATCGAGGATTCGGCCAATCTCGTAGTCCGTCTGCGCCGTGTATGCGGCGAACGCCTCCACCAATCTTGCGGCGACACGCTTCTGGTCAGGAGTCAGTGAGTCGTACGCGGGGATCTCCTTGGGCCGCGGCGTCAGCTTCGCATCGCGCGGGATCACGCCCAGCTTGAGCTGGCGCTGGTAGGTCTCCTCGCGGTACCTGTCCCAACCCTGGTCGAATTGCCCCTTGAAACGGTCCATCCACTCCCTGGGCACGTGATGCGGAGCGTGCGTCGCGCCGGGCGCGTAGTAAATGAACAACGGCCGGTTGGGCGTGACCGACTTCTGCTGGTAGATCAGATCGATGGTCTCGTCCGCCAGCGCATCATTGAGCGTGTAGCGCCCTTCCATTCCCTTCGGGATCTCCATCTCCACCCGGTGGTGGTCCCGGTAAAGCCCCGGCGCCCACTGGTTCGCCTCGCCGCCGACAAAGCCATAGAAATGGTCGAAGCCCTGCAGGTCCGGCCACCTGTCGAATGGGCCGGAGATCGTCGTCTCCCAGTCGGGGACGTTGTGGTTCTTGCCGATCCAGGCGGTGCTGTAACCGTTCTGCCGCAGGATCTCGGAAACCGCCGCAGCGCTCTTGGGAATCTGGCCGGTGTAGCCGGGAAACGCCGTTCCCATCTCCGTGACGACACCCGTGCTTGCAGAATGGTGGTTGCGTCCGGTCAGCAGCGCCGCGCGCGTGGGTGAGCACAGCGCCGTGGTGTGGAACCGCGTGTAGCGCAGCCCCATGTTCGCCAGCCTGTCGAGGTTGGGCGTCGCAATCTGTCCGCCAAAGGTGCTCCAGGCGCCGTAACCCACGTCGTCGATCAGGATCACGAGTACGTTCGGCGCGCCAGCCGGCGCCTTCGTCAGCGGAATCTTGTCGGGCTGCGAATCCTTGTAGGTCCGTCCGATGTGCCCCTTGAACGGCGGATCGGGCCTTGGCAGCACGTCCTGCGCTGAAACGCCGCCAGCCAGGAGTGTCCCTATCGTCAGCACTGAACTGACCGCGGCAAATGCGGCGGCCGAATGAAGCTTCAACATTTCCATGTCCTTCCTCGGTTAAGAGCGGCCGGCCACGCCGGCACCCGCGAGACCCCGCACTACCAGGGCCGCGACCGATACCATCCGACTGCACATTGATCCCTCGCTGCAACCCTGCCCGGGCTGCTTCAATCGCTCCGTTGACCACGGTATCCGTCGTGGCTCGACGCAGAGGGCAACCGGCGGTCCGCCGGCCATGTTGGATTCTCTATCCGATCGGGACAGGTGACCAGACTGTGAAAATGCCTAGGTGAAGCGCTATGCGAATGCTACGCAGTGATCGAGCGGGATTCGGCTGCTTGATCCGGGTCTCGCAGAGACTCATACGAACCTGGTGTCAGTGTTTCGGGGCACGGCATAGCGAAGCCGTCTCAACGCCGCAGATATCGTGCGATCGTGGCTCGACGGCCGGAACATGGTTGTAGTCGTGCCGGAGGCTCGCGACGGCCGGATAGATCGCAAGTCGCATGCGGTTGATCTGTCCGAGGGGTCGCGTCTCGGGGCGACCGCGCCACGGATCAAAGCTCAGGTTCTCGCACGCATTCATCTGCCCGGGAGAGTCGATATTGCCCTGCCGGGGAATAGTGATCGTAGCGACCTTGACATACGGCGACTTGCCTTCATCCCACGCGCGATTTGCTACTTCGACGGCATTTGCGGCCGGATCCATATTGGGTTGTACAAGAAATTCATAGCAGGCATCCCTGGCGTTCAGCGTATCGACGAGCCGCTGCCCCAGGTAGTTGGCCGGAGGATCTGCGGGGACTTCATCGACAATTGGGTTCGCAAGGCAGGGGCGCGCTTTGAACTTCATGGACCTCGGCCCGAGCTTGTAGGGCACCGAGCTGAAGTACTCGAGTTGCAGAGGATTTCCGGCGCGGACCCTTCCACGGAGCAGGACCTGCAGGTCTTGAACGTGCGTAGCGAAATGCCACGCCAGCGACAGCCCCGACCCACTCAATGCGCGATGAAGGTCAAGGTAGTCGTCGGCGTCCCGTGCGAAGAATTCCTTGCTCGTCAACATGACCAGGTCCTGGCTCCCTGACGTCGTCCCCTCGACATTCATAAGCTTGACGGCCATGCCCCGAATGTCCTTGTCGATATCGGGCTTCGTGGCGTCCGGATTGCCGTTCGAGAAACGAATCCACGCGGGGTATTCGGCCTGCGAGTCCGGGGCAAAGACTCCGACCCGTAACTCACGTGGCAGGCTGCTTGAATCGATCCTGACGAACGCCATGACACAACCATGGTGCTTGGGATGAGCGTCACGGCGCATGAACGAATCGCCCTGCGTGCGATCCGCAAGCATCCGCATGATTGTTGACGTGATCTCGTCCGTTTGAGCCTCATTTTCGGCGTCCCATTTCTCGCCGAGCTCCGCAGGTGGCTGCGCAGTGGCGACGACTGCCTGACTGAGATTCGGCTTTGGCGAAGCTGTGCTGCAGGCTGGCATCAGGACCAGCGCGGCGCAGGCCATCGCGAAGCGAGTCTTCTGCGCCTTGCCTTTCGCTTCGGCGGTACGACCTCGCACGTGATCCCAATTCATACTCATGACTTGCTCCTGACTACGGATGCCGGCAATCGGTGGTCTCGGCCAGTACTTCAGCTGGCCTGCACCTCTTCGGCACTACTTATCACGAAGCAGCATGCAGATGCGGACCCTCCGGGTCTGTACGCTTGGGCACAAACCGGACGCCGGTCAGGCAGGCAAGGAGCCAATCTGCAGATCACAACGAGGCACGTGTGTTGTGTTCGGTGCCGCACGGACCGAGACATATCGCCGCCTGAATACTTCCGCTGCGGGCACGGAGGCCCCGGGACCACGCCTTGGTCGACGAACGAGGACAAGCATGAGCGGCACGACCGACTACGATCGCTATGAAACGCCGGAGGTACTGGTGACCGACCGAACACTATCGGCTGCGCAGAAACTCGCGCGGCTGGAGCAATGGGAGGAGGACCTGAAGGCCGCGCTGCGCGCAACCGACGAGAGCATGACCAGCGTCAACCCCGGCCTGAGCGGTGCGCTGCTGCAGAGGGTCATGGCCTGCCTGGAGCCGTTGCGTAGCGCTGAGAAGCCGGACGGGGAACCGACTGTTTAAACACCGATGATCGTCATCACTATGGCCACGGCCAATTGCGTCGCTGGCAAACTATCCCATCGGGAACGCCCTGCCCTTCGATGGCGGCAACCTTAGGTTATGAGCTTCGACAACCAAGGCTGGATGCGCGAAGACCGCAAGCGCCGCTCGCGATGGCCCTATCAGCTGCGGCCCGACCTCTCGTACTGGGTGCGAGGGGGGATGCGTGCGTCGCTGTTCTTCGGCGCGCTCGGCCTGCTCTTCCTCGCGTGGAGCCACTTTCGCGGGTAGGTGCCCCGGCGAAAGCGTCAGTGCTCGGGCGCGCGCTGGCAGCCGCTATGTACGGTAGAGGACGGACGCCAATCAGTCCCGGGAGTACACATGACACTGCGGTGACAGGGAGGCCGCATGCACGCTGTCGGTTCCGCCCTCCGTGCAGCCGACTCAGATTCACGACCCGCAGGAAACCCACATATGGACCCCCGCATCAACAACTTCCCCATCCGCACTCTTGGCGTTGTGTTCTCGCTGCTGATTCCCGTCAACGGCGCGATGGCCGACTGGCCGTCGATGAACGGCGGAATGATGGGAAACGGAAACTGGTACGGCTCGGGTGCCGTATGGCTGCCCGTGCTGGTCATCATCGTGCTGGGCGCGGTTCTGTTCGCGGTCCTTCGCAAATAGAACTGACGATCAATCCGACGCTCAAGGAATCGCAAACATGAAGGCTTCATATCTGTTCGTCGCAATCACTGCCTGTGCCCTGTCATCGATACCGCTTGCGTCTGCCCAGGACAACGCCGCTCCGGCGTCGCCTGCGATGAACATGCAGATGGATGCACAAATGACCGAGATGCAGGCGCGCATCATGGAGATGCAGTCGCAGATGGACAAGATCCATGCGGCGACCGACCCGAAGGAACGCCGGAAGCTGATGCAGGCGCACATGCAGACCATGCAGGACAGCATGGCGATGATGCGCAGCATGAGTAAGCCGATGACGATGGACGGCGGCCAGTCCGGCGGCATGGTCATGGGCGGTGACAAGGGCAAGCCAGGCGACAAAGGCATGATGGGTGGCGACATGATGAAGCACCACCAGATGATGGAGGAACGCATGGACATGATGCAGACGATGATGGAGCAGATGCTGCAGCATCAGCAGGCGATGGAGTCCATGCCAGCGAGATAGTTTCGGCGGTCGGCGGGTCATGGAAGACTGGACCGAGCGCCATGTGCGCGTCCGCGGTTGTGATGACCAACCCATGCCTGCTGGATCGATCCCATGTCCGACTCTGACAGTGTGGGCACGGTCAAATCCAACGAACTGCCGCAACTGCCGCAGGGTCCATGCCACAGGCCGATCTTCAGCAGCAATTCGTTGGCTATCCGCTCGTCGCCCCAGACTGAATCGCGGACGCCATGCGCCGGATCAGCCGCCGCAGCTCCAGCGGAGCCGACGGTCGTCCCGCCCTTGATTTGAAGCGCCAGCCTGCCCGGTGCCAGCGGATCAGCGTCACGGCTGGACGCCGCGCTCCTGGTACAGCGTAAGTTCCCGTCGGAGAAAGAGGTTCTCCGCTTCGACGGATCGCCCGTGTCTGAGCAACAACACAACGAGGCCGGCCAGGTCGGCAAGTAACCGAAGGACGATCCGAGTCAGCCCTATGCGCCTGCGATCCTTACGCAACCCTCGTCGTCAATCGTTACGAAGCCGAGCTTGCACAGGATGACGAGCAATGCCTCGCCCCCTTCGTCCGTCACCACAGTCTCGTCCTTGAACATTTCCTTGATGGCGCTCAACGCTTCCTGCTTTGTTGTGACATTGCGTTCCATCAGGCGCGTGAGCACCTGCTCAGCTTCCGGGATCTTGGCAAATGCAGATAGCTTGGGATCAATGTGGTCCCACGGCTGTGCGCTGGATGCATAGACATGGTGAGTCGGGCGAAACAGCGTTGGGTCGTCCAGGCTCCCAGCCTGAATGGCGAGGAATCCGGGGCGACCGGATGAGTCTGCGACCAGGGGGCTTCCACAGTCGGGACAGAACCCGCGCCGCACGGTATTGCCGCTGTCGCCAATTACGGCGTAATAGCGGGGCGTGCCATTGACGAATGAAAATCCAGACTCCACCGCGCCCAATTCTGCCGCGTGGCCGCTGCCGGTGGACCGCTGGCAGTCCCGACAGTGACAAAGAACGGATACCAATGCTTCGGATGTGCATTCGTAACGAATGGCACCGCAAGCGCAGCCACCACGTAATGTCGTATTCATAGACGCCTCCCAGATTCATTGATGCCAGCAAAATGCGTCGCAGCAATTCATCAGGGCTTGCCGAATATGGCGCAGCGCACAGTTCGCTCCGCGTCTGCGGCTCAGGCCGTGTCGCGCCTCGCGGTTAGGGCCGCGGCGAGAACTTTATCGCGCGGTCGTAGACGATCTCCTGCATCGCCGCGCCAGCCCGGGTCGCGGGCTCGAGATACATGCGGAAGAAAAAGCCCAGGGCAGTGTCGTCCTCGAGTGTCAGCACCGGGCAGGCGTCAACACGCAGCGGCACGCAGCTGGGATCGTCGCCACAGTTCCGCGATGCCTTCACCGCGTAGAGACTGCTTGCCGATGGGTCGCCAGACGGAAGATAAGGCGCAGCGGTGCCAGGGAACTTGTCGTGAAAGACCTGGCCGATCGAGAGCTTCGCGAACTCGCTGGCATACACGTTGAAGCTTGCATACGAAGCCTTGCCGGTGGCGACGTGGTTGACGCCATACACCACGAGGAATTCGTCCTCGGCCAGTGTTACCCGTTGATTGGAACCGAACTGGGGGATGTAACCCGCGGCGAGGAAGACATTGTCCCGGGAGTCCGCGCCGGGGGAAGTGCGCCGCTGGATGTAGTCATAACCCTCGTAGCCGACGGGCATCGAAAGGATATCAGTGGCATGCATCCCCGGATTGGCCTCGATGATGCCTGCGCGAAGCTGGTCCACCTTCCCCATCAGGTCCATCTCGGTCCGCCCCGTTCCGCGGACGCGCAGGGGCGGCACGGGGAAGGGATTGGCGGTCGTTGTCGTCGCTGGCGTTACGCGCAGGACCTTCACGTTCGTTCCGGCACTTTGGACGTATGCGGCGAGGGCCTCTGGGTTGCCCTCCACAAGGCCGATGCGCATCTTGAGCGTGAGTTCGTCGGCCGTGTCGCTCTCGCCAAGCGTCAGCATCGACGACGGCAACACCATGGTGTTGACGATGGCGGGCGGGTAGCCGGTGTGCTGGAGCGCAGTGCGGATGCGGGCGTCCGTTCCCCGGTCGGGCGTGAAGATGACCACGACGGGCCTGCCAAAGGGCGTCGGTCCGGTGGTCTTGATCGTGGCGTTATTGATGGCATCTCCCAGGGTGGCGACGAGCCATCTCCTCTGGGCTCCAGGAGGTTCGTCAGGATAGAACCTCGTCCCCAGAAACGCGTTGAAGCCGAAGTATTTCACCGGCGGGGGCGTGGGACCGATCAGCACGATCGCTTCGTCCGGCCGAAGCTTGAAGTATTCGCCGACCGGGGCCGAAGGGTCGGACGACTGGGGAACCTGGATCATCAGGTATGGCGCCTTGTTCACATACCCCGCATCGGGGCGCTCTCCATTGCAGTACATGCCCGCCCAGTCCACGGTGGAAACCATGCCGGGGTGTACGGAGAAGCCGTCCTGCTCGAGCGCGGTTCGCAGCTGCGCCACGGGGTCGACGTCCTGCCCTGCCCGTTGCGCGAAGGCGCATGGCGCCGACAACAGCAACAAGACGGACATGGTCGTTGACAGCAGCATGGTCATTTTCATTGTCGCCAATGCCAGCCGCACATTAGCTGCAGTCAAAAGCATCCTCATGACTATGACCTCATTCCATTTGAGGCTGGGCGCACCACGAACAGCGCGTCGTCCGCCCCTCACGGTGAGGCTAGCACCGCTCTGGAAACAAACAATTCGGGCTTTAGGAAGTTGTGCTCGGCAATTACTCGATCACGCCAGCGCGGGCGCCCCGGGTCCGGCGACACGTTCTTCATCGATGAGGTATTCGTAACGATCGCGGGGCAGCGTCACTTCTTGTGGCGCGCGGTGGATCAGGACGGCGACGTCGTTGTAGAGCCAGACGGCATACTGGTTGATCGCACAGGAGTCATCGCCGCTGGGGTGCGATGCCGCACCCCAACGACCGAGACTCACTTGCTGGTCTTGATCTTCGTGATCTTCGAGCCCTCGAACGACAGGTCGCCGAGCAGTCCCTTTTCATTGAAGATGAAGCCAAGTACTGGCTTGCTCAGCGTCTTGGTGTCGTATTCGGCGCTGGCGCCCTTGGAAACGACGGCGACGGACGCATCCGCGCCGGCTGACCAACCCTCGCTCTGCGTGAATTTATCGAGCGCGGCCTGAGTCATGAACAGAATGACCTCGCTGTGCTCTGCAACACCGAGCGTAAGGCCGACCGAGCCGGACGCCATGTTGTAGTAATCGACGTTCTTGCCCTTGACCCGCAGGACACCCTCGCCGAATTCACCAGCGACGCCGGCGCCGCCCTTGGTCAATTTCCCAAAGACCAATACTCCCATTGCCTTGTCGGCCAGCTCTTTGTTCTTGGGGTTGAGCGCGTAGAAGTGCTGCAGCGCCTTGTCTGCGCTCGCATCGATCTCCGCCTTGCTGGCGGCGAAGGTCGGGGCGCTCATGATGAGTCCGATGACTGCCAGGCCGGTTGCGGCCATCAACATTTTCAATTTCATGGAGATTCTCTTTTTGAAGTGAATGGAGTTGCCAATCGCGTGTCCGAGTCCCGGCACGCACCCTGTGACCTGTGGTTCTCGTGAAAGGCCTCGACCGGCTGTGCGAACCAATCTCGCATTGGAGCCGAGTTGATATTCGATCATGACGCAGGCACCGCAGTCGGTGCGCATCCGCACAGAGACCCGGCGTATTGGGCCATTACGCCCCGAGGTGCGGTAGCGTACGAACGGCGCTGGCGGAGGGCACTACTCTCTCGCCCTACAGTGCCGCGCAGCCCCGGCATTCGAAAGCGTCGGCATGAACAGCCAGGAATCCAGCAGGAACTGGCCGGACGCCATAATAGCCAGCGCGGACGTGGTGTTCGACGACCTCAAGCGGTCCAGAAACAAGACGCCCGGCGCGTGGCCGGGCTTCCTGCGGCGTGGCGGTTCTCGCCGTGTGTTACCTCTCCGTGCTGATCAGTGCACGGCCGATGCTCGAGCGCGAGCCGGCAGCAATGTCCTGGGACCGCCTATGAGCACCGGACGAGTATGCGGACTAGGCGTTCAGCTTGGGCCGATCCGGCTTGATCCCATAGTACGCATGAATTCCTTCCGCCCACTTTGGGTCCGCCATGTTGGGCCACTTGTCCTTGTCGAAGCCGGGGGCGCTCGCGAGTCGATCCTTTTCGACGTCCAGCACGAAGCGCTTGTTCTCGGTATCGAGCGCCAGTGCGTCCCACGGCACGGCGAAGAGCTTTCCGCCCATGCCGAGGAATCCGCCGCAGGACAGCACTGCGTAGGCCACCTGGCCACTGCGCATGTCCAGCATGATTTCCTTGATGTCGCCGAGGTTTTCATTCTTCCGGTTGAAGACATCGCTGCCGACAAGCGTGTCGGCGCCCATCAACTCGGGACCTGGGCCATGACGCATGTCCGGCCCGGTGCCGACGTTCGTCCTGTACATGCCATATGTGTCGCGTTCTAGATAGTTCATGTCATCTCCATTCGGGAACTGATTCGATGAGCGTCGGGCTGTTCGGACCCAGCCACTGCCGCCGACGATCAATCTAGGCGCGCGACGGCACGGCGTCTGTTCGGAGGCGTACCAACATTCAGCGACAAGTGCCCGGTCGGCTTCCAACCGCGGTCTGGCGGTGGAGACCACAAACGAAGGGCCGGGGCAGCAGCCCCGGCGACACCACACGATACGCGCAAGGTGCCGCTTGCGCGTCACCGTCACTGCAGTGTATGTATTCCGCATGAGGACGGCCGTCGTGCGATGAAGCGCGAGGCGACACCGATGGCAGCGAAGGACAAACTGGCGACGTTGTTGCGTGCCGCAGACATCGAGATCGATGGCAGCGATCCGTGGGATCTGCGCGTGCTCGACGATCGGTTCTACGCTCGCGTGCTTGCGCATGGAACCATGGGCGCCGGCGAGTCTTACATGGATGGCTGGTGGGACGTCGCGCGCCTCGACGAGTTCTTCGCACGCGTCCACCGTGCCAGGCTCGACAGCAATCTCGTGACCGCAGCGACGCTGGCGCAGGTCGTCCTCGCCAGGATTGGCAATCTGCAGCTGCGGACATTTTCGAGACGCGTCG
>Ga0209668_10001474_pt1 | contig 10099 bp, 2 predicted proteins | sample FrelakmetPLP11PL_FD_187150 | JGI IMG/M metagenome (GOLD analysis project Ga0209668, IMG submission 187150) | Freshwater lake sediment microbial communities from the University of Notre Dame, USA, for methane emissions studies - PLP11 PL (SPAdes)... | ecosystem: Environmental > Aquatic >... | reverse complement strand
CGCGCCGGGGCAGGCGGGAACATTGCCACGGACTGCAGGCGGGCTGACGCGGCGGCGGCCGCCGGGCTGACGCCGGCCAGCACGCCACGGAGGGCCGCTCCGGTCAGGGATCCGTCCGCTGCCGCGACCTGTTCCGGCGTGCCCGCGGCAATCACGCGGCCCCCGCGGTCGCCGCTTCCGGGGCCGAGGTCGATCACCCAGTCCGCCACCTTGATCACGTCGACATGGTGCTCGATAACAATCGCGGTGCTGCCGCGCTCGATCAACCCGTCGATCGCGGACAGGAGCAGCTCGATGTCGGCGGGATGCAGGCCCGTCGTGGGCTCGTCAAGGAGGTACAGCGTGCGCCCCGTGCCGGGCCGCGCCAGTTCCGTGGCGAGCTTCACGCGCTGGGCTTCGCCGCCGGAGAGCATGGTGGCGGGGTGCCCGACCCGCAGATACCCGAGGCCGAGCGCGCGAAGGGTGTGGAGGCTGCGCCAAACCGACGGCTGGTCTTTGAACAGCTCGCACGCGTCTGCGACGGACGTCTCGAGCACGTCGTGGATCGTCGCGCCGCGGTACCGCACCTCCAGGGTCGCATCGTTGAATCGCCGGCCGCCGCACGCGTCGCAGGTCACAGCCACCGTTCCGAGGAACTGCATCCCGACCTGCTGGACGCCGGCGCCTTCACAGGCCTCGCATCGGCCACCGTGCACGTTGAACGAGAACCGGCCCTTGCCGAACCCGAGGCGCAACGCGTCGGGCTCAGCCGCAAACAGCGCGCGCACGTGATCGAACAGGCCCGTGTAGGTGGCCGGGTTCGAGCGCGGTGTACGTCCGATCGGCGACTGATCGATCTCGATGATCTGGTCAATCGGAGCAGACACCTGCACCGCGGCCGGGCCGCCTGAATCGTCGCCGCGCACGAGGCGTCGGAGTTCCTCCACGAGTGTCGACTTCCCCGATCCGGACACGCCCGACACCACGTTGAGGGCGCCCAGCTTGAACTCGGCGCTGACGCCATGCAGGTTGTGCCGCGTGATGCCGGTGACGGCGAGCGACCCGGAACCAGTTCGGCGCCGGGAGGGGAGCGCGATGCGTTCCGTCCCGGTCAGGAACGCGCGAGTCCGGCTTTCAACAAGTCGTGAGGCCGCGCCGGGCGGGCCGCTGCCGGTGAATTCGCTGGCGGGACCGTTGAACAGGATCTCGCCCCCGGCGTCTCCTGCACCGGGTCCAACGTCCACGATCCAGTCAGCCTGGAGGATGGTCTGATCGTCGTGCTCGACGACAAGTACGGTGTTGCCGCGATCGCGGATGGCGCGAAGCACGTCAAGGAACCGCCCCGTGTCGTGGTGGTGGAGGCCGATCGATGGTTCATCGAGTACAAAGAGCACGCCCTGGAGGCCGATGCCCGCGATCCTCGCCAGGCGGAGGCGCTGGGCCTCGCCCCCGGACAGAGTGGTGGACTCCCGGTCCAGGGTGAGGTAGCCGAGACCAAGATGCTGGAGAACATCGCAACGCTCGGTCACCTGCCGCCTGATGAGCGGGAGGAGGCTCTCCGATCGAACGTCGAGGCTTGATCGAGAGTCGAGCCTGACCCCACTCGCGTCGAAGAAGCCCTGGATGTCGTCAATCGGGAGAGCCGCGACTTCGGCGATGGTCCTCCCGCGAAACGTCACCGCAAGCGCCTCAGGGCGCAGGCGCGTGCCTCCGCAGGCCCGGCACGGCATGGAGCGCACGAATCGCAGGATGTTGCGGTTCCGTTTCTGCCGGAGAATCTGCTCCATCACGGGCAGGATGCCCTTGTAGACGCCTTCCTCCCTCGGCTTCGCCGTGATGCCGGTCCAGCGCATCCGCGACTCGAGCGGATGTTTGCCGTACGGAATGCGGACGCGATCGGACCCGTTGAGGATGACGTCGCGCTGCCCGGGCGTCAGCGCATCCCACCGGAGATCAACAGAGAACCCGTGCGCGCGGCATACCTGGTCGAGCACGTCGATCGTCACCTGCGAGTAGATCAGATAGCCGGAGGGTGTCGTGATTCGCAGCGCGCCGCCGCGGACGGTCTTCGACGGATCCGAGACGAGAAGCTCGGGGTCGAGCCTGTCCTCGACCCCGAGCCCCTTGCAGGCCGGGCACGCACCGTGCGGCGAGTTGAACGAGAACAGCCGGCGCTGGAGAGCCGGTCCGCCGGTGCCTTCGGGCGCGGACCCGAGGCGCGCCCAGCAGAGCCGCAACACGTCGTACAGCTCCGTCATCGTGCCGACGGTGGACCGCGGGTTGCTGACGATCGTGGACTGCTCCACGGACACCGCCGGCGACAGACCGCCGATGTGGCCGACCGCCGGCCTCGACAGCCTGCCCAGGAACTGCCGCGCGTACGAGGAGAACGTCTCGAGGTATCTGCGCCGTCCCTCGGTCCCGATGGTATCGAACGCCAGCGACGACTTGCCGGATCCTGACACACCGGTGACGACGGCCAGCGTGCCGCGAGGGATGTCGACATCCACCCGCTTCAGGTTGTGCACGTGGGCGCCCCTGACGGAGATGGTGTCATGGGCTCCCGTGGCCTTGCCGTGCGATGACATGTACGTCGTGCGCCTCTGGATGGACCGGCGGAGTTTGCGCCGGCCCTCGAAGTGGTGTCACTCTCTGCGGAACAGGTGCTCGAGCTCCTTGCCGGCGTGCGCGGCACCGAAACTCGACTAGAATACCCTTGTCTCGGCCTCACACAACCGGAACCGATCACACAGGCGGGTCGCCATGATCGTGTACCTGTCGTCGCCGCTGGACGATCTCAGGCCAGAACGCGCTGCCGTCAAGGACGTCCTCGGCGGGGAGGCCATCGTCAAGGAGAGTTACGTCGCCAACGAGGGAGACCTCGTCGGAAGCTGCCGCGAGGACGTCGCCTCCTGCGATCTCTACATCGTCATCCTCGGCCTGCGCTACGGCTCCATCCCCGCGGGCGAGAGCCGGTCCGTCACGCACATCGAGTACGACGTGGCGAAGACGAAGGGGATTCCCCGCTTCGTGTTCCTGAAGGACCCTGCCAGCATCAACCATCTCCAGACTGATGCGGCCAGCCACAAGCCCATGGACGCCATCGAGCAGTTCAGGCAGCAGGTGTCGAGTGGCAGCCCCGACGAGCCCCGCCCCGCGGTGTTCAAGACCGTCGACGAACTGAAACTCGCAGTCCAGAAGGCCGTCTCGGACTTTCGCAGCCGGCGGACGGGTGCGCGCTCGCTGATGACGGGCGGCCGCGTTCACCAGTGGGAGATCAGGTGCGACCTCTCGATCGCTTGTGTGCCGGGGTCGGACGACACGCTGATGAAGGCGCTCGGAGCTTTCGCGCGAGTGGACCAGCGGATCAGCGTGTTCGAGTTGAGCCCTTCGAGCGACAGCTACCTCCAGGTTCTCGACGAGGCGGCGCGCCGGTCGCGGTTCGTGCTGCTGGTGGTGACGCCCCGTTCCCTCCCGCGGATCGGCGAAGCGTCGGGTGTCATCGCAGCGGCGCTCACGAGCGTCGGAGCACGCCGGGCGGCGCGGTTGGGGGTCCTGGCCGTTGGCGTTGGGGCCGCGGCGCTCGCGGGCACTGCGGTGGCGGCCATCTGTGACGTTTTCGAGAGCGCAGACGCGGAGTGGGCGCCAGCGACCGGGGAAGCCGTGTTCGACCGTGTGCGGCGCTGGTGTCGGGAGCACGTGTCGGGGGGCGCGTCTGGCGGGCAGATCGGCCTCCCGTACCTGACACTCGCACTCACGCAGACCGAGGCTGAGCATCTGCGTGACGATGCCGACGACATCTTCGCAAGATTCGGTGTCGCCGCGCCCATGCGGCACTCGGGGTTCGACGGGCTGAGCCGGAGCCTGGCAGCCCTCGGCCTCAAGTGGCCGGACGCCTTCTACGGCGTCGGGCGGGAAGCCTGGCGCCCGTTCGGCGAGAAGAACCCCACCATCGAGGAGTTCGTCGACAAGAGCGTCCGCAAGGTGAACGCCGCGCCCGATGGCAGCCGGGAGCGCCGCCTGCTCGGCGAGTTCCGCCTCGCACCGCACCGCTACCGCTTCGACGAGTACTTGAACGACGCGGGCGGCTCGCGCGACAACGTGCAACGGGTCTGCGACGCGGGGTGCCTGGTGCTCGTGGACGAGTTCGCATTGCTGCATCCGGACCTGCGGCCCGCCATCGATGCCCTCCTGGCCTCCAACAACGCCGCGGTGGTGTCCTTGAGCGCCTGCGACCCGTCGCCGGGTCCGCTGCGCGACCTCCTTGGCGACGTCTCGTACCTGCGCGTGGGGAACCTGCTCTCACGCTTCCAGCAGGCCGAGGACGTCCGGTGCGAGCTCGCGCTCAACAGCATCGAGCGCCTCCAGCGCTGGCTCCGTCTCGTGCTCCCCGAGGTGATGACGACGCTGGCGCAGGCACAGAGCAGCCCGGAACTCGTGGGCAGGGTGGACGAGCTTTTCGCCGCCGGGGCGCCGCGATGATCGTCACCTTCTACTCCTTCAAGGGCGGCGTGGGCCGGTCGATGGCCATGGCGGCCGTCGGCTACCTGCTCGCGCAGCGGGGGCTCAAGGTCCTCGTAATCGATTTCGATCTCGAGGCGCCCGGGCTCGAGCGCTACTTCTTCGACGAGCCGGGCGTGCTCGCCGCGGTTCGAGGCAACCCGGGCCTGATGAATCTCGTGCTGGACTACAAGCGCGCCCTGACGAGCGCGGCCGAGTTCGAGCGCGCCGAGTTCAAGCAGTGGAGGGACTACGTCACCGATGCGATTCCGCAGACCCCGTCTGGCGGGTTCGTGGATCTGATGACGTCGGGGCGCCGCCACCCCCCGGAACGCTACGCCGAGTATGCGTTGTTCGTGCGCAGTTTCGATTGGCAGGACTTCTTCCAGAACTGGCGCGGCGGCCGTTTCTTCGACTGGCTGCGCCGGGAGCTGACCACTGGCCCCGACGGCTACGACATCGTCCTCGTCGACTCGCGCACGGGCGTCACAGAGATGGGGGGCGTGTGCGCGTACCAGCTCGCCGACGCTGCGGTGCTGTTCTGCGCACCGAACTACCAGAACATCGACGGCACCAGGGCGGTCCTCGACGATTTCCGTTCGGACGCCGTGACGGCGTTGCGGCAAGGCCGGGCGCTCGAGTTGGTGGTCGTGCCCGCTCGGGTCGAGCAAGGCGAGTCCGCCACCAAGCGCGACCAGTTCTTCACCGATTTCGAGCGCGTCTTCGGCAGCGAGGGGCTGCCGAGAATCCTCGCTGAGGTCGGGCTGGACTATCGGCGGCTGTGCATTCCGTACGAACGGGAACTGGCGATCATCGAGCGGCTGGTCGGCGAGACCAGCGCCGGGAGCGGCGCCCTCTCGACCGACAGCCCGGCGCGCGCCAGTTTCGAAGTGCTGGCCGACGCGATCACGCTGCTGGGCCGCGAGGAAGGGCGCTGGGCGCGACTCCGCCAGGAGGCCTCCGATCGGTTGCGGGGGGGCCAGGCCACGCCGGAGTCGCTGCCGATCGCCGATCTCACCAGGCGGGGGGCCGGGTACGACGTGTTCGTGGAGTACGGGTCCGGCGATTCAGTCGAGGCACAACGGCTCTGCGAGGCGCTGACGGGACGGGGCCTGACCATCTGGACGCCGGAGGCCGTGCCGCCAGGCGAGGAGTGGGGCACGCTGATTCAGCGCGCCCTACAGTACTCCCAGGCGGTCCTGTTCTGCGTCGGGCAGTCCGCGCCCACACCGTCCTACTGGAACACCCTGAGGACCGCTCAGGAGCGGCGGAAGCGCATCGTGCCCGTCCTGCTCCCCGGTGGCCGATCTGGAGAAGACCTCACGCGAAGCGGCCTCGTAGGTTTCCGCTTTTTCGACTTGCGCGGTGGGGTGGACGATCCGGCGGAACTCGACAGCCTGACCGAGGCGATCGGGGTTCGAGGGGGCCCTGAAGAGGCCTCCCAGCCGATGGCCGCCCGGAACCCATATCCCGGCGTCTCACCCTTCAGCGAGGACGACTCGGCGTTCTTCTGTGGCCGCGAGCAGGACGTCATCCCCGTCATGGAGGCACTGGCAACGCACGACGTCGTGCTGCTCAGCGGGCCGTCTTGCGCCGGCAAGACCTCGCTGGTTCACGCGGCGCTGCTGCCGCGCTGCCGGGCGGGCGGGCTGGAGGGAAGCACAGCCGGCGAAGGCGCGCTGACGCCCATCGTCGTGGACTGTGCGAGTGAGCGGGCTTCGGCGGACCTCGAGCGCGCTGCGAACCTCCCGCCTGACGCTCCCGCGCTCGTCGTGCTCGACAACATCGACACGTTCCCGAGGGGCGGCGGCCCCGAGGCACAGATCGGCCGTGTGAATGAGGTGGCCGCGCTGCTGGACGGCGCCGGGCGGCGGACCTTCCTGCTCGTATGGCGGGGCGTGTGGCCCCGCGACCGTCGTGACGCGGCGATCGCCGCGTGGTCGCGCCGGGGCGCGCCGCACGAGTGCGCGCTCGAACCGCTCTCATCCGAGAACCTGCGCCAGGCGATGGAGCAACCGGCGGCGCGGAGCGGTCACCTCTTCGAGCCGGGCCTCGTCGATCGCGTGCTCCAGGACGCCGGCGCGCAACCCGGCGCGGTGGCGCAGGTGCAGCTCGTGCTGGCGGACGTGTGGGGCGCACGGCGACGAGGGTGGCTCACCAACAAGGCCTACGACGCGAAGAAGGGAATTGCCGGACGGTTCACCGAGCGGCTTGTCGCCTTCCTCGAGGCCGAGAGCGCCGAGAACCGCGAGGCCGTGGAATCGATGCTGCGGGCGATGGTGCAGTTCGATGCGCAGTTGTCGTGCTCTCCTCGTCCGCAGCCCTGGGAGACGCTGGCCTCCATCCCTCGAGTGCAACGCGTGGACGCCATGGCCTTACGGGACCGGATGGTGGCTGCGCGGCTGATCGATCTCTGGCTGGCAAGAGACGGTGGCGTACTCTGCGGCCTCGCTCAGCCCGTCGCTGGCAGCCTGGTGGATCGCATCGCGCGGGCCGACCCGGAGTTCCTGCTCTGGCGCCAGCGATTCGACAGCTACGTCACGGGATACAGGCAGGCAGGCAGGCCTGCCGGCTACACCGTTGCCGCAGAGGTGCTCGGAGAGGCGGAGGGCTGGTGGCACTCGCACCGCGACGACCTCTCGAGCGACGAGCAAGCGGTCATCGAGTCCTCGGTACGAGTGTTCCGGGCGCGTGAGGCCGACGAGCGCCAGCGGGACATCGACCGCCTCGAGACCGCGCGCATCGTCGAGGAGCGTGACCGCGCGAACGCCGAGCGTGAGCGCGCCGAACGGGAGAGAACGCGCGCCGAGGCCCTTGCGCGCATGAGCCGCTTCTTGATGTGGGTCACGACGAGTTTGCTCGTAATGGTGACCGTGTTTGCGTTCATGGTGTGGCGCAGCAAGATGGTTGAGACTGCGCGCCTGAATGACGAGAGGGCGCTGCTTGCCAACGAGCGGGTCCAGGAGGCAGCGGCCCGCCTGGACAAAGGCCAGCCCGCCGAGGCGCTGGCGTTCGTGGCCGACGCGCTGCAGTTGGACGGCGGCAACGAGCCGGCCCGGTCTCTCGCGCTCGATCTCGTCTTGAACGGGCGATGGCCGCGCGACGTCGTCCCGGTCAATCGCGCCGTCATGGACCTTGCGTGGAGCGCCGACTCCAGGGATCTGCTGTTTGCCACGGCCAGAGATGCGCAGGCCAGGGAAGCGTCTGGCCGCGACGCGACCCGGCTACGGTTTGGTGAGGAGGCCGAACAGGCCGAGTGGAGTCCCGACGGGCGCCACATAGCCACCCGGAGCAGCGACGGGACGGTGCAGGTGTACGACGCGGGATCGGGACAGCCTGCCGGCACGGCGCTGGCGCACGATACACCGGTCGTCTTCATTGCCTGGAAGCCTGACGGTCGCGCCATTGCGACGGCCTCTGACAACGGCGATCTGCGGCTGTGGACACTCACCGGCGCCGAAATCGCCAGGCGCGGCGCGGGCGGGGCGCCAGTGACCGCTGTCGCCTGGAGTCCGGCCGGCGACCGACTGGCGGTCGGGCGGGAGGACGGCGGCGTTGGCATCTGGGATCCCGAACGGCGCGTGGGACGGCCAGGGACGAGCGCGGGCCCGCTGCTGCAGTTCGCCGTGCCGGTGGCCGCGCTCGGCTGGTCGGCCGACAGCGAGCGCGTCGTGGCCGTTGACAGAGTCGGCACCGCGGCCATGCGGGGTCTCGGGTCTCGAACGCGTACTGAGCAGTGGCCTCTGGCCAATGGGCCGGTCACCCTTGCGGCCTGGCATGCTCGCACCGGGACCTTTGCGATGGGCTTCCGGAACGGGTCGGTCGCGACCTGGCAACCCGGTTCGGGTGCAAAGCCGCCGCTGCTGATCCGCCTGCCGCCAGACCCGCCGCACGGATCACCGGTGCAGGAGTTGGCGTGGAGCCCGTCCGGGGCCGTGCTCGCCGTGGCTACGGACAGGTTCGTGGAGTTGCTGAACCCGGACACGGGACAGCAGGTCGGGGAGTCGCTGCTGCACGACACGCCTGTGACGGCCGTGGCGTGGAGCGGCGACGGCCGCGCGCTCGCGACGGCTGACAGGGACACCGCGCGGGTGTGGGATGCCGGATTGACGAGGCCGCCGGGGGTGTTGCTCTGGCACGCCGGCCCTGTGACCGCGGCGGCGTGGCATCCGTCCGGGGCGCTTGTTGCCACTGCGTCCTGGGATGGACGTGCGCGACTCTGGCGGTCGGAGACGGGCGAGTTGGTGCGCGACCTGGTACACGAGGGCTCGGTGCGGGACGTGAGCTGGTCGAGTGATGGGACCCGAGTGGCGACGGCTTCGAGCGACGGCACGGCAGTGATTTGGAGCAGTTCTGGCGAGAGGCTCAGAGCCTTGCGGCACGCGAGCGAACGCGCCGGGGAGCCGATAGGCGTGAGCGCGGTCGAGTGGAGCCCGGCCGGCGATTTCCTGGCTACGGCTGCCGACGACAAGGCGGTCCGCATCTGGCGGACCGACACATGGCAACTCAAGCGCGAACCCCTCCAGCACACGCGTTCGGTCGTTGCGGTTGCATGGAGCCCCGATGGCCGACTACTTGCCACTGGCGCCGACGACGGTCAGTTGCACGTGTGGGACGTGGAGAAGACCGGCCCTGCGATCCGGGACCTTGCGCAGGATGGGCCGGTGACCGGCCTCGCGTGGAGCCCGCAGGTGCTGGCGAACGGGGGCCAGGGGCCCTTGTTGGCTGCCGCGTCGGATCAGTCCGCAGTGTCCGTGTGGAACGTGACGTCGGCATCAAGGGAGGGCCAGGAGCCGTTGCGGCTTGGCGCCAACGTGCGGGCACTCGCGTGGAGTTTCGGCGGCGAGTGGCTCGCCACGGGCTCGATCGACGGGACCGCCCAGGTGTGGAGCACGGCCGATTGGCAACCCCTCGGCGATCCCCTGCAGCACGCCGGCGCGGTGACGTCGCTAGCCTGGAGCCGAGATGGGCGCCGGCTGGCGACCGGATCAGCGGATTTGACCGCGCGAGTCTGGAACCCGCGTTCCGGTCGTCCGCTGGGTGCCGCTCTGACACATCGTGCCGACATCGTGGCCGTGCTGTGGAGTCCGGAAGGGGAGCGACTGCTCACCGTGTCCCCGGGCGCCGCTGCGCGGGTGTGGGACGTTCCGCGGGGGCGTGTCGGCGCCGCCCACGACCTCGCCGCCCTGGCCCTGGCGGTCGGGGGCCTCCGTGTGAAGCCAGGAGACGTCGCAGTGTCGGGAATGCGGAGAATCCCACGACCCGAGCGTCTGGAGTGGAGCTGGCGTGGAGAGACCATAGCGAGGCTGAGGAAGGACTACCTCCGGCGCTCGCCTGCACCAGGGACTGTCGATGGACTGATGCGCTGGTACTTCGAGGATCCATACGCCAGGACATTCTCGCCGTTATCCACGATGCGGGTGCCGGACTACGCCGCGCGGCTGACGTCGGTCTGTGAGGGCGTCGCGATGGAAGAGGTCCGGGCCTCGTTTCCGGCTTTCTGGTCGCCGGATGCCTGTCGTCCCGGCCGTGGGGGTCGCAACGTTTCAGAGAAGTGAAGGTGCGCCATGCAGACAGGCATAGTGGCCCTCGTCATCGCATCGCTGATGTGGCTGGGGGG